>Ga0256833_1001514_pt1 | contig 17039 bp, 13 predicted proteins | sample 356284metaG_FD_190535 | JGI IMG/M metagenome (GOLD analysis project Ga0256833, IMG submission 190535) | Hydrothermal vent microbial communities from Mid Atlantic Ridge, Atlantic Ocean - 356-284 | ecosystem: Environmental > Aquatic > Marine > Hydrothermal vents | place: Atlantic Ocean: Mid... | reverse complement strand
AGGACGCCCTGAGTCTAGCGCCTCAGGTGTGCGTGTCAAAGCTGACACAGGCAGGCCCCTTCACGATAAACGTGAACATAGTAAACCTAGCCACGGTCGATGTAGCCCACTTCTCCGAGGCCCTCAGCAGCCTGATACAAGCCCGGGGGGCCCCCTAGGGGCGCCGCGGCTCGAAGCAGCCGGGCGGCCCGGAGGGCCCGCTGGGATGCTGGGATCAAGCGGTGGGCTCGGCGTCTCTACCCTCTCCCCACGCCGTCGGTCGGCTGAGACCCCCTCCTCACAGCCCCTATTACCCGCCCCCGGGGGCTGGCTTGCACGGCTCTTGATATAGGCGTTGCGGCCCGCCGTCTCAGCTGTTGTGGTGGGTGGTCGGCCGGTGAGGGTTAGGCCCCGCTTGATGGCTTTGGCTCTAGCGTTGAGTGTTGCGGGGGCCGCCCTTAAGATCTACGGGGGGGCTAGGTATTCTAGTAGGGCCGTGCTCGTCGATGGCTTCACCTGCGTGGCTAACATAGCCTCGGGAGCCCTGGTCCTACTATTGATGGTTAGGAGCCTGGAGCCCCCCGACGAGGATCACCCCTATGGCCACTCGAGGCTCCTCTACCTTGGCACCCTGGTAGTCGTGCTGGTCTACACGGCGACCCTGGGGTTCTCCCTGGGCCTTATAGTGTGGGGCGGGCCCTCCGGTAGGGTGGGGGTTGGGAGCGCCTACTACGCCCTAGCTGGGGGCGGCTTCTACGCTGTAAGCGTCGCCGTTGCAAGGCTCAGCGGCCCTGGCGGGGCGAGTTACGCGGGCTTCACCTTCAGCGAGGTTCTAGAGGGCCTCGTGAGTGCTGCGAGCGCCTACGCTGGCGCCCGCTTCTCCAGCGTCTACGACCTAGCGGGGGCGGCACTCATAGCGGGGTACATAGCTGTTGAGACGTACCGGGAGGCACGCGTGCTATCCGGCCTCATAACGGACTACACGGCCCCAAGAGTCTACTGGGAGACGCGGAGGGCGCTGGAGGAGGCTGGCTTCGACGTGGTGAGCCTGAGGCTCCGCCCACTCGTGCCAGGTAGGTACGTGGGCGACGCCAAGGTCAGGGCCCGAGCGCCCCCAGACGTCGCCAGGCTACTGGCCTTGGAGGTGTCCGAGAACCTGAGGATCCGCGGGGTCGAGCTAGCCATAGAGCTAGTGGAGGGTTGAGCGAACCGTTTTCTACCCCGGAGCCTCTCCAGGCCTCCCGGGTGCCTCTAGGGTTGGAGGCTCTCGACTGGGTGACGCTGGGGCTCGTCGTCGTGCTCGTGGCGGGCTACATCGGGATAAACTTCGAAGCGGACCTGCCCAGGTTCCTCATAGCCGAGAACATAGGCCTCGCGATCCTCTACCTAGTCTGGGTGGCCGCCGTGCTTGGGGGGGCCAGGTGGGCCTACCCCTACCTGCTCTTCATATCGTCCTTCAACGCTGGGAGGGTGTCGAGGAGCGTTGTGACTCCCGAGGGTAAGCCCGCAGAGCTTGCCAGGGAGCACATACCGCTACTAGCCCTTGTGCTAGCCGTCGCACTCTTGGCCCTCTACTCGACCCTATCCAGGCGCTAGACGGCACCCCCCCTCGGGGGCGCGGGGCAGGCCCGCGCGCCCCGAGACCCTGACCTCGTAGAGGCCCAGGGGAGTCGCCGTCCTGGCGGCGCAGGGTAGCCCCCGCTCCATGCACTCCCTCGACGCCTTGAGGACTCTCTCGATGGTGCTGGCGGCGATGTGCACGCTGGGGGAGGGGAGGCCCGCTTTGAGAGCCTTCGAGACACAGTCCGCGAACCCCCTCTCCCTGACGGAGCGGATCCTCGAGGCGAGGACCTCGACGAGGCCTAGGAGGGCGGCTAGGATGGCTAGCCCTATGGCTCCCAGGCTGCCTGGGGCGAATGATAGTGCTACCAGCAGGCCTATGAGGGTGGAGCCTAGGGCGCCTATGAGCCACTCCGAGGCCTCACTCCTAGCGCAGCAGAGAAGCGCCGCTATCTCAGCCATGGCCGGGGGGTTCTCGAGCCACTCCAGGGGGCCTCGCAGCGCCACGGTGTGGCCGCCCCTGAGCCTCCTCGTTATCGTGGCGTAGACCCTGCCTCCCCGGGTTAGCCTGAGCCTAAGCCGTAGGGGCTCCCTGGGGGTGGGGCCGAGGAGCCTGGCCCCCCTGCAGGGCTGCGGCTCCATGTGGGGCTCATCCCTCTGGGGAGTGCTTGACTACGAGCACGTCTACGGGTGAGTGGCTCACTACCTTGGAGCTGACGCTGCCCAGTGCTATCCTCTCCACGCCCCTTAGCCTCCTCCTCCCAAGCACTATGAGGTCTACACCCGCTTCCTCGGCGTAGTCGAGTATCGTTGACGCCGGCTCTCCCACCCTCACCTCCCAGTGCACGCTTACACCCTCCAGCTCCCCCACAGCCCTCTCGAGGGCCCCACGCGCAGCCTCTACCAGGGGCCTCACATCAAAGGTCTCAGGGGTCATCAGGGGGCCTAGGATCACGCTTGGAGGGGGCACGACTGCTATGACGTGTAGCTCGGCCCCGCTAGCAGAGGCGAGCTCGGAGGCCCTCCTGAGGGCCTCGAGGGACTCGGGGCTCCCATCGAAGCCTACCAGGATCCTCTTATACAGGGCGCACCACCTCCCACCCAGAGGAGGCGCCCCAACATTAAAACCGGGCCCAACCAACCCCTGGTCATGGGAGGTGTGCTTGGAGCATGAGTGGAGAACTCGGAAGCGGCGGCCCGGAGCCCCTTGATAGGATCCTCAGGGACCCCGAGGCGTTGAGGGCCCTCGAGAAACTCGTAGACGTGGCCGTGAAGCTTGACAGGAGCGGGCTCCTAGACCTAGCATCGGCGCTCGCCGAGGGGAGGATCCTCAGGGAGCTACTCGAGGCCGCCCTCACCGGGGGCGGGCTACGCATCCTAGACTCGCTCAGCGAGGCCGTCAAGGAGCTGGGGGAGGTCGTGGACACGGTACTCGAGGAGGCGAGGCCCGTGGGTGTAATGGGGCTCATCAGAGCCCTGGGGGACCCCGAGGTTCAGCGGGGGCTGGGGAGGCTCATAGCACTCCTGAAAGCCCTAGGCAGGCTTAGGCTCGAGGAGATACTCCGAGGCGGCGGGGCTCAACCCCGTGGCTGAAAGCGTCTAGCCCCCAGGCTCGCCTGCGAGGAGCCTCCAGGCCTCGAGGGCTAGGGCCAGCGTGTGCACCTCCCCCCAGGCGCTGGCTAGCTGGAGCCCCAGGGGGGCGCCGCAGGGGAGTCGGGGGCCTGCTGGCACGCTCACCGCGGGGAGGTCGAGGGCGTTCATCGGGGCGGTGTACGCTATGAGCCTCGTTGACGCCGAGAGCCTCCAATCCGCCTCCTCGACCCTAGGCGGCTCGATTGGCGCTGTGGGGAGTAGCACGGCGTCATAAGCGGCTAGGCGCGCCCTGGCCTCTACACGGGCCTCCCGCAGGACCGCCAGTGCCGCCGGGTAGCTCCAGGGGGGGAGGTTGGAGGCTATATCCAGGAGGAACCTGATGTCCTCCCCCATCTCGCCCCTATAGCTCCTGTAGAGGGCGTGGAGCTCGCCTAGGGCCTCGTGGAGTGTCGCAACGACCCTGGCGTCCTCCACCTCCCTGGGGAGGCCCAGCTTCCCCCGCGTCACCCTCCAGCCAGAGGCCTTGAGGGTCTCCAGCGCTTCCTCGAAGAGGCTGGCAACGGGCTCCTCCGCTCTCTCTAGGAGATCAACAGGCACAAGGACCCGGGGCCCACCCGCCTCCCCGAGGCTGCGGGCCTCCAATATCGCCGCCAAGCCCTCCCCCGGCTTGAGCGCCTCAACTGCGAGTGCCACGTCGAGGGGGGTAGCCGCTATGAGCCCCGCCGCCGCCAGCGAGGGCACGGCGGGCCTCCCAGCCCGTGGCAGGTAGTTGGTTGAGGGCTTGAAGCCTGTGACCCCCGTGAATGCCGCTGGGAGCCTCACGCTTCCCCCGGCGTCGTTGCCTGTTGCCAGAGGCGTTATCCCGGCGGCCACGGCGGCGGCGCTGCCCCCGCTGCTGCCCCCGGGGATCCTCCCGGGGCACGCTGGGTTCTCGGGTGTGCCGTAGTGGGGGTTCACGTTAGTCGTGCCTAGGGCCAGCTCGTGCATGGAGGTCTTCCCTATGACGGCGGCTCCAAGGCCCTCTAGGGCCCCTGTTAGGGGGTCAGCTGCTGGGGGCCTCTGCCTAGCGTAGGGGGCCCCGAGCCTCGTGTCGTAGAGGGGGTGATCCATGTTGTCCTTTATAGCTACGGGCACGTAGCCCAGAAGCCCCGGGGATCCCAGGCCCGAGGCGGTGCTGGGCTCGGTGCATTCAAGGAATATGCCGGCCGAGACCCCGGGCCCGCAGGCCTTGGAGGAGGCCTCCCTGGGGAGGCCAGCTCTCTCCTCGGGGGGCCTCGAGAGTATGGCGTGGAGCGCCGAGCCCCTCGAGTAGGGGGCCCCCGCCTCTAGGGCCTCCGAGAGGAGGGCCCGCCTATCCCTGGCCCCGCGGGCTGCTAGGCGCTCGGATAGCCTCCCAGCTATGGTCCTGGGATCCTGCAACCCGGCTCCTACCCCGCTGATTCCCCGCCCGGTTCCCCCCTCTTATGGTGGTCTAGCCTGATGCATTGTTCGAGTCTCGCCTCCAGTCCTGTATAGGCCCTCTCGACCTCTCTCCTCAGGCACTCGGGGTCGAGGCCCACCCCATGGGCCTCTGCCTCGCGGGCAGCGGTCTCAGAGGCCTTGAGGGCGGCTCGTATCAGGCCCTCCTGGGCCTTGGCTAGGGCTCCAGCGGCCGCCGCCAGGGCTTTGGCCCACTTCTCACCCGCTATCCTCCAGCCGGCCTCAGCCGCTGTGTGGGCCTCCCAGAACCTCTGGTTGGCCGCTAGCCTCCGGAACTCTTCTAGCCAGCTACTGGGATCCCCGTGGGGCCCTGACACCTCGATGGGATCCCCTATGAGCCTCGACGCCTCCCGCATGGCGTCCGAGGCCTTGTGGGAGGGCACCTCTACCTCGACTCTACCCGGGGCGACCCTGACTATCACCGGCTTGACGCCGGCCTCCCGGAGGAGCCCGGCTAAGCGGGGAGCATCGCTGGGCCTGAGCCTCGAGCGGGGCTTGAGGTGTATTACGACTACCCCCTCGTGGGATCCCCCCAATCCTGCCCACCAGTGCCCGGCGTGGCCGAGGCGCTCGGGGCCTCTCGTTTGAGGGTCTAAGGCTATATTGTGGTGTATATGGCCCGGGCGGCTCTGGGGCTAGCCCGTGAAGCCCTTGGGCCTAGCGGCCTCGTGCTTGTAGCAGGCGGCGTAGTGGCCCTTCTTCACCTCCACGAGGGGTGGCTCGGCTTGTGTGCACAGCTTCGCCCAGGGCTCCCCCCTCTTGAGGGCGGCCTCGTAGAGTACGCAGCGTGGGTGGAACCTGCAGCCCGGCGGTATGTTGACGGGGCTGGGGACCTCGCCCTTTATCTTTATGTCCCTCATCCTCGCCCTGTTTCTCGGGTCGGGCTCGGGTATGGCGGCTACGAGCGCCTCTGTGTAGGGGTGCTGCGGGTCCTGTATTACATCGTCTGCGGGGCCTAGCTCGACTATCCTGCCGAGGTACATCACCGCTATCCTGTTGCAGACGTACCTGGCTGTTGAGAGGTCGTGTGTTATGTATATGAATGAGAGGCCTATCCTCTCCTTGAGTATGTTGAATAGCTCGAGTATCTCGGCTCTAATGGATACGTCGAGCATCGAGACGGGCTCGTCCGCGACGACTAGCACTGGGTTCATTATTATAGCCCTGGCTATCGCTACCCTCTGCCTCTGACCCCCGCTTAGCTGGTGTGGGTAGCGGTCGACGAACTCGGAGACGGGGGTGAGCTTCACCATCTCTAGGGCCCTGGCTATGTACTCCAGCCTCTCGGAGCGGGTCTCACCTATCTTGTGGACTATCAGGGGCTCCTCTAGTATGTCCCTCACCCTGAACCTCGGGTTGAGGCTCCCATAGGGGTCCTGGTAGACCATCTGTATGTCCCTGCGGAGTGGGTGGAACTGCTTGTCGGTCAGCTTGAATATATCCACCATGCCGTCCTCGTCGAATTCAACCCCCCTCCTCTCAAGCTCCTCCGCCACCTCCTTGGAGGGCCTGAACCTTGCGCTCCCACCAGTTATGGGGACGAGCCTCAGGAGCGCCTTGCCGGTGGTGGTCTTACCGCAGCCGCTCTCGCCGACGAGGCAGAATGTCTCCCTCCTACGTATCTCGAATGAGACGCCGTCCACTGCTCTAACGTAGAGCCTCGGCCTCCCGGTTATGGTCTCTATGAGGCCCCTCCTAATGGGGAACCACACCCTGAGATCCTTGAGGTCCAGTATGACCTCTCCCAGCTCGGGGGACGACACGGCCCTCACCTCCTAGCGTAGAGCCAGCACGCCACGTAATGGCCCTTCTCGGCCTCGACGAGCGGCGGCTCCTCCCTGTCGCAGGGCTCGAACCTCCTCTCACACCGCGGGTTGAACCTGCAGCCCCTCGGGGGGTTCCTGAGGTCGGGGGGCGCGCCGGGTATGTAGTAGAGCCTCTCCTTGGGGCCGCGGAGCCTGGGCACCGCCTTGAGGAGGGCCTGAGTGTAGGGGTGTAGCGGGTTCTCGAACACCGCCTCCGCCGGGCCCAGCTCCACTATCTTACCGGCATACATTATCGCCACCCTCTCGGCGAGCTCCGCGATAACCGAGAGGTCGTGTGTTATGAGTATTATACTCATCCCCTTCTCCCGGTAGAGCCTCTTCATGAGGTTCAGTATCTGGGCCTGTATTACCACGTCGAGGGCCGTGGTGGGCTCATCCGCTATCACTATGTCCGGCTCTAAGAGGAGGGCCATGGCTATCACGAGCCTCTGCTTCTGCCCCCCACTAAGCTCGTGCGGGTACCTCTCGAGGATCTCTGGTGGTAGGCCCACGTGCTTAACCATCTCCTCAGCCCTAGCCCAGGCCTCCTCCCTATCCATGTCGGTGTGGAGCAGCAGGGGCTCAATGACCTGGTCGCCAACCTTTATGACGGGGTTGAAGGCGTTCATGGCCCCCTGGAATATCATGCTTATCTTCCTCCACCTAATCTTACTCCTAACCTCGTGCTCGCTCATCTTGGTTACATCCATTCCATCTACTAGTATCGAGCCCCCAACGATCCTACCCGGGGGAGGCACGAGCTTGAGCAGGCTCCAGGCGAGGGTGCTCTTGCCGCAGCCGCTCTCCCCAGCTATCCCGAGGGTCTCACCCTTCTCTAAGGTGAAGCTGACGCCATCGACAGCCCTCACCACACCCCTCATGGTGTAGTAGTAGGTCCTCAGATCCCTAACCTCCAGCAGAGGCATGGGCTCCAGCCCCACAGTACACGCTAAACACCCAAGCCCCAGGGCTTTGGGCTACGGGGAAGGGTAAAAATCGGATTAAATGGGTAGCGTGTGAAGAAAAGATGTTATGGAAGAGTGGAGTCGCCACCAGAGGCCACGGCTACTACTTCCTCAGCATGTAGGCGGCGGCCGCTATTATTATGATTATGATTATCACGGCAGTCACTATGGCTGCCGTCCTAGTCTTCTTAGCAGCGGTAGTCGTCGTGGTTGTAGTTGTAGTTGGAGTCGTAGTGGCTGGCGCCGTGGTCTTAGTAGTCTTAGTCGGAGTCGTCGTTGTCGTAGTCTTAGTCGGAGTGCTCGTCGTGGTTGTAGTCGTCGTGGTAGTCGTCTTGGTTGTGGTGGTCTTAGTAGTTGTTGTAGTCGTCGTCGTGGTAGTCTTCGTGGTCGTGGTCGTGGTTGTAGTCGTCGTTGGAGGTAGCAGTAGGGTGACGCTCTTCTGCTGTGTTGCAGGCACGCTATAGCCTACTGGGTACACGAATATGCTCAGGGTCAGCACGGTGCCAGGCTTGTAGTCCTTGGGTAGGAGTATCTTGAAGTGGCCTGGGCCTAGGTAGCTGACGTCAGCTAGTGTGGACTCGAAGGTCTTCGGGTTTATGAGGACGGGATAGATCTTCACGTCACTCTTGGTGGCAGGCTTCCCGTTGACGGTCACCTGTAGGTCGGCTAACTCGGCGCCCTTGTAGAAGCCCGCCGTGGTCTTGAAGGTCGCCTTCATCTCAACGTGCTTCGGCAGCAGCTCTCCCACCACCTGGCTTGGGCTGAACGGGAATGCAGCCCACCTCTTCAGGTATGCTATGTCGTTCACAGCGTCATACTTGTCGAGGTAGAATGGACCTAGGGATACAAGCATGTGCTTGTGCACGTTGTAGAAGGCTATTAGGTTGTCGACCCTCTTCTTCCACTCATCCATTGTTAGGAGGCCCATGTTTATCAGCTGCTTCACCCAGTCCGGCGGGTTGTCCTTGATCTGGGACAGGTACTTCGCCATGAGTGCACACTGCTTAGTTGATATCAGGTGTATACCTATCTTACCGCCGGCCCTGGCGTCCTGGTAGTCGAACACGTAGGTGCCATTACTCCTTACGAAGAGCTGGTCCATGGCGGCTATCAGCTCTAGAGGCCACGCCGTCCAGGGGCTCATGGTTGCCGCTATGTAGCCTGGGTCTAGGTGGTTGTAGTTCGTGTACACCGCTATGGCGGTACTGTTTATTATCTTGAGGCCTACCAGGTTGGTTACGAGGGTGTAGTAGTCCTCGAACAGCCTCTTCTCATACCTCACGTCCTTGGGGCCGCTGCTCGTAGCGTACTCTAATATGATCCAGTACGTGGCCATTATGTCGGCCATACTCATCTTGCTTCCATCGTGGAAGATGAATCTGGGCATGTACTTCATGTTGTAGATTACCTCATTCTTAGCCGTGACGTTAGTCTTACCCGCCTCAGCGAACGTCACCCACTTATGCGCCTTGGTGTCGTAGAATATGGCGTTGCCGGGCACCTTGACGGGGCCTCTTATCAGCTTCCAGGTTATATGGTGGGCCGGGCTCCACCCGGTGGCTCCATCCGTTATCCTAGTGGTCACGCCAGGCCATGTTATGGCCTCGTAGACCGGCCTGCTGTAGAAGTCTGCGAAGCCGCCTATGGGGTTCCAGATCCAGCCGCTGGCGTAGACGTACCTGTTGCTGAAGGTGACGGTGGAGCCCTTGGCGTACTGTAGGTTTAGGAAGGTGTAGACATTCCAGGGGCTGGCCTTGGGGCTCGTTATGATACCGCTTAGGTCTGGGCTGTAGACATAGACGTCAAATGTGGCTGCTATGAAGACCCTAACGCTGTCGTTGATGCCTATGTCTATGAGCTTCCTCAGGTAGCTCCAGAACTGGGCTGCGCTGGTGTAGTTGCCGCTGTCGAGCCAGGTGGCGAGCTTGTCGGCCTCAGGGTTGTGGTAGGTCCAGTTGTGGCTCGGGCTCTCTGGCATGCTGCCCCAGATGCTGCTGAAGAACCACACGGCGTCACCGTAGTTGTAGGCGGTCATGCCCGTGATTCCCCAGCCCTCAGTGTAGAGCTGCCACTTACAGTCGGCGGCGTCGCCAGCGTAGACTATCGTGAAGGCGCCGGCGAAGTTCTTGTATATCCTATTAACGGTCAGGCCCAAGCTCTCGAGTGTGCTGGCCAGCATGTCTCCGATCTGGCGCCTCTCATCCTCGGTCCTAATCACGAAGTTAACGGTCACGGGCTTCCCGTCAGGCCAGTACCACTTACCGTCACTGCCCTTCTTGGCGCCCAGCTCCTCTAGAGCCTCGGTCAGCAGCTTCTTACCCATATCGGCGCCGCCCTTCCTTATGATGTAGTTCCACTTAGCCAGCACGCCCAGTAGCTGGGGGTAGTCTGGGTCGTAGGGTGTGTAGGAGGTTATCACGGGTATAGCGTAGCCCTTGTAGATGTTAGTCACTATAGCGTCCCTGTCAATCAGGAACTGGAGGGCGAGCCTCGCCTTGTGGTTAGCGAATATGTTGGGGTGCCCGTCGGGGCACTTGGGGTAGGGGTTGACGAATATGTTCACCAGACCGCTCGCCGGAGTAGCGGCCTTGAAGCCCTTCTGGAGAAGCTTGACTGCTAGATCCCTGGGGATGCTGAAGAGCCTGCCCTGGGTTGCCCCGGACTCGAGGGCGCTGACGGCGGCCTCGTTTGAGACTATCCTCTTAACTATGATCGTCGTGACTGGAGCGGCGTTGGCGTGGTAGGCGACGGCCACTGGGGGTAGTATGAAGAGTGCCGCGAGGAAGGCCGCCAAGAGCAGTCTATTCATACCGTAGTCCCCCATTAGGGCCGGGAGTTTTAGTTGGGCCTCCCGGTTTATATGTATAACTCCCACCCGGGCTTCAGTGAAGTCTGGGCAGCGCTCTTGGAGCCGCCTTACCGGGTAGTACCCGGGACCCCTCCCGCCCCGCCTCCGGGGCGGTAGCAGTAGAGCCTCGCCGCCCTCTCAGGGGATACCCGGGCCTCCCTGGTGTCCTTCTCGATAAGCCTGGGGTCGCGCTTGCAGGGATCCCCGTAGCCCCCGCCTCCGGGCGTGTTTATGTGGATCTCGTCCCCCTCCTCCAGGGCTACTGTAGCCTTGCACCCCAGATCTATTATGGCGCCGCTCCTCCTCTTGAGGTAGTGCCTCGCCGGCTCGCCGGGGCCTCCCCCGTTGAGGCCCCATGGCCTGCTCCTACACCTCTCCGCTAGGATCGTCAGGATGGCCCGCCCCTCGGCTAGGCGTAGAACCCTCCTAATCCCGAGTCCCCCCCTGTAGGTGCCGGGGCCCTCGCTGTCGCCCCGGAGGCTGTATGCCACCACGAGTAGGGGGTACTCCTGCTCGATCCTCTCGACTGGCGTGTTCAGAGTGTTCGTCATGTTCGTATGCACGCCGTCGACCCCGTCGCCCGTGGGCCTCCCGCCGGAGCCGCAGCCTATGGTCTCGTAGAACGCCCACCTAGAGCCGTCCCCCCTCACGCCCCCTATGGCCACGTTCGTCATGGACCCGCAGCTCGCCGCGGGCACCCTGCCGGGGAAGGCCTCTGCTAGGGCCCTGAATACCACGTCTGCTATCCTCTGGCTCGTCTCGGTGTTACCCCCGGAGACGGGGGCGGGCTTCCTGGGGTTGACTAGGCTCCCCTCGGGCGCTAGTATCTCCACAACCCTGTAGAAGCCGTGGTTAACCGGCATCTCGGGGTCTATCACGGACTTCAGGGCGAACGTTGTTGCAGCCACCGTGACCCCGTAGACGGCGTTGACGGGGGCCTCAACCTGCTCGTGGGTACCGGTGAAGTCGACCCTGACGCTCCCATCGGCTCTAACCTCCACCTCGACCCTTATGGGTAGGAGCTCGCCGCCAACCTCTATGTAGTCCACCGCCCCGTAGGAGCCTGCCCTACCTAGCTCTTCTATCCTGCGTCGGGTATATCTTTCAGTATAATCTAATATCTCCATCCAGGCCTCTAGGAGTGTCTTGGGGCCGTAGCGCTCCGCTAGCTCGAGGATCCTCTTCTCGCCAACGTTGAGGGCCGCCAGCTGCGCCTTGATGTCGCCCCTGAAGTAGTGGGGGGTCCTCACGTTCTCCTCTATCAGGGCTAGGATTTCCCTCCGGAGCCTGCCCCTCTCAACAAGCTTGACGGGCGGGATCACTATGCCCTCCTGGAGTAGCTCCCTCACATCGCCCCCTAGGCTGCCTGGGACCGAGCCTCCAACGTCTACGTGGTGCGCCTTATCCGCCACGAGGGCCACCAGCTCGCCGCGGTGGTATACGGGTTTGACTAGGAGTATGTCGTTCAGGTGGGTTCCAGCTATGTATGGGTCATTCACCATCACCACGTCCCCGGGCTCGAGGCTGACGCCCTCCCTCTCGAGCCACTCCATGGTAGCCTTAACACCCACCGCCATGCTGCCTAGGTGTACCGGTATGTGCTCGGCCTGAGCGGCTAGGAGTCCCTCGGGTGTGAGCACGCTGCATGTGTGGTCTAGCCTATCCTTTATGTTCGGGCTATAGGCTGTGTTCCTGAGGACTACACCCATCTCCTCGCTAGCGTAGATGGCGGCGTACCTTATGACCTCCACCGTGAGCCTGTCAACCAAGGCTAGCACCTCCTAATGACTAGGGATCCGTTCTCGTGAACCCGAGCACAGTGGGTGGGAGGGATCAGGGCTGTGCTATCTGGCTCCTCGACGACCGCGGGCCCCGGGATCTCGCTGCCAACGGGTATGTCGCTCCTCCAATACACCGCGGCCCTCTCCCAGCCGCCCTCGAAGAATACCTCCCTGAACCCCCTCGGCCTAGCCTCGCCCCCCCTCCTCGACTCGGCGCGGAGCGGGGGCTTCACGGTGAGCCCTACTGCCTCGACCCTGGCAACTACTATTTCGACCTCCTCCTCGGGGCTCTTGAAGCCGTATCGGGCCTCGTGTAGCTCGTGGAACGCCTTCACGGTCGAGGCCACGCTGCCTGTGTAGGGTACCCTAAGCGTGTAGGCCTGCCCCCAGTACTTGGCGTCCACGAACCTCCTAAGGGTAATCCTATCCTCGGGTACCCCCTCGCCCCTGAGGGTCTCAAGGGCCCTCCCCTCGAGCTCCCTGAAGACCCCCTCTAGCTCGTCGTCGCTAAGCGTGCTGGCCCTCCTCACTACCGCCTTGTGGAACTCGTGCTTATAGTCGGAGACGAGGAGGCCTAGCGCGCTGAAAACCCCGGGTAGCGGGGGCACGACCACCTCCCCCACGCCTAGCTCGGAGGCCAGCTCGACCGCGTGGAGGGGGCCGGCCCCGCCGAACGCGTAGAGCGTGAACTCCCTCGGATCGTAGCCCCTCTCCACGGTTACGAGCCTCAGGGCCCTCCCCATGACGGTGTCGGCGAGCCTCACGATGGCCCACGCGGCCTCGACAACGTCGACCCCGAGGGGGTCAGCCACCTTCTCTCTGATCGCCTTGACCGCCAGGCTCCTGTCTAGCCTCAGGCCCCCCGCTAGGGTCTCGGGGAGCCTGCCGAGCACCAGGTTGGCATCCGTTATAGTAGGCTCCTCGCCCCCCCTACCGTAGCAGGCGGGCCCTGGATCCGCCCCAGCGCTCATGGGCCCTATCCTCAGGCCCCCGCCGGGGTCGACCCAGGCTATCGTGCCCCCGCCAGCGCTCACCTCGGCTAGGTCTATGTAGGGGAACCTGACGGGGTACCCGCTCCCCCTCACGAGGCGGCCCCTGTGGATCCTGCCCCCGACCTCGTAGACGTCTACCACCTCCGGCTCCCCGCCTATTATGCTGGAGGCCTTAGCGGTTGTGCCACCCATGTCGAAGCCCAGGGCCCTCTCCACGCCCATGAGCTTTGAGAGGTACGCCACCGCCACCGCGCCAGCGCTCGGGCCACTCTCAATGAAGGCCGTCGGCCTCTCCAGGGCCTCCTCTATGCCCGCGACGCCACCGTTACTCTGCATTACGAGGATCCTTCCCTTGAAGCCCCTGGCCTCCAGCTCGGCCTTAAGCTCCGCGAGGTAAGTCGAGAGTATGGGTTTCAGTACCGCGTTCACAATGGCAGTGCTGGTCCTCTCATACTCCATCGGCTGGGGATCCACATCGCTGCCGGTAACGACTACGGCGCCGGGGCATACCCTCCTAATCGCCTCGGCGGCAGCCTTCTCGTGGCCCGGGTTCCTGTAGCTGTGGAGGAAGGATACAACGAAGACCCTAACACCCTCGCTGCACGCCCTCCTAGCTACCTCCTCTACCTCGCGGGTGTCGAGGGGCTCGAGCTCCCTGCCATCAGCGAGTATCCTACCGCCGACACCGTACCTCCTATCGCGGGGTATGAGGGGTCTGGGCCTCTCGAAGAAGGGGTCGTAGAGGCTAGGCCTGTTCTGCCTCCCAATCTCTATGACGTCCTCGAACCCCCTATTAGTAACTAGGGCGGCCTTGGGGGGCTCTATGCCAGCCTGCCCGAAGAACATGTTAGTCCCGAGCGTCGTGGCATGCACTAGGATGGAGACCCTAGAGGGGTCCCCGACCCCCTCCTCAACAGCCCTCATGACCCCCCTCACAGGCCTCCTCGGGGTAGTGGGCACCTTAACCATCCACAGGGCTCCTTGGGACTCGTCGAACACCACTAGGTCAGTGAAGGTTCCACCAACATCTACCCCTACCCTAAGGCCTCCCACGCCCTGGACCCTCCACGGCCACGCTGCCGAGGGCGTGTAAGATAAATACCGGGGCAAGACGGGCTATACTGCATCACAAACAGGCTTAGGCTACCAATCCCTTTGAGGGATTGTTTCGATGCAATCAATGCGGGTGAATAGGCTGGATATCAAACGCCTTGGAGTGGGTGGATGCTCCCACAGGCTCTAGCAGTGAATGCCTCTGGCAAGCCTTTCTAGTGGTGCTCTCGGTTGTTATATTCTAGTCTCTCCCCTACTCTCCCCGTTTCACCCTCTACCTTGCGGTGCTCCAATCTCTAGGAGTTTTGGATTCGAGTGGAAGTGGGGAGAGAATAGTCGAGTGGTTAGTTGCTATGCGGGTATTCGGGGGCCCGCTACCTCTGCAGCTTCGGCGCCACTAGGGGCTCCACGGCCCTGCCTATTAGTAGGAAGGTGGCTGAGAAGACTACTAGCGCTAGTCCTGGGAATATGTACATCCACCACCAGCCGTTCTGGACTGCGTGCTCATCGTATGCTAGCTGGAGTAGCTTGCCCCACGTGGGCGCCGTGGGGTCTCCCAGGCCTAGCAGGCTGAGGCTCGCCTCTGCTATTATGATGCCGGGTATCGAGAGGACCGCTATGGCTAGGGTGTAGGGGAAGACCTGTGGGAACACGTGTTTGAACACTATCCTCGACGTGCCCGCCCCCACCGCCTTCGCTGCCTCGACGTATACTTGCTCGCTTATCTGCAGTGACATGCTGCGCACAACTATGACTGGGCCGGCCCAGAAGAAGAGTATCATTAGGCCGGCTAGGCTGAGCATGCTCACCTTGTAGACGTATGAGATCACTATGAGTATCGGTAGGAAGGGTAGTGATAGGAAGACGTCGGCTATCCTCATCATTATCTCGCCCCTGATATCCTTCCAGTAGCCGGCGAAGGTCCCGTAGACGGCGCCTATGAATGTCGAGGTGAATGTTACGACGAAGCCTAGGAAGAAGGCGTATGGCAGGCCTAGCAGTAGCCCTAGGCCCACCGGCCTAGCGAGGGTGTCGGTTCCAGCTAGGCCATAGCAGTTGGGGTATGCTATGAAGTAGAAGCTCATGGTAGCCATGTTCTCCAGGTGAGCGGCTTGTGCGGGGTTGAGGCCTGTCTCGTTTATGAGTAGGGTCATGTAGAGCTTGAACATGTAGGGGCCCTGGAGAACCTTGACCGTGCCATTGGGGGTTACCGTGGCGAAGAGGGCCTGACCCGCGGGTACGGGTCTAGCGGTGAAGAAGGGGTTGGTACCGAATATCTCTGTGAAGGACTGGCCGAGGGTCTGGGCTACCTGGCCCAGGTCGAGGGGCCTGGTGGAGACGGGTGGGTACTTGGATATCGGGTAGGGCATGTTAATCTGGACAGTCTTAGGCCTACCGTGGACTATTATCGTCTTGTTGACGGTGGCACCGCCGATGTTTATCTCTATAATGCTCTTGTTGGCAGTGGCGAACTGGCTTATAGGCACTGTCTGGTCGAGGAATACGAGCACCGTCTTATCGGGCCTGTCGAGCTCGAGGTGTATCTTGGCCTGGAGGATCCTGGGGCTGTTCGGTATCGTAGCTGTGAGTATCATGGCTGAATCGCTTGGGAGGGCCTTCCCATTGTAGGTGAAGGAGGCGTTGTAGCCTATAGTTATGTATTTGAAGACGTAGTGTATGTTACCGTAGGAGATATTCATCGTCTTAGCAGATAGACTCGGCTTCGTGCCCCTGAGGTCTATGAGGACCTTCTGGGCCTTCTCCCTCACCGCCCAGCAGGGGGGTGCGTGGACGGGGTACTTGAAGTACCAGTCGTAGCCCGCCTGGTAGTGCCTCATACCGCTCGGGTAGTAGGCCGCCATGGCGTATAGGGCTAGTACGAGCTGTATGACGAGTAGGGCCCAGCCTATCTTGCCCGCCCAAGGCCTTAGGGTTAGGAGGAAGCTCTCCCTCAGCTCCTCCAGCCTGAGGCGCAGCCTCATCCACCGGGTGCTCCTAATCGCCACGCCTGCCCACCCCCTCTAAGCCCTCCTTATCCTCGGGTCGAGCACGGTGTAGAGCAGGTCTAGTATGAGCCTCAGTATTAGGTAGAGTAGGGTGGTTATGTAGGTTAGCTCGAGCACAACGGGTATGTCGCCAGCGTATATGGCGTCCCAGTAGAGCCTCCCGAGCCCGGGCCAGTTGAATACTAGCTCGGTTATGATAGCGCCGCTGAAGACGCTGAGCACTATCGCGAAGAGCACTATCGTCACGAGGGGCGGCGCGGCAGCCCTCATCACGTGCTTCCTGAGAACCATGCTCTCTGGCAGCCCCTTGGCCCTAGCCACGGTTACGAAGTCCTCGTTGAATATGTCTAGGAATATGTTGCGGAGCCTGAAGGCGCTATCGCCTATGCTCAGAACGGTTACAGTGAAGACGGGTAGCGCCGCCGCCCTAACGAGCGTCTTTACGTCGTGGAAGTTCACCTGGACGTTCCATGGCTGGGGGAAGATGTGGTACTTAACAGTGAAGAACGCTATAAACACCATGGCGAGCCACCACCATGGCATGCTGACGCTGAAGATGCTCCAGGCTATCACGGCGTTATCTATGAGTGAGCCCGGCCTCCTAGCGGCGAGGAGGCCTAGGGGCACCGCTATCAGCACCGTGAATATGCTGGATGTCGTGAAGAGTAGCACCGAGAAGGGAACCCTCTCCAGGACTATGTCGAGGGCGTTGTGGCTCCCCTGGGTTGGCCAGTACCTAGTAGTTAGAGTCGTCGAGTTGAGGGTCTTGAAGGTTAGGAGGTCGAGGGAGTAGCGGAGGCTCCTCACGTACCAGGGCCTGTCTAGCCCGTAGATGTGGAACTCCTCCTTCAACAGCATGTCCTTATACCTCTTAGGCAGCTCAGACGCTATCCTCGTCGCCTCCTCCAAGGTAACCTTACCTGATAGGAGTAGGTCCCTCTCCTGCTTGGTGAGGAGGCCCTGCTTGTAGAGGCTCTC
>Ga0256833_1001513_pt1 | contig 17045 bp, 13 predicted proteins | sample 356284metaG_FD_190535 | JGI IMG/M metagenome (GOLD analysis project Ga0256833, IMG submission 190535) | Hydrothermal vent microbial communities from Mid Atlantic Ridge, Atlantic Ocean - 356-284 | ecosystem: Environmental > Aquatic > Marine > Hydrothermal vents | place: Atlantic Ocean: Mid... | reverse complement strand
AGGCATTCTGAAAGGTTTATTGATTGGAAGTTCTTCTTTCTTAAAATCATCCAAAACTTGGAGCACGGTTTTTCCCGAATACCATTTTATATTATCTGTCAATTTTGCAATTGCATCACCCATCATCCCGCTTACCGGAATGAAACTATTGGGAACAACATTAATTTCATTAAGAAAATCGGTATATTCCTTTACAATTGACTCAAATCTTTCTTGACTATAATCGACTAAATCCATTTTGTTTACTAACACCGCAATTTGCTTAATTCCCAACATCGAAAGCATGTAACCGTGGCGTCTGGAATTTTCCTGTACACCTTCATCGGCATCAATAACCAAAAGTGCGGCTTCTGCACGTGCTGCTCCGGAAACCATATTTTTCAAAAATTCTATATGTCCGGGAGCATCAATAATTATATAATCTCTTTGCTCCGTTTTGAAAAATACCCGTGCGGAATCTATTGTAATTCCTTGTGATTGCTCATCTTTTAGTGCGTCAAGCAAAAAGGCATATTCAAAAGGTCTTGAGTTAAGTTCGCACATTGCTTTAACTTGCTCAAGCTTACCTTCCGGTAAAGAACCGGTATCTGCTAATAGTCTTCCTATAATTGTACTTTTGCCGTGATCAACGTGTCCGGCAATTACTATGTTCATTTGTTGTTTCATAATTCAAATAAAAAGAATGATTGGATGATTGTTAAAAATTGAATGATTGATCTGTCTTCACTTCGTTCAGACGGAATTTGATTATTCCCAAGAGAAAAGCTTTAGGAAATGATTGCTTCAATCTTCAATTCCATATTTTTCAACCATTTCTCTGATAACATAATCATTGTTCCAATCTGTTTTTTCTTTAATCATTTTAATTTGTGAACGATTGTAGTTAATTAATTTATTTTCAAGTGAATAATGTTTTGAATCATATTCGTTAAACCATTTCTCAGTAACTAATTCGGCATTATAGAATGCATAAATTTGACTGTAATTTTCACCGAGTGAACCAAGTGCAATATTATTAAATTGAATATTTTCTTTTAAGTACCTTCTACTGTAAAGTTAACTATACTTTGTCGGTAAATTAGCCCTCACCCCAACCCTCTCCCAAAGGGAGAGGGAGCAGTCCCTCTCTTTTTAAGAGAGGGGTTGGGGTGAGTTTTTAGATTACCGTCATTTATAAATTAACATAACACTACAATAACCCTCTGCAATATTAGATGAAACAGATAAAATAGAATCCTCGACTTGTGCATTGCTTTTATACGAAACCGAATTTAATTTATCGAGATTTAATTTTACAAACCGAAACAATTCAATAGCTTCTTTTCAAACTTTCAGCTTTCTAAATCCTCTATTGATATTTTTATTCCTCTCTGAATATTTCATTTTTCCACCTTTATACTTTTTAACCATTCACCCAATCTTTCATTCATTCAACCTATTTTCATTCATCCAATCTCTTCCCAATCACTCAATCTTTTCACATCCGTGTTTTTCGTTCGTGTTTTCACGGGTTACATATATCCGCCACGCCTTAAGGTTTCCAATCCTCCGCCATCGGCTTTATCTTGCTCGCGACCGGAACGTTCGGCAATATTTTTTAACTTTCCGCTTTTAAGTTCTTCAATTATTTCTTCAATATTTTTTGATGTTGATTCAATTGGCGAAGTGCAAGGATAACAACCTAACGAACGATAACGTTTTCCTTCACCTTGGTCATAATAAAGAGAAACCGTTGGAATATTTTCTCTTTGAATATATTCCCAAATATTTAGTTCCGTCCAATCTAATAAAGGATGAATTCTTAAGTGTGTTCCCGGAGCAAAATCGGTTTTAAATTGATTCCAAAATTCAGGCGGTTGATCTCCAACATCCCATTGATTTTCAATATCTCTCGGTGAAAAATATCTTTCCTTGGACCTGCTCCCTTCTTCGTCTGCACGTGCTCCCACAATTACGCCGGTATATGGTTCGGTATTTTTATCAACTTCGTATTTGCCGGTTTCATGGTTAAGTCTGTATCTTTTCCATTTACCGCTTAATGTATTTCTTAATGCATCTGTTTTTAAATTTCTGCAACAGGTAATTCTATCAACGTTTCCATCGGGATATGTTTGTTTTTCCGCCAAAGCTTTTTCATTTTGTCCGTAAACCATGTTTAACTTCCACTCTTTGGCAAGTCTGTCTCTGTATTCAATCATTTCGGGAATTTTATAATGAGTATCAATGTGAACAAGCGGAAAAGGTACATGACCGAAAAATGCTTTTCTGGCAAGCCAAAGTAAAACGGTACTGTCTTTACCAATTGACCAAAGCATACACATATTTTTAAAATTTGAATAAGCTTCTCTGAAAATATGCACACTCTTATTTTCTAATTGTTGTAAATGATCCATAATTAAATATACTTTTTAATGTTGTTAAAAATTTTATCTGCAGCTTCGTTAGTACTTATTTTAGATGTATCTATTGTTATATCGGGATTTCCCGGTTTCTCGTATTCAACATTTACTCCGGGAAAATTTTTTATCTCACCTGCTTTAGCTTTTTTATAAATTCCTTTTGTGTCCATTTCTTCACAAACTTCCGCGGGCGTTGAAATATAAACTTCAACATAATTTTTACAATTCTTCTTTACAAATTCTCTTGATTCTTTATAAGGTGAAAGAAATGAAGCAACAACAAAAACCCCTTGACTTTCCAATTTACCGGCAAGATAACCAACCCTTTCAATATGTAAATTAACTTCTTCTCTGCTGAAACCGGTTTGCGGGAATAGATCTCTTACGGAATGCCCGTCAAGATGCTCGGCTTTTAATCCTATCTCTTTAAGTTTTTTTGTAAGTTTTTCTCCTATTTCGGATTTGCCCGATCTTGCTAATCCGGTAATCCAAATAACAAAAGGTTGGATTTCATGTTTGCCGAATTTCAGTTTATCCCAAACTCTTTCGTGAATAAAATATATTAGCATTTTAAGGAATACTTCTATTCCGCCAACTGCAAATGCAATTTTAGTATCGCCAATAAAAATATAGACCAAGCTAACGGTTGTTAATGTAGCTAATACACGCCAAGAGATTGTTTTTACAATTGATCGTAATTTGGTTTCTTTATACACAAGAGAATCTTTTTTATCCTAAGTAATAGAATAATTATTTGAAATCAATAATTCTTTTACTTTTTAAATGAGAAATAATCTTTGCAATATTTTTATTAAGATCAGAATTCTTCCCATTATCGATAATTATTTCAGGATTTACAGGTTTTTCATAAGGTGATGAAATTCCCGTAAAATCCTTTATTTCATTTGCTCTGGCTTTTTTATAAAGTCCTTTCGGGTCTCTCGCTTCGCAAGTTTCCAAATCGCAATCAACAAATATTTCTATAAATTTTCCTTCGGGTAATAGTTTTCTTACTTGTTCTCTATCATTTACAAAAGGTGAGATAAACGCTGTTAGAACAATAATTCCGGCATCAACAAACAATTTTGCCACCTCTCCAATTCTTCTAATATTTTCTTTTCTATCGGTTTCGGAAAATGACAAATCTTTGTTCAAACCGTGACGAACATTATCACCGTCTAAAATATATGTTTGTATTCCCAGCTTAAAAAGTTCCGCTTCAACTTCTAAAGCAAGTGTCGATTTTCCACTGCCTGATAATCCGGTAAACCAGAGACATGCACTCTTATGTCCGTTAGCATTTTCACGATCGGAAATACTTACTTTACCTTTGTGCCAATATAAATTTTTTGAAGTCATTTTTAATTGTCGTTTAAATACAGCTTCGCCAAGTTGGTTACAAGTTTCCCCTAGCGTATTGAATTACAATTTATTACTTAGTCTATATAAAGCAAATACTTATAAACTATAATTAAGATAGCAGAAAACAATAAGTTATAGTTTTTTTTATATGAAATTATTTTTTAAAAATAAATCTATTGTTATATAAATATGAATTTATTAAGCTATCAATTTAGCAATAATTATATTTATAGCAAAGTGTTTTAGAATGAGAAAGTTTGTAGTATTAATCTTTATAATTGCAATATCTACTATATTCTTCCTTGCGTCTGTATCTAAATACATTGTTTTTTGATTATGTGTAAAGGTATGTTAAAATAAACATTTCATCAATAACATAAATGGGGGATTTTATATTGGGAAAATTTTACCAATGAGGGATGATAAATTTCGTTTAACTAAACTAATTTTATATACAATTTTAAAAAAAATCTTTAAAATAATTATCTATATTTCAGATAAAATTTCAGATATTCTTTTACTTGCCAGTCCGTCACCATAAGGATTAATAGCATTTGCCATTTTTTTATATTCTAAATTGTTATCAAGTAATTTGGATACTTCATTAAATATTTTCTGCTTATCAGTTCCAACAAGTTTAACAGTTCCTGCTGTAACTGCCTCCGGTCGTTCGGTATTTTCCCGCATTACTAAAACCGGTTTTCCAAGGCTGGGAGCCTCTTCTTGAACACCACCGGAATCCGTAAGTATTATTTTTGAATTCATCATCAATGAAATAAACGGAAGGTATGTTTGCGGTTTAATTAAGAATATATTTTTTTTGTTTGCTAAAAGTTTGTTAACCGGATCTTGAACATTTGGGTTTAAATGAACGGGATAAATAAAGTTATAATTTTCGTATTTAAGCGCAAGTTCTGAAATTGCCGAACAAATATTTATAAAGCCCTCACCAAAATTTTCTCTTCTATGACCGGTTATTAAAATATACGGAGAAATTTCTTCTAAATTTTTCTGTAAGCCATTAACCTTGGGTTTTAATTCCAAAACTTTTTCTTTTGCTAAAAAGAGAGCATCAATTACCGTATTGCCTGTAATAAAAATCTTTTCGCTGTTAATTCCTTCTTTTAATAAGTTGTTTTTTGAAATTTCCGTTGGTGCAAAATGTATATCCGCAATTCTTGATGTTAATACTCTATTAATTTCTTCCGGAAACGGAGAATACTTTTTCCCGGTTCTTAATCCTGCTTCTACATGACCTACTTTTACTTTATGATAAAAAGCAACAAGCGAAACAGCAAAAACCGTTGTTGTATCTCCTTGAACAAGAACAATATCCGGTTTGTATTCGCTGAAATAATTATCCACCGCATTTATAATTCTGGAAGTTAATGTACTTAATGTTTGATTTGGCTGCATTAAATCCAAATCGGTATCCGGTTTAATATTAAATATTTCCAATACTTGATCCAACATTTCCCTATGCTGGGCAGTAACACAAATATTTATTTCAAAATTTTTATTCTTTTTAAGTTCTAAAATTACGGGAATTAACTTTATAGCTTCCGGTCTTGTCCCGAATATAATTGATATCTTTTTCATAGTAATCCATATTTTTTTTACAAATAAATAGCATTTTTAAAAAAATGCTATATATTAATATACGATTAAAACTTAAATATTTTAATAATTTGAGTTAAATCACACTTTATGTCTCAATTTACATTTTATTGCACCTAAATAAAAAAAAAGTATTTTGAATTTAACAAGGGTGCAAAATGGTTGTAGTAAAAACATTAGAAAAAGAATTACTCAAAGAATATAATAGAGAAAACTTAATGAAAAAAGAAGCGACTTTATTTGAGGAAATCCATCCGACTATAATGACAGAAAAAGTAGGAGCTGTATATTATGTTTTACCGGCATATAATGAAGAAGAGTCTTTGCCTAATTTGTTAAAAAGAATTGAAGAATTAGATATTTCACACAATATTAAGGTAAACGTAATAGTAGTTAACGACGGTTCTTCGGACAACACGGAAAAAGTTGCAACTAAACTAAATAAAAATTTCCATCTAACGCTTGTAAACCATGAAGTAAATATGGGACTTGGGCAAGCTGTGCAGACCGGAATAAAAGAAGCCCTTTCTAATGCTGAGAATAATGATATGATTGTAATAATGGATGCTGATGACACACATGATGTTACATTATTAGATGAAATGATAACGAGAATTGAAGAAGGAGCCGATATCGTTATTGCATCAAGATTCGTTGCCGGCGGTGATGATAAAAGTGCACCACCATTTAGACGTTTGTTATCACGCGGGGCAAGTTTTGTTTTCAAAACACTTTTACCACTTAATAAGATTAATGATTTTACAAGCGGATATAGAGCTTACAGGGTTAACATACTTCAAAAAGCTTCACTTCATTATGGAGAAACATTAATTCATGAGCAAGGTTTTGCTTGTATGGTTGAACTATTGTTAAAACTTAGACATTGGTCACCAAACATTGTTGAAATTCCTTTTAAACTGAGATATGACAGAAAGTTAGGAGCAAGTAAATTAAAGCTATCTAAAACTTTATTACAATATTTAAAATTAGCAATTAGAGACAGAGTTTCTCCTGCACCGAGAAGAATATAAAATGGGTAAAAAAATTATAGTTATTGGTGGCGGAATAGCCGGACTTACATCAGCTTATCAATTACAGAAAAACGGTTACCAAGTAACATTATTGGAAAGTAATGCTCAACTGGGTGGTTTGGGAACTTTTTTTAGATATAAAGATAAATGGGTTGATAAGTTTTATCATTGTTTAATGCCTTCTGATGAACCGCTGTTAAAATTACTTGGCGAAATAGGATTAAAAGATAAACTATACTGGAAACCAACCAGAATGGGCTTTATTGTTGATGGGAAACGCTATCCTTTCAATTCCCCTTTTGATTTATTAAAATTTAAACCTATTTCTTTCTTTAATAGAATAAGATTTGGCGTTATCAGTCTGGCAATTAGATATTTGGGAAAAGGAAAAGACCTGGATAATTTACCCATAGAAGAATGGTTTAAAAGTCTTTATGGAAAAACAATTTGGGAAAAAATCTTAAAACAATTATTCTTATCCAAATTTGGAAATCATGCAGGCAATTTACCTTCGCTATATATTTGGCAAAGGTTAGGCAGAGAAAAGAATAAGGCTTTGCGTGGTTATATACATGGCGGACTTAAAACAATTATTGATAAGTTAGAAGAAAAGATTAAAGAACTTGGTGGAGAAATTAAGACAAACACAACGGTAAAAAAAATTGAAAAAAGCTCTGATGGTGTAAACGTATTTTTAACCGATACTACAACATTAAAAGCAGATTGGGTAATATCTACAATTCCAATTCCATCATTTGCTAAAGCAATAAAAGGAACTAACATAGAAAATAATTTTACCGATCCAAACTTGACATATCAAGGTGTTGTAAATGCATTGTTTATCCTAAATAAACCTTTGGATAATTATTATTGGGCTCCTGTTGTAAATTCAAAGACTGAATTTGATGGTGTTGTTGAAATGACAGAGCTTATTAATAATGAACAATACAATAATAATCACGCTGTTTATGTAATGAAATATTGTAATAGAGATTCCGAACTTTTTAACGAAGAAGATTCCCAAATTGCAAAAAGATGGAAAAAACAACTTTTAAAACTTTATCCTGACCTAAAAATTTCCGATAGTAATATAATAGATATTAAAATTTTTAAGGCTCCTTTTGTTGAACCTATTTATCCTTTAGGTTATAGCAACATAAAGCCGAAAATAAAAATTAAAGATACAAACATTTTTTTGGCAAGTTCTGCACAAGTATATCCGAATATTACATCTTGGAATGCAAGCTGCGGGTTAGCCAATAAGGTTGTAAAACAACTTATTTTAACGGATTCAAAACAAAAAAATATAGTGAAAAATTATAGTATTGCAGAATAAGAACTTTTATCAATCATAAAAAAATTAAAATTACTGTGTCAAATAAAATCATTTATTTTTTAGATAAGGCATTAACTTGATTCAAGACACAATTTTTTAGAAATTTTTAATTTATTTGCAATAGATAAACAAAAAAACTCGAAAAAACATAATGAAAAATATTACTAAACTATTGGTTATAATATTTATTGTATCTTCAGCAAAAATTACCGGACAAGTTTTAAAACCCGGAGATGGAATAAACCTTACTTTTTTCAATATACAAGAAAAAATTCAAGGACAATATTATATTCAAGACAATGGCAAAATTCAGCTACCTTATTTAGGATTAATTAACACGGTAAACAGAGATTTTTCTACTATTCGTAACGAAATTATAGATAAATACTCTAGAATATACCGGAACCCTGAATTAAATATTCAACCACTTTATAGAATTGATATATTAGGTGAAGTTGGGAAACCGGGTGTTTATTACGCAAGTGGTTTTGAATCCCTAACAGATATACTTGCAAAAGCCGGCGGAGAAACAAATGATGCCGATTTGGATGGTATTTATATTATACGAGATAATTCCAAAATGGAAATAAATGTAAAAGATATTTTTGAGAATGGAAATTCTATGCTGGATATAGGCATTCGTTCCGGAGATAAAATATATGTTCCGCGTACTTGGTGGGTTACTGCCAGAGATGCTTCCGTAATTGTTTCCGGTGTTGCTGTACTTGTAGCAATTGCAGGATTATTTACAAAATAGAAAATTGTAAAAACGAAATAAAAATAAAATGAAAAAAACTGAAATATCATTAACAGAAATTTTTAGAATTATTAAAAGAAGAAAAAATATTTTAATAATTGCAATAATACTATCTGTATTAGCAGCGCTTCTTTATAACATTTTTAAGAAACCTGTATATAGAACATCTGCACTTTTAAAGAAAGAGCAATTTGTAGAAAATACTGCTAATCAAGATCAAGTAAAAAATATTCTGATTCCACAAAGCCAAGATGTTCTGGAAACCGAAATGGAATTGGTTAAAACACGTAAAGTTTTAAATAGTGTTATAGATAAATTATCATTAAATGTATATGTTTCGGAAATTGTGTTGCCTGATGGAACATCTAAAAAAATTAATCTTCCGCTTTTGGATTATCAAAATAACTATCAATATAAATATGATCAAAATCTATATCCTAAAATCAACACATTTAATATCGGTATCAAAACTAAACATGGAAAATTTGTAGCTAAAAATAATAACGAAAATAGTTTTGCTATAATTGAGACCAATAATTCCGACAGAGAAAAATATTCCGAGTTAAAAGAATCCGAATGGGTTGTAGATATTGAGTGGCCGAATACAGAATCAAAATCGGAAGTTATTTTTGAAACAAAAGATTATAACAAAGTACTTAATTCTCTTGATAGAAGTATTGGCGTTTTCAAAAGAATAAAAACAAATATTTTTGAAATATCCGTTGAATCGGAATCTCCTTATGCAGCAAAAACAATAGCAAATACAATTGCAAAAGAGTTTAGAGAAAAAAGGATGTTATTGCAAAAAGATAATATCCGTACATCATTTAATTTTATTGACGACCAATTAAAAAAGATTTCACTCAAACTGGAAAATGCGGAAAATGAGCTTAGTTATTTTAAGTCAAAAGAAAAACTTATATCTGTTGATAAACGCTCTAAAAGTATAATAGACTTTTTAAGCAGATTAGAAACAGAAAAACTCAAAACAGATTTGGAACTGACACTTTACAAAACCAAAGCCAGAAACATTGCCCAAGAAGTTGTTCGCGAAGGATTTGTTGATCAAACATATTTAACACCGGAGAAATATCAATCAACTGATTCCCCTTTTTCTAATTTAATGAAAGAATTATCAACATTAGAATTAAAGAAGATTGAGATGCTACAAAAAAGGAAAGAAATTCACCCTGATGTAGTATTATTATCCGAACAAATTAATAAAGTTAAAAAAGAACTTTCCAAATTCAATCATAATACCGTAACTGCTTTTAATATTATGATTACCGCATTGCAAGATAAAGAAAATGATTTGAACAAATTGATTTATAAATATTCTCGCGATTTGGAAAATTTACCTGAACAAGAAAATAAATTAGCAAGTTTATTAAGACAAAAAAATGTTTTCGAGAAAATGTTCACATTACTTCTTAATAAAAGAGAAGAGATGAGAATCTCGGAATTATCTAAGTTACAAGACATAATTATATTAGATTATGCTGAAGAACCAATAAAACCTATTTCCCCCAATAAAAAAATGAATTTAATTCTGGGAGCAATTTTTGGTTTTATAATTGGTTTTATTGGAATGTTTATTAAAGATTTTACAAATAAAAACATTACCGATGTTTATGAACTTGAAAGAGATTTTGATTTCCCGATATTAAGTGTTATTCCACCTTACGGAAAATCTTTAACAAAAAAAATATCAAGTACGGAATCCATCTCAGGCAGATTTGTAACTATGATGGAAGATAAACTCAATTACAAAGAAGCTTACAGAACTTTTGAAACAAAACTAAGTACATTAATTACGTCGGAACCGAAATCAGTAATGATAACAAGTTGCGAAGAAAATGCAGGAAAATCAACAGCTGCTGCAAATCTTGCAATAACTGTTGCACAATCCGGTAAAAAAGTTTTATTAATAGATTGCGATATTAAAAAACCAAGTCTTGCGGAATTATTCGGTTTACCAAAATACTCTTCCGGATTGGTAGATTATTTAACCGAAAAAACCGATACACCTAATATCTATAAGCCTATCAAACTAACAAAAAATTCAAACTTACTGATGAATATAGATATAATTCCAACAGGAGTTTTCTCAAATGTATCGGGTGAAATTTTAGCATCGGACAGAATGAAAAAATTATTAACAAATTTGGATAATTACGATTTTGTTATTTTAGATACACCTCCAATTACAAAACTTTCAGACGCTTTATCTTTGGGAAGAATTGTAAAAGAAGCAGTATTGGTAGTACGTCCCGGACAAACTGTAAAAGAAAGTATAAGCTGGGTTATAAAGGAATTAAAATCTTCGGGAATAAACTTTCTGGGGACCTTAGTAAATGATTGTGAAGTAAAAAAAGATAGTTACAAATATCAATATGGATACGTAGAAAAAATTTAGATTTATTTTTTTCTAACATTAAATTTATTAAAAACTTATGCGGAAAATGGAAAATAAAAAAATATCCCTAATTCTATTCTTTATCTTTCTGATATTTTATTCGGTACAGATTCCGCTTCATACATCCAAACCGGATATAATTGTTTTTGCAATACGTGCATTATCTAAAACACCTATACTTAATTATGCTTATTTAGCACCAAATACTTTATTGGAAGGAACTGCTTTACCTAACTATCATTTGGGACATACATTAATTCTTTGGTTAGTTTATCATTTGGCACCGACTAATTTGGCAAATACAATTTGGTTGTCAGGTTTTGTTTCTGCAATTAGCGGAGCATTAATTGTTACATTAACATTTTTAATTTGGCAGTCACTTGGAATTGATAAGAAAAAATCTTTGGTTATTGCAATAGTAACCGGACTAATACCAAGTATATGGGAAGAAAGTATTATAGGTGAAGTTTATGCCTTGCAATTATTATTCATACTTTTATTCCTTTATGCTTTTCTGAAAGATAAAATATTATTATCCGTTTTTGCTTTCACATTTGCAAATCTGGTTTCACCACTATCAGCATTAAGTTTCGGTTTACTTTTACTAAAACCGATTACAAAAGAAAATATAAAAAAAATATTTATTATCGGTAGTATTTCACTTTTAATATATTCCATTATTTATTACCTAATAGGCTCTAATCTTTTAGATCTATTTTCCCCTTTATCCGAAGAACAAAAAGGAAGAGGAATTCCCTACAGGGCAGTTACTTTAGTTATTTTTATATTTATAAATTTTAATTTCTTCATTTTTTATCTATATAAAGGTATAAGAGAAACTTTTAAATTTGAAAAAGAAAAACTTTCAAGATTAGCTATTGCTACTCTACCTCAACTGATATTAATCTTTCTTGGCTCAACATTTTTTATTGAACTTGGAAGTTTTCAATTACCCGTTTTTTGGGCATTAGCATTTCCGCTTGGATATTATTTAGCAAAAATAAATTATAAAAATATATACTTTGTTAGTTCAGCTACAGGGCTGGTTATTTTAACGTATGTTTTTTGGATAATTCCGAACACTACTATCGGTTCTGCCAGAGAGGAAGCCGGCAAATGGTTAAGAGCTAACGGATACGAAAATCTATGTCTAATTGGTGCTTGGGACCCGGGCATAACAGTACTTTACGGAAGAAATGGTTTTGATTTGACAGCATTAAATGAATATTATTTTGATGAACCTACACCTAATGAAGAGAAAATTGAAGAAACAAATATGGATTCTATTTTAATAGTTAATCAAAAGAAAATACCATTACGCGTTTTACTATCAAAATTAAAAATAAAAGGATTAAACATTAAAAAATATAATCCAAATAAAGAGATACATACGGGGGAAATAACTAAACTATATGAAAATGATGCTGTGCAATTATATAAATGGAAGAAGTGATTTAAATCGCAGCTAATATATTATTTTACTTTTACTTATATTTAAGTTTAAAAATTTTATTATGAAAACAAAATATTCACATAACCAAAATAGCGACAAAGTAGTTTGGGTTGATTTAGATAACTCCCCTCATATTCCTTTTTTTGCTCCGATAATTGAGCGACTAAGCGAATTAGGTTATACTACAAATATCTCTGCAAGAAACTACGCCCAAACTGTTGCACTAGCCGAATTATATAATTTGGATTTTACACCTATAGGCAAACACCACGGCAAAAATAAATTACGTAAAATTGCAGGTTTAATTTACAGATCTTTACAATTGCTGCCCTATGCAATTAAAACCAAACCTACAATAGCAATTTCGCACGGTTCCAGAGCACAAATGGTTGCTGCACAACTTTTAGGCATTCCCGTGGTAATGTTTTTGGATTATGAATTTGTACAAACTATTCCATTTGTTAAACTTAGTTTATTATTTATTCCGAAAGTTATTTCAACGAAAAAGCTATCAAAATTTTCAGACATTTTAAGAACTTATCCGGGTATCAAAGAAGATATTTATGTGCCGACTTTTAAACCGGACGAATCAATTAAAACAGAAATGAAAATAATTGATAGCAATATAAATGTTGTATTAAGACCACCGGCAGACCAAGCACATTATCATAATCCGGAAAGTGAAAAGTTATTTTTTAATGTAATTGAACATTTAACTTCTACCGAAAATGTTAAAACAATTATTTTACCAAGAGATAATAGGCAAAAAGAGAAAATAAAAATTCAATATAAATACCATTTTGATTCAGGGAAACTATGCATACCTGAAAAAGTTGTTGATGCATTAAATTTAATGTGGTACTCTGATTTGGTAATAAGCGGCGGAGGTACAATGAACAGAGAAGCAGCAGCATTGGGCATTCCTGTTTACAGTATTTTCAGAGGAAAGATTGGGGATGTAGATAAATATCTTGCTAAAGCCGGAAGATTAACATTGTTAGAATCTCCGAATGATGTAAAAAAAATGATTAAATTAAAAAAATGGGTACGTCCCGATAAATTGGAAAATGTAAACTCTTTAGGTTTACAATCAATTGTAAATGATTTGGAAAAATTAATTTCTCAAGTTACTGAAAATAAAAAATCTTATAAAAATGAAATCAATGATAAAACAACAACCGAACCAAGAATACATAAAAAAATACACTAAACTTTTAACCGGACTATTAAATCTTTCAGTACAAGGTTTGGAGGATATGTATTTACCTGAGAAATATGAATTTGCCATGAAAAAGAAAAAAGTAAACGGCAAAGTTATTATCGAAGGAGAAAATTTAAGATATTCCCTGATAAATCTGTTAGGACTTCATAAAGCGCAAAGTCATAATTTACCTGTAAAAATTGATCTTAGAAAAATTGTTCTTCACCAACTTGGTAAAGTTGATACTTATACCGGAGTTGGCGAAATAGGATTATTGCTTTGGGCAACCGCACTTATTTCACCTGAAGATATTAAAATCATTTTACCTAAAGTTAATTTCAACAATATTTTTGAAACATATAATGATGCCAGGCTTGGTAACACAATGGAGCTTTCTTGGTTATTGACCGGTCTGCTTTTAGCTTCAACTTTTGATGAAAATTTCAAAAAAACAATTGGTAATTTACCAATTGAAATATATAATAAAATTAGAAAAAATTATGGTGGAGTTGGCGTTTTCAGGCACGAAGCTAAGGTTTCGTTAAATGGTAAATTAAGAGGTAAAATAGGAAGTTTTGCAGATCAAGTTTATCCTATTTATGCTTTTTCATTATATTCACAGCAAATGAATAACGAGGAAGCATTAATGATTGCAAAAGATTGCGCCCAAAAAATGTGTGACCATCAAGGAGAACAAGGACAATGGATGTGGCATTACAATGCCGAAACCGGTGATGTTGTTAGTAAGTTTCCTGTCTATTCGGTTCATCAAGATGCAATGGCACCTTTTACTTTATTTGCAGTTCAAAAAGCAACGGGTATAAATTTTGAAAAATACATTTACAAAGGTCTTGATTGGCTTGAAGAAAACAATGAGCTTAATGCTAATATGATTGATTGGGAAAACAATGCCGTTTGGCGTAGAATAGCTCAGCCTAATTCCAAAAGAAAAACTAAGTTACTTCTATCTCTTTTAGGCATTAATCTCAAAGATGATTATAATAGTCTGGAAGTTCTATACGAAAGTTGGTCTTATCATTTAGGATGGATTTTATTTGCTTTTGCCGGAAGAGTTGGAACCGAACAAAATAACGAAAAAAATATTCCCGATGCAAAAAACAGTAACTTAAAAATATTTAATCTTAATTAAATAATATCACATCCTAATATTATAGTAATTAGAAACCTCTAAAAAATTTGTATTATCTTTAATAAAAAACCGGTTTAAAATAAGATCAATGAATATTAAATCTTTTGGTAAAAACGCCGCTATATATTCAATTGGAACAATAGCCTTAAGATTTACATCTTTTTTGCTTATTCCTCTATATACGCGTTACTTAACGCAAGAAGAATTCGGACTTTTACAAACATTACTTTTTACAATCCAAATAATAATTACATTTAACGATGTTGGTATGCGAAGCGCATTGATGCGTTTTTTTACCAAATATGAAAAGCAAAATAAAATTGGTGAATTATTAGGTAGTTCTTTTATAATTATTCTTTTTGCAGGGTCTTTTTTTCTTTTAATCTCTTTAATAATACCGGATAAAACAATAGCGGATTTCTTCCATACTAAAGTTATTTCTAATCTTATAGTATTAACTGTTTTGGTTGGTGTTATACAAACATTAAATTTAAATATTCTTTCATACTTTCGTGCAAGAAATGAAGGATTGTTTTATATGTATGTAAGTTTTGGAACGGCAATCCTTTTAATAATATCAATTGCTTTGGCACTTGTAGTTTTTAATCTGGGTATTATTGGTGTTTTATATGCCCAAGCTTTTACTTTTGGTTTAAGTTGGTTAGCTGTTTTATTTTTTATTTTATCCAAGCACGGTTTAAGAATAAAAATATCTACCTTAAGTATGTTATTTAAATTCGGCTTCCCGCTAATTTTTGCAATGTCCGGTGATTTAATTTTATATACTTCAGGTAATTATTTTTTAGGTCACTTTGGTAATTTGGAAGAAGTGGCTTTATTTGCTCTGGCATTAAAAATTGCACAAATAAGCATTATGGTTTTAATTGGTCCGTTCCAAATGGCTTATGAACCTTTTGTATTCAGTCATCAAGATGATGCTGATATTGCCGAAACAATCTCTAAAATTGTTACTTATGTTACTTTTGCTTTTATAATTTTAAGTTTCGGTATTCTTTATCTATTTAGGGATTTAATTTATCTTATTGGTGAAAAGGAATACTACGCATCATATTATTTGATTTTTCTAATTTTACCCGGAATGGGATTTACTTTACTAAATTATGTTGGTCAATCTCTTTTACATATGAACAATAAAACACAAGTTACCGGTAAAATAGTATTTATTTCTACAATAGTTAGTCTTGTAATTACATTTTTTGATACTAAATATTTTGGAGTTTACGGTTTAATATTCGGTATAAATTTTTATTTAATTGCTTCGGCTGTTGCATTATTTTATTTTGGTTACAGAGAGTTTAAAGTGAAACTTGAATATAGCAGATTATTTATCATTTCTTTAACCGGACTTTTTCTATTTATTGCAATATACATTTTAAGCTTTTATAGCAGAATAATATATTACCCTGCATTATTATTATTATCGGTTTCAATTTTATTCATGCTTTATAAAAGCAGCTTTTTTACCAATGATGAAAAAGAACAATTTTGGAACGTAATTAATAACATTAAATCCAAATATATATAATTATAAAATATGACATTTGAACCATACATATTATTTACAGCTGTAATTGCTTTAATATTTGGAATTATATTGTTTTATGCGTCGTGGCAAAAGTTTGAAATTCTAATTTTTTTATTTCCTATTTCTACTTGGATAGCTTCCCTTTTTTATAACAATGTTGCAGAATGGATAAGCGGAGAAATTGCAACTGGTCCCGGCGGATATTTACGTGCATCATTATTAATGTTTGTAGGTCTAATGGGCTTGATAAAATTTATAAGAACCTTTCCAATACATAAAGGCAAAGTTCCTGTTCATTTAGTAATACTTTTTGTGTTTTTATTGTACTCTTTTGCTTCGTTTTTTTATTCTATTGATGCTAACACAACGCTTATACGAACCACACTTTTTACAGCTTTATTCTTTTTCCTTCTCGGATTAAACAGTTGGCTGGATAGTGAAGAAAAATTAAACGGATTGTTAAATACATTATTTATTGTTGTAACATTTTTATTGATTGTCAGCTTTCTGGCAATGTTCGTTTCGCCTTCCAGAGTATGGTGGTGGAAAACACCTTCCCGTTTTATAGGATTATGGAGTCACCCGAATGAACTTGGCGGTTTTAATATGGTTTCATATCCGATTATTTTGTGGAAGTATTACAAAGAAGAAGGCAACAAAAAATATATTGCTATCGCTGTTCTCCTATTGAATTTTTTAATTCATTTTTTAACCGGTTCAAGAACTTCTTTATTGGCATCTATGGTTGGATTTTTCTTGTGGTTTTTATTACAAAAG
>Ga0256833_1001512_pt1 | contig 17057 bp, 20 predicted proteins | sample 356284metaG_FD_190535 | JGI IMG/M metagenome (GOLD analysis project Ga0256833, IMG submission 190535) | Hydrothermal vent microbial communities from Mid Atlantic Ridge, Atlantic Ocean - 356-284 | ecosystem: Environmental > Aquatic > Marine > Hydrothermal vents | place: Atlantic Ocean: Mid... | reverse complement strand
CCTTAGAGGCTTGAAGGTCTTATTCGGCTTTTATTTCAAAGAACGCAGGCTAGCAATTTATGCCAGTTATCCGCTTTGTCAAGGCCTAGCTTATTCAACTTTGAGCTTCCAGGAATTTAGGCTTGACCAGGGAAAAGTCAAGCTCCTTTCTTAGAAAGTTCCTTATTCAGTTTTGCCAGCAGCAAATATAGAAGTCCTTTCGCAGGATGTCAAGGGTCTATTATGGGGATTAGTGTTTTTATTACATCTTCTATTCCTTTACCTGTAGTATCTATTACCAGGGCTCCTTTAGGAATCTTTAAGGGAGCCGTTTTCCTTTTTTTGTCAAGTTTGTCTCTCTCTTTTATCTCTTTTAAAACCTCTTCGTAGGATACTTTAAAACCTCTACTTATCAGTTCTTTATATCTTCTCCTTGCCCTTTCTTGAGGAGACGCCGTAAGGAATATTTTAAGCTGAGCTTGAGGGAATATATAGGTTCCTGCATCTCTACCGTCTATTACTACTCTTTTCCCTTTAGCTTCTTTTCTTAAAAGTTTTATAATCAGCTCTCTTACTTTAGGGTGTTTAGCAACTTTTGAGGCTAAAAGGCCGGCTTCTGGAGTTCTGATTTCAGAGCTTACATCCTTTCCGTTAAGTAATACTTGGCCGTTTTCCAGTTTTAAGTTTAAGCTTTTAGCACAGTTAAAAACTTCTTCTTGGTCTTCTAGGTTTATCCCTTTCAGCTTACAAGCGTAGCCTATTGCTCTGTAGAGAGCTCCAGAGTCTAGGTAAAAGTATCCGAATCTCTTAGCTATTTCTTTTGCAAGGGTGCTTTTACCTGCACCTGCCGGGCCGTCTATGGTTATTATTTCCGGCCTTTCCATTTTATCTCCTTAATTTCTTTTTCAAGTTCTCTTTTGAGCTTTAAGAGCTCCTTACTAAAGTAAACCGGGTATTCTTTTTCTACATAGATATTTTTAAGCTCTTGAGGTATTGAGTTAAAACGGTCTAAAAAGTACTCCCTTGATTCTCTTAAGGTAGGAAGTCTCTTTATAAGATTCCCACCTTCTATAACTTTTTCTAACAGGGGCTCTCCCTCTCCTTTTTCATCCCAGAGGGTGATTAGGTCTTTTTCACTTTGTCTGTAAACTTGTTTTCTTCCAGGAAACATCTCTTTGCCAGAGCTCGTTTTCATTACAGGACGACCGTCAAATTCAACTAGCTTATATACGAAGTCTATGTAGGGAGAGTCTGAAGAGGTTCCAAATTTCGTTCCAACGCCAAAGGCGTCAACGGGAGCTCCTTCTTTTAAGATTTTATCTATTTCATATTCATCTAACCCTCCACTTACGATTATTTTACAGTCTTTAAAGCCTTCTTCGTTTAGGATTTCTCTTACCTTCTTTGAGAGTTCTACAACATCTCCACTATCTAACCTTACTCCCTTTAAGGGAATTCCTGTTTCCCGAGAGGCTTCAATGGCATTTTTGAGCCCCATTAGGGTATCGTAGGTATCTATTAAAAGGATTCCCCTATCAGGGAAAGCTTTAAGGTAGGCTTTAAAGGCCTCCTTCTCATTTTCAAAGGCCATTATGAAGGAGTGGGCTACAGTTCCTATTACGGGTATTTTTAGCTCCTTACCCGCTAGAACATTTGAAGTTCCAACAAAGCCTACAAGGTAGGAAGAGTAAGCTGCCTTCATTCCAGCATCGCTTCCGTGGGTCCTCCTTAAAGAGAAGTCGGCAAGGGCTTTACCTTTTGAGACTGAGTAAATGCGGGCTCCCTTACTTGCAAGTAGAGAAGCTACGTGAACTTGGTTCATTAAAGCAGTTTCAAGGAGTTGAGCCTCATATATGGGAGCTTCTACCCTTAAAACCGGTTCACATTGAAAGAAAATCTCTCCCTCTTTTAAAGCCCAAAGGTTCCCAGTAAAACGGAAGTCTTTAAGGAAGTCAAGGAAGTCGTCGGGGAAAAGGTTTAGAGAGTAAAGGTAGTCAATGTCTTCTTTTGAAAAGCTAAGGTTCTCAATGAAGTTTACCACATCCCGTAAACCGGCAAAGACTAAGTAGTTTCTGTTTTTTGGGAGCTCCCTAACAAAGAGTTCAAAGGAGGCCGTTTGAGTTTTACCGCTTTTAAAGTAGGCATATAGCATAGTTAGCTGGTATAGGTCTGTAAGGAGGGGAGATAGAGCCATTATCTACTCCTCTTCACCCCTATTTTCGGGCAGAGATGGCTAATTGGACACTGGGAGCATTTGGGAGAGGTCGGATGGCATATGTGCTGTCCTAAAGCTACTAAGAGTTCGTTTATCTCTTTCCAGTATTTAAGGGGCAACTTTTCTCTAAGGGCAAATTCGGTTTCTTCAGGAGTTTTCGTCTTAACTATGCCGAGCCTGTTTGATATCCTGTGAACGTGAGTATCAACGCATATGCCAGGTTTCCCATAACCTAAGGTTATAACTAAATTGGCCGTCTTTCTTCCAACGCCGGGAAGTTTTAAGAGCTCCTGCAAAGTGTCAGGGACTTTTCCCTTATACTTTTCAACTAATATTCTTGCAATCTCCTTTAAGTTTTTGGCTTTTCTTCTATAAAAACCTACCGGGTAGATAAGGGAGGCTATCTCTTCCTCTTCAAGTTTTAAGAGCTTATAAGGGTCATCTGCAACTTGAAAGAGCCTTGATGAGGCTTCGGCAGTGGTTTTGTCTTTCGTCCTTAAGCTTAATACGGTAGCAACCAGGATTTTAAAGGGGGAGCTCCCCGTTTGAGCCATAAGGGACACCACGGGAACTTCCCACTTCTCCTTTTCCTTTTTAAGGATTTTGATTATCTCCTCTATTCTGTCTTTTTCACCCATTAAAGAGCTCCCTTGTAAAACTATCTAAAGCTAAAAGCCTCTTTAGCAGGTCAGGAAAGTAGGAGAGTTTTACCATATTTGGACCGTCAGACAGGGCCTTTTCAGGTTGAGGGTGGGTCTCAAAGAAGAGTCCGTCAACTCCTACTGCAACAGCTGCTCTAGACAGGTAAGGAACAAACTCCCTGTCTCCTCCACTTGACTTACCTAAACCTCCGGGCCTTTGGACAGAGTGGGTTGCGTCAAAGATTACCTTGTCGGCAAACTTTTTCATAATAGGTATTGAACGGAAATCTACAACTAGGTTGTTGTATCCGAAGGTGGTTCCCCTTTCGGTAAGCCACACTTCATTAGCTCCTGAGACCTTAAGCTTTTCTACCACGTTCTCCATGTCCCAAGGTGCCATAAACTGGCCTTTCTTTACGTTTACGACCTTGCCGGTTTTAGCCGCCTGAACTAAAAGGTCAGTTTGGCGACAGAGGAAGGCGGGAATCTGAAGAACATCAGCAACTTCAGCCACAAGCTCTGCTTGCCAAGGTTCGTGAATGTCAGTAGTAATGGGAAGGGAAAATTCGTTTTTAACTTCCTTTAAAAGTTTTAAGCCCTTTTCTAAACCGGGCCCCCTGTAGGAGTAAATGGAGCTCCTGTTTGCCTTGTCAAAAGAAGCTTTGAAAATAAAAGTGTGCTCTGGAAATTCCCTTTGGAGCTCTTTTAGCTTTTTAGCAACTATAAAAAGAGTATCCCTATCCTCAATAACACACGGACCTGCTATAACTATCATAAAGCCTCCGAAATAAAATAAGTATATGGGACGAAATCTTTACCTTGAGAATCAGTTATAAATAAAAGAGCTTTTTCTATCTTCTCTAAATAACTTTCCTTAAAAACAACAAAACCATTGCGTAGAACTTTAAAGTTCCCTTTAAAAAATGAAAGAAGAGACTTTAACCTCTTCTTTGTTTCCTCTCTAGTTCGCCTACTTTCCAGTTTCCTATTTACTTCCTCAATATCAATAACGAGGTAAGGAACTTCACATATAGCATCTACTAGTTTTTTCTGCTTTTTTGTAAAAAGTCTCTGTGATGCCTCTCTTCTGTAGCTAACCTTTTTAATTTGAATTCCTATGCTTTTATCTTTAACCAAAATACGAGAGTCAATTCCAGCCATATCTAAGTCTGCAGAGGCTTCAAGGGGATATTCTTTTCCGTAAAGTTCTACCCAAAGGTATTGAAAGTGAAATTGAGTTAAAAGGGAAATCCATGTCCTATATATTCTCGCTCTAAAACCTTCCTCAACAAACTGAAGAGAACAGCCGTAAAAATATCTCTTTACAAACTTCATAACAGAGTGGAGGTTCTCTTCCCAGTAAATGCTAAAAAACTCTTCATAACTTATGAACTTTTTCTCCTCCCAGTAAAACTTATAAATTAGAGGAAGAGGATTTAGGGATTTAGGTAAATCCTGCTCTACAGTCTTTATCTTCCTAAGACTCGTATAACCCTGAAGGTCTATCCCTTCAAGGAAGTCCTCATATTTCCTTAAACATCTCTCTTCCATAGCCAACTTTACTCTCCTCCTCTTCAAGCCTTTTCTCAGCAATCCTTATGTAGTCTTCATTTATTTCAAAACCGATAAAGTCCATGCCTAGTCTTTTTGCAACTACGCACTCTGTACCCGAACCTGCAAAAGGAACTACCACAACTCCACCCTTTTTAGGTTTGGCCGATAGGATAAGTCTTTCTATAAGCTCTTCGGGCTTCTGTGTTGGGTGAAGAACTATTTTATGTCCTTGATGTTTTCTTCTCTGTGAAGGGGAATAAACTTCATCGCAATCTTTACATAGGAACCACCTCTCTTTCCTACCAGCTCCCCCTGCCAGTGCAGGAATTTTTAGAACATCGCGGGGGAGAGCTCCCTTTTCGTGAGCTACATAAACTGTCTCCTTATTTCCCTTAGAAAACCTCCCAGGAGTGCTTTTCCTAACTTTTCCAGCAGCAGATTTTAAAAATTGCTCAGTATAGGGCTCCCTTACTTCATCCCTGTTAAATATGAAACTCTCCTTCCAGCAGAGAATTATGCTCTCGTGGCTTCTCTGCCAAAAGTTAAGGGAAGGAACGTTCTTATTTGTATAGTGCCAAACTAGCCAACGCTTATTTATGGGAATTTCCACAAAAATGTAAGCAAGGTTCTCGCTAAAACCGAAAATGAACATAGAACCTGACGGTTTTAAAACTCTTATGGCCTCCTCTATCCACAGTTTTGACCAACTAATGTACTCCTCTTTGTCCCAAGACTCTTTAAAAACACCGAAATCCTTACCAACATTATAGGGAGGGTCTGCAACGATAATGTCTGCAAAATTATCAGGAAGCTTTTTTAATCCGTCCAGAACATCAATTTGGTAAATCCTATTAAGTTCAAGCACTTACTCCTCCAAAAGGCCTGCAGCCTTTTTTAGTTTCTCCACCTCTTCAGGAGTTAATTCTCTGTAATAGCCTCTTGGAAGGTCTCCAAGTTTTATAGGACCAACAGCCACTCGTTTTAGCCTTAAAACTCCGTGGTCAAACCTGTCAAAGAAGCGCCTTACTACTCTATTTTTACCCTGGTCTATAGTGATTTGAACATAGGTATTCCTGCCAGTTTTACTGGGATGGAGGAGTTTAACCTCAAGGGGTTTTATAAAGAACTTCTTTCCCTTGTCATCGGTTAAGAGAGCTCCCTTCCTCATCCTTTCAACCTCGGAAGGCTTAACCTTTCCCTTTACCTTGGCAATGTAAGTTTTGGGAACGTGATATCTTGGATGGGCCAGCCTGTCTGCAAGCTCTCCGTCGTTGGTCATTATGAGGAGACCTTCTGTGTTGTAATCAAGCCTTCCTACAGGAAAGAGTCTAACTGGATACTTCTTAAAGAAGTCGGCAACTATAGGCCGCCTGTCGCCGGGAGCTCTCTCCATCGCCGTTAAAACTCCTTGGGGTTTATTGAAAACCAAATAAACAAACTTCTTGGGAAGCCTTACCCTCTCTCCGTCAACCTTAACAACGTCCCTTTTTGGGTCAACCTCTAAAGCCGGAGAGTCAACAACTTCCCCGTTAACTTCAACTCTTCCCTGCTTTATGAGCTCCTCTACCTTCCTCCTTGCTCCAAATCCCGCATAAGCCAAAAACTTATTTAGCCTCATTCTCTTCCTCCTGATAAAATATTTTAAACGGTATTAAGGGGAAAAAGTGGAAGAACTCCTTTCAAAGATAGACTACGCAGTTTTAAAAGCTACCACTTTAAAAGCGAAAGTCCTTGAAGCTGCAGAGTACACAAAGGAGTTTGGCTTTAAAACCCTATGCGTTTTACCTAAACACATTTCAACTGCACGGCTGGTTTTACCTAAAGAGAGGGTTTCTACTGTGATAGCTTTCCCTTTATCTGGAATCCCAACAGAGTTAAAACTAAAGGAAGTCTCTTACGCCATTAAAGAGGGAGCAGGGGAGCTTGACGTTGTAGTTAACCTTGAAGCGGTTAAGGAGGGAGACTGGAAAGAGGTAGAGAAGGAGCTAAAAGGGATTAGAGAGTTGGCGCAGGAAGAGGTTTTAAAACTCATAATAGAGTGCTGCTACCTAACAGAAGAGGAGAAGAAGACTTTATGTGAAATGGCAAGAGATTACGGTTGGGACTTTATAAAGACCTCAACGGGATTTGGAAGCTACGGAGCTACCCTCTTTGACGTTGAACTCCTTAAGGGCTGGTGCAAAGATAGGGTAAAGGTTAAAGCGGCAGGGGGAATTAGAACCCTTGAAGAGGTTGAAGCTTTCTTAAAAGTAGGGGCAGATAGAGTAGGAACTAGCAGCGGAGTAGAGATTGCAAAGGACCTGTTGCACCGTAGGTAAGTTTAACGCCTTTCACATTGGACACCAGAAACTAATAAAAGAAGCCAAAAACAGGTGTGATAAGGTCTTAATCATATCTATTCAAGGTATAGGAAAAGAGCTCTTTTCCCAAAGGGAAAGGGAAGAGATTTCAAAAAGGCTTAAAGTTGAGATAGTAAACCTTCCCTTTTCTGAGATTAAGGAGCTCTCCCCAGAAGAGTTCTTCCACATCCTAAAAAATCTAGGTTGTAATACGGTAGTAGTGGGTAAGGACTGGAGGTTCGGAAAAGACAGGAAAGGAGGGGTAAAGGAGGCTTTAGAGATTGGCAAAAGGCTGGGAATTGAAGTTGTGCCAGTTGAGACCGTTAATGTAGAAGGAAGGAAAGTTGGAACTTCTTTAATAGAGTCCCTATTAAAAGAGGGGAGGGTTGAAGAGGCAAACAAACTATTAGGCTTCCCTTACTTTGCCATAGGAGAAGTCGTAAAGGGGAAGGGAATAGGGAGGAAAATGGGATTTCCCACTTTAAACGTTAAAAGGGATAAGGAACTCCCGTTAAAAGAGGGAGTTTACTTGGTAAGGGTAAAAATAGACGGTAAAGAGTTTTACGGCCTTTCAAACTACGGGAAAAGGCCAACCTTTGGGGGAAAAGAGAAGTGGTTAGAGATATTTGTACCCCAAAGGGAACTGCCGGAGCTCTACGGCAAAGAGGTGAAAGTTGAGTTCCTTAAGTTTTTAAGGCCCGAAAAGGCTTTTAAAAGCGTTGAAGAGCTGAAAAACCAGATTAAATTAGACCTTCAAACCTTTAAAAGTTTTTTGGAGGAGGAAGTTGGAAGAGAGCTTTAAGTCCGGATACGTAGCAATTTTAGGAAGGCCAAACGTAGGAAAGTCAACCCTTTTAAACAGCTTACTTGGAACAAAGGTTGCAATTGTAACCGACAAGCCCCAAACCACCAGACACAGGATTGTAGGCGTAAAACACCTTAAAGGTGGCCAGATAGTCTTCCTTGACACCCCGGGAATCCACAAAGAGAGGTTTGAACTTAACAAGTACATGAACGAAGTTGCCTTCAGCGTGATACCTGACGCAGACATAATACTTTTCTTAGTTGACGCAAGGCAGGGACTAACTGAAGCAGACAAGAAGATACTTGAAACGATAGGAAACGAAAGGAGAAAAGACTCAAAAGTTATAGTGGTGATAAACAAGATTGACGGGGTAAATAAGGAGGAGCTCCTACCTTTAATTGAAGAGATAAGCAAGGAATTTCCCTTCGTTGACGAGATAGTCCCGATTTCTGCAACCAGGGGAACCAACTTAGACAGGCTCCTTGAGCTCCTTGTAAAGTACCTTCCCCAAGGGCCAAAGTATTACGAGGACCACATGATAACCGACCAACCTCTAGAACAGTTTATAGCGGAGATAATAAGGGAGAAGATAATGCTTTTAACGAGGGAAGAGGTTCCCCACGCAACTACGGTTCAAGTAGTTAACATACAACCGGGAGACAGAAACCCAAACATGTTAGTAATAGACGCAGACATAATCGTTGAGAAAGAGTCCCAAAAGGCAATTATAATAGGGAAGGGAGGACAAAGGCTAAAAAAGATAGGCCAACTTGCAAGGGAAGAGCTTGAAAGCCTTTTAGGGAAGAGGATTTACCTTAGACTCTGGGTAAAGGTAAAAGAGGACTGGAGGAGCAGACCCGAACAGTTAAGGGGACTTGGGTACTCTTATTAAAGGGGAGGAAATGGAAAGAGAACTAAAGGCCTTTTTAATATACGCTTACGTTTTTATCTTCATATACATGCTAAATAGCCTTCTCCTTTGGCTCTTCTTTAAATTTCACCTTCCTAACTTTTTAGCAACTATAGTTGAAAGTTTAACAATGATATTCGGTCTCTTTTTTGCATACACGAAAATAGCCGAAAAGTACCTTAAAGTGAGCGAGAGGAAGAAAATTGCCGTTGGATGGCTGTGGCAGTTTATACCCTTTGTTTTTATATCTGCCCTTTTACTTTTTTTAAGCCTCTCCCTTTTAAAGGGAGCTCCCTCTCTGGCAGTGTTCCTTTACTTAAACCTGGACCTTGTAGCTCTTTACTTTACCTTCAAGCTTTCTTTAAGGAAACTAAAAGAGGGAGAAAATGGCTAAGTACCTTCAAGGAGCCGCTTTTTACCTATTTGCCTACTTTATCTTGGGGCTTGTTAACTCAGGGATAATGTACCTTTCAGTAAAACTGCTCCACGTAATGCCCGTAATTACGTTGGGATTCCTCCTTTTCACCTCCGTAGTAGTCCTCTTTTTCGCCTTTAAGAAGTCTTTAGAGCTCTTCATACTTGAAGGAAAAAGTGTAAGCGAAGGGAGAGTTATAGTCGCTTGGCTAATTCACCTTATACTCTTTATAGTAATTGCCTCTTCTATTGAGGTAGGACTACTTACTAAACTGGGAAATCCGAAGCTGGTTAAGATATTAACGGTATTTACGAATTTCCTGGTATTTTTCACTATCTACTGGCTGGTAGTTAAGTCTTTGATTGAAAGGGGAGTTAAACTTGAGGCTTGACAGACTTCTTGCAGAAGCAGGCTTTGGAAGCCGTTCTGAGGTAAAAAAGCTCATAAGGAAGGGAGCAGTTAAGGTAAAAGGAGAAGTTGTAAAAGACCCTTCCTTTAAAGTTGACCCAGAAAGGGACGAGATAACCGTAAACGGAGAACTGGTAAGCTATGAAAAGGACTACTACTTAATTTTAAACAAGCCTTCAGGCTACATAACATCTACAAAAGATAGGGAATTAACCGTTATGGAGCTGGTCTCAGACCTCCCAAGGTTTCAACGCCTTTTCCCCGTAGGAAGGCTTGATAAAGACGCTGAAGGACTCCTCTTAATGACAACAGACGGAGAACTTGCCCACAGGTTAACCCATCCAAAGTGGAAAGTTCCTAAAACTTACTTGGTTGAAGTTGAAGGGGAGGTTAAAGAGGAAGAGCTTGAACCTTTAAGGAAGGGAATTAAACTGAAAGATTTTACGGCAAAACCAGCAGAAGTAGAGTTATTGGAAAAAGGAAAGGAAAGTTCTAAACTCTTAATAACTATTAAAGAGGGGAAATATCATCAGGTTAAAAGGATGTTTGCCGCTATTGGTCATCCGGTTAAGTACCTAAAGAGAGTAAAGTTTGGAAGTATAGAGCTTGGGGAGCTCCCAAGGGGAGAGTACCGCCACCTAACAAAGGAAGAGGTAAAAAGGCTAAAAAGGGAAGTTAAGCTTGAGCCTTAACGAGTTTTACGAAGTTCTCAAGGAGTTTAAGTCCTGCCCTTTGGCTCTTTTCCGGGTGGAACTGAGTTGCAAAGACGTTATCTTTTTCAATTGACGAGGTAAAGAAGAGGCCCCCGTAATCTGTTTTAGTTAAAACGACTCCTTCCTCTTCAGGTTTAACGTAATAGGAATGGACGAAGTAGAAAAACTCTCCCTCTTTAATTCCTTCAAGTAAAGGAGACTCTTTCTTCTTAAAAACTTGATTCCATCCCATGTGGGGAATTTTAAACTCAGGAGGAAGGTTAAACTTAATTACCTCTCCCTTTATAAGGCCTAAACCTTCAGTCTCTCCAAACTCGTAGCTCTTTTCAAAAAGGAGTTGAAGGCCAAGACATATACCCAAAAGGGGCTTCCCCTTTTTAACCTCTTCAATCACAACATCCCAAATTCCCTTTCCCTTTAAGTTTTTAACTGCGTCCCTAAAGGCTCCCACTCCGGGAAGAACTAAAGCTCTTGAATCTTTTAGTTTTGAAGGTTCACCTGTAATCACAACATCGGCTCCTACATACTCAAGGGCTTTCCCTACGCTCCTTAAGTTCCCCATTCCGTAGTCAATAACTGCAATCACTTTAAACCTCCAGGCATTGAGCCTAAAAGGTACTTAATGTCTTGGTCTCCAAAGAGAACTCCAGCTCCAAGGTAAACGCCTCTCCACTTGTGGTAAAGGAGCTCGTCCCCTCCCCCGTAGATAAACCAGTTCTTCTTAAAGAAGTACTTTATCCCAACCCTTAAGTGGGGCGGTATGTCGTCTCCCTTAGAGTCCTTCCTTCCCGTATCCCAAAGGTCTGAAGTTATGAGCCACTTGTCGTTAAATATGTAGTCAAGACCTACTCCTCCGGTACTCTCTTTTAAACCTCCCCTAAGGACAATTTTACTTCCAGGATGGAACCAGTTATCGTTAAAGATTCTCGCATACTGGAGGGTAAACTCAGTTCGGTAGTTGGTTTCAATCTCTTCTCTGTAATAGGGAGTAGGAGAAGAGGAAATATAGTACTTTTTCCTGTCAATCTTCCCTTGGGAGTCTCCAACAACTTCAAACAGGTAGTAGTGGTCTTTGGAGGGGACCACCTTAAGCGTAAATATCCCCCTTCCTTCACCTGTCCTGGTGTTAACGTCTCCCCGAAAGCCAACGTAGGTTCTCGTTTTCTCAAACTTATCTGCCAGCTTACCTAAGGTATTGGCAGTTTTAGTAAGGCTCTTATAGAGCTTGTCGTCGTTAAAGAGCTTACCTATGGTCCCTTTACCTTCATTAACCTTAGCTAAGAGCTCTTTAAGCTCCTTTGTTGAAGCCTTTATGTTCTCTATCGTATCTTCAATTTCCTTAGTGTTCTTTGTATTAAGGAGCTTTTGTAGCCTAAAAGTGAGTTTATCTAGATTAGCTGCTATTTTCGGCGCTTTTTCAGAGGCTTCCCTCAAACTAACAACTATTTTCCTAATGTCCTGCCTGTTCTCATAGGTCATCTCTGAAAGCTGTTGGGTAAGCTGGTTAACGTTATCCATTATCTGGGGAAGGTCTTCCCTTAGTGATTCTGTTAAAGCAAGGGCGTTTTTTAAGAGCTCCCTCACGGTACCCCTGTTCTCGCTAACCAGCTGGGAAACTTCGTTAACGGCTTTATTTACGCTCTCTGTAAGCTTATTAACTTTGTCCATTATAAGGGCAAGCCTGTTTTTTCCGTCTGGAGTGATTAAGGCCTGGTTAAACTTAGTTAAGAGCTGGTTTAAAGAGCTCATAACTTCGTCCATAGAGGCAGGAACTTGGGTTCTGACTATTACGGCACCTGGAGGAAGGGGTTTTGCAGGAGGACTTCCAGGCTCTATCTCAACATACTTTTCTCCCATAAGTCCCATAGTCTCTATCTTTGCAATTGCGTTCTGGTATATAGTTATAGGCTTAGTTAAGACTATCTTTACCAAGGCTTTCCCGTCTTTAACCCCAACAGAGACCACCTTCCCAACTGTAACGCCTGCAACCCTAACCGGAGCGTCCTTTTCAAGGCCTGCGGCGTTCTTAAAGTAGATAAGGTAGCTTTTGTTTTCTATCCCCCTTTTAAACTTCATGGGCTCCAAGGTAGTAGCTATTAAGCCAAGGCCTGCCAAGCCAGCTACTACAAAAGCACCTACTTTTGCTTCTAAACTGAGCTTACCCATCTCTTTGCTCCAAAAGTTCAGTTATAGGTCCTTCAGGTTCACCGTTTATAAACTGCTTAACTATAGGGTTTTGACTTCTTTTTATCTCTTCGGGCGTTCCCACTTCAACTATCCTACCGTCAAAGAGTATTGCAATTCTATCTGCAATTCTAAAGGCACTTTTAACGTCGTGGCTAACAACCACGCAGGTTTTATTAAAGTCGTCCCTAAGTTTTAAGATTAACCTATCTAAAATTGCAGTCATAACAGGGTCTAAACCGCTGGTAGGTTCGTCAAAGAGAATACACTTTGGGTTCATACACAGGGCTCTGGCTACTGCTACCCTCTTCCTCATACCTCCGGAAAGCTCACTTGGATATAGGTCTTGAGTTCCCGATAGGCCTAAAAGGGAAAGGTAGTAGTCTGCTTTTTCTCTTGCCTCTTTCTCTTTCAGTCCCTTTTTCTCAATCAGGTAAAAGGCAACGTTGTACCACACTGGGTATGAGTCAAAGAGAGCTCCACTTTGGAAGACGTAAGTTAAGGTTTCCCTAAACCTCTCAACTTCCTCTTCCCTTTTTAGGTTTAAAACGTCTATCCCGTAAACTGTAATTTTTCCACTGTCAGGCTTTATAAGTCCTGCTATCTGCTTTAACAAAACGCTTTTTCCGGTTCCAGAAGGCCCCATAACAACGAAAACTTCCCTATCGTAAACTGTAAAGGTTATACCTTTGTGAACCTCCTTTTTCCCAAAACTCTTTTTCAGGTTTTCTACAACTATGGCCTTCTCTTTCATAGGTTAAAGAGCCTCAGTAAGTATGTTATAAGGTAGTCAAATATCAGTATTGCAATTGAGGAGCTCACAACCGCCTTTGTGGTTGACTCTCCAACTCCCTTTGCTCCCCCTCTAGTGTAATAACCGTAAAGACAACTTATACTAGCTATCAGAAAGCCAAAGACAGCCGCTTTAATAAGACCGTGGTAAACATCACTCATCTCTGCCAAGTTTTGAGTGTAGCGAAGGTAGAGGGTTTTGTTAACTCCAAAGAGGTGAACGCTGACCAAATATCCCCCTATGTAGCCTACTATGTCGGAAACTATAGTTAACAGGACGAGGGAGACAACGGAAGTATAGAGCCTAGGGGTTATTAGGAACTTTATGGGGTTTACCGCCATCATCTCAAGGGCATCTATCTGCTCTGTAACTCTCATAGTTCCAATTTCCGCAGCCATTGCGGAACCTGAACGAGCAGTAACCAAAAGGGCAGAAAGGACCGGAGAGAGCTCCCTTGCCATTGAAATTGCAACCACGGCACCTATCATGTATTCAGCGTTAAACCTGTGAAAGGCAGAGTAGGTCTCAAGGGCAATAACTCCGCCGGTAAAGAGGGAGGTTATGGCAATTACGGGAAGGGAGTCTGAACCTATGGTAGCAAAGTAGTAGAGGTAGCGCTTTAAACGGAAAGGCCTTTTAAAAGCCAAAGAAACAGCCTTTAAGGACAGTAAAAACCACCTCCCCCAGAATTCAAGGAAACCAATTACATAGGAGCCTATCTTCTCTAAAAGGGAAATTAACAAGGTTAACCCCTTCCTTTAAACCAAGGATTCCAATATTATAAAGTTTTAACTTGTATTATAACCTTTTGTGTTATCCTTTGGCCTAAATTTTAGGAAACCTTTACGCCGGGAGTTAAGGAGATGGCAGAGGAGAGGATTATTGAGCAGAGAAAGGAAAAGGTAGAAAAGCTTAAAGAACTGGGCTACGAGCCTTACGCATACGGCTACAGCGTAAATGCAAAGGCAAAAGAGCTCTTAACCAAGTTTAAAGACGCCAAGGAGCTCCCAAAGGAGGAGTTCTCCCTTGCAGGGAGAATAGTCTCTATGAGGATTATGGGAAAGGCTGCCTTTTTCCACATTCAGGACGAAAGCGGGAAGATACAGTGCTACATAAGAAGGGATGTAGTAGGGGAGGAGTTTTATAACCAAGTATTTAAAAAGCTACTAGACATAGGAGACATAGTCGGAGTTAAAGGGGAGCTCTTTAAAACGAGAACCGGAGAGTTAACCGTTAACGTTAGAGAGCTAAAACCACTAACAAAGTCTTTAAGGCCTTTACCTGAGAAGTGGCACGGCTTAAAGGACACAGAGAAAAGGTACAGACAGAGATATTTAGACCTAATAGTAAACCCGGAAGTTAGGGAGATATTTAGAACGAGGACAAAGGTAATTAAGGCCATAAGGGAGTTCTTAGACAGTAGAGGCTTCCTTGAGGTTGAAACTCCCATTTTACAGCCGATAGCCTCAGGAGCAGCGGCAAAGCCCTTTATAACTCACTACAACGCCCTTGACATAGACGTTTACTTAAGGATAGCTCCGGAGCTCTACCTTAAGAGACTGTTAGTTGGAGGGTTTGAAAGGGTTTACGAGCTTGGGAAAAACTTTAGGAACGAAGGAATAAGCACCCGCCACAACCCAGAGTTTACAATGGTTGAGTGGTACATGGCCTACGCAGACTATAACGACTTAATGGAAATGACAGAGGAGCTCTTTGAGTTTCTCCTTGACAAGGTAATAGGTAAAGGAGTAAGGGAAATAGAATATCAAGGTGAAAGAATATCCTTTAAGAGGCCTTTTAGGAGGATATCCTACCTTGGGGAGCTCTCCAAGAAGACCGGATTGACCGAAAAGGAGCTTTTACACGACGAGGAAAAGGTCCTAGAAAAAGCTAAAGAGGTAGGAATAGAAAAGGCAGAAGAGATTTCCCACTTTAAGAGGGTGCAGGAGCTCTTTGAAAAACTCGTTGAGCCGGAACTAATACAACCTACATTCGTAATAGACTTCCCTAAGGCAATCTCTCCCCTTGCGAAGGAAAAGAGGGACAACCCGGAACTTGTAGAAAGGTTTGAGCTCATAATATTTGGAAGAGAAGTAGCAAACGCCTACACAGAGCTAAACAACCCCAAAGAGCAGGAAGAAAGGTTTAAACAACAGCTTGAAGAGAGAGCAAGGGGAGACGAAGAGGCAATGGAATACGACGCCGACTTTATAACGGCACTAGAATACGGAATGCCTCCAACGGCAGGAGAGGGAATAGGAATAGACAGGCTGGTAATGCTCCTTACAAACAAAGATTCAATAAGAGAGGTCCTCCTTTTCCCACAACTTAGGCCTGAAAAGAGATGTGGAGAGGAAATCTGCGAGGTAGAGTAGGTTGAATCCCCTTTTAAGGTGGCTCTCTTTCAGGAAATTAAGGGCAAAGGGGTATTCCTCCTTTGCCTTTCTCATATCGGTTCTTGGAGTAGTAGTAGGCGTTGGAGCTCTCATAATAGTAAACTCAGTAATGAGCGGCTTTCAAGACGCCATAAAAGAGAGGCTCCTTTCTGCAAACGCAGAGATAATAGTTATGAGGAAAGACGGAGGCCCCTTTACCCGCTACAAATACGCTTTAAAGAAGATAGAAGAGATTAAACACGTCAAAGGTGCAGAACCTTTCGTATATATTCCGGTAATGGCTGTAGGTTCCTCTTCAAGCACTGCCTCAAGTGCCTCTTTAAGGGGCTGTGAGCCACAACTTGAACCGAAAATAACCTCAATACCCAAACATATGGTTTTAGGAGACTGGGAGCTCTTTAAGAGAGCCAAAGGAGGGGTAGTAATAGGAAGGATATTAGCAGACAACTTAGGGATAACCGTGGGAGACAGGATAAAGCTAATCTCCCCCTTAGGGGTAAGAACTCCCTTTGGGGTAATTCCCAAGAGCGCAACTTTTACGGTAGTGGGCATCTTTGAAGTAGGGATGTACCAATTTGACTCCTCCTTAATACTGGGAAAGTTAAACGAAGTAAAGAAAGCCTTCGGTTTGGGTGAAGGAGTTAGCGGTATAATGGTAAAAATTGACAGCTTAAAGAACCTTAAAGTAGTAGAAAGCCAAATTAGAAAAGTTCTAGGAAACAGCTACTCAGTCCAAGATTGGATATCCTTAAACAAAAGCCTCTTCTCGGCACTAAAACTTGAAAAGTTAGCTATGTTCTTAATACTAACCCTAATAGTTCTCGTAGCCTCTTTTAACATATCAAGCCTTTTAATGGTAAACGTAAACAACCGCTCAAGGGAAATTGCAATACTTAAGGCAATGGGAGCACAAAACGGCTTCATTTTAAAGGTATTTGTCCTTCAAGGCCTGCTGGTAGGCCTAATAGGAACGGCAATAGGAGAAGTTATAGGAATAACAGTATCCCTTTTAGGGGAAAAGTACAAATTAATTCCGCTACCTCCTGACGTTTACTACATAGACCACCTTCCCTTTAAGCTCCACCTATCAGACTGCATAATAGCCGCAGTTGCAGCAATAATCATAAGTGCAGTTGCAACTATCTACCCTGCCCTTAAAGCAGCAAGAACTGAACCAGTTAAAGTCCTTAAAATTGGGGAGAGTTAATTGAAAGGTATAGTTAGGAAAGCGAAAATCTCAGACTCAACAAGGATACAGGAGCTCATAAACGAATACGCAAAGTTGGGGCTTATGCTGCCGCGCTCAATTCAGAGTATTTACGAGAACATAAGGGAGTTCTGGGTATATGAAGAAGAAGGGAGAGTTTTAGGGGTCTGCGCTCTTACTATTTTCTGGAGCGACTTAGCAGAGATACGCTCACTGGCAGTTGACCCTGAGAATACAGGAAGGGGAATAGGGAGCTCCCTAGTAAAAAAAGCCCTAGAGGAAGCTCAAGAGTTTGGAATACCAAGAGTATTTACCCTCACTTACCAAGTAAAGTTCTTTGAGAAGTTGGGGTTTAAGGTAATTGAAAAGGAAAAGCTCCCCCACAAGATATGGAAAGACTGTATAAACTGTATAAAGTTTCCAAACTGCGACGAGACAGCTATGGAAATAAAACTTAATCCTGAGGAAAAAAATGAAAGTTTGGAAAGAAGTTGAAGG
>Ga0256833_1001511_pt1 | contig 17096 bp, 15 predicted proteins | sample 356284metaG_FD_190535 | JGI IMG/M metagenome (GOLD analysis project Ga0256833, IMG submission 190535) | Hydrothermal vent microbial communities from Mid Atlantic Ridge, Atlantic Ocean - 356-284 | ecosystem: Environmental > Aquatic > Marine > Hydrothermal vents | place: Atlantic Ocean: Mid... | reverse complement strand
AAGCCAAACTTATTGATATACGTTCATCAATGGAGTTTCTCTTTATTGGTCATCCTGTAGGAGCAATACACATAGGCTGGATGGAAGACCCCGACTGGGATATTAATCCTAATTTTGTCGAGGAAATTAAAGCAGTGCAAACTGATAACTGCCCCATTGTTATGATATGTCGTAGCGGCAATCGCTCAGAAAAAGCAGGGAAACAATTGCTTGAAGCGGGCTTAAGCAATATCTATCATATTAGTGATGGCTTTGAAGGTGATCGAGATGATAATAACCACCGTGGTATGCTCAATGGTTGGCGATTTTTTAATCTACCTTGGGAACAGTGTTAAAGTTGAATTAGCAATAATATATAAAAAAAGGGGGGGGGATGGTGTGAGTCGCAGGTATCATCGGCTCAGTCTCAAACGGTGAGATCATCGGTACATGGATGTGCCTTTGGTCAAATCCTACCTGTGCGGATCCGTGTCTGTGCAATAGTAGGCTTATTTGCTATTATTCTGTTCTGTAATCTATTCATATCATTGAATTTAATAGATATTATATTTTTCATATGGCTTATTTCGACAGCCTAGAATTGACCCCTTTGCGACAACGGGGGGGCTAGAGGTAAGCCTCTAACCTTACCCACAGGTATATAGATTTTTTGGTGCAGGATTAAAGCTAGGAGGCTGTCTGAGAACTAGGATTTGCAGTCAATTCTATAATTCTCAGAGAGCCTCCTAAGGTTTATTGTGATCTGTCGGATTACACTATCGCTAATCCGACCTACAAAAATATTTTAGCTTGGCTCCACCCTAAGAAAGAAAGGGAGCAAGCTAAAGTAGTTTCTATATTTTTTTCGTATGATGTGGATCTGTAGCAGAGTCAGCTAATGTAGTAGGCAATACTTTAAAGACTTTTACTGCAACTATAACCATTGCGATAGCAAGCCCAAATCCACCAACACCTAGCAGAATTTCAGCGGATGTAGCAGTGTAAGGATTAATAACTCCTTCCGAGAAAGAGCTTGTGACTTCAGCATTAGGGAATAAAATCAAGGGGTAAGCCTGACCACCAATCAAAATAACATAAATCTGTGCAAGACCGCCTAATACTGCCAATATCGCTGCAACAGCCAAAGCAAGACGATTGTTCTTTAAGAAACGGCACCAAATTAAGAACATAGGTATTAAACTACCCATTATAATTTGACCGAACCAGAAAAGATTAGAAATATTATCACCACTCGCCAAGATAAAGCCTTCAACACCATGATGCTCTGTAGCATAAAGATTGGCTAAATGACGAACAAATTCTAAAAATAATGTAAGTGATAGGAATATTGCAAGTGTATAACGTAATCTATTTAAGACAGCGTCCCCAAGTTCACGACCTGTAAACTTGAATGAAGACATAAGCACTAAGGTGTAAATTGCCGTTCCAAACACATAAGAAGCCACTATAAACAAAGGAGCCATTATTGCCGCATCATAATATTGACGAGAAACTAAAAAGCCGAAGATAGAGCCTGTTCCCATCGTTAACAGAAAGCGCCAGATCATATTGGCAATGCCCACTGGCTTATAAAGCATTTTAGCTAACTTTGTTCGATCCATCATAGTCCATAGATAAACTACGATTATTCCAAGAAAACCAGAATAAAGGATCATATTCCAAGCAAAAATTGACTTGAAGTTTAAATGCCCCTTTGCCATTTCGATAACATGACCAATACTTCCTAGATCAAGCAACAAAACAAGCAAGCCACCTATCAATAATGAAGCACCTAAAAAAGCTGATAAACGACCTAATGGTTGATATATTTTTTTACCAAATACTGTGCCAATTGTTGCAATATTAGCTGCACCCGAAGCTGCAACAATCAAAAAGATTGCAAACACATGTGGCATTCCCCAAACAATTTGGTTATTCATTCCTGTAGAAAAGTGTCCATGTTCCATATGCATAAATGCCCAAACACCACCAAGAACAAGTACACCGAAGATTCCTAGGATCCCCCAGTAACCAAAGCCATTATTTTTCACTTCACTAAAGATTGCTTTTGTAGCCATGTTTATAACTTCCTATATGCTCTGATTATATACCCTGATAACGAACGCCAGTATTTAGCCCAAGGTCAGCACGAATCTGTGTTCCACCAAACTCTTTTAGAACTTTGCTAATTTTACTCTCAGGATCATTTAAATCACCAAATAACATAGCTTCTGGAGCCGCATCAACGCAGGCTGGGTTCATGCCTGCATCAACACGATTTACACACATATTACAGGACTCAACAGTCCCTTTTCCTCGTGGTGTCCCCGGTTTTTGGTCAGTTAGTGTTTCATGTATAAAACTACGCGCCTTATAAGGACACGCCATCATGCAATAACGACAGCCAATACACACATGTTTATTGACCTGTACGATTCCATCGGCACGTTTCATTGATGCGCCTGTAGGACAAACATCAACACAGGGAGCAATATCACAGTGTTGACACATAACAGGCAAACTAAATTCATGCCCTGTTAGTTTCTCTTTAACAGTAACTTTGCGAATCCATTGTGCATCTTGTTGATCATTCGAGTGTTCTTCATCTCCCCAGCCATGTTCTTTTTTACAGGCTTCGATACAAGCATCACCACCATCTTTTAGCTTATTCACATCAACAAGCATTCCCCAGCGCACTTTTGATGACACTGGTTGATCAGCTGGTTTAGCTTTTACCTCTCGCAAAAACACACCAGGTGCAAGAGTTACAGCTACTGCCATAGTAGAAACAGCACCAATACCCGTTAGGAAGTTGCGACGATAAGAATCAATATTACTCACTTACTGCTTCTCCTGTGTGCTAGTGTTTATAGATGACTTGCTATCAACAAATGATGTATCTGGGTTTATAACTACTGATGCATGTAATGCATCTAGTTCTTTATTTGATAAGGTGCTGGCAACCCCTGCTTTATCATCATCAACTGGATGATCAACATGACACTTAAAACAATCAGGTTGTGCTGCTACATAATTATGACAAGTTGCACAAAAATGTTCAGGATCTGTATGCCTTAGAATTTTGCCGTTATGCTCTTTTGGGACATGGCAACTAATACAAGCCTTAAGACTATTATCTTTAGTACGAATACCCCGTAACATAGTATCATCACGCTTATGTCTTAGCAGATCTTTATGGTCATAGCGCATTAATGCGATATGAGCATCTCGTTCTTGATCGCTATCAAATTGTGTAACAGCCTTCATTAATTTTGGCTGTTCACTATTGCACGAGCTTATCCCTAGAGCTAAAAATAAAACTAGCGAGATAAAATAAGTCTTCTTTGATAATTGTCTGAACATAGTTTTTCCTGAATATATAAACTGAATTTTTAGCAAATAGTTGAGCCAAAAATTCAGTAATATCAAAACAACCCTAAAGGATAAGCTTAACCACCTAGACCCATTTCAATATAGCCAGTTGGACAAACATCAGCACAAATATGACAACCTACACACCTATCATAATTAGTATCTACATAGCGACCGGTAGTTGACTGATCTTTCTTAACACGGAAAACAGCATCTTGTGGACAGTAAATAACACAGTTATCACACTCAAAACAAAGACCACAACTCATACAACGCTCTGCTTCGTCAATAACTTGTTGTTCTTCAAGCGCATTCATACGCTCAACAAAATGCCCTAAAACTTCATCTTTGCTTGGCACATCTTCTGTACGTTTAATACGATCTACTTTCTCAAAATGACCAAGGAATAATTCACTTGAGGATACGATTTCATGCTCTGAACGATCATCAAAATTATGTACTGCATAGTTATCACTATCTGTTCCACGAAGATCTTCTTCTTTACCTTCGTCATAACTAACAGGTGCAAGCTTATACTCTTTTAATTTATCTAATAAATCAAAGTGATGCTTATCAACCTTTGGACGCTTATGAAGTTTTTCTTCTTTGTTAACGAGATAATGGTTGATTGTTTCAGCGGCTATTGATGCTTGACCAATTGCTGTTGTTAGTAGATGTGGTCTAACAATATCACCTGCTACAAAATGACCTTCTTTTCCTGGTACTTGATAGAAATTATCTGCATCAATCGCATTACGATCATTGCCAAACTCTTCTACACCTTCAAGATCACCAAATTGACCAATTGCAGAAACGATTAGATCCGCTTCGATCAATGTTTCTTTTCCGCCTTCAACAGCTTTAGGGATATTACCTTCCATCACTGCTTCAACTACTTTTAGTCCAATTGCGCGACCATTTTCATCAACAACAATTTCAGATGGCATAACTTCAGTAAGGATAGTTACACCCTCAATTAATGCATCTTGTACTTCGTGTTCTGCCGCTGTCATTTGATCTAATGGGAATAATGATGTAAGCGTTACTTCACAAGGTACTTTATTCTCTGGTTCTGCATCGTGTGTAATTTTACCTGTTGCAGAATCTTCAGCATTTTCACTGTAATCAGCTAGTGTACCAATGCGTCGTGATACAGAAACTACGTCGATAGAGGTATCACCACCACCCACACATACAACTTTAGGAGCGGTATATTTCATATTACCAAGGTTAAAGGCTTCGAGGAATTCTACTGCAGTAACAGCATTAGGAACATCATCCCAATTATCTACAAATAAACCACGACCTTTTTTACAACCCAATGCCCATAAAATAGCATCATATTCATTTTCTAGGTCTGCAACTGAAACATCTTTACCAACACGTGTATTAAGCTTTACTTCAACGCCATCCATATTGGTAATACGTTCGATTTCAGCATCCATTTTATCACGAGGTACACGATAACCAGGGATACCATAACGAGCCATACCACCTAATTGAGGATGATCATCAAATATAGTAGAAACATGTCCCATTTTACGAAGTTGGTAAGCCGCAGATAAACCTGCAACACCACCACCAATAATGGCAACTTTTTTACCTGATTTTGGTGCAGAATCATCAAAGGTTAAACCAGCGGCAGTCGCCTGATCACCAATGTATTGCTCAACAGAGTTTATACCAACAAAGTCATCAACATCATTACGGTTACAACCATCTTGACAAGGAGCAGGACAAACACGCCCCATCATTGAAGGGAATGGATTTGCCGTTGTAGAGCGACGGAATGCGTATTCTTGCATTGTCATATCACCCGCTGGCTTTTCTATGCCGCGTACTATTTGCAACCAGCCGCGAATATCTTCACCTGATGGGCAACTACCCTGACATGGAGGTGTCTTTTGAATATAAGTAGGGCACTTATAAGATGTATCTTCTCGAAAGATATTCTCTTCCATACTATCCCATTTATCATCCCCATCTTCAAAACGTCTAAACGTCAGGCCGTTAGCTAATGATTTATCATCAGGTGAAGTTGCCATGCTTATTCTCCTTATTACAATCCTACTGGATTGGAAAATTATCTATTAAATTTGTTTACTCTGTATTTACTACATGAATCACTGAGGTCACTACGGCACAGGATGCAAGCTATTGATTCATTGCGGGTTTAAAAAACACCCACCTAACCTAAGGGTGAAGCTAAGATTTTTTTTAAATCTGGTGCTAAACCAATATCTTACGCCCTGTTATCCGCATTGACCTCGAGGATTCAGGTACTACTAATGCTTATGTACTTTTAAATACAATGACCTAAGCATCAGGCTCTTTTTCCTTTGCTGCTTTTTCAGCGGCAGCTTTCTCTCTTGCTTCTTTTGCTGCTAGACGTTCTGCTTCTTCAGCAGCTTCTTTTGCTTCAATTTCTTCTTCAGTTAATTGCCCAGTAAGAATAATTGCGTTACTAACCAACTGATGAACACTTACAATCTGATCCATTGTAAATCCATAATATGGAATCACTTTGGTAAACTGTGATTTACAAATCGCACAAATCGCCGCCATGTGTGTAACACCATGATTTTCAGTAACGTGTTTTAACGCTTCCATTCTTGGTTGAGCACCTTTTACACGTATTTCCATCAAGTCATCAGTCAAAATACCACCACCACCACCACAACAGAATGTTGCGTCATGAATAGTATCCGCAGGCATATCAACATAATTGTTACAAACTGCTTTGATGACATTTCGAGGAATTTCAAACTGACCGCCTGGCTTATTCCCCATTCGAGAACCACGAGCGATATTACAAGAATCGTGGAAAGTCAAAGTCATATCATCATTCAATGACTTATCAATATTTAATTTACCCTCTGCCAGTGCAGGTTCGGTTATTTCCAGTACGTGCTGTGGTATTGGATAGTTCTGATCTAAGAAATCGAATGGACCTGCCAATGTATTAAGGAAGCTATAAGCTACACGCCATGCGTGCCCACATTCACCAAACACAATGCGCTTAACACCTAAATCGAGTGCCGCTTGGCGAATACGTAAAGAAATTTTACGCATATTTTCGTAACTACCGATAAACATACCGAAGTTAGCACCTTCCGATGCATAGGAACTCATGGTCCAATCTAAACCAAGCTCATGGAATACTTTTGCGTAGCCCATTAAACCATCAACATGCGGCTCAGCAAAGAAGTCTGCCGATGGAGTAATAAGTAAGATATCAGAACCTTTCTTATCTAATGGTAACTTAACCTCAACACCCGTCTCATCATAAATATCTTCTTCAAGCCCTTCAAGTGTGTCTGCCAAAGCTCCTGCTGGCAAACCAAGATTGTTACCAATCTTATGTACTTTACCCATGATCTCAGTACAGTACTTTTGCCCCATACCAATATGATCAAGAATTTCACGAGCAGCCATTGAAATTTCAGCTGTATCTATCCCATAAGGGCAGAAAACAGAACAACGTCGACATTGTGAACATTGGTGATAGTAATTATACCAATCTTTGACAACATTTTCTGTTAACTCTGTTGCCCCAACAAATTCTGGTTTACCTATTTTTGCAAAAAACTTACCTGCAAAGGTAAAGTAGTAACGATAAACTTTTCTTAACAAGTCCTGTCTAGCAACAGGCATATTCTTAGGATCTTTGCTACCAATAAAATAATGACACTTATCCGTACAAGCTCCACACTTTACACAAATATCTAAATAGACTTGTAAAGAACGATAGCGACCTTTCAAATCAGCCATTTTATCAAGGGCACGTTCTTTCCAGTTTTCAACTAAGGTATCAGCATCTCCATAGTTTTCTTTACTCTCCGGCATCGTATAGTCAGTCGGAAAATGCATAAACTCTTGGAATTCTTGTTTAGCAACCCACGGACCTGCCCCTTTCATTGTATCAGGCACAAGTTTTGGCACATCTACAATGCCTTCTTCACCGGTGATCTCTGGTATTTCGTAATCAGCCATTGTATATGTCCTTAATCCAATTCATCTAGGTACAATTTATCTTGCTTTTCAAGCTCCGCAGCCCAAGGAGCCAAATGCCGCTTTTCACGTGGATTATCAACTTGATTTCTGCTTGGACTAAAAAAGATACCTGGCGCGTGTAACAGCTTACTAATTGGAAAGATAAACATTAAAATCAAAACCAAAGTAAGGTGTATCAATAATGGCGCATCAGCAGGTAATGGTTGCCAATTAAAGTGAATTAAACCTCTAAAAAACGCCTTAACCATAACGATATCGGTATGCGAGGTAAACTGCATCATTAGCCCTGAAAAACCAATAAAAATCAGCAATCCAAGCATTGCTCTATCAGAAGGTGCTGTAATATAGCGAACACGATCTATAAAATATCTTCGTGCTAATAAACCAAGTAAAGCTAGAATAAATATAAATCCTGCATATTTACCAAATGGCTGTATAAAATCAATCACACCCCAGACAGGATCAAGAATATAACGGAAGTGTCGAAGGACTATCACTAGCATCGAATAATGAAAAACAAAGCCAAGAATCCACAATAATTTATTCGATCTAAATAGACTTTTAAATAAAAATACTTCAGTCATCATACGAATAACAACACCACCTCTTGTTACAGGTGCTGGAGTAGTTGGTATTTTAAGTGGAGCTGGAGTTTTCCAGTAGATGCGGATTTTATTAGCAATACCAAGCACTATAACGAACGTGGCAGCCCAAAATAAAATTGCATAAATAACGCCGATGACCATTTGCACTCCTAATAATTCATCTCTTTCATAAAGCCACAGAAAAAGTTACAACAATTAATTTATTACTTCTATAAGTTTATGAAAGAAATCTCGAAGTAAGCTACTTATGGTAGTAGCCACTCCGAAAAATCTTATATGCATCTAAGAACTAGCTAAACTTAAACACAACCTGTTGGCTTTGGAAGACCAGCATATTTACATGCTTGCTTACCAGGACCATAAGGGAATAAAGAATAAAGATACTTTGAATTACCCTTGTCTTTTCCAAGACGCTTACCAACAGCTTTTGTAAGGACACGTACTGCTGGAGCAATTTGGTATTCTTCATAATATTCACGTAGGAAGTTAATAATATCCCAGTGCTCATCTGTAAGCTCTACATCTTCACCTGCTGCTAATGCTTTAGCAACTTCTGGTGTCCATGCGCTAAGGTCTACTAAGTAGCCTTCTTCATCTAGTTCAATTGATTGTCCATCTACTTCGAGTGCCATGTGACTCTCCTTCTAATAAAGTAATAATAATAGCTAAATCGTATTCACACTAAAAATAGTGCTCTACAGGTTATAGCCAGCTCTGTGTCGTCTCATTTTCTACGGTCAAATCGACAAAACCTGCATAATCGATAGCTTTGATACCATCAATCATACGATCTTCACTTAAACCACGCGCAGTAAGATCACCACCTAAAACATACACAGACTTATCAGCCATTGCCGTTTTAAGCTTATCAGAAAATGATGTCCCATCTAATGCGCCTACTGCCGCATCTTCGATCATCAAAATTGAGTCACCTGCTCTTGCATGATTCAAACAACTTCTAAAAGACACCTTTTCAAACGGTGACTTGTTTACAATATGTAGCATTGCCATGTTAAGTATTCTCCGTTGAATAAGTGCTAAAAACTTAGCGTAACTTCTTGTTCAGCCATTACATCAGCCATTTCAGAACGATTTACCATAATAATTGAAGGCTTTTCTGCCCAATCATCATCTTCGTCTTCCCAAACTAGATCCATAAGATCATCTTGAGTCAAACCACGTTCTTCCAACGATTCTTTCTCTACATACAGCTTATTGATTTCATAATCGCCAAGTGCTTTAAAGGTATTAGAGAAATTCTTTTGACCAATTGCATCAGTATTTTGACCTTTAGTGATTTGGTAAACACCATCATCAATAAATGCCAAAGAAACATCTTGCTCAAATGCCGCAGAGATCAAAACAACTTCTAAAGCTTCAAGCGCATAAACTGAGCCATAAGGTGCTTTGCGATTAACAAACATGAATTTTTTTGTAGCCATTTTTATTAATCTCCCTTAATCGCCAAAAACAATAGTACGATCAGATTGAATTCCACCTTCTATCAACTGACCTAAACCAGAGATATGAAAGCCTTCAATGATATTATTCGCATCTAAACCCTGACGCTTAGCCTCAGACTCATCCATAATACCGCGACGCTGTGCAGCTGCAATACAAATAACCAAATCAAGATCATGCTCTTTAGAAAGCTCTGACCATTCCTTTTGAAGCAAACGATCATCCGCTGGCGGAACACTCAAACGAGTACCATTATGCACACCATCATGGTAGAAGAACACGCGAAATACTTCATGCCCTTGTGCCAGTACTGCGCGGGCAAACTGTAGGGCAGAATCAGAAGACTGATGTTGATACGGTCCTTCATTAATCATAATTGTAAATTTCATTCTTATTTCCTAAATAACTAGATTAGAAGCGTATTCTTAGAAACGAATATGTGTTGACGAATTAAGATTCGCACGTGCACCACGCCAATTATCAATATGATATTTAGTAAATGGTAAACCTGTTACCTCAAAGAAACGTGGCCACCCTATACGCTCAACCCACTCATTGATACGTTCCCAATCACGTGCGCCCTCTTTGTAGCAATTAAGAATCTTCTTAACAACTGCTGTAGCTTCAGGCCAACGTGGAGGATTATTTGGAATACCAGCAGCAACTAAACGTTGGAATGTTGGCTTACCACGAGCATTTGAGTGATTACCACCAATCCAAATTGCTAACTGTGTAAACTCATGATCATTGATTTGCATAGGAGGACATGGAGGGTAACAAGCACCACAACAAATACACTTCTTCTCATCAACTTCTAACGAAGGCTCACCATCAACCATTGCAGGACGTATTGCAGCAACAGGACAACGAGCAACAACTGATGGACGTTCACAAACATTACCAACCAAAGAATGATCTATCTTAGGTGGCTTAGTGTGTTGCACATTGATAGCAATATCGCCTTGACCACCACAGTTAATCTGACAACATGAGGTTGTGATATGAACACGGTTAGGCATATTCCAATTTGTAAACTCATCATATAACTCATCCATCATTGACTTAACAACGCCTGATGCATCAGTTCCTGGAATATCACAATGTAACCAACCCTGCGTATGAGAAATAGATGCAACAGAGTTACGTGTACCACCTACTGCATAGCCTTTATCTTTGATTGCATCAATTAACGGCTGTAGCTTCTCTTCTTTGTCTGTATAGAATTCAATATTACTACGAATAGTAAAACGCACATAACCGTCTGCGAATTCATCAGCAATATCCATTAAATTACGTAATGTAAATACATCAAGGATACGCTGAGTACCTGCTTTTACAGTCCACACTTTATCGCCATTTTTAGCGACATGAACCATAACACCTGGTTCTAAATCTTCGTGATAAGCCCAAAGACCAAAGTTACGACGCATTGTTGGGTGCATATATTGAAAGCCGTCAGGACAACCTGATTCTATCGGCTCACGCATTTCTGGTGCTGCCATATTTAGCTCCTAAATTTTGTTACTTTAAGCAAGATAAAGTAGCCCGCTATCTTGCTTGATTAATATTAATTATGAAAAAACATCGCCAGAATAAACTTAACTAGCTGCCGCCGCTTTCTCTTCACGCTTACGGTTAAACCACTCTTCAGCAGCCTCATCCCAACCATCTGTACGCACATAAGATACGTTACGAGGTTGCGCTATCATATTCGGATCGGGATCAATCCCAATACCTTCAAGATAATTAACCAAGCCAATACGCTCAATCATCTCACCTGTACGCTCATGCTCAAGACCATTCTCAGCCCAGAAATCAATCATTTCTTCAGCAAGCTCAACAATCTTCTCGTAATCTTCTGGAGTTTCTAGCTTCATAAATGGAACTAGAACCGTACCCATTAAATCACCAATTTTCAGTGTACGCTTACCACCACAAAGGATAGTTACGCCTTTATCATCACCAGGGCTGATTGCTTTGGGCACAACATTCATACAGTGCATTGAACGCACACAATTGCTTTCATCACAGATTAGAGAATTATCATCACCTAAGGCAAGAGAGTTTGAAGTACAACGCGAAATTACGTTATCCATTACATAATCAACACCTTTTTCATCAACAAAGGCTTTCCAAGCATCTTGATCAACTTTTTTATGATCACGCCAAGTACCGATAACTGCAAAGTCAGCACGCTCAATAGCATTCTGACAATCATTAGGACAACCAGAAACTTTAAACTTGAACTTATAAGGCAATGCAGGACGATGAACATCATCAGTAAAATTATTTACAAGATGACGATGAATCGCATGCTCATTACAGTTCGAATGCTCACAACGCGCAGCACCAACACATGACATAGCAGTACGAACACAAGGACCAGCTCCACCAAGATCCCAACCGTATTCATTAATTTCATCAAAGAAATGCTGAAAACTATCATTATCAGCACCGATAAACATAATATTACCTGTCTGACCGTGGAATGTTTGAAGACCTGAGCCGTACTTTTCCCAACTATCAGCCAGTTGACGCATCATATCAGTTGTGTAGTAGTTACCCGGAGTTGGCTGAACACGCAACGTATGGAACTCTTTAGATTCAGGGAACGCATCACCTACTTCTGAGAAACGAGGAATAATACCACCACCATAACCAAATACAGAGATTGTTCCACCTTTCCAATAGCCCATCTTAGTTTCATAGGAATGCTCAAGCTGCCCCATCAAACCATTAATTACATTATTGATACGAGCATCTGGGTGATTATCACGCAAGTCCTTAAAACCTGCGATAAAACTCGGCCAAGGACCATCTTCCAGAACATCTAGCATTGGCGTAGGGTACTTCTTAATATCAGCCATTTTTGCCTCCAAATTAATTCAATATCGGCAGACACAAGCGAAAGCCATCTGCCACTTCAAGTTCAAAATTGTTTTTCTCTATTGCTTGACCAACAAGCAAAATTTCGAATGGCTGTAGTCTAGTTGCTATACGACAAATAAAGAATCTCACCCATGGGATGTTATAGAAAATTTAATCTATCCCTTAGTAGATACCATCAGCTTAGTTTATTCTGCACAGCTCTTTTTTCTGAAAAACCTAAATATCAACTTAGTAGAATATTAAAATACACTGAAATACTAACTTAATTAGAAACAAAGCTGTACTCAATATTACTATCTAATTTGTTAAAAGCACATTAGGCGCATCATCCTTGAACCCATCCCCCCTGTTTTTTGCAATTTTTACTCCTTAACCATTCGTCTGAAAAGTTTTGATAGGAGTTGATGTTTTGCCGAAATACGGTAAGCTTAGATCATTGTTTGCAGTTTAATTAAACCCCTTTTGTATTAGATAAAGTACTGTAAAGCAATACAATTAATAATAAACCGAAAACAAAGAACAGTAATAATTAAAATAACTACTAGTGACAATACATGCCTTACAAATCAATCAAAAAATACCAATCAGGATTCTCTCTGCTTGAAGTGCTTATCAGTCTCTTTGTCATATCAGTTGGCTTACTAGGGCTTGGTAGCTTGCAAGTCACCTCTTTAAAAGGTGCTGCTAACGCACATTCACGAACAACTGCAACCATGTATGCTATGGATATTGCCGATAGAATGCGAGCAAACCCTCTAGGCGTAAAAGGTGGGTTTTATGCTGCTTCGGTTATTAGTTGTAGCGGAGGAAAATTTTGCCGTAAGAACAAAACCTGCACTCCACAAGAGCTTGCCACTTTTGACCTACAGGAAGTTATGTGTGGCGCAAAACGAACCTCAACATCCGAAAGAAGCGCAGGTATTAAAAACTCACTCTTAAATGGCACATTGGAAATCACTTGTAATGGAGGTTGTGCAACAAATAAGGCAATGCATGTTATTACAATTAGCTGGGGTGAAACCCGTACCCATCAAAAGCTTTCGAATGAAAACATCCTCACTCAGACCTTAGTTGTGCCTGTTCTCCCATAATCCCTAGAAACCCTAAAAAAAAACTTAAGATAATATTATGATGAATTATCAACATAACAAACTTAAATCCAGCACACTGAATAAGCATAAAGCCAATACCCAAAAAGGCCTTTCTTTAATCGAATTATTAGTTTCAGTTACTTTGGGTGTTTTTCTTCTTACCGGTGTAGTGACCAATCTAATTGGCACAAAAGCTTCGGATAAAACTAGAGCAGCAATTAGTGAAATGGATGCAAATGCACGCATGGCAATTGATGTTTTAAGACAAACCATACTTCATGCAGGCTATATGTCCATGAACAATGTTCGTTTAGAAACACCTTTTTATACAGAAAAAGATGGTCACCTAATAAATCCAGTTTGTAGCGATGGCTCACCTAGAGATTATTTAACACCAACTTGGAATAAAAGAACAAGAGATGGAACACGAGATTTTATAACCGTGGTTACTTTAGCCGATAACCCTTGTGGTAAAAATGCTAGCGGTGACAAATTAACCACATGCCCCAATGATGCAGACGTAAATCCCAATGCGCTCGTTTACTACGATTGTGTTGGTGGTGGTGCAAAACGCGACAATGCCCGCGTAACATACTGTAGTACTGACCCCGATATAGGAATGACAGACCCAACACAGGCTAAAATTTATAGTTCTTTCTGGTTGCAGGGCGGCAGTGGCGCTAATAATGGCACACTTTATTGTCAAGGTAGCCGAGGAGGCGCTCAACCTTTAGTCAATAATATGGAGTCTATACAGTTTCTTTATGGTGTTAAAAATTCAGATGAATCTATATCTTATCGCAAAGCAAATTCTGTTAATAATCTTGATCTATGGGGTAATGTTACTAGTGTACAGGTAGCCATTCTAATGCGCTCATCAACCAATATACTCACGGAAGATAGTGATAAAACCACATACAACTTACTGGATAAAAAAGTAACCATACCAAACGATAGATTACGCCGCCTGTTTCGTGTTTACACCACCACTATTAATCTTGAAAATAGGAATAAGGGAGCACTCTTATAATGTCACATATAAATCTAACTATAAATAACAATCGATTTCAAGGTAAACAAATCCAAAGCAAACAAAGAGGTGCAACTCTAATAACAACGCTTTCATTTCTTGCTTTGATGACAATTGTTAGTGTTTCAGCTGCAAAAATTTCCATTTTAGATGTTCTGCAATCATCTAACGAATTACAAAAGTCGATCCTCTTTCAACGCGCAGAAAATGGGCTAAAAACAATAACAACTGTGACTAAATTATATAAACCACTTACTCACAAAGATGGAGCAGATTTTTCCGCCAGTACAGGTATTTATCAATTACCCAATGACTTGCTAGGCTCTGACACAAAATTACAAATAACCGACAAGAAAATCCGCTATCAATGCACTGGATTTAATGGCAAAGCAATAAGCCTCGGACCAAGCGTTCCTCGATGTGACTTATATGACTTTAGCGCAGAAGTGAAAAAGTCAAATTCAGCTGCAATGGATCGGCACAATAGAGGAGCAGGCAAAGAAAAACCAAACCCTCTCAAAAACAGCTATTTAAGTAAATAGCCTTACAAGAAAATTATTAGTTACAACTTTAAATAATAAATATAAACCCATGCGGGGTGCATTAGTGATGAAAAATATAAAAATTGATATAAAAAACATGCTTAAAACATTTCTTGCTATTTCCAGCTTAGCGGCTGTTTTAGCAAGCAATGCTGATGATACTGAAGTATTTTATTCGGTCAATGTATCCAAACCAAATTTATTATTTGTTTTGGATAACTCAGGGAGTATGAACTGGGATGTGCCGGGTCATCCACCACGTCTATACGATGATAATGGAAATTTAATTGGAGACAATCCAGATTTCAGCCCTCCAACAAGATTACAAGTATTACAAAACGCCGTACAAACAGTGCTTCAAGAAGCACCAGATAATGTCAATATTGGTGTTATGCGCTTTGGACCAAGATTGAATCAAAAATTATGGAAAGGGAATCGAATTTGGGAATGGTGGACACAAACAGAAGGCTATCGAACACATGGCGTTAGTGGTGTTGCATTTCCATTAACAGATATTAATGCCTTGGCTCGTGAAATAATTCCTACAGAAGATGATGTTTATAGTTTACCTAATTACCCTGGAGCCAATGAGACTGTACGTGATTATATTGCAGACGTTGTTAATAGCTGGACAGCTTTTGGAGGTACACCTCTTGTAGATGCACTGTATGAAGCTGCTTTATATTATCGTGGTGAAAAAATGCGCTATGGTTATGACAAACCACTGGGGCATAACAGAGTTGGAGCACATCCAAGTACATACTCTGGAAATGTTATAACAAACGATCTACATTATAATAAAAGAGTCTACTCTAATGCACCACATTATATCAGCCCAATAAGCAGTAGTTGCCAGTCTAATTATATTGTATTAATGTCCGATGGAGAACCCACTTATTACTATAAAGGTGGTGCAAATACACAAAATACAGGGTGGGGCGAAGGTAGAGGACCATTTGCAAGATTCTTGCAAGGAAACTCTGGATCAAGTGCTCTTGCTGCGGCAGTTCCTAATTGTGAGGATGCCCCAAATGGCTTTACTGCTGGAAAATGTGGACCAGAACTCACACGCTACCTAGCTGATCACGATAATAGTGAAGTTATGGATGATATGCAAACCATTAAGACATATACCATAGGATTTGGTGCCAACTTATCAGTTGCAGCTCAAAATTATCTAAAAAACCTTGAAACTATTGACGATGATCCTGATACAGGAAAAATTGAGGATGGTTATTTTAGTGCAACTGACCCAGAAGCTCTAAGTGCTGCTTTTCGTGAAATTCTGAACGAAGTTGTTATGCCGAAAGGCACCTTGGCCTCCCCTGGCTATAGTGTGAATGTTAAAAGCGGATTGGAGCATGAAAAATCAATATATATCCCTGTTTTTGATAGAAAAAACACTTCAAGATGGTCTGGAAACTTAAAAAAGTTTCAACTCGTTACCGTGGGTAAGCGCAGGCTTATTTATGGTAAAAATAATCTTGAAGCTATGGATGAACTAGGCGGTTTTACCGGTGATGCTTGGGATTTATGGTCTGATAGTGATGCTGCTGATGGAAAAGACATCCTCAAAGGAGGTGTTGCAGATAAACTAACTAACCCAGATGCTCGAAAATTATATTCAAATATCACCTCAAGTAATGATTTAACCGACGCAGGAAATCAACTTAAAGAAGAGAATGTAGGTGCAAATATTCCAAATAGTTTATTAGGTATTGATTCAGAATCAACTTTAGCTGAGAGAAAAAAAATCATTAATTATATTCGAGGCTGGCAAGGTGGCATTAAAGACAGTTCAGCAACTAATCACATGGGGGATATGCTACATTCAGAGCCTTATGTTTATAACTATTCTGAAGAGCATCAAACCATATTTGCAGCAACCAATGAAGGTTTTATACATGCACTAGATACTGAAACAGGTGAAGAACAATTTGCTTTTATGCCCAAAGAATTATTAAAAAATATTGAACCTCAAATGCGTAATGAAGGCACAGCAATAGATCATTTATATGGTATTGATGGCGCAATAAATATGTGGCATGACACAGAAGAAGGAAAAGTCTATTTATATTTTGGAATGCGTCGCGGCGGACGCTCTTATTACGCT
>Ga0256833_1001510_pt1 | contig 17109 bp, 19 predicted proteins | sample 356284metaG_FD_190535 | JGI IMG/M metagenome (GOLD analysis project Ga0256833, IMG submission 190535) | Hydrothermal vent microbial communities from Mid Atlantic Ridge, Atlantic Ocean - 356-284 | ecosystem: Environmental > Aquatic > Marine > Hydrothermal vents | place: Atlantic Ocean: Mid... | reverse complement strand
TGATTTTTTTGATGCTAAGGATATTATAGTTGTTGATAGAGAGGATAATAGCTCTTCGTTTAAGAGATTAGACTTAGATGAGTTAAAAGAGTGGATAGATGAGTATAGTATAGGGGAGCTTTGGCAAAAAAACCTTCTTGGAGCTAATCCATGATAAGGGTTGCTATATCAGTAGAGGGACAAACGGAGAGGGAATTTGTTAAAAAGACACTTTTACCTCACTTGGAACAATATAATTTATCTATAACTCCTATAATTGTTACAACAAGCAAAGATAGATGTGGTAGAAAAAACCCAGGTGGATGCATAAATATTGATAGAATTAAAAATGAGATAAAAAAACTTTTATCAAGTTTTGATTATGTAACCACATTTTATGACTTTTATGGTTTCAGCAAAAGACCTGCTAATAATGTTGATGAGCTTGAAGAGATACTATTTAATCTTTTTAATAATAGAAAGTTTATACCTTATATACAAAAGTATGAGTTTGAAACACTCCTTTTTAGTAAGCCTGAATATTTTAACGAACTTTTTGGTGATGATACTATCACAAAAGAGATGCAAAAGATTATAGAGCAATTTCAAGATGATATTGAAAGTATTAACGATTCGCCACAAACGGCTCCATCAAAAAGAATTGAAGAGCTCTTTGAAAAGATAGGTGAGTATTATAATAAAGTATTCTATGGTGAAGCCATAGCAAGTGAAATAGGGCTTGAAACAATTAGAAAAAGAGCAAAACGATTTGATAGATGGTTAGAAAAATTGGAGGCTTTATCATGACTAATATCCTCCAACTTATAGCCAAAGATCTTGTAGAAAATAGCAATATTGAGAGTGAGTTTGATTTAGAGAGTTTTTCAAAAGATATTTCACTATTTGATTATCAGCAAGAGGCTTTAAAATATATTGTAGCTGTATTGAGGCTCTATTTTAAAAACAAAGAGCAGTTAAAAGAGTATTATGCACTAAAAGGTTTTAGTGAAGATGATTTTAAAAAAGAGAAAATTTCAATAGATGCTTTACTTAATCGTGCCTCTTTTTGGATGGCAACGGGAAGTGGTAAGAGTATCGTGATGATAAAGCTTATTTCGATTTTGTATCAAATGGCTTTAAAAGGGTATATCCCTAAAAACGACATACTTATTTTAGCTCCGACAGATAAAATTTTAGAGCAATTAAAAGAGCAAATCGAGCTGTTTAATAGATACTCAAATATAAAAATAGATTTAGTTTCACTAAAAGAGTATGAAAGTGTTAAAAAACAAGGTAATCTTTTTACCCAAGAATATATACGAGTTTTTTACTATCGAAGCGATCTTTTTACAGATAACGAGGGAGTTGCCAAGAAAAAAGATGGCAAGAGATTAAATTATGAGAACTATTTAGGAGATAAAAACTGGTATATCATCCTTGATGAAGCACACAAAGGAGATGCCCAGAAGAGCTTAAAAAAAGAGTATTACAATACCCTTGCTCAAAATGGATATATTTTTAACTTTAGTGCAACATTTACCGATACTATCGATAAACTAACAACAATCTATAACTTCAATCTTGCAAAATTTAACGAAAAAGGGTATGGAAAAAATATAAAGATAGTTGATGAAGAGTTTAAAGGGTTTAATAAAAAAGATGGCGATTTGACACCTGCTGATAAAAAAGATGTGCTTATAAAATCGCTTTTACTTTTTAGTGCTATAAAAAAAGAGTATGAAAAGCTTAAAGAGTTAGATGAAAAACTTTATCACAATCCTTTGATGATAGCAGTAGCTCATACTGTAAATATCAAAAATGCTGACCTAAAAATATATTTTCAAACACTTCTTGAAGTAGCAAAAGAGAAACCTAATGAATTTGACGAGTGTAAAAGCAGTTTGATTGCAAATCTAAATGGCAATAGAAGCTACTTTTTTGGAGATGAGGTAATAAGTGATAATTTTATAAATTTAGTTGATAGTGTAACATATGATGATATTTTGTTATATCTTTTTAACTCAAAAGAGCGTGGAACTATTGAATGTATTAAAACAAAAGATAGTAGTGAGTTGCTCTTTAAGCTTAAAACCTCTTCTGAACCTTTTGCACTTCTTAAAATAAGCGATACCAAAAGCTGGAGCAATGGATTATTGCATAACTATGATATTACAGAGGATGTTAGCCAAGAGGGGTATTTTAAAAGGCTAAATGATAAAGATAGCACAATAAATATCTTGCTTGGAAGTAGAGTATTTAGTGAAGGATGGGATAGTAACCGACCAAATATAGTTAGCTTTTTAAATATAGGTAGTTCTAATGCTAAAAAGTATGTGATGCAAACTATTGGTAGAGGGGTTAGGATAGAGCCTTTGCCAAATGAGAGAAAACGATATAAGTATATAAATGCCAAAAAGTTAAAATTAATCAAAAATGCTTCAAATGTGCCAAAATATAATTGCGGAATTGAGAGTATTTTTGTTTTTGCTACTTCTAAAAAAGATGTTGAGAGTGTATTTAAAGAGATAGAAGTTCAAAAAGATGACTTTGTAAAGCTTGGAGGAATTAATAAAAATAGTTATATTAATATACCACTATTTATTCCAAAGTATAAACAGATTGTAAAGTTAGAACAAGAAGATATAAAATTGACTATTTCAAAAGATACATTAAAACGGTTGCAAGAGTTTTTAAAGGCAAGTGATATTGATGTTGTTTTAATGCTTTTAGTGGGTAAATCTAAAAGTAAAAACTTAGCACTTCAAACTATTGATAAAATTATTAAGTCATCCGATAAATATTTTATTTTAAATGATAGTGAGGATAATAGAGTTGATGAGATAGATTTGATCGTTAAAATAGATAACTTTTTTAATTCAAAATTATCAAAAGTTGAGGAGTTTGTAGAGATTAGTGATGAGATAAGACATTACAAAGAGATAAAAGTAAATATTAAAAAAGTCAAACCAAAAGAGCTTGAAATTATTAGAGAGGATATAAAAAATTCTAAAATAGATTCAAAGAAAAAAGAGGATAGATTAAAAGAGCAATTAAAAAATGGTGAGATAGATATAGATACATTTGCTAATGAACTTAAAAATTTAGGTAGCAAAAAACAAAGGACAACTCTTGTAGAGATTAAAAACTTAAAAAAACACTACTACAATCCATTGCTTTTAAAAACCGATAATGACTACTTTAAAAATATAATAGATGAGCCAAGTGAGATAGAGTTTATTAATAATCTTGAAGAGTATTTAAACAAAGATGAGAATTGCTTGAAAAAATATGATGCTTGGTATTTCTCAAAGGTCTCAGATAGAATTGATAATATTTACATACCTTATATTGATAGCCAAACATCAAAAGTAGCAAAATTTTATCCAGACTTTATATTTTGGTTAAAAAAGGGGGATACTTATAAAATTATTTTTATAGATCCACATGGATTGCAAAGTGGTAGGGATAATACTATCGAAAAAACTGAAGGGTTTGAGAGATTATTTAAAACAAATAGATTTAAAAAAGATAATTTTGATATTGATGTTAATTTGGTATGGTATTATCAACATAGTATTAAAGAAGATTTACTTGAAAAGTATAGAAAATGGAATTTTGATGAGATATTTTAAATATTTACTTCTTACTATATTAGCAACCGCTACTTTGGTTGCTAATGAGTATTGCTACAATTTAGATAAATATCTAATTGATACTATCTCAAAATCAGATAGCTATTGCAAAAGGTTAAAAAGAAGCATTGATAGTAATATCTGCTTTAAAAAGAGTATTAAGTATGTTAAGTTTCAAAAAGAAAATGGCTTAAGAGGTATCAATAAAGGGCATATATCTTTTATAGACTATATTAAATGGCAAAGATCACTATACTTTTATGCCAGATTTCTCTAAAATTCAAGACCAGCAAGTCTTTGATGTCTATAAAATTGATATAAAGGAGTAAAATGAGTGCATTAATAGAGTTTGCAATATTTCCAACAGACCACGGCGAGAGCAAAAGTGCATATGTAGCAAGGGTTATTAAGATGATAAAAGATAGCGGTGTTCCATATCAATTTACCCCTATGGGGACAATTATTGAAACCGATACAGTAGCTGAAGGTTTAGCTATTGTAGAAGAAGCTTATAAAATTTTGCAGGTTGATTGCAATAGAATCTATAGCACAATAAAGATTGATTATAGAGCAGGATATAACAATAGATTAGAAGCAAAGGTAAAATCAGTAGAGGATAAATTAAAAAAGAGCTAATTTGTATAGCTCATTACCCAATCTGCTATCTCTTGAGCAGTTAGCATTGGAGAGTTATTTCTATCAACCTCTTTTCCATTTACAAACAATACCATAGTTGGAATCATCTCTATTTTATATCTATTTAGAGGCTCTCCTCTTAAATCTATATTATATGTTGCAAATAGTGCTTTATTGCCTACTATATGTTTAGCTTTTTCAAATTTTGGAGTCAATATTTTACAAGGTGGACACCAAGGTGCCCAAAACTTCACAATTACAACTTTGTGATTTTTAATAGTTGAGTAAAATGTATTTGGGCCAATTGCTTTTGCAAAAATTATTGAAGAAAAAAGAATAGTTAAAATTGCAAAAAGTTTAATGCTTCTCATAAAATAATCCTTTCTTTGATAAAACTTAAAGGATTATAACATAATTTTAAAAATCATCAAAATCTATGCTATTTTTAGCATAATTGGTTACATTGGTTTCAAAGAAATTTTGTCTAATATCATTCATTGCTAAATGTTTATCAACTAACTTTTGTAGATAAGTAGTTTCACTTTTAGGGAATATTGGTTCTAATCCTATCTTTTGTAATCTATCATTTGCATAGTTATATACTGTATTTTCTATCAACTCTTCTCTTAGACCCATAATTGAATAGTTATTAATTAGATATTTTCCATATTCTAACTCAATATCTACAGCCTCTTGTATCATTTCGTAACTTTTATCAATAACTGATGCTGGGATTTTATTCTCTTTTTGAAGAGTTTTGAAAATATTTGCAAATAGTGGAAGGTGAGTATTTATCTCATCACGAGATATAAATTTAATCATATCTCTAGCACCTGGGACTTTATCTCCTAAAACATATATATAGCTAAAGCCTAATAAAAAGTAAATTCCTTCTAAATTAACAGAAGCCATAGCAGATAAAAGCATACTATTTACATCTTCGCCTTCAATATATTTAGCAAATTGCTCTGCTATTCTTTGATTTTTTCTCTTTAGGGCTTCATTTGTTTTATATAGGTCAAATACCTCATTTGAGTTACCAGCAGCATCTAATAAAACTGCATATGATTTTGAGTGATTAACCTCTTGCATCATTTGTAAGGTTAGAGTAGATTTTACTATTTTGTTTGTTGCTAATCTTCTAAAGTCAGCTAAATACTCTTCTTGTGCAGAGTCATTAAAGCTAAGTTGAGCAAATGTTAATTTATAAATCTCTTTTTCATTATCACTTAATTGATCAAATGCTTTTTTCTCTCCAGCTGTATTTACTTCACTAGGAAACCAAGTATTTGCATTCATCAAGTCATATAAATTGCTACTCCACTTATACTTAGGACGGTTAAAATCAACAAAACCTGTTGGTTTTGAGCCAAAAATCTTTTCATCTAATATTGCATCACCATTGGGATTAAAGTATTTTTTTGAATCCATTATAAATCCTATTTTTTATATATTTTATACTCTATTTATTATATATTGTAACAGTAAATTTATAAAAATTAACTTGTAGTTTTTTTATGTAGCAAAATCTTCACCAGGCTTAGGTTTTGTTTGATTTCTCTTTTCATCCTCTTTTTTTGGATTAGTTATATTTTGTTCTCCACCTTTTTTAGGATTGATGATATTTTGATTTTTTGGTTTTTTCTTTTTTGGTTTTTTCTTTGGTTTTGGTGGTATCTTTATACCTTGTAATAAAAATGTATATGGCTCTTTATTAAGTTGCTGTGCATATACAAATACCTTATCTTTATCTCTAGATACTTCAAAAACTTTAACACCCTCTAAAACTCTATTTAAAGCTACTTTATCTTCTATTCCTAATGGAAGATTATATCCATTTCCTTCTATTCTAACTAAAGTATCTTTATCTTTTAATACAAGCCAACAAACCTTTGCAACTCCTAGTTCATATAAAGAGTTAATTGTTTTATTAATACAAAGAGTATCTCTTAAACCCTTTTTTATTGTTAGATTACCATCACTTTTTAAGATATCATTATATAATACCATTATTGCTCTATCATGGTCTATACTCTTATCTAAATGCTCTTTTATATTAGAAACGCTTCTTCTTTGGGTATCTAAAACACCATATAAACCAACCAAAACAATAGATAGTAAAAATATTGAGATTAAAATCTCTATTAATGTAAATGCTCTTTTTTTGTTATTTCTCATTATTCATCCATAACACCAACTCTTAGAGCCTCTTCATAACTTGTAATACCTTGAACCATCATCTTTTTTAATTTATCTGAGATTGTTTCCATTCCTTGCTTTTTCATTATCTCTCTAATCTCATGGTCATTAAGTCCTCTTTTCATTAGCTCTTTTACCTCTTGAGACATAACAAACAATTCTCCAACTGCTTTTCTACCACTATAACCTGAGAAATCACACTTTTTACATCCAACTGCTTTATAATAAATTCCACTTTTATCTAATCCAAGCTCTTCTAGGATATTAGAAGGAATTTTAGCTGGTGCTTTACAGTGATTACAAAGCTTTCTAACCAATCTTTGAGCTAAAACTCCAATTAGAGTAGAACTTAATAGATAATCTTCAATTCCCATATCCATAAGTCTAGTAAGAGATGATGTTGCATCATTAGTATGCAAAGTTGATAGCAGTAAGTGTCCAGTAAGTGCAGCTTGAATTGCAATTTGAGCTGTCTCTTTATCCCTAATCTCTCCAACCATTACAACATCTGGGTCTTGTCTTAGAATACTTCTTAATCCTGCTGCAAAAGTTAGCCCTACTTTTTCATTTACTTGAATTTGATTTACATGGTCTGCGTTATATTCAACTGGATCTTCAATAGTAATAATATTTTTATCTGGAGATGAGATATGTTGCAAAAATGAGTGCAAAGTAGTTGATTTACCAGAACCTGTAGGTCCAGTTACAAGTATCATTCCATGAGCGTGATTTAAAAGTTTATAAAATGCCTTTGTTGTATCTTCTTCAAAGCCAAGTTCCTCAAGAGTTGGAATGCTTTCACTTTGCATTAAGATACGCATAACAACTCTCTCTCCATGATATGTAGGTAATACTGAAACCCTAATATCTAGAGTCTTTCCTGATATTCCAACTTGGGTTCTACCATCTTGTGGAATTCTCTTTTCTGAAATATCAAGGTTTGATATAACTTTGATACGGTTGATTACAAGATTTGCTACACTCTTTTCTATATCTAAATGTTTTTTTAATGCTCCATCTATTCTAAATCTAACCTCACCTTTCTTTTCATGAATTTCTATATGAATATCACTAGCACCTTTTTTGATTGCTTGATAAAAAAGTGAGTTTACTAATTTAATAATAGGAGCTGACTCTTCACTATTGAGTAGATTTTGAGAGTTTTGAATAAACTCAAGCAATTCACTCTCAGCCTCAATTAACTCTTCAGATGCATTAGATTGCATCTTTTCAAATTCGCTACTAGTTTGAATCTCTATAAATTTTTGTTTTAATCTATCAAAACTCTCACTATCTAGCATATATACTTTATAGTGATTATCTATTCTTGCTTTATGGTTTAGTGCATCTGATAGATTATCTTTTGATACTATTGCAACCTTTTCATTACCTATTCTTGAGAATAAGAGATTATGTTTAAGAGCTGTTGAATAATCAATGCCCTCTTCTATTAGAGGGTCTAAGTTTACATCTTCTATTAATGGCAACCTCATCAATCACCCCTTAATGATTGATTTAAAACTTTTAGTGGGTCTCTAACACTTCTTGGTTTAGTTGTAGCTCTTTTATAATTTTTTAAATCATTTGATATATCTTTAGTATAATTACCTACTCTTTGCTCTAATTTATTTCTGATATATGCACTATATCTTGCTTGAATATTATCAAGCTCAGATAAAAATTCTCTAAGTCTTGTTAAATCTCTACTATTTCTAACTATATATGGAGTTAGGTAAATAACAACATTAATTTTACTTTGGCTATATCCAGTAGATGTAAATAGTGCACCAAGAACTGGTATATCACCAAGAATTGGAATCTTAGTAACTGTCTTACCACCACTACTTTTCATCAATCCACCAAGAATAATTGTTTGACCATGAGCAACAATAGCATTTGTTGTAACTTTTCTTTTTGTTGTAGTTGGTCTATCAGATGCACTTCCAGAGCCTGGGACAACATCTTCAATTACCGACTCGACCTTTAGAGCAACTTTATTAGAGCTTGAAATTCTAGGCTTAACTTTTAGAGAGATACCTATATCTTCTCTTGAATATTTATTTCTAACTACTGCATCTTTTGTATCACCTTGAGATGAACTAACCAAAATTGACCTAGTCTCACCTACATATATTTCTGCTTCTTGATTATTTGAGCAAAGAACTGATGGCTCACTTAGAGTATGTGCTGCTCCATTTTGTTGAAGTAAGTCCATCTTTATACCAAGAGCAAATAACTCTTTTATTGAATCTCCAAAACTAAATGGATTTTTTGTAATGATATCACCATTTGCATCTTTTGTTTGTGTGCTTAAGAAACCTAATAATTTATTACTAACCATTAAAGATGGCGAACCAAAGTTTCCAGCCATACTAAATAGACCTCTAGTTGTAATCTTACCACCCTCAAAACCATATTTTAATCCAACATTTCTAGCTTTTGCTAGATTTATTTCAACTATTTTTGCTTTTACATAAACTTGAGGTTTTGCAATATCTATCTTTCTAATAACTTCTTTTATATTTTTGATTTGATAAGGTGTAGCTAAAACTATTAAAGCATTTCTCTCTTTATCTCCAACAACCATAGCTTTTGTTACTTTAGCTTTCTTAGCTGCAGCAGCTTTTGCTCCAGTTGGTGCTGGCATACCATTCATTTGTGCTACAAGTTTTCCTATAATCTTTTCCATCTCTTCAACATCTGAATTTTGAAGAGGAATTACATACATTTTTTGCTCTATAGACTCACCCTTAATATCAAGTCTCATAACATATTTTAATAATTTATCAACATTAGCTTTTTTACCAACAAGTATTAAACTATTTGTTGATTCATCTTTTAAGACTCCTACCTTCTCACTAGAGATTGTTTGAGGGAATAGGAGTTTTGACATATTGACAACATTTTGATATACATCTTTAACAGCAGCATTTTTTAATTTAATAATTGTAGTGCCGCGTCTTCCTTCGCCTTCTATAGATTCAATAAGTTTTTGAACACTCTTTAGAACTTTAGGAGTTGCAGTAACTGCTAACATATTATTGGCTTTAAAAGAGATTACCTTAGCATTTCTAGGAAGAAGAGGTCTAATTTTAGCACGAATAACAGCTGCATTAGAGTATTTTAGAGGAAACAAAACTGTCTTCATCAAATTACCAGATACTTTTTTGCTTACATCCAAACCAGATGCAGCTGCATCATTTGCTTTTACTACTTCTAAAAAGTCCCCATGATCAACTAATGCATAACCTTTATTAGAGAGGATTGAGTTTGCAAGAGAAAATAGTGAACTCTTTTTTATCTTTTTTGTAGATACAAAATCTACTCTACCATTAAGTTTACCAGGAATTAATACATTCTTTCCTGTAATCTTTCCTACATATTTTACAAACTCATCTAAACTCATATTATTAAAGTTTACATCTATCATATCCTCTGCATGAATTACAGATATTGCCATCATACCAATTAATAGTGCTTTTTTAACGAACTTCATACTCTAACTCCTTAATTTCGTTTCCTCTTTTAATAGTAAGTGTTGCTGCTGTTAATGAATCTGCATTATTGAAAAACTCTAGAGGAACTCTAAAGTTGTCAAGCGGTTCACCATTAATAGCAGTAATTATATCACCTCTTTTTAAACCTAACTTATCAAAGTCGCTACCTCGTCTTACAAAACTTATCTTAAAGCCATTTAATTTCCCATTTACCATATTTGGAACTGCATTTATATTCCTTCTAATAGCCCTATAATCACCCTTATATTTGTTAAATAGGGTTTTAGGAATAATAGTAGTATCACCCTCTTTTATTGGTTCAACTTTTTTATTTTTTTTAGGTTGAGGAGTATTATTTACAACTGTATGAACTGGTTGAGAGTAACTCCTTCTACTCTGTTTATTTTTTTTAAATAGATCCAATCTATACTCTTTTCCATCTTTTTTAAATATAGCATGATCTGGATATAATCTAACAAATTTATACCCCTCAATACTCTCACCTAAATTTAGGGCATAACTTTTACCTTGGTAATCAACTAATATTACCTTCTTATCTTGGGCATTATAAATCCCCTTTAATATAAACTTAGTAATCTTTTCAATTTTTGGTTTTGGTGGCTGTGGTCTTGGATTGTTATTTTTAACAATCTTTGGTTTATCTTTTTTAGATGCTAAATTATAATGATAAAATAGCTTCTTTAAACCACTACTTTTTGGTAAGTCCACACCACTCTTTGGCAAAACTTTATACTGCATAAATACCCATACAGCCTTTGCTACCAACAAAGCCAACAAAGCTGCAATTGCAATATTTATGGTACTTTTTTTAGAAGTTTGATTCATAGTACCATCCTTTCTCTCCCTTTTTGAGGAAATTTCTTATTGGATTAATATTTTTTGGTTCAACTATATCAATATGTATTAATCTATTTTTTAAATCTACATACCCTTTTGCCAATCCAAAACTTCCGTTTGCATTTAACTTTATATAAAATGGTTTTAATATAGAGTGTGTTGCACTTAGCCTATTTATATCGATATTTAAATTTTTAGCTACTCCTAAAAGTTCTATATCTTCTACTTTTAAAGTATTTAAAACAAGCATTGGTCTAAATGTAATAATTGAAGCTCTAGCCACATCTAAACCTTGATAATAAATAACAGGATGAAGAATTTTCAAATCAAGTAAATTATCTTGAATCTCTTCATTATCTATTACAATGCCTTGCTTTTGAAGTATATCTTCAACTTTATAATATATATTACTCTTTGGCATAAATAGAGTAAAACCAATAACTAAAAATATAATAAATGTTAAGATATATTTTACCAAACGCATGTGCACTCCAATATAAATTCATCTCCGCTTCTTACAATCTGAAGTTTTCTAAACTCAACAGGAAGCATAGCTAACTTTGATAGAACTCTATTTAACTCTTTATCACTAAGAGAATTTAGCTTGATTTCAGCTTTAGACCTCTTTACAAGATAATTTTCTCTTTTTGATGGTGGAATTGTATTTATAATTTTTTCTATTTTGCTTTTAAGCCCTTTACCCTTCCATAAATTTTGAAGTTCAGCAACTTTTTTAACTTCTATTGATTCTTCTTTGAGATTTTTAATCTCATTTTTAAATTCACTTTTTTTGGAGATATCAAATATTATAGCTCCTAATAAAAAGAGAGTAGCTATTGCTATTAAAATAATATTTTTATTCATCTTATACTCCCTTCAACTCTAACTAAAGAGCTATTTACTCTTGAGAATTTCAAATTATTATCTTTTGCAATCTTCTCAATTTTATGCAGCTCATTAGGTGAGACATTAAATTGAGCAATTAGTTTATCTCCACTTATCTCTAATTTATCCAAAATAGATTTTTTACTAGTAAGTTGAGAGTAAATATTTAATAAGTCTCTAATTCTTCTTTCCCTATGCTCAATTCTTGAATACTTAGCCTTTATACTATCTCTAGTTAATTTACTTTGTAATTGAGGATAATCTTCAAATATTGAGCCAATTTTTGTCTCTTCATCTTTTATAGCACCCTTATAGATATAACCCTCTACTAAGAATGCAACTCCTAGTAGAGCTATAAGAGATGCTAAAATTATAGAGCTTTTATCCAATTTACCTCCACCAAGAGATAAGCTTTTTGAAGTTTTAAACTTATAACTATTTTTAGGTCTTAGTTTTGAAGAGAATTTAGCAAATTTATTATCGCTAATCATATCTCTTGGAACTATAGTTGCCTTACCCTCAAGCAGTGTCAATGCACTATTTTCATCAATTCCAAGTGGAGCTTTTTTTAAAATATTTTTTAATTGATCAGCAAAATAGATATTATTTATTTTATTCGCACTTATATTGCAACATTTTTTCAAAAACTCTTCTATCTCACTAGGAGAATATGCAATAAATAACCAACTATCCTCATCTTTATTTACAATAAATTCATACTCCCTATCAGATGGCAAAAGGTCATCTAAAATTGATGGGGCAAGTTTTTTTGCCTGAAATTTATATTTTACAGGTATCTGCTCTCTCTTAGATATATAAAATTGAGGAGATAGAACAAAATCATATTTAGATGCCTTTGGTAGCTTATCTATACCTTTATGTAAAAATATCAATTTACCATTACTATTAATTAAACTCAAAACCTTCCACCTTTCCATCGATATAGTTAAATTTAAATGCATAACTACCCTTGCCAAAAGAGTAATTAGCACTACAAGTTAATGCTACTACTGCACCTTTGGCAAAGAGTTTTGACCTATACAACTCAATATCCAAACCATTATCATTTATAAATTGCAATAAATTTCCACTCTTAAAATCCTCTTTTGCTATTTGTTCATCTATATCAAAAATTATAGATATTAAATCTGCACTTAAAAAGTTTCCATCTATTGAATTATACTCTTGCCCAAAACTAAAATATTTATTCCAGTTTGGTAAAAAGACCTTTGTATCACCCTCTTTTAGAGCATAATCAGTTAATATCTTTTTAAACTCTCTTGCTGAGAAATAGTTTTTTGCCTTTTTTAAGCGACCTTCTGAACCAAAGTTTACAACATATTTGCTACTTATTGCATCAGATAGCATAGTTTTTAATCTTTGTGGGTCTTTAAAATTATATTTTAAAGCTATTGCATCTATTACTTTTGATGCAAGAGCATAATATGGCTCTCTTTCTGCCCCTCCATCCTCTCTTATCCAAGTAATTGGAATAGCAGCTCTTGCTGGAGCACAAGCAACCAATAGACTAAATGGACCCTTAAGCTCATTTACACTTAAAGGTATTTTGTATATATTCTTAAGTGTTCCTATAGATGGCTTTTTACCAACAAACTTACTAACGGCATTTGATGCATCAGCATATATAAGATTTGCTTCAATAAGTGCTGATTTATCCTCTGCTTTTTTACGAGCTTTTGCAAGATATGTAAAGGTTATACCTATCATTGCAATCATTGCACTAACAATAGCTAATGTAATAAATAGTGTAATTGCTGAACGCATTTTAACCATATTCAAGCTCTTTTATCGTAAAATAATAATTATTTTTTACTACCATATAAATATTTATTTTATGGAAGTAGAAAAGTTCATATGAACTAATATTATAACATATTAACTTTAAAAAGGATAAAATTATGAACTTTGATTTAAAAAAAGGTCAAAAAAGAGTAAAAAATGCATTTACACTACTTGAACTATTAGTAGTTATTTTAATTTTAGGTTTATTAGCAGCATTTGTTGTTCCAAATGTAATTGGGCAAAAAGATAAAGCACAAAGAAAATTAGTATGTTCTCAAATGGCTTCTATTGCTAGTGCATTAGATATGTTCCAAATGGATAATGGTATGTATCCAGATACTGAAGAGGGTTTAAAAGCATTAGTTTCAAATCCTGATCCAGACAAATATCCTGCTTATTCATCAAAACCATATTTAAAAAGAGTTCCAAAAGATTCTTGGGGTCAACCAATCCAATATGTAAAGAGTGGCGAGAAGTATGACCTTATAAGTTTTGGTGCTGATAGAAAAGAGGGTGGCGAAGGAAACGGAGCAGATATAAAATATTCTCAATGCAACAAATAAAATACAAAAGAGGCTTTACTCTATTTGAGCTTCTTGTAGCGATATTTTTAGTCGGGCTTGTTGTCTATTTTGTATTTGCCACTCCTACTGGCTATAAAAAGCCAAAGGAGAAGATAACTATATCAAATCTACCAAACTATCTCCAAAAAAATTTGGTTGGAGATGGTGAATTAATTTGTATAGACCACTGCAAAGAGTGCTATTATATAGGTGCATCACCCAAGCCTCAACCATTTAACCTACCTATTATAAGAAATGTAGTTAATGAATATATAATAGATAGAGGAGACAACCCAGCAAAATTAGAGCTTGGAAGATTTAATGATAAAAAAGTTTGTTTAAGACTTCGTCATTATAAAAATGGCTCAATATCTCAAGTTATTTTGGATTTAGGAGATAAGTCGATATTTATTCCTTCATATTTTGGAGAAGGAAAAGAGTTTGGAAGTGTTAATGAAGCAGCTGACTGGTGGCTAAGAGATAGCCAAAATATATTAAGAAGTAGAGGAGATTGGTATTGAAAAAAGCTTTTACTATTATAGAGATAATCGTATCTGTAGTCATAATTGCTATAGTTACTCTAACACTTGCAAAAGTAAATAAACAAAATACAAATATGGTAAACTATGTAACTTCAAGATTACAAGATGAATTGAGTAATACTCTATTTTTACATCCAAATGTATTTAAGTATGATAAAAGCGAAAGAGATGCATATACACTATTGCATAATATGAGAATAAAAAATGAAAAAGCAAAAGCATACCTTAAAAAAATAAAAAGAAAGATTTATACAAAAAGAAATATTCCAGTAGATAAAGTTATAATACCGATACATCTACACGCTGTTATGTTAAAAAGTAAATTCTCTACTAGATATTATAGAGTCTCTCCTTAAAAAATGATATAATAATCCTCTACTTAGCATTTAAGGAGGATTAATGTTTAAACTAAAAGAGCACAACACCACAATCTCTCAAGAGTTTTTAGCAGGATTTACAACTTTTTTAACAATGATGTATATCGTGCCTGTTAATGGATATATCTTATCACAAGCTGGTATGCCTATTGGAGCTGTAATTACAGCTACTGCTTTAATTACAATTTTTGCAACAATTTTTAATGGATTGTGGAGTAATACACCAATTGCTATGAGCGTAGGTATGGGACTTAATGCTTACTTTACATATGGATTAGTGCTTGGAATGAAAATACCTTGGCAGACTGCTTTGGGTATTGTATTTATATCTGGTATTATTTTTGTAATATTATCGTTTACAAAATTTAGAGTTTGGGTAATTAACTCTATTCCTATGGATTTAAGGCGTTCTATAAGTGCTGGTATTGGTGCTTTTATAGCTTTTATTGGTCTTAAAGAGATGCATATTATTGTGCCTAATAAGGCAACATTAGTAACTTTAGGAAACTTAAGTGATCCTCATGTGCTTATTGGAGTATTTGGGATAATTTTGGCTTTGATTTTGTATGCTTATAGAATTAAAGGGGCTTTTATTTTATCTGTATTGATAAGCTCAATTATAGCCTATAGCTTTATACCAAATATGCATTTTAGTAATGAATTTTTTAGTATGCCAAAATCGATTGCCCCAATAGCTCTAAAGCTTGATATAAAATCTGCACTAACACTATCTTTGCTACCTGTTATTGTTACATTCTTAATAACTGATATGTTTGATACTATTGGAACATTGAGTGCTGTAGGAGCTAGAGCCAATCTTTTTCAAGATGAAAATAAAAAAGATGAAACTCTAGAGAAGACTTTAGAAGCTGATGCAATTGCTACAGTTGCTGGTTCATTAATGGGAGTATCAACTACCACATCTTTTATAGAGTCTGCAAGTGGCGTTGAGGCTGGTGGTAGAACTGGATTAACTGCTGTATTTACTGGATTATTTTTTATATTAACGCTATTTATGTTACCACTATTTAAATCAATTCCCCAAGCTGCAATTTTACCTATATTAGTAGCTGTTGGTGTATTGATGTTTATGGAACTTGGTAGAATAAATTTTGAAAAAATAGATATTGCAACAGCAACTGCTGCATTTTTTTCTATCATTTTAATGCCTCTTACTTATTCAATAACAAATGGATTGGCTGCAGCTTTTGTAACATATACGATTATAAAATTGGCTCAAGGTAAATTTAAAGATTTAAATATTGGTGTTGTTACTATAGCTATTATATCTTTAATTGTATTTATTGTTCATGGTTAAGGAGAAGCGTTGGAAAAGTATTATTATAGTTATGATGAATTTTTAAAAGATGTTGTTACACTTGCTAAAAAGATAGAAGAGTTTGAACCAGATACTATAATTGCAGTAGCAAGGGGAGGTTTGACTCTTGGACATTTTATTGCTCAGGCTTTAGATATTAGACGCCTTTTTACACTTAATTCAATTCATTATGATAAAGAAAAAAAACTAGATACTCTTGATATTTTTAATATTCCAAACCTAAAAGGGGCTAAAAGAGTAGTAATTGTAGATGATATAATAGATAGTGGAGATACTATTAAAGGTGTGTTAAAAAAACTAAAAGAGCTATATCCTAATTGTGAATTTAAATTAGCAACAATATTTTATAAGACAAGTGCATCTATAGAGGCTGATTATAAGGTAAAAATAGCTTATAAGTGGATAGATTTTTTTTGGGAAGTTGACCCAATTGAAAAAATGCTTTAATTTATAAAAAAAATGGTAAAATTAGGCACTAAAAATATGGAGAGCTAGATGGTATTTATAGAAGATATTTATGCAGATGAAGTTTTAGACAGTCGTGGTAACCCAACAGTTAGAGCAACAGTTGTTTTAAGCGATGGAGTAAAGGCAAGTGCAATTGTGCCAAGCGGTGCAAGCACAGGTAAAAGAGAGGCTTTAGAGCTTAGAGATGGCGATAAAAGCAGATTTCTTGGCAAAGGTGTATTAAAGGCTGTTGAGAATGTAAATAGCCAAATTGCAGATGCGCTAATTGGTATGAGTCCATTTAATCAAGCAATGGTTGATTTAACTATGAAAGAGCTTGATGGCACAAATA
>Ga0256833_1001509_pt1 | contig 17113 bp, 18 predicted proteins | sample 356284metaG_FD_190535 | JGI IMG/M metagenome (GOLD analysis project Ga0256833, IMG submission 190535) | Hydrothermal vent microbial communities from Mid Atlantic Ridge, Atlantic Ocean - 356-284 | ecosystem: Environmental > Aquatic > Marine > Hydrothermal vents | place: Atlantic Ocean: Mid... | reverse complement strand
ATCGTCCATGGCGGAATCCTCTCCACGCTCCTGGACGAGGCGGTGGCAAAACTCGCGTACGAGTTGGGATATGATGCGGTCACGGCCAAGCTGTCCATTACATTCAGGAAACCTGCGAAGGTGAACCGTCCACTGTTCGTTTTCGGGAAGCTTGAAAAAATCACGTCGCGTCTCATTGAGGGGAGCGCGCGGATCGAGGACGCGGAGGGCGATATGGTGGCGGAAGGCACGGCGCGCCTAATCGTCTTAAACAGGCAAAAGGATTAGATCTAAGCGGCCTGGGGCTTTTCGTTTTTCCAGAGCATGAGGTTGCGAATGTAAATGAAGACACCGACTCCCTGACCGAGGATGAAGACCGGGTCCCTCCGGTGGACGGCGTAGATGAAGAGGAGGCTGCTTCCCACAAGGGAGAGGTACCAGAACACCTTGGGAATGGTGCTTCGTTTCTTCTTCTCCGAGACGATCCATTGCACGAGGAACCTCGCGCTGAAAACACCCTGTGCGATAAACCCGAGGACAATCCAAAAATCCCACTGTAAATTCATTTAAACTCCTTTGCCCGGTATCTGATAGCCCTTTTTTTCATCCAGCGAACGGCGAGGAGATCCAGGAAGGGTGAAACGAGCCGGTTCCAGAATCCGTATTTCGATTTTCCGTATTTCCTGGGGTGATGACTCACCGGAACCTCCGTGATCCTCGCCCCCTCCATTGCCAGCAGGACCCCGAGAAACCGGTGCATCCCCTTGAACATCTTGATCCGCTTGACGTAGGCCGCCTTGTAGGCCTTCAGGGAACATCCCGTGTCGTGGATGGGATCGTCAAGGGCCTTCTTCCTGAAAAAATTGGCAATTTTCGATGATATCCGCTTGAGAAAGGGATCCCTCCGGTTCACGCGCCATCCCAGCGCCGCGTCGTATTCGGGCAGTTTTTCCAGCAACTTGGGGATGTCCGCTGGGTCGTTCTGAAGGTCCGCGTCGAGGGTAACCACGACTTCCCCCTTCGCAGCCTCGAATCCCGCCGTCATGGCCGTGGAAAGCCCGTAGTTCCCATCCAACTGAACGATTCGGATGGCAAGCTCGGGAAATTTATCGCGCATGGCCGTCATGCGCGCCACGCTCCGGTCGGTGCTACCGTCGTCGATAAAGACCACCTCCCGGGGGTTCCTGAGCGCCGAAAGGGTCTCGGCGATCCTTTCCGTGAGGGGTTCGATGTTCTCTTCCTCGTTGAAAACGGGAAGGACGATGGAGATGAAGGTTCCTTCAGAAATCATGGTTCGTGGTCCCGCTTTTAGGTCTTGGCGACAAAACGCCTGATGTCCCGATTTTTCATTGGCGCAACTTACCAGCAATTCAAGGAAAATTCAACTTACCAGGATCCCGGTGAGACCGCGTTTCTGAGCGTGCGCTCGTAGTCGGCCCTCAATACCTCGTCGGAAAGACAATACGTTTCCGAATCTTGAAGCAAACGGCGGACCTGTTCCCGGGAGAGCTTGTCGTTTCCCGTCCGCCTCAGGTGGGCCAGGGTGTGATAAGCCAGGACGAAGGGGATGATACAGAACATCCGGATGCTTCTCTGAGAGAGGGGAAGCAGGGCGACGTACCGGTAGGCCCCGTCCAGGTGCGGAATGATGCGGGGAATCATGGCCGCGCTGACGGCGTCCCGGCAGGCGAGGGGGTCCGTGGCCAACCGCGTCACCGTCAGCCCCAGGCGATCCGTGACGGTCCTGGGAAGGTAGCACCACCCCCTCGGCAGGTCGCGGGGATAGTCCTTGACGATGTTGGTCATCTGCAGGGCGATGCCGAAGTGAATCTGCTGCCGCGTTAGGCGGGCGCGCAGGGGCGCCAGGGCCTCCTCCTGGCAGAAGAGATCCGTCAGCATCTTCCCCACTACACCCGCCACGTAGTAACAGTAGCGCGTGAGGTCGTTTTCGTCTTCCAGCTGAAAGATCGTGCCGGGAAACGCCTCTTTTCGCCGCTGGTAGGCGGCCATCCCCAGGGCCGATTCCCGCAGGGCCCTGCCGATAATCTCCCGGTAGGGCCGGGGAAGACCGGCGTAACAGCGGAAAACACGGGCGCCATGGGCCAGCAGGTTGTCCTCGGGAGTATCCCCTGCCATCCTTTGGAGGAGTAGCCGGGCGTGCGTCGCGAAGGCCTCGGCGGAGGCGTCCCGGCGGAAAAGAAGGGCGAATCCTTCCAGGGCCGACACCTTTTCCGCCTCCGTCAAAATAGGGCTGTCCTCCAGGGTGTCCGCCATCCTGAACAGGAGATAGCCGATGAGAACGGCTCGGTAGAGCGGGCCAGTCAGCCGCGCGATGTTCAGGGCGAAGGTTCGCGAAACGCGGGGAAGCATGGATTCGCAGTAGTCCCAGGAGGGATCGGGTGAAGCAGGCACGTTCATTGAGCCATCCTGATCCCGGATATACACCGGATCATATCCTTGAGGCAGAGCCGCGCCTTCTCCAGGGCGAAGCCGTGACGGTCGAAGAGCCCGGGGATATCCCGCTGGATGAAATCGAAGGCGTAGGGACACTCCGTCACCTTGAAGGGAAGGCGCAGATACCAGGGAAGGTCGGCGAGGGAAAACCGATTGTAATCCACGAGGATAAGACGGCCGCCGGGCCGAAGCAGGCTGAAACAGTTGTCCAGGATGGTCTCTCTTACCTCGTGGGGAAACCCGTGCAGGACAAAAAAGAGAACGGCCTTGTCGAAGGGCTCCTCCAGTCGGAAGGGGATGTCTATCCTCTGGCGGAGGAAGGTGACGTTTTTTAGGTGACGGCAGTGTCTCTCGAACTGTTCACCCATCTCCCTTCCAATGTCAACCCCCACGATCTTCCCGGTTCCGGAGAGGTGGCGCGCCATCAGGCAGGCGTTACGCCCCGTTCCCGTCCCCAGGTCGACAATCTTGTCATGGGGCTGTATCTCCATCCAGGCGATAGCCTCGCGGAGGAAGGATCGATACCACCCAAAGGTGGCCATGTCGAGAAGCAAATCGTAGTGACGGGCGAGAAAACCGCGGATCTCGATCTTTGAGTCCGGGTAGAAAAGGGGGGCATCCCCGGAATCAGAAGGTTTGAAAGACCCTTGCAAGGGAAAACCCGGGGGCTGAAAGTTCCAGGTCGAGGAAGTAGCCGAGGGGTGTCTGCGACACCTCGTAGCCGGCGTCTTTCAGGCGTTTCTGGGCGTTGTCCAGGAGCGTGGCGACGAAATCGGCCGGCGCCTTGCTCTCGGAGAGGTGGGCGAAGGAGTGAAGCACGATGGTCTTCGTGCCGTTCTTTCCGGCCAGCCACTTCAGGTTCTTGATGAGACGCGTCGTAACCTTCGAGGCCCGCGCCACGTCTTCCTCTTCCGCGTGGATGAAGCCGACGATGGCCTTTTCGAACTCCGCCCCTTCCGTGACCTCGAGGGCCTCTTCCACCGACTTCACCGCGGGATGATACGCGAACCGGCTTGCGTAGATCATCAGCAACTTCATGAAAACCTCCCGTCAGCCCACTTGAAGGGACCGGACGAACTCCCGAATCGCCTCGTTGACCTCCGCAGGTTTCTCCATCATCACCATGTGTCCGGCCCGGGGGAAGGTCTGCAGGCGGGCGGAAGGGATGTTCTCAGACAGGAACCGGGAATACTTCACGGGGGTCAACTGGTCGTCCTCCCCGCAGAGGACCAGGGTGGGGTGGGAAATCTCCGATACCCGGTCACAGATGTCGAAACGGTCGCAGGCGAGGAAGTCCCCGTGGATCACGGAGGGCGGCGTCTTGGCCATCTCGGCGGTGCCTTCCTGGATGATGTCCTCGTCCGTGAACTTGGAGAAGGCATAACGGTTGATCATGGCCACCGTGTTCTCGAAGTTGGTCAGCAGCCCATCCAGGATGGATTGCAGGACCTTCAGGCGGCATCCCGTTCCGATCAGGACCAGGCCCGAGAGCTTGTCCGGGTATTGCAATGACGCCGTCTGGGCGATGGCTCCCCCCATGGAGTGCCCGGCCACGACAGGCCGGTTCGGCGCCAGCGCATCGATGACCGCGGAAACATCCTCCGCGTAGCGCTCCACGCGATTGGCCCCCTGGGGCGACGAATTCCCGTGACCCGGCAGTTCGGCGACGATCACGTTGAAATCCCCCTTCAGGCCGTCGAACTGGTTGATCCAGTGATTGAGGTTCCCGCCGGCCCCGTGAACGAAGAGGAGCGTCATCCTGTCGGACGGAAGGGGATCCCCGCTCGTCAGGCAATGGATTTTCCTGTCTTTGAGTTCAACCGTTGGCATACAGCCTCCTTTCGTTTTTTATACCATGACGGGTTATATATGAAAAGTCGCGCGAAATCCACCATTCCCCCGCGTGGGACTCCCGGTCACGCGGCCCCGGCGGGCGTCACATCTTTCCGGTTGAAGTCGCCTAAGGGCTATGGTAACTTGCCGGGTGAGAACCTGCGAAGGATGATTTCCTTCAGCGGGAATGAAAAAGGAGAAGTGGGGTGGAAAAAGAAGAAAACGTCGTCTCCATCGCGTCCCTGGACGGCAGGTTCAAGTTCGACCTGGCAAGCCGCCCGGGTGCCGAGGGGCTGACACACTGCTACAGTTGCGGCACCTGCACGGCAAGCTGTCCCGTCAGTGAAATCGACCCGGAATATGCCCCCAGCAAGCTGATACGCATGGTCCTTTGGGGGATGAAGGACGCCGTCCTCACCTCCAACCTCATCTGGATGTGCGCCCTGTGCTACAATTGCTCCTTCAACTGTCCCCAGGACGTCCGCTTCGCCGACGCCATGCGGGTCATCCGGGAGGTCTCCGTCGAAGAAGGCCACGCGCCGCCGGAGCGCCTTGCCATGATGGCGGAGATTGACCGCTTTTCCCAGATGCTCCGGCACCTGATCCTGGACCGCCTGCTGAAGGATCCCCCCGAAGGACCGGTGGACGAGGCCCTGCTGATTCGAAAGGCCGGGGAGATCCTAAGCGAGATGAATCACGCGGAATCGGAAATGAAAAAGGGGTAAGACTGTCGTTTAATCCAGGTCGAGCGCGGCCTTACAACGATTGCACCGCATCGCGCCCCGGAAGACCCTGTTGCCGCATTCGGGACAGACATACCTGGCCTCCTCGTCCCGGATGAACGTCTCCGTTCCCACCTCTTTCCAGTGGGGGATGGCCCTCAGGATAACCTTCTTGCCAACCGACATGGGAAACTCTTCCACGTAGCCGCAGGGAAAATCGTCACACTGGTAGCATCCTTCGTATCCCTTCGCACGGGTGCAATCCCGGATGGGACAACGCCGGCAATAAACAAAAACATCGTCCGAGTTGCATCCCCGGCAATGGATATCTTCCACGGTCAGGTGCTCTCCGCCGGGCAAGACGCCTTTCCCGGGAATACCCCCCTTGTAAAGGGTAACCAGGCGCTCCTTGAGCTTGAGGTTGTCATCCCGGTCCGCGATATAGATGGCGCAAACCCTGCAATAGAGCCCGCAAGGCCCCATCAGTTCCCGGTTGCCTTCCATTCCGTCCCTCCATGGTTATAGGTTTGAAGATGTTTATTGAACGTTCGTTAAGTATCACTTCCATCGAATATAGTCAAATTCCTCTCATCATTCATTAATTCTCGAGCAAGGTAAACCGAAATAAAAGGCCATGATAATTTTACGGTTAGAGGGTTCCGGGTATCTCCATTCCTGCTTTTATTTCACTTGATCCTTTGGTTCGTTTGTTTCAAAAAAGTCCTTCAAGCTTACGGCTTGCGCGCAATCCCGCGGGGTGGTAGGATTTGACAAATATCACCATGGAGGGATCAAGATGCCGAACGACAAGCGCCAGGACCTGGTGGATACGCTGCTGAAGGCCGGGATCGGCCTGTTCGCCATGACCGAGGAGAAGGTCAAGAAGTTCGTGGACGACCTCGTGGAGAAGGGCGAGATCTCCGGCACGCGTTCCAAAACGCTGGCGGAGGAGATCGCCAAGCGTTTCGAGAAGGGGCGCGAGGAATGGACAAGCCGTTTCGGTCAGGAGATGCGAAAGATTCTGTCCGGTCTGGATATCCCCAGCCGTTCCGAGGTGGAAATGATCAAGGAAGACCTGCGGGAGATCAAGCGCGAGCTGAAACGACTCAGGAAGCAGGATGCTCCCAAGGATTGACAAGACCTACAAGAATATCCGCCGTTTCCAGCAGATCCTCGGCGTCATCATCAAGTACGGGTTCGGGGATATCCTCGACCGGCTGAAGATCGAAAGCTCCATCGAACGGGGGAGGAAGTTTCTCCACCTCTCGTCCAGGGAAGAGTCGCGGGAGGCCCTCACGACACCCATGCGGATCCGCATGGCCATGGAGGAATTGGGCCCCACGTTCATCAAGCTGGGGCAGGTCTTAAGCACCCGTCCCGACCTCGTCCCCGCCGAATACATCGAGGAATTCCAGCGCCTGCAGGACCGGGTGCCCGGTTTTCCCTTCGAGACGGTGCGGGAAATCCTCACGGACGCATGGGACCGGGACCCCTCAGAGGTGCTGGCGTCCCTCGATCCTGAGCCGCTGGCGGCCGCCTCCATCTCCCAGGTTCACCGGGCGGCATTGCAAGACGGCACGGAGGTCATCGTCAAGGTGCGCCGGCCGGGCGTGGCAAAGGTCGTCGAGGCGGACATCGATATCCTCTACTACCTCGCCCACCAGCTGGAACGCCATTTCCCCGACTTCGGCATCGCGAATCCCGTGGGGGTGGTTCGGGAATTCGAGAAGGTCCTCACGCGGGAGATGGATTTCACCTACGAGCGGAACCATCTCACCCGCTTCCACGAGGCCTTCGCGGAGGACCCCCACATCGTCATTCCCATGGCCTACTGGGACCTGTGCGCGAAGCGCGTCCTGGTGGAGCAATACCTGGCGGGGGAAAAGGTCACGAACCTGGGAGACCCCTCGGACCTGCTCCGGTCGGACCGCCTCTTCCTCGCGCGAAAGGGGTGCGAGGCTATCCTCCGGCAGATCCTCGACCTGGGCCTCTTTCACGGAGATCCCCATCCCGGCAACGTCCTCATCATCGGGCATGACAAGATCGGATTCCTCGACTTCGGGATCGTGGGACGGCTGGATCCCCAGACCCGCGAGGCCCTCGTCTTTCTCCTCTCCGCCATCATCAAGCGGGACCTGGACCGGTTCGTGCGTTACCTGCTCGTCATCGGTACCCCCCTTGCCGCCTTCGACCGGCGGAGCTTTCGCAACGACGCCCTCCTCTTCATCGACACCTACGCTGGCCTGGGAAAGCACCGCCTGGAGGTGGGCACCATGCTGGCCCAGTTCCTGGAGCTCCTCCGGCTCTACAAGATCCAGATCCCGCCGGACCTGGTGCTGCTCATCAAGGCCATCATCACCATTGAGGGCGTGGGCCTCATGCTCTATCCCCCCTACAACATCATGGAGACCCTGGAACCCTACGTGATGCGACTGATCAACCGCCAGTTGCAGCCCACGGAGCTGGCGGGGCGTATCGGACGCTACGCCGAGGAGACCCTCTTCTTCGCCAAGCGCATTCCCGGGGACTTCGGAGAGACCCTCCGGCAGATCCGTGAGAACAAGCTGGAGATCGGCTTCCGCCACAAGGGGCTCGACGCCCTCGCCTCCACCATGGAGCGTGCGGTGAACCGCCTGGCGCTGGCCATCTTCGCCGCCGCCCTCATCCTCGGCTCCTCCCTCATCATCCGTTACCGCGTCGGCCCCACCTTCCGGGGCATCAGCATCCCCGGCGTCGCGGGGTTCGTCCTCGCCTTTTTCATCGGGGTGTGGGTCGCCGTGGGAATCCTCCGCTCCAAAAGGCTGTGACATGGTGCGGCTGAAAAGGGTAACCTCGGACTTTCTCGTGGTGGGCGGCGGCATCTCCGGGATGCAGGCCGCTCTCGACATGGTGGAGATGGGCCTCAAGGTTGTGCTGGTTGAAAAGACCCCCTCCATCGGGGGACACATGGCGCAACTGGACAAGACCTTTCCCACCAACGACTGCAGCATGTGCATCCTTTCGCCCAGAATGGTGGCGTGCGGCCGGGATCCGAGGCTGACCATCCTCACCCTCGCGGAGGTCCGGGAGGTGACGGGAAAACCGGGCCGCTACGCGGCGCTCCTTCGGGAGGCTCCCCGAAAGGTGGACCCGCGAAAATGTCTCGGGTGCGGGGCCTGCGCCAAGGCCTGTCCCGTCGAGCGGCCCAGCGCCTTCAACGAGGGCCTGGTCAAGGTGAAGGCCATCGACCGCCCCTTTCCCCAGGCCTATCCCAACGCCTACGCCATCGACACGGCGGCCTGCGTTGCCTGCGGCAAGTGCGTGGAGGCCTGCCCCGCCGGGGCCATCGACCTGGACGCGGCGGAGACCTTCTACCGGGTGAAGGTGAGCGGCATCATCTGGGCGGGCGGTTACCGCCTCGGCAACATCGACGCCCTGACCCGGTATGGTTACCGCCGGTTCGAGGACGTCATCACCTCTCTGGAGATGGAGCGGCTGCTCTCCAGCTCCGGGCCGACGGGCGGCAAGCTCCTCGTCCCCTCCACGGGGAGGGAGCCGGAAAGCATCGCCTTTCTCCAGTGCGTGGGGTCGAGGGATGTCCGTTTCGGGCGGCCTTACTGTTCCTCCGTTTGCTGCACCTACGCCGTCAAGGAGGCCCTCCTGGCGCGGGAACACTGCGGCGGGCCCGTCGAGACCCGCATCTTCTACATGGATATCCGCACCCAGGGAAAGGGCTTCGAGCGTTACTACATGCGGGCGGAGAAGGAGGGGGTACAGTTCATCCGGAGCCGGGTGGTCTCCGTGGATCAAAGGAATGGACGCCTCGTCCTCACCTACAGCCCCGAGACGGGCGGCGTGCGGGAAGCGGCCTTCGACCTGGTGGTCCTTTCCGTGGGGCTGGTGCCCCGGACGGCGGCCTCCCTGGAGCCCGCCCTGCCCGAACCCGGACCCTACGGTTTTCTCCGGCCCTCTCCCGAACGCATCTTGAAGGAACCGGGCTGCCTCCCCGCCGGGGCGACCGCCTGTCCCCGGGATATCCCCGAATCGGTCATCTCCGCCAGCGGCGCGGCCCTCCAGGTTGCCCCGCTGGCAAGGACGAGAAAAACGCGCCCGGTCGCCCCGCCCGTTACCTGGGGCGACCGGGAACCCGCGGCGGCCCCGGTCCGCGTGGGGGTCTTCGTCTGCCACTGCGGCACGAATATCGCCTCGGTAGTGGCCGTCAGGGAGGTGCGGGACTTCGCCGCGAAACTTCCCAACGTGGCCTACGCGGGGGAACTTCTCTACGCCTGTTCCGAGGACAGCCAGACCGCCATCCGGAAGGCGATCAAGAAACACGCCTTAAACCGGGTCATCGTGGCCTCGTGCAGCCCCCGGACCCACGCCCCCCTCTTCCAGGAGACCATTCACCAGGAAGGGCTCAATCCCGCCCTCTTCGAGATGGCGAACATCCGGGACCAGTGCTCCTGGGTGCACGGGGACGCGCCCGACCGGGCGACGGAGAAGGCGAAGGAACTGGTGGCCATGGCAGTGGCGAAGGTCCGCACCCACCGCCCCCTCACGCCCCAGGTCCTCGAGGTCACCCACAAGGCCCTCGTCATCGGGGGCGGCCTGGCCGGGATGACCGCCGCCCTGGGGATCGCCCGGAAGGGCCACGGCGTCACCCTGATGGAAGAGACGGACCGCCTGGGCGGCATGGCCCTGCGCCACCGCGCGTTCTGGGACGGTCGCCCGGTCGCCCCCTTCCTCTCCGCCCTCGAGGCCGCCCTGCGCGGCAACGACCGCGTCACCATCCGGACGGGCGCGCAGGTCACGGACATCGCCGGCTACAAGGGCAACTTCGAGGTTACCTTCCAGGGAACGGACGGGGAAACGAGGGATCGTTTCGGCGCGATCATCCTCGCCACGGGGGCCCTCGAGTGGCGTCCTGAGGGACTCTACGGATACGGACGAGACGACCGCGTCATCACGCAAACAGCCCTAAATGATCTCCTCGCGCGCGCGCCGGAACGGCTCAAGAACCTGCGGCGGGTCGTGATGATCCAGTGCGTGGGATCGCGGAACGAACAACGCCCCTACTGCAACCGGGTCTGCTGCACCCAGGCCGTCCTGAACGCCCTCGCCCTGCGGGAGGCCGCCCCGGACGCCCAGATCTACATTGCCTACCGTGACGTCCGGACCTACGGCCTGCGGGAAGATCTCTACCGCGCCGCCCGCGGGAAGGGCGTCCTGTTCGTCCGCTACGACCCGCAACGCCCCCCCGATGTGAGAGTTCCGGACGACTCGGACATCACCCGTCCCATCACCGTGCGGCTGTTCGATCCCATCCTGGAAACCACCTTCGAGATCCCCGCGCAGATGGTCGTCCTGGCCGCGGCCATGGTGCCGCCCGAGGGAAACCAACCCCTGGCCCGAATGGCCAAGGTCGCCCTCGATCCCGACGGCTTTTTCCTGGAGGCCCACGCGAAACTGCGGCCGGTGGACTGCGCCACCGAGGGAATCTTCCTGGCGGGAACGGCCCAGGGACCCAAGGACATGGAAGAGACGATCCAGCAGGCCTTCGCCGCCGCGGCCAGGGCCTGCGGCCTCCTGTCCAAGCAGACCCTGGAGGGGGAAGCCGCCGTCGCGGAGGTGGACGAGGCCCGGTGCGCGGGGTGCGGGTTGTGCGAAATGGTGTGCCCCTTCCATGCCATCGAAATCGATGCTAAAAAACAGGTCTCGGTGGTCAATCCCGCCCTCTGCAAGGGGTGCGGGGCCTGCGTGTCGAGCTGCCGGAACGGGGCGTTGCACCTTCCCAACACGGACGACGCGCAGGTGGTGGACATGCTCAAGGCCCTGGGATAGGAAAACGGCGATGGAACCGGCGCGCAAGACCGAACAAACCCCGTGGGAACCCCGGATCGTGGCGTTCCTCTGCCGGTGGTGCAGCTACGCTGGGGCCGACCTGGCGGGGGTCTCCCGGCTCTCCTACCCCCCGACCACGCGGGTCATCCTCGTTCCCTGTTCCAGCCGCGTCAATCCCTACCACATCCTCAAGGCCCTGATGGAGGGGGCGGACGGGGTGCTCGTCTCCGGATGCCACCCGGGTGACTGCCACTACCTGACGGGGAACCTCCTGGCGCGGCGAAGGTTCATCCTCCTCAAGCGCCTCCTCGCCTACATGGGCGTCGAAGCGGCGCGGGTCAAATTTTCCTGGATATCGGCCAGCGAGGGGGAGGCGTTCGCCGGGCTCATCCGTGAGATAACCGAGGAGGTCCGGGCGGTGGGTCCCTTTCAAGGTTTCCTGCGGGAAACGGGGGAGGATGTTTATGACCGGTAGCGCCGCCCTGGCCGAAACACTGAGAAAGGTTTTCAAGGACGAAAAGCTGGACGGCCTCATCGGCTACGCCGCCGGGACCACCCCCCTGAGGCCCCGCCCCGCCGTCTTCACGGCGCCGGGGGATTTCGACGCCGCCGTCTTCGACGGCTTCTGCGTCCAGAACCTGGCTACCTACCTCCGCCGCCACCCGGACCGGCGGATGGGCATTCTCGTCAAGGGTTGCGACCGGCGGGCCGTGACCGTCCTCATCCAGGAAAGGCAGGTGGCACGGGAGGACCTCTTCCTAATCGGCGTCCCCTGCCCGGGGATGCTCAACCGGGCCCGGCTCCTGACGGAGTTTCCGGGGCTCGAAACGGGTGGCGTGGCGGAGGAAGGCGACACGCTGACCGTCGCCGCGGCCGATGGGCCCGTATCTCTGGCGCGCGCCGACTACCTCCTGCCCGCCTGCCGGGCCTGCCGTCACCGGGTCCCTACCGACGTGGATCTGATGCTCGACGCGCCCCCCTTCGCCGCCCCCGAGGCGGATACATCCCTCGGGGAGCTGACCGGCGGCATCGATGGCATGGAGCGCCGGGAACGCGCCGCCCTCTTCGCGGAGGAACTGTCCCGCTGCATCCTCTGCTACGCCTGCCGGAACGTCTGCCCCTTCTGCTACTGCGAGACCTGTTTCACCGACACTCTTCAGCCCGCCTGGATGACACCCGCCCCCGAGCCGAACGACATCTTCTTCTACCACTTCAACCGGATGATGCACATGTCCGGCCGCTGCGTGGCCTGCGGAAGCTGCGCGTGGGCCTGCCCCGAACAGATCCCCCTCCACCTCCTCTTTGGGAAGATCACGGCGGACGTGGCGGAACTGTTCGCCTTCGAGGCGGGTCTGGACGAAACCACTCCCCAACCCATGAGCCATTTCAGCGAAGATGACCCGGACGAACACATCGGATAGATCCTGGACACTCCCCGCCGGGGCGCTGCCGGATCTCCTGGCGGCGCTGGCGGCAACGTGCGAGCTCTGGACACCCCGGCCGGTGGGCGGGGGAACGCGGTTTCTACCCCACGGGGAGGATCGGCCCCTCGACCTGGCCCAGACCCCGCCGGCCCATTCCGTCAAGGCCGTCCTCTTCCCCAACCCGGAAACCCTGTTCACCTACCGCCGCAACGGGAACGACGTAGCGCTTACGCCCCCCGAACCCGACGGGCGCTCCCTGATCGTCTTCGGCGCCCGCGCCTGTGACGCCCGGGCCGTCGCCGCTCTGGACGCCGTTTTCCTTGGGCGGTCGATTCCCGATCCCGCCTACCTGGAGCGGCGGGAGAGGCTCTGCCTCGTCGGGCTGGCCTGCGTGTCCCCCGCGGCCACCTGCTTCTGCCACCGGATGGGTAGCGGGCCCTTCGACGCGTCGGGGATGGATGTCCAGATCGTCCCCCTCGATGACATTTACGTCTTTCATCTCCTCACGAAACGGGGCGAGGCGTGCCTGGCCCCCTTCCGGGACCGTTTCGAGGCGGCGGACGGCGATACCCTCAAGAAAGTCGCGGCGACCAAGGCGGGTTTGGAAGGGGCGGAACCGTCCGTCGATTTCACCGCCCTGAAAGACGCCGTGAAGCAACACCGGGACGACCCCTACTGGGAAACCCTGGCCGCGGCCTGCCTGGGGTGCGGCATCTGCACCTTTCTCTGCCCCGTCTGCAGCTGCTTTTCCATCACCGACACGGGAAACCGTCGGGGCGGTCGGCGCGTCCGTTACTGGGACGCCTGCATGTTTCCCGCCTTCACCAAGGAGGCGTCGGGCCACAACCCCCGTGGGGACGAACCGGCCCGGGTCAAGCAGCGTTTCTTCCACAAGTTCTATTACAGTATCGAAAACGGCGAGCCGCCCGGCTGCGTGGGCTGCGGCCGCTGCGTGATCCACTGCCCCGCGGGCATCGACATCCGTGAGATCGTTTCCCGCTTCCAGCCGGAGGCGGCGTCATGAACCGGTCCCTCTTCGTCCCCCAGCGCATGGAGATCGTGAAGGTAACCGACGAGGTGGCCACCCACGACATCTTCACCTTCGAGCTTGCGCCCCTGGGGGGCGGTATTGCCCCCTACCTGCCGGGGCAGTTCGCCGAGCTCTCCGTCTTCGGCGCGGGAGAGGCCCCCTTCGGCTACGCCTCGTCCCCCCACGAAACGGGCACTGTCCGGTTCACCGTCAAGCGGATGGGGGCGCTCACGCGGGAGCTTCACCGCCTGGGCCCGGGGGCCGTGGTGGGAATGCGCGGGCCCCTGGGCAATCCCTTTCCCCTGGACCGGTTCGAGGGGAGGGATCTCATCGTGGTGGGGGGCGGATACGCCTTCACCACCCTCAGGTCCCTCATCGCCACCCTCCTGACGGATAAACACCGGAAAAGGGCGGGGCGCATCACTCTCTTCTACGGCGTGAGGCATCCCGGGCTCTTCCTCTACAAGGGGGAACTCGACCGCTGGAGGACCGCAAAGGAGCTCTCCCTCCACCTGACGGTGGACGCGGCGGACGAAACGTGGAAGGGCCCCGTCAAGCTCGTCCCCGACCTGGTCAGGGATACGGCCCCGGCAACGGAAAACGCCGTGGCGGTCGTCTGCGGCCCGCCGGCCATGATCCGCTTCACCCTCCCCGTTCTCGAAACGCTCGGGGTCGGGGAGGAAAACATCCTCATCTCCATGGAGAGGAAGATGAAGTGTGGCGTGGGGATGTGCGGGCGGTGCAACCTGGGCCCCAGGTTCGTCTGCAAAGATGGGCCCGTCTTCACCCTGAAAGAACTCCGGGAGCTGACCGATGATTACTGAGGGAACCTTCATCACCTTCGAGGGAATCGAGGGGTGCGGCAAGACCACCCAGTTGCGGCGTCTCGCCGGGGCCCTGGCGAACCGAGGAATTCCCTTTCTTACCACCCTGGAACCGGGCGAGGGCCCCATCGGTCGGCGCATCCGGGAGACCCTCCTCGCCCACCACGGAGAGCCCATAGACCCGCTGGCGGAACTGATGCTCTACCTGGCCGACCGCGCCCAGCACGTCACGCGGGTGCTGGCGCCGGGCCTCGAGGCCGGGAAGGTCGTCTTGTGCGACCGCTACGCCGACGCCACCCTCGCCTACCAGGGATACGGGCGGGGGATCGACCCCGCGCGGATCCGGGACCTGAACGTCTTCGTCACCCGGGGGCTAACGCCAAGCCTCACCTTCCTCTTCGACTGTCCCCCGGAGGTGGGACTGAGGCGGATTCGGGGCGCCCCCGACCGGATGGAGTCCCAGGAACTCGATTTTCACCGCCGGGTCCGGGCGGGATACCTCTCCCTGGCCGAGGCGGAACCCGGCCGGTTCGCCGTCATCGACGCGACCCGTTCGGCGGAATCGGTCTTCGACGAGATGATGGAAATCCTGAACGCCCGCGGGATGCTCGGGGGCAGGTAGCGTCATGGATACGACCGACGTCTTCACTCCCATCGGCCAGCCGCACGCCTCCCGGATGATCCGGAAGATGGTCGAAACCGGTCGCGTCGGGGGCAGTTACCTCTTTTCCGGCCCCCCCGGGGTGGGAAAGAAGACGGCGGCCCGGTATCTCGCCATGGCCGTCAACTGCGAGGCGGCCACCTTTCCCCCCTGCGGCCGCTGCGCCGCCTGCGCGAAGATCCTCTCCGGCAATCACCCGGACGTCTGGACCCTCGCGCCCAGGGAGGGAAAGCAGACCCTCGCCATCGACCAGGTGCGCGAACTCCAGGCGGCCCTCGCCTTCGCCCCCTACGAGGGGAAGCGGCGGGTCGTCACCCTGGCGCCCGCCGAACGGCTCGGACTGGAGGCGGCCAACGCCCTGCTTGTGACCCTGGAGACGCCCCCGACTCACACCCTCCTCATCCTCGCCACCGCCGCCCCCTACGTCCTGCTTCCCACCATTCGGTCCCGATGCCAGGTCATCCGTTTTTCCCCCCTTTCTCGGGACGCCCTGGTGACCATCGCCCGGAACCTCGGCTTCGACCTGTCTCATGAAGAGCCCGCCCTGGAACTCTGCCAGGGAAGCGCCACCCGACTGGCGGCCCTCTTGGCGGCCGAAACGGGGGAAATCTACGCGGAGATGGACGCCTTCATCGCTGGGATCCTGACGGGCAAGCGCGCCCCGGACTTGATTGAAACCCCCAAATGGGCTAAACAGAGGGGAAGCATGGAGATCTTCCTGGAACGACTCCTCTGGCTCACGCGCGACTGGGCGGTGAGCCTGGAAGGGGATACGGGCCGGGAGATCGTCAACAAAAAATGGATCCGCGGCGTGACCGGCGCGGGCGTTCGGGCCGCGCGGGCGTCCCTCCTGGACCTCGCGGACGCCCTCTTCCAGGCCATGGAGGATCTGAAGCGTAACGCGGCCCCGGAACTGATTTTCGACACGCTGCGGATGCGAATGGAGGCAATCGTTGGTTAACGTGGTCGGCGTGCGTTTCAAGCGCACCCTGAAGATATACGATTTCGATGCCAATCACCTGGATTTGAAGAAGGGGGATTCGGTTATCGTCGAGACGGAGCACGGCATCAGCCTGGGCAAGGTGGTGGTGCCCCCCCACGAGAAGGACGAGGCCCGGATCCACAAGGGCCTCAAGAAGGTCCTGAGGAAGGCGACGGAAGAGGACATCCGGCAGGCGGAGGAGATTCGCAAGAAGGAGCTAAGGGCCAAGTATTTTTGCAGCGAAAAGGCGAAGGAGCTGGGCCTGGCCATGAAGGTGGTCAACGTGGAATACTTCTTCGACGGCTCCAAGGCCGTCTTCTATTTCACGGCGGACAAGCGGGTCGATTTCCGGAAGCTGGTCCGCCTCCTGGCCTCCGAGTTCCGAACCCGCATCGAGATGCGGCAGATCGGGGCGCGGGACGAGGCCAAACTGGTCGGGGGTATCGGGGCCTGCGGACGCGAGCTTTGCTGCGCCAAGTTCATGCCCTCCTTCGAGCTGGTCTCCATCAAGATGGCCAAGGCCCAGGGGCTGCTCCTAAACCCCGATGAGATATCCGGGCGCTGCGGCCGTCTCATGTGCTGCCTCGCCTTCGAGTTTCCCCTCTACAAGGAGATGGGAAAGAAGCTCCCCAAAATGGGCAAGCGCATCAAGACCACCCAGGGCGAGGGACGCGTCGTGCGGCTCGACATCCTGAAAAACCGCTTCTGGGTCCACCTCCGAAGCGGAGAAACCGTGGAAATGACGCCGGAAAACTGGATGAAAGGATAGATCATGGCCGAAACATTCTATGTCACCACCCCCATCTACTACGTGAATGACCTGCCCCACATCGGGCACGCCTATACCACCGTGGCCGCGGACGTCCTGGCGCGCTACTACCGCTACGCCGGGCGGGACGTCTTCTTCCTCACCGGCACTGACGAGCACGGTCAGAAGGTGGAAAAGGCCGCGCAGGCGGGGGGTGAGACCCCCATCCAGCTGGCGGACCGGGTCGTGGAACGCTTCAAGAACCTCTGGGTGACCTTGAACATCAGCAACGACGACTTCATCCGGACCACGCAGGAACGGCATATCAAGGCGGCCACGCACTTCTTCGAGACCGTTCAGAAAAACGGCGACATCTACCTCGGCATGTACGAGGACTGGTACTGCACCCCCTGCGAGTCTTTCTGGACCGAGCAGCAGCTCATAGACGGCAAGTGCCCTGACTGCGGCCGCGAGGTGCACAAGCTCCAGGAGGAAAGCTACTTCTTCAAGATGTCCAGGTACCAGGAACCCCTCCTGAAATACCTGGAAGAGACCCCCGCCTTTGTCCGGCCCGAGACGCGCTACAACGAGCTGGTCTCCTTCGTGAAGGGCGGCCTGCGGGACCTGAGCATCAGC
>Ga0256833_1001508_pt1 | contig 17119 bp, 11 predicted proteins | sample 356284metaG_FD_190535 | JGI IMG/M metagenome (GOLD analysis project Ga0256833, IMG submission 190535) | Hydrothermal vent microbial communities from Mid Atlantic Ridge, Atlantic Ocean - 356-284 | ecosystem: Environmental > Aquatic > Marine > Hydrothermal vents | place: Atlantic Ocean: Mid... | reverse complement strand
CCCTTCCAGTTCCTTCAGATAACTCTTTTCCTCCACCACAATTTCGTAGGTTATTCCAACAGGTAAAAAATTGACCTCCTTTCTCAATCCTTCCACATAATTCTTCACTATCATTTTCACCATACCAAGTCTTGGAGCAAGTAACTTACCATTTCTGCTTCTTGTTCCCTCAATAAAAAACTCTATGTTGCTTCCCAGGTTGAGCAGGTATCTGATATAGTGATGCAGGGAGAGAGCGTAAATTCTGTTGTCCCTGAAACTTCTCCTGATAAAAAAAGCACCTGCGCCTCTGAAAATGGGACCGAGAGGGAAAAAACTGAGATTTATCCCGGCAGCAATGTAGGGAAGACTCAGATTCTCGTAGTAAAAGATATAGCTCATAATCAGATAATCAAGGTGACTTCTGTGGCAGGGAACAATGACAATCGACCCCTTCCTTGCTGCCTCACGAATCTTCTCAATATATTCCCTGTTATAGTCCATACCTTCGTAAATGGAATAAAAAACCCATGTGAGAATTATGTCCAGCAATTGAATAAATGTCTGTGAAATATCCGCAGAAATTTCATAAAGATACTTCTCAACCTTTTTCTGCAAGTTTCTCCAGTCCTGATTTCTCTCTGTCGCCATTCTTTTCAACTCATCCACCAGCACAGGATCATTTGCAATATATTTGATAACATACTTCCTGGGCCACCTGGGTGGTCCAAGTATTGTGTGAAGCTCCCTTGAAAGGTGATACCTCAAAACAAGTCGGAGTTTCCTTATCTTAACCTCATCGGGTGCACCAGAGTTCTCCTCAATATAATTTTTGAGATCAACAGGTTCTCCAAAGTGAAAAAAGGCAGTCCTGTAATTTCGGATAAAAAGAACAATCTTTCTCACCTTTCCAGGAAATTCAGTGGGACCAAAAATCACATCAATCAGCCTCTTTTTCGCCGTAAGTGGTCTTTTTTTCCAGAGAAGAACAGTGGGTATAAACTGAATCGATTCTTCAATTGCCTTTTGCAGGGAAAAGATGAGCTCAAAAATTCTGGTATTATCCACATAATAGCGTAGAAAAACCACCACAGGTCTCTTCTCCTCTACAGCCTTCTTCAACTCACCCGCTATATCTGGCTCTTTCTTTCCAGTTAGTTTTCTAAAAAAAGCCAGTAACCGGGGAAAAGGAGGACAGAATAAAAGTGGTTCTTTCAGTCCAGATTTCTTAAGATGATAGGAGATTATCACATAATCGAGAAAACTATAGGCGTAAAAGACAAAAACAACGGGCTTCTCCCTGAGAAGTTTTTCTACCTTTTCTCTGTCAAATGATATCTTTTTTATGAGGGGTTCAAAAAAGAAAAGAATCAATTTTTTCAAAAACTCGTAAGGCCTCAGAGTGAAATACATTAAAACAACTCCACCATTTCACTGATTGAATTTACAACTATGTCTGCATCCAGTCTTAGAAACTCCTTCATCCCTCTGCTGGTGGCAACTCCTGCAAATTTAACGCCACCCGCCTTTGCAAAATCAGCATCTACCTCTGCATCGCCCACATAGATAACTTCATCGGAGCTTATACCTTTTTGATTAAAAATGTGCAGCCACAGTTCCCCATCTGGCTTTTGGGGAAGATTCTCCTCTTCCCCTGTGACAAAATCAAAATAGCGGGAGATACCAAGATGCTCCAATAAGTTTCTTGCATACTCTCCCTTTTTATTCGTTATCACACCAAGATGATAGCCTTTCATGTGAAGATAATCCAGCGTATTTTCAACTCCTGGTAAAAGGTGACTTTTTTCAAGATAAACTTCCCGGAACCTCCCTCTGAAAGTTGAAATTAACTCTTCATTCACATAACCCGTAAAATGGCTTATAAAATCCTTCAGAGGTATTCCAATCAGATCTCTGATTTGTTCGATGGAAACCTTATCCCGTCCTGTTTCTTTAAGTACAGAATTAATTGCCTCAAGTATTGCTTCTTCCGAATTAATAAGTACGCCGTCAAGATCAAAAATAATCCAGCGAATCTTGCCCAATAGAGTCAGCATTCTGGTAAAATTTTTAAAATTAACAAACGGTATTGATTTTTCTGAAGCGAAGATGGCAAGTTCTCCCTTTGCAAAGAGAAAATCCACCTTATCGGCCACATCAAAATCTGTTTTCCCGTCTCCAAAATAGAAAATTGAAGAATCTGGAGCTTCTTCCTTTATTTTCTCAATAATCTTCTTCTTACAGGTGGCAAACCTTCCACATTCAGGATCCTCGTGTGGAAAAACCACATCCACCAGGTTCCCATCAGCGTCAAATACAACTTCATTGGCAAAAACCTTATCAGGTGTAATATCATACTTTTCAAGAACTCTCTCAATATAGATTCTGAAACCATCACTGACAACGAAGAATTTCCAGCCTCTTTCCCTGATTTTTTCATGGAACGGGGGAAAACCCGAATCAATGGAAAAATGTGTGTCGATCATGTTTAAAAGGAATTCTCTTTTTATTTTGAAAAGCGCAATGGCACGCCTGTAGGCTTCCTTTGAACCTATCTTACCTTCGAAAAATTCTCTACTCAGCTCCTCCCAGCCCGAGTCAATATTTTTTAAAATCTCCGGTTCAATGTTGAAAAAACCTATTGTACCATCAAAATCAGAAACAATAAACACTCTCTCTCTATTAAAAAATGCACCTACCACCTTTCTATTTTAATAGAAGGAGGAGCTTTGTTCAAATCAGACAGAGGAAATTACTCTTCGTAATCAAAAACAAAATCAAATGGCGTTGTTACCTCACCCTCTCCTATGGAAGTTACAAGTTCACCCTTGATTCTGTAGAGCCCCTCCTCCAGAGGATCGTTAAATGTACCCTCACCATTAACAACAACGTAACCCTTTGATGTTGCTACACCCTGAGCATCGAAAAAACTGGTCAGCTGATCAGCGTCCTCAGCCTGAAGGTACCACCCTCCTGTTTCAAGAGCCAGTGTTGTGAGATCATCAACATTCACATCGCTTCCGAGACCGATCGCATAAACTGGAGCGGGTACATTCTTTGCAGCGCTTATTGCATCATCAAGGGAATAATAATCATCGGTGGAAGAACCATCGGTAAGAACAATTATAAAGTAGCGATCCCCACTTCTCCCCTCATCTTCTTTAAATTCCTCAAGATGTTCAGCAGCCTGCACCAGAGCAGCATAAAGGGGAGTTCCATCAGTTGCCTCCACCTGGTCAATTGCATCAAGCAAATCCTCTTTTGAATCTGTAAAATCCTGCAATAATCTGACATCAGCCTCTCCCGAACCAAAATCATACACACAGAGTTTGTCTCCAGACCTGATGTGACTTACAAATTTTTTAGCAGCAGTCACTCTCACCCTGTCGGGATCATTGTCTTCCATGCTTCCGGAACTATCAATTACGATTGCTCCCACAAGCCTCGTCTTTTCGGTAACCTCCTTGATGGTCAGGGATGTAACCTTTACATCCGCTGATGTGTAAAACTCACCCTCATCGGCGGGATCTTCGATCTGGTAAACTTTTACATTCTTAAAGGAAAAATTATCCTCTGTCACTCCTTCACTGATAAAATTGCCATCCTTATCGAGAGGGGTTACTGAAATTTTAAATTTCACCTGATCCGCGGAAATATCTGTTGCGTAGGCTCCACTGAGAGTCACACTTTCGACATCCTGCTGGGGCAAACTACATCCTGAATATGAAAAAATGAATAGAAAAATAAAACTGGCACTAATGAAGAATTTCCACCACTTCATAATTACTCCTCCTCCCTGCTTTTTTGAGATATTTTATCAACAACGGAGTTTTTTATCCAGTTAATTACTGAATGTTGCATTTATCTGTGAAAAATTGTAAAATTTCCTCAACAAAGAAAGAGAGGAGAAAATGGGGAAAATTGAAATCAAAAAAGTTGAGGACAAAAAAACCTTTAACGATTTTCTGAAATTCCCCTGGAAAGTTTACGAAAATGACCCCAACTGGGTTGCACCCATCCTGAGCCACAGACAAAAGTTCCTTGATTCAAAGAAAAATCCATTTTTCAAACATGCTGATGTTGACCTTTATGTTGCCTACAAAGATGGAGAACCGGCAGGTACTATTGCCGCCTTTGTGGATCACACATACAATGAGTACTGGAAGGAAAATGTAGCACATTTTGGCTTTTTTGAAAGCATAAATGACTTTGAAGTGGCAAAGGCTTTATTTGATACGGCAGAGGAATTTGCCAGGAAAAATAAAAAAGATGCACTCAGGGGACCCTTCAATTTTTCAACCAACCACACATGCGGGTTGCTGATAGAAGGTTTTGACTCACCACCCGTGGTGGAGATGACTTATAATCCCGAGTACTATGTTAAGTTCATAGATGATCTTGGCTTTGAAAAGTACATGGATCTCTTAGCCTACTACATAGAGGCGCACGATCCACCTGAGGGTCTTGTGAAAGCTGCCGAAAAGGTGAAAAAAAGAGCCAACATAAGCGTGCGTACCTTCAGCCTTCTTCACTTTTTCCGGGACGATAGAATAACAAAAGATATTTACAACGACGCATGGAGTAAAAACTGCTGCTTTGTACCAATGGATGATGAGGAATATGAATTTGTATCAAATCATACCCTCTTTTATGCTGATCCTAAGCTGGTCAGAATAGGAAGTGTTGATGGAAAAGAGGTGGGTTTCACAGTGGCTCTGCCAGATCTCAACCAGTATCTGATCAAATTCAGGAGCGGCAAGTTACCCCTATCAGCCCTTTTAAAGATATATCTGTCAAAAATTGGACTGGCAAAATTAAAAGAGGTGGACAGAATAAGAGTATACACCCTCGGGATAAAAAGGGCCTATCACGATGTCGGGCTGGGAGCAGTCCTATATCTTGATGTATGGCAGAGAGGAATGGAACTGGGATACAAATCTGCAGAAATGTCATGGATACTGGAGAATAATGAACCAATGAACTGGGCAATTCAGGCTCTTGGGGGAAGAGTCTATAAAAGATACAGACTCTACACCAAAAATTTGAAATGATAGTTGCACTCGTTGAGCCAGAAATTCCCTACAATACGGGAAACTTGGCGAGACTCTGTGTCGCCACTGATACTCCTCTGATTCTTGCGGGGAGACTTGGTTTCACCCTTGATGATCGTTATCTGAAAAGGGCAGGACTGGACTACTGGGAGTATCTCAAACTTTACAGGTATCCCGTGGTAGAAGAATTCTGGGAGTGGGTTGAAAATAAGAACTTTGCCATACTGACCAAAAGAGGCGAAAAGCTCTATACTGAGATAGATTTTTCCATGGAGACCATCCTCATTTTTGGAAGTGAAACAAGGGGAATAAGTGAGAAAATAATTGAGAAATTTCGCGACAGGACTTACAGGATTCCGATGTGGGGAAAAGTGAGAAGCCTGAACCTTTCCTCTTCAGTTGCCATTGTCCTCTATGAGGGTTACAGACAGCTCTCATATTTTTAACTCTTGTTTTACAGAAGGGTCTGGTTATATTTATAATGGACTCCCGGGAAAGGAGATAGAAATGGATGAATTTGAAAAACTCAACAGGATCGTTCCGGAACCAGCTGATATGATAAAAGAAACAGATCTACCGGTTGAGCTGCCACTTTTACCGCTGAGGAATGCTGTTGTGTTTCCAATGACCCAGATTCCTCTTACAGTTGGCAGACCCAGATCTGTGGCAGCGGTAAAGGCGGCAGAGTCACTCAATCAGTTAATAGGAATAACTGCCCAGAAAGATCCTGAAATTGAGGAACCAACCCTGGAGGATCTTTATCAGATCGGAGTGTTATCAAAAATTACAAAGGTCATTCAGTATCCGGATGGAAATTACCAGGTCATTGTCCAGGGAGTAAAAAGATTCAGAATTGACGAAATAATCTCTATGGATCCATACATAAAAGTAAGGGTAACTTATCTTAAGGACAGGGGAGATCCCAACTCCATTGAAATATCAGCTCTTGTCACTACCATAAAGCAGCTTGCAATTGAGACTATCAAGCTTTCACCCCAGATTCCCGATGATGCCAGATATGTGATTGAAAATATATCTGAACCCAATTTTCTCCTTGGGGTAATTGCCGGAAATCTTCCCCTCACAATTGAGGAAAAACAGGAATTACTCGCCATTGATGACCTGGCTGAAAGGCTGAAGAAATTGCTGTATCATCTCAACAGGAACCTGCAGATCCTCGAACTCTCCACAAAAATTCAGAATGAAGTCAAGGATTCAATGGACAAAACCCAAAAGGAATACTTCCTCAGAGAACAGCTGAAAATAATCAAAAAAGAACTCGGTGAAGAGGGCGTAGAAGAGGAAGAAGAACTCAGAGAAAAAATTGAAAAGGCTGGTATGCCTGAGAGCGTTAAGGCTGTTGCACTCAAGGAACTCTCCAGGCTCAGCAAAATGAACATTCATTCACCCGAATACTCAATGGTGAGAACCTACCTGGACTGGTTAATTGAACTGCCCTGGAACAAATCGACTAAAGACAGATTAAACATTAAAAAGGCAAGGGAGATCCTTGATCAGGACCACTACAATCTTGAAAAAGTTAAGAAGAGAATACTTGAATACCTATCCGTATTGAAACTCAAAAGAGACCTTAAAGGCCCGATACTCTGTCTCGTCGGTCCACCCGGTGTGGGAAAAACATCCCTTGGAAAATCCATAGCACGAGCTCTTGGAAGAAAATTTGTACGCATTTCACTTGGTGGAATAAGGGATGAGGCAGAAATAAGGGGGCACAGGAGAACCTACATTGGAGCACTTCCAGGAAGGATAATTCAGGGGATCAAAAAAGCGGGGACCAATAATCCAGTTTTCATGCTGGATGAAATTGACAAACTTGGTGCAGACTTCAGAGGTGATCCTGCAGCAGCACTGCTTGAAGTTCTGGATCCGGAACAGAACAATTCATTCTCGGATCACTATCTTGAAGTGCCATTTGACCTTTCAAAAGTACTGTTCATCGCCACTGCAAATGTGACAGACACGATTCCACCTGCTCTACTGGACAGAATGGAAGTAATAGAAATTCCCGGCTACACGCAGGACGACAAACTTGAAATTGCAAAAAAATTCCTCATTCCAAAACAGATCAGGGCTCACGGATTGAAAGAAAAATACATAAAATTTACAGATGAAACCATCAACCTGATCATAGACGCCTACACAAGAGAAGCGGGGGTCAGGAATCTTGAGAGGCAGATAGCAGCAATCTGCAGAAACATAGCAATGAAGGTGGCAGAAGGGGACAAATCGACTCACATAATAACTCCAGACAAAGTGCGGGAGATTCTGGGACCGGAAATCTACTACAGTGATGTGGCTGAAAGAACCTCGGTACCCGGAGTTACAGTGGGTCTCGCATGGACACCATTTGGAGGAGATATACTCTTCATTGAAGCGACCAAAATGAAGGGAAAGGGTAATCTGATTCTCACAGGTCATCTGGGCGAAGTTATGAAGGAATCTGCTCAGGCAGCATTGAGTTACCTTAGGAGTAACGCAGAAGAGTATGGCATAAATCCCGAAATTTTTGGGGAGGTTGATATTCATCTTCACATACCTGCGGGAGCCATACCCAAGGATGGCCCATCTGCTGGAGTGGCTATACTCACAGCTCTTACCTCGCTGTTTCTTGAGAAACCCGTCAAACCGGTAATTGCAATGACGGGAGAAATAACACTGAGAGGAATGATACTCCCAGTTGGAGGAATAAGGGAAAAAGTACTCGCTGCTAAAAGAGCGGGCATAAAAAGGATAATTCTTCCTGAAAAGAACAGGAAGGACCTGACTGAAATCCCCCAGAATCAGCTCGAGGGCTTAAAGTTCCACTTCGTTAAGAGAAATGATGAAGTTCTGAAAATTGCACTTGGCATTAGAAGAAAAAAGGGGAAACAGCAATAGCTGTTTCCCCTTTAACTTTCCTGAATAACTATTCCCCTCAATACTCTTCTTCGGGGGCGTATCTGCCGAATACGAAGGTAATTTTTCCAAGCAGACCATACATGGGTGAAGGAGATTTAATATAACCACTGACCCTGGGTGAGGCAGAATCAAAAAAGTCTCCAGGGAAGAAAATACCACCTTCAAGGCCAAAAATTACATTTTTCTCATATTTGTACTTCACGCCGAAATCAATCTCGTGACCGTAATTGTAAACATCTACATTGTTGGCGAGCCTTCTTGGTGAATTGGCTCTCGCATAGAGGTAACCCACAGTGATATTGAGGTTATTATCAAACAATTTGTGTGTGTAAACTGGATTTACATAAAATGCATTTGTAACTGCTCCATTTGTGGCAAGCAAAGAAAGAGATTCTATCAGCTGTTGAGCCACAGCAGCACTTATCACACCATTCTCAACAAGCTGTTCAAGATCACTCTGCAGGGAAATTGCATAATCCCTCATAAATGTATCCAGCCCATACTCAAACATTAAAAGACCGACATTGTAATCCGGGTGAAAGGAAAATTGTGTGAATTTGTGGTCAGTGGTGGGATTTATCGGGTTACCAAAAATGTCTCCACTTGCTGAACCCAGTTCAAGATTGAATCTGTACTCATCAGTATTAATCCCAACATCCCAGATCCATCCCGCGGCATCAACTGTTACTTTCGGATAGACAAGCTTCATATTACCCTGATTATCTGTGGTCATAACACTCAGAGCCTTGGTGGATCCAGAAAGTTTCACATATTCATAGTTGGTGTAGAGAAGGCCCAGATTAACCTTCAGGTAAAAATCGTTGCTGAATATGCTTGAATCGGTGGAATCCTGCCATCTGTAAGTAAGCTCATTACCAACAACAATGGGACCCTCGTAACCTTCCTCTCCTTCATGCTCACCTGACCCCATATTGTAAAGCAATACAATACTGCTCTGATTGAGATCATCTCCTCCAAAACAGAATACCTTCTGACAGGTAGTAGCGCCAGAGGGTCTTATGAGATTATCAAAAGATTTTACTCCCTCAATGATCTTATCTGCCACCAGCGCCAGAATCAGATCGCTGCCTCTTCCCAGTGGCTTTGTGGCAAAAAGTATTCTGTCAAAGGTGTCGCCATAGTGAGAATCTCCGAAAAGATCATCCGCCTTATCTCCATTATTATCACTCAGCCCGAAACCAAAGCTTGAAGGTACCCTTCCAAACTCAATTATTCCCACAGGCAGGAGAATTACTCCCCATGCCCTTTTGAGAATCATATTGGGAGCTTTATCTGATGTATCCATTGCAAGAACATTGCCACTCTGCAATCCAAAGGGCCTGTCGTTAAAAACATCTATCTGGAAGTTCAGAGTCAGGAATTTGTTAAATTTAAGTTTGGGCTCAAGTCTCAATTTGTGATAAAAAATAGTTACATCCTGAGCCCCTATGTTCTCCAGCTCCTCCTTTGTTTCCAGATGCATATTGGTCGTTCTCATATTGAGATCCCATATTCTCAAAGCCCTGACCCTGTAGTAACCTGAAAGGGAGTATTGAGGACCTTTTTCCTCGGGTGTTGCAACTTCCGGAAGCTTCAACTCCTCTTTCTCTACTTTTTTTGCAGTCGTTACAGGAGCAGTAGAAGGAGCAGGAGCTTTTGTTGTAGTGGTTGTTAAACTGGCCGGAGCAGTTGCCTTCGTCACTGATTCTGGAGCTGTAACGGGGGCTGGTGCACTATCAGCCATTAAAAATGAAGACCCGAAAAAGAGGAGTGCAAGTAACAGAAGTGAAACTTTTAATTTTCCCATATCCTCACCTCTCTTTGTTTTTTTAAAAGGTTAAAGTCAATCTCGGAATCAATACATAAACGCTGTCAGGCTTCGATCCGTCCGCTTTCTGAAATACATCCCCGGGAAGCATGTAGCCAGCCTGAATTCCGAGAGAAGCGTTTTTCGTATAGAAGAACTCCAGACCCAGATCCACTTCCCAGCCATAGTTACTTCCTTTTGCATAGACTGCTCCCGCAGAAGAAGTTGCAACCACATGGCGAGTTTCCACTCTGTGATTCTTACCGGTTACCCACGCTCCCAGAACACCAAGTTTCATCTGAAAAGAATCAACAGGCCTGTATTTCACCACAGGAAAGACATAAAAGGTATTTCTGATTGAACCATGTGTTGGATATAGCATATTTACCAGTGCAATATACTCATTTACATAACCCTCATTTAAACCGTTGTAACGCTGTATCGTCCTTAAAACTTCAGCATTATCGCTCAAATATTGAGCCACCTCCTGTGCTTTTACAGCTGAAAAGTATCTCTCAACGAAATCAAACATCAGCAAACCAACCTTATAGTTTGGATCAAATGAAAACTGTGTGTATTTAAGATCACTGAAGGCATCTTTACCTGCCTCATCTCCTGATGCATAACCTGTTTCAAGGTAGAGATCCTCAAGAGGTTTCACTTTTGCCCCAACTCTTAAAACTGACCCGAAAGAAGCGACATCTATTTCGGGTTTCGCAATATATCCACTCTTCATCATCACAGGAAAAGCACTCGTTTTCCCTCCAATATAGGCCAATTCAAAATTTAAATGGAAGATTCCCCTTGTATAAGCAAGGCAAAAATCGGGAATGTAAAGACTGGTTTTTGTGGATTTCTGCCATCTATTGAGAAAATATAGGCCTGTTCTAAAACCTTCCTTTTTAAACTTTATGACCAGTCCCGCTTCATTTATGCTATCCCTGGAGCTTCCCGTACTGACGGAAAAATTTGCAGGTTCAAGCTGGGGTAACCTCTCCCCCTCAACAAGTTTATCAAGAAACACTCCAACCAGAAGATCGCTTTTCTCACCAAGAGGTTTTGTGGCAAAGAGGATTCTATCGTATGTATTTCCAATTTCAGTATCACCAAACTCAACAGGATGATCTCCATCATTGGAGAGAATTCCCATTCCAAAGTGGGAAGGCATACGACCAGCCAGAAGCACCCCAAAAGGTAATCTAATTTCTCCATAAGCTCTCTTTACAATAATGGTGGGATAAGTTGCTGCAGTTGACATTGTTAAAACATTGCCCGGATTATTCCCAAAGGTTCCTGTAATTCCAAGAATATCAAGTTTCAGGGATATTTTTTCATTTAAATTTAAAGTGGGCTTTAACCTCAATTCATGGGTGAAATATGCAAAATTCCCAATTCCAGTATCCCTGTCTGCATCCACATCCCACAATCTGTAATTTCTGACACGATAATAACCGTCAATGCTCAGGGAAACATCCTGAAAGAAACCCAGATCAGCAATTACAGATGCAGGTAGTAGAAAAATCAGGAGCAGGATACTAATTTTAAATCTCATTTACTCCTCCTTTGTAAAATCTCTAATCTTTTACAACAAAAATACCGCTCTGTCAAGCCCCACCCTGTTTTTTTAAGTCTATCTGGCACTTATAACCAGCGAGTCCGCAAGGTTAAGAGTATTTATAAGAGTGGTAAATACCTTGTTGATGGCAAAATTCAAACACTTGTTACCGTCGGGTCCAGGAGAGGGTTTTGCCCAGTCATCAAGCATTCCACTGCATTCCTGAAGCTTATCAACATCAACACTGTTGTCAATCAATGGCCTCAGTTTGAGCAGGATCAAACCATCAAGGGATGGATCAGGGAAATAAATGTAAGGGAGTATCCCCGGAAAACTATCTTCAGAAAAACCCTGGTATTCCTCACTTACCTCATCGAGAGGTTTAATATTCTGAATCACACCTGAAACTGTATCAGAGTATTCCTTATATACCCATCCACTGTGCGTGAAATGAGACTGATCCCGGGCAGTAGTAGCAGTCACCCCTTCAGTATTATAGTAAGTTGAGTTACATACAATTGAGTCAACAAGAAGTGGACCCAGTGGACCCCTGACATCATAAATTGGTTTTGTCGGATCTGCACACTCATATTCAAGGATAAAATAATCAGTGGGATAGGTTGCGTCATTTTCATAGACTTCAATCCCGTCTGTCCAGGCAGGAAGAAGGGATCTGTAACCACCAGCTGGAGGATTATTGTAGAAATCACCGAACTTGAACGCAATAAAATCGGGAATAAATCCAGTTAAAATACCGGTTATCATATTCTCATCAATGATGTCAGAATTTAAAATAGATTCTATCATATCTTTGATATTCTTATTGCTATCTCCAAGCTGGGAAAGAGCAGATTCTATCAGATCATTTAACATTCCAGATTTGAGAATCATTACCGCCAGAGCCGAAACAATGGGAGCAATATCTTCAGCCCAGGACACAGCTGGACCACCCGGTTTGAAATTATCAGAAGCCTTCCTCAATTTCTCCTCCATGCCATTTCCAATGTTCAGCATCAACTTATTCTCAGGAGAAATGGTAACACTGGGTATCTCCTCTCCACCAATGTTGCCTGGAATCACAGAGGTGCTCAGGTTCAAATCATGAATGTTAAATACTGCAAACTCTCTTCCCTTGTCATCTTTGTAGTACTGGATAATGTCGTCCTTCTGGTCATCTGTCTCGCTTCTGATCTCCACAATCGTATTGGCAAAATCTGCATAGGCAGTCTGAAAATCTGCCCTGGCAGTCTGACTGCTTTTCACACCATCTCCTGCGAGTGTGAGAAAGTTGGGACTCACATTTAAGAGAAGAGTCACAGCATTCATAATCAGGGGAATTTTCTTTGAATTCTTATCTGTTATCTTTGGAAGCAAATATTTCACAAGAAAATTTATCAGCCGGGGATCAGTGATATTTATTTCATAGTTTGCGCTCCTGAAGAAGTAAAGCCAGCCAAGAATGATATTCAGGGTAGCATTTATAAAATACACCTCTCCCATATCATGCTCACCGGAAAGATCCATTATCTTCATTTTTCCGAAGTAAACAGGGAAGGGAGAGATTACAAAATTCAACTTTCCAACCTGCTTAACCTCATTAAAAGCCTTTTTCCAGTTCTCAAACATATCTATGAAACTATCCATAAAACTCTTTACAAGGGTATCTGTCCCTCCCTGTGGCTCAAACTTATTTATTTCGTTCAGAATAATCTCCTTCTCGTAATCAGGGGAGGAAACGGGTTGATTCATAATTGCACCAAGTCCACCCAGTAGACCAGAAATCTGGTTCACGATGTCATTGATATTTTTCAGCATCAGAGACAATCCCAGTCCATAGAAGGCTTCTCCCCTGTAATACTTCGGTCCCGCTCCATTGTGCATCATAGTAATTTTTTTAAACTCCTCATACGCAAGGTCATACTCTCCATCAGAGAGATACCCCTTGGCCACCGTTATCTGTTGTCGAGTTTCAGCCTTTTCCGGATCCTCTTTATGCTCTTTTTTTCCACATCCTCCCATCCCCAGAGAAAAAGCAAGCACCAAAGCAACTCCCACCACTAACTTCCTCATCATAACTCACCTCCTTTGACACCCCCTTCTCTCCCTTCTATAATATAGCAAAAAACACACACCTGCAACAGCTGTGATAATTTTAATATCTTTTTGCCTGCAATGCAAGATATCAGGGCTAAATTAATTTATTCCGGTTATTTTATCTCCTACTTTCTGGGAGTTATCATCTTACTTCCCCCAGAATCTTTCCACATCAAAATGCTCCTCATTTTAACAGGTCTGACTTTTCTGATGAGTTATGGGAGATATACAATCCGTGTCTCTTCCCCTATATTACTCTTCCTTATACTTATGTGGCTCTCAGCCGGATTCCTGCTACCTTTAAAATACAAGACTTTTCTGTGCCACTTCTATTTCCTTTTCCTGATTCTCTCAATACTTCCGCTTGAGAGTGGAAAAATTCTAAAAATCTCAATCTGGGCTCTGCTTGTTATTTCAGTTGTGGGTCTCCTGCAGGCTTTCTCAATCATCCCTGCTCCTGTTGACAACTATGGTTACAGGGATTTTTCCTCAGTAATGGGACTCTCAAATTATTCTGCTCACTATATTGGTCCCCTTCTCATCCCTGTTATATGGTACGGAATCAGGGATAAGAAATGGTTGTGGATATTAACCTCAGCATTTACCCTAATTTATCTGATCTTAATAAAAAATAGAGCTCTTCTCTTCGCACTCTGGGGGACTCTGCTTTTTGTTCTTATCACCTTGAGAAATAGAAAACTCCGGGTCCTCTCGATTTTCATATATGCCATCATTTCCATAGCTTTAATCTTCTCTCCGCCGGTAAAAAAAATTATCTCTCTCAAAGATTATTCGGCAAGATTCAGATATTTTACCTACATTGATACCTTAAAACTTATCCTGCATCATCCACTTGGGGTTGAGGGAAGATTTGAGGAAACTTTTCCTGAATACATCTCATATCAATTTGATAAACAACTCTACACCTCTCACACCTATGTAAACAACCCCCACAGTGAACTGCTCTACTGGGGAGCAGATTTCGGTATTATCGGGATTTTATTTTATCTCTTTCTCTGGTTTCAGGTGTTAAAAAAATTTTTCCGTTCTGGAGATAAAGTAATCACCCTGGGACTGTTAACCGCACTTTTTCAATCTCTGGTTGACTTTAACTTTCACACTCCTGCAGGGGGTTTGATTTTCTTTTCACTCTACTTCTCAACTGCTGAAGAACCAATCAGAGTGATAAAATCAAAAACTTTCACTGCTGCGGCACTTACTTTTATGACTTTCTGCATTTTCCTCTCAGTTTTGCTTTCCTACGGTGAATTTATGTACAGAACAGGAAAATTCTTCCTGTCAGAGGGGAAAAGAAAAGTTGCACTACAGTACTTTAAAAAGAGCCTGGAAGTCTGGCCCTACAACTGGAATGCACTCACCCTTGAAGGTCTAATTTACAAGAAGCTGGGCTTCTATGAGCTGGCAGAAGAAAAATTATCACTCGCTATAAGATACAACCCCGCAGAAGTTACGGCGATGAAACATATAGGTATCATTTTCGCCAGAAAAGGAGAAATTGATAAAACCTTCAAAATATGGCTCAGAGCAATGAAATACTCTCCCTATCAGAGGGTGAAAATAGCCAGAAAACTGGTGAAGCTTCTGGTAAAGACAGGGAAATATGAAAAACTTAAGGAAATAGCCACAAAATTCCCACAATTACTTGAAAAAGTGCCAGAACTCAGGTATTATTTAAAAAAACAGTGATGGTAAGGAGGAAGGAATGGCAATACTTGATACTCAGATTTTGAGAGGGATTCTTGAAAACTTAAATCAGGTAAACGGAATTAAAGGTTCAGCAGTGGTTTCCAGGGATGGTTTGATCATGGTTTCCACCTTTGATGACCCGGGATTCAACGATAAACTGGGAGCGATGACAACAGCCTCCCTCAATCCTGCCAACTCGACTCTGGAAGAACTTTCCCTGGGAAAGAACTGGGCCCTTATTCTTCTTGGTACAGAAGGGGGCCTGCTGGTAAAGGAAATCGATGACGACATGGTTCTTTCAGTGGTGGTGAATCCAGGAACCTCCATTGCTCCGGTTGTTGAAGCAATGAAAAAAGCAGTCAATGAGATCCTCGGATAAATATGTCAGGTCAGGGTGGGGGGATCTCTACTTCTATCAGCTTAAAAAAGGCTACAGGTTTTCAATAGATACTGTCCTGCTTGCATCTGCCGTGTCTCTCAAAAACAACAGTAAGATTCTTGAAGCTGGTAGTGGAGAAGGTGTGATACCTGTGTTTCTGACAAAAAAAGGTAAAAAGTTTACCTACACAGGGATTGAAATTGATGAGGAATTGTATAAACTTTCACAGATCAATCTCCAGATTAACAATATTGATGGATCAGTAATCCATGGAGATTTCAAAAATCTCAAACTCATACAGTCAGAGCAATATGATATAGGCATAACAAATCCTCCATACTTTAAAATAGGCACTGGAAAGAGAAATCCAGATCCGGTAGAGGAAAAGGCGAGGCACGAAATAACAGGAGACCTGGATTCTGCCCTCAGATTCCTCTCAAAAGGTGTGAAAAAGAAAGGGAAAATCTATGTTATCTATCCTGCAAAAAGACTTGACCACCTCATTTTAACAATGAAAAAGTACAGGATCTCTCCCAAAAAACTCCTTATCATTTATCCTGCAAAAAGGGAAAAAGCCAACTTTATTCTTTGTGAAGGGGTAAAGGAGGGGGGTGAAGAGGTAAAAGTTGTCCCCCCTCTTTACATCTACTCAGATCCGGGACAGAAGGTGTACACAGAGGAAATGAAAAAGATTATAGAAACACTATCAATTGAATGGTAAAAGTGCTTCGAGTGAAAGGTAATTTGAGTAAAACTTACTCATGAGACCGGGAGGAAGAGCTTTCTGCTTTCCAGTGGTACAGCTGCATCTGAACTTTTTCACATTTTTCCTGAGAATTGTAAACTTGGCCACTGAACCTCTCTCGAGGTAACCGGGAATCTCACCATCTGCAACACACTTCATCTCTACATCACCTGAAAGCAGGAGGGGGGAAAGTGAGTCCACAACTCCCCTGAATGGGGCAAATATGACTGAGGGAAAATAAAAGAGACCTCTCCCATTCCTGTATAAGATGAGTCCCTCCAGTGGAACAGGAGGTAAATTGCACTCCTCTATCGATTGTCCTCTTTCATTCCAGTACAGGTTACCCCCGTATGGGAAATAAATCATTGAAGAAGTAATGCCCTGTGGAAAGGATATATGAAAAAGGAGTATCCTGTCTGGACACTTTCCCATTCTTCTATACACTACACTCCACCTTGTGCCGGATGGAAGGGGAATCTCTGCTTTAAGCTTTTTCAGGAGATACCAGACCTGATTTACCACAAAGGGGGGGAGTTTCTCCCTGAAGTAAAAGTAAGTATTATCACTTTCAATAGTACCCCATACAACCTTCCTCCCCCCAGAGCCACACCTGACCACTTCAGTTTTTCCCTTTTCCCAGAACAGTATAAATCTGCCCCTCCTGAAATACTCAAAATGGACAGGAACTTCCTCCTCAAACCATTCTGCATTGAACCAGTCACCTGCCACATTATATATACCTTTCCCCCTGACAAGCCTTGCAAATTTCAAAGCAATTCCTGTGGGGACTCCCCTTCTCCTCAACTCTCCTATCAGAATCTTACCCTCAGGGATAAAACCTGATACGCTTCTGAGTGGCAGGGGAGGTCCGGGAGTAACCATA
>Ga0256833_1001506_pt1 | contig 17134 bp, 14 predicted proteins | sample 356284metaG_FD_190535 | JGI IMG/M metagenome (GOLD analysis project Ga0256833, IMG submission 190535) | Hydrothermal vent microbial communities from Mid Atlantic Ridge, Atlantic Ocean - 356-284 | ecosystem: Environmental > Aquatic > Marine > Hydrothermal vents | place: Atlantic Ocean: Mid... | reverse complement strand
AGATTGCCTTCAGGATCATAAAGCTCAACATTGAAATTGGCATTTGGATTGGGTTTCATCCAGAAGTATATCACCCCATGACCGCTTATCCATGAGGGGGGAATGTAAAACTTCCATTCATCACTTACATCATAGTATGTCACACCGCCATAAGACTGAATGAGGTACCCTGTATCTCCAGCCCCCGTTACAGGAGATATATCAACATAATCTTTATCATCAGGTCCTGAAGTGAACCAGAACTGGAACCAATCAGAATACCCTCCCGTTGCGTTTATACCAAGGTACCAGAATCCTGATTTATCTGCAGTATAGGTTATTGAGTCCTGTGCTGTGCCGCCATTGGTGGATGCAGCAACTCTGTATCCAGAGGTATTGTAAAGATATAGATCATAGTTATAATTTGATGGTTGCAAATAAACACTTATCTGCGTACCTGCAGGCACATAGAAGGCAAAAAAGCTTATCACATAGATGCCTATGCCCCAGTAATGAGCACCCCCGTAATATTTTATCAGGGTTGGACTGTCCCAAGGATCGTTGATGCACCATCCTCCATAATTTGGATCTCCACCCGTACCAACACCGTATACACCAAGACTGGCTTCATTGTCCCAATCGCTTTCTATAACAAACCAATCATCCGCTGAACCATCATCTCCAGAGGTGTGTACATAAGGTACACTTGAGGATCCACTCCATGTTTTTGTCTGGATGTTGTAAGTAAAAGATGCACTTCCGAAATCATCATCCCCACCACAGAGACCGCTATCATCCTCCCAGTTCTCAATGCGTACATAGGCAGTTGTACCTGAATTATTGCTGTTTGTAAGAATTATCTTGGCATTCCATGTATCATCGTCCTCCACCTCTGCAGTATTATATACAAAGCTCCCAAGGGTTATTTTCAGATAACCATCATTATCACCATTGCAATCACTGGTTCCACTGTGCCATCGTACCAGCTGGAACGTGACAGTATAGGTTGGTCCAGATCTTGAACGAGTTGTACTCCAATCGGCCAATCTTGCATCCTTTGATGGATAAACTGCCAGGAAAGGTCCTATTTTAGCATCATCAATACTTTTAATCCCTTTCACTATTTCAAATCCCAGGCGCCAGTTATTTATATCCATGGATAAACGGTACACCAACCATTCAATACTTCTTATAGCCTTCTCGTCGTACCAGTTAAGTTTGTAGGGATTATCATATCTTGGTCCATCCAGCCTGAACTTCTCAAGATCATGCATCCAGTGCAATATCTCCCATCTCTTGGTATCCTCAGTAAGATTTTCCCATTCCTCCCTGAACACCGTTTCGTTAAGCAATTCTACCCTGTAAATGGGTCTCAAGCCTCTGGTTTTTATTAATTCCTTCATTTTCTGATATGCATAATCCTCCTCTTTGAAATGCGATACATCACCATCAATGAAATCCTTTCCTGTGAACACATGGGTACTTTCCACACCCTTCTCAAGATCAAGTGTTGAAATCCATCTGGAGAGAATGTCTAAATCAACCTCAGAAGAGTATTTATTCTTTATTTCTCTGGCAAAATAACCGGCAAAATCATCACTATCGGGATCAATCATTATGTTCCTATCTGCATTTTTTAACTTTGCCATTCTCTCGTTAAAATCCACATGAATAGGCCCATTTGGAGGAGCCAACGATCTCCTAAATGGCCTATGTGCAATATCCTCGTACAGAGAACCATAACTAACTATCCTGTAGAGAACATCCCGATCTCCAACGGATAATGGCATCCTGAACTCCAACCTTGACCATCCCTTTGCAAGGTCATCATGCAAATTGAAACTGATATTTGTCCTGACGAATTTGTTTCCATCATACTTATAAAACTCAAATCCAGATATTTTTCCTCCAACACCATACAACCTGAACAGATACTCGGCCTTTATGCCCCCCATTTCAAATCCATCGCTACCACTTATATAAACTTCAATATAATCATATGGATACAAAGGTTCTGCCCCACGGGGTGGTCCAATATATATGCTTACTTTCCTGCCCCTAAACTCCTCTGGAAACTCAGTGCTGTTCGGGATAGTTGTATTTAGCCAGTAGTCTTCACCATGAGGATAATCAGGAACACCATCTCCATCAATATCGGGGACACGATTCCCATTGACCACCACATAGCTATCCTCATCCTTTATTCCGTCATTGTTGAAATCATGGGGATAGGGATCCTCAGAATCAGGAATTCCATCTCTATCACTGTCCTCTGGACCGCCATGATACACAGGCAGAAGCATACCATTCGCTATTCTACCCCTTGTCTGGAGATAAAAATACGTCATTCTCTCTTCTACATATTTTGCATAGGCAACAATGTCCTCCGGAGCCATAGCATCTCCAGAAGTGTCATTATTCCTGTAGGGTGACCAGTCCGCATACACACCATCAATCACTGGCTTAGCAGGTTCAACCTTAACATAGAAACCATCGCCTGTAGTGACACTCCTAATACCTGCACCCAGAACATCTGTAACATACGGAACAATGGTACTCCCAGAGGCACCACCACCCCCATAGTAAAGATCCACGACCAGACCCCTATTCACTTCAACTTCATGTTTAAAATCCACAAATTCCCCCAATTTTGCAGTACCAAGAATGGAGCCGTTTACATAGAGATCAATCTTTGTGGAATGTGCATTTCCGCCATTTAGCAATTTTATCCCTTGAAGATCAACTTTGCGGAAATAGGTATTGTTGAGATAAAGCTTACCCAACAGGGTTCCATTTTCGGCTGCCCCACCATAAAGCGCAACATGGGCAATTACAAGGGGTTTAAACAGACCTATGGGATATGTATTCTGATCTCCGTTAATTATTTCCACCACAGTATTTTGAGTGAATATAGTCTTCGGTACCTGGAGCTCTATTCCATGTGGACCGCCTGAGGCCCTTACACCTCCATCATAGGTCCATCCATTCCAGTTCAAAGTGTCATTGGATTCAAAATGGTAGAGAATCGCTTTTAAAATCCCACTATCAGAATAAATATGCAACCGATACTCAGCACCCAACAAACCATAAGTGTATCCTGTGGAGGGATTTCCATCACTATCTATAAGGATATCCACTCCACCGGAAATATCCAGAGTACCAAGTATTGCAAAATAGTAGTAATTACCGTACTCACCCATCTTTAAAGAGGATATGCTGCTAGAAAAAGTGTGATATGAAGGTACCTTACCCCATTCTGAAATATTTCCATCCACGGAATATGGAGGAGAAGAGAAAAACAGGAATGTGAATACACCCATTACAATTACAGCCGCGATAAATAAGGAGACTAATGGTCTTCTATCCCTGTGAGAAACAAAATGAGATTTTTTTACGCCAAACCCGTTTACAAGCCCATTTTTGAATTTTGTTTTTGTAACCTTCTTCTCGGTGATATAGGGGAGCTCAGAAATACTCTCTGAGGAACCCTCAACATCAGCCATTTCATATTGCTCATCATGGGTATCTTCTGGGGAAAAACCCTGATCTTTAAGGAGATCTATTCTTAGAGATACATCAAGTGCCTCCTCCACATTCCCGAGATCTTCATAGATTCTCTGCAATTTCTCCCAAAGTGCAATATCTCTTGGGGATTTTGATAATTTGATATAGGTATCCACATACTCACTTATATTTTTCTCGTATTCCTCAATATCCATATCCTTTATGGGATACCCACATTTACCGCACTCATACTCAAGTTCGGTTATAACATTCCCACATTTTGGACAGAGAGTCTCCTTTGAAATCAACTCATCTGGTACTGACTCCACATTCAATTCCCTCGCTGCTTTAATTATAAGATACGCAATATACTTGCTTACATGCAAAAGGGAAGCAATCTCTTCCGGAGCTGCGTTCTTTATTCTCTCAATATCATATCCATTATCAACTAAAATGCGTGTTCTCTCTTCACCTATAAAGGGCAGGCGAATAATTCGTATCATCGCGAAATATATGGGATATAAAGTAGATAAGGTTTTCGGATTTTTAGAAGTCTGGCAAATTTAAGGATGAAAACTGAAATTGCAGATTTTTCTTATTGTGAATTTTGTGAAAAACCTAATATACATTGTATTTATAACCCCCCACTATGCTTATTTCAAAGCGAGTACAGGGGATGTATCCCTCTCAGACACTCTCAATTGTTGAACTTGCAGCAAAATTCAGAGAAAAAGGATATAACATAATTTCCCTTGCCGTGGGAGAGCCAGATTTTACGACACCCCCCAATATAATTGATGCCGCATGCAAGGCAATGCGTGAAGGCAAAACCCATTATACTCCTCCAACAGGCATAAAAGAGCTAAGGGAAGCCATTGCAGAAAAATATCGCACCGAAAATGGAGTTGATGTGGATGCAAACAATGTGATAGTAACCCCCGCCAAACTCGCAATCTTCAATACTCTTTCTGCTTTTGTGGATCCAGGTGACGAGGTCCTAATTCCCGATCCAGGATGGGTCTCGTACAGAGAAATGGTTCGTTTTGCCAGAGGAAAACCTGTTAGCGTGAAACTTGACGAAGAAAAGGATTGGAGAATGGATATTGATGACCTTGTAAGTAAAATAGACTATAAAACAAAGGTACTCATCATAAACTCCCCCTCAAATCCAACTGGAGCTGTTCTCACTAAGGATGACATGAAGGCAATACGCGACATAGTGCTGGATTTTGATCTTATCCTGATAAGCGATGAGATCTACGAGAAGATACTCTTTGAAGGAGAACATGTTTCTCCGGGTATATATGATGATCTTCTTATGAACACAATAATAGTTAACGGTTTTTCAAAGGGATGGGCAATGACTGGATGGCGCATAGGGTACCTGATAGCCCCTCACAGGTACATTCCGGAACTGGAAAAAGTGCAGCAACATACCATCTCATGCGCGCCAAGTATGGCTCAGTATGCGGCTCTGGAGGCCCTCAGGACCAGAAGTTACGTGGATGAAATGGTAAACGAATTCAGGAAAAGAAGAGATTATGTCTATGAAAGATTATCAAAAATGCCGGGTATCACAGTTAAGAAACCTAAAGCAACATTCTACATATTTCCCAGGTACGAATTTGACATACCATCAAAAACTCTGGCAGAGGAATTCATGATAAAGGAAAAGGTGGCGATTACACCAGGATTTGCATTTGGAAATTACGGAGAGCATCATTTCAGGATTTCATTTGCCACATCCATGGAAAATCTGAAAATAGGTCTTGATAAACTGGAGAGTTTCCTATCAACTCTCTGATTCCTCCTCAAGTATTTCATCCTTTATTTCAGATTGTCTCTCTTTTTCACTGATTTCCATTTTCCTTTTATGGTGGGGATACTTAACAAATATTGCCCCCGCTATTATCAGAACCGCTATTAAAAGTATCGCCACGAAATCACCTGCTGGCAAAGTGAGTATTAAATACTGGCTCCATGGTGGGTTATCATCCACTGGCACAAGTACTGTTTTAGATGCTTCTCCACCATCATAAACCAGTTTTATGTGGAATTCGTAAATCCCCCTGTGTATGTTTTTGGGGATCTCAACCAGTATACTTCCCGACGCTCCAGATTTTACCAGTTTGATAGATGGATTTGTAAAGAACTCTGTTCCAAAGCCATAGTAAAGAACACCATTCCGAAATTCACCAGTAATATTGTAGACTATTTCAATCATCTCTCCAGGAGTATAAACTCCAGTAGAGTAAGGCGATCTGGTGATTATGTATGCCTTAATACCAACTATATTTGAGTAATATATGAAAGACTGCGCCTTTTCAACAAAGTTATGATCTATCGCAATCACCTGAACCTTATAGGCAAGAGGTGCATTTTCAGGTACCGTAATATTTATTTCCCGCATGTGTGTCTGCATCCTCCTTATTTCATCGTAGTAAACCCCATCATAACTTGCATAAATCACATATACGAAGGTGGGTTTTCTCATCACATTGCTTCTAAAATCAACAATGGCCCTGAAAGAGTCATGCTCTCTATAATTCTCACGGTTGAAGAATACGTTGATGTATGCTGCTTTTACCTCTCTGTACTTGGTAAGCTCGCCAACAAGGGTCGTATCGTTATATATATCCACAACAATACGCAAATATCCAGTAAAATTCAAAGGAATATGGAACCTGGTAAAATTTCTTGAGGAATAATGTCTGTAAAGCAGCCTTCCAAACACGTCCTTCACGTAGAAATGAAAATACGCCCGTTCTATATGGCTAACATTGGTCACTGCAATCCCAAGGGTATCTCCGGAGATAAGGGTTTCTGAGCCGTTTAAAACCAGATTAAATCCATAATATTTCTCAACGGTGAAGGAGTATTCTCTGGTATGATTGAGTATTCTAGATGTTACATTAACCTTTTCACCAGGATGCAAGTAATCTGGAAGTTTGAAATTGTAATCTAATCCTCCGGAATTTCCAATTACAAGAGATGTAAGATTAAGAATGGTTGTGTTGCCACTGTGCACATTTATGAAATCAACTTTAATACCACCCACCTCTGAAAGGATGTGTACTGTAACAAAAGAACCGGGGTAGTAACCTCCTGCTGCTGGAGAGGTATACATCTCATAGCTGAAAAACAAAGGATTAACAAGGATCACGCCAACACTCTTCTTAACGCTAATATTGGAAACATTGTAAATTAAAGTTATTCCAAACTGCCCCTTGGCCCCCATGGGGGTTATGTTATACTTAGACATATCAATTATTAACAAACCGTGTGAGCTGACAAGACTTCCGTTAACAATGCAGGAGTTATTTTCGGTGTTGTTAAAATACCATTTCCCCATACCTCCCTTAACCACACGGCCATTATCCTGATAAACAGTATAGTTTATCTTGAGTTTTTCGTAAGGCAGATAAACCTTTTTGGAAATAAACACATCAAGATGTATGGATGTATCCAATGTATCCCCTCTGGTATTTTGAGATAAACTCATACCAGCAAGGATAAGTGTAAATAGCACAATCGCCAGTACAGGTAGTCGCATAGCTATAGTATTAGGGCAGCTCTTATTTAATTTTTTGCTGTGATTTCTCCATAATGCCATGAATGCAATATCAATCCACCTGAACAATTTCATCAAAGGAGTACTGCTCCCATAGACGATATTTGAGAGCTATCTGCAATTCCTGTGGTGAAATAACAGGTTTAGGGAACCTTAGATAATCATCATATGTCACTCTGGGACAGGATGTGTTGACATATACATCCACCTCGTAATACAGTTCCTCCGGCCTCACATTGTTAAGATACAGCAGATATGCCTTCAACCCTGCGTTTTCAACCATTTCCTTAAGAGCAAGTGCCAATCTTTCCCTCCTCTGGCCTATCTTTGTGCTGATAATAATCCCGAATCTCTCGGCTTTCTCTGCAATAGCTATCGCACCAAACCTCTGCCTCATAAATCTATCTGCATCATCCTCAACATCAAAAACGCGGTTGGTGTAGGGATCCAGCACGTATGTTCTCTTTCCTGTGGTGATACGAACCCCCAGGGCATGGAATTTACCGGTACCCAAAAAAGCAAAACAATCAACAATATTTGCAATATTCCTGGCTGAAGAAAAATTACAACCAAGAATCTGGCCGGGATACCTTATCCGTGAATCCCCAATCCCCACAAATGCCCTTCTTCCATATTCTTCAATCATCTTCTTCACATGATCAATCTCCTTCACATGCTGTACAGATGCTACGATTCCAATTCTCTCACAGTTCACCTTTGAAAGGAAAGAATCAACAACCACCTCAAACTTTGCACTACTAAATAGCTCAACAAAAATCACATTATCGGGATAATTTATATTTGGTATCTCTGAATGTCCGAACTGCACAGTCAACTTGTCTTTCTGAACATTAACATCGCATGCTCCATAGCAGGGCTCAGCATCTATGTACACCTCAAATTCTCCAAGAGAATCTGCGATTTCGGTGGCGTACTGCTTTAGACCTTCTGGTAACTGTATAAGTACACGATTAAATCCTCGTTTTACTATTTCGTCGCGCAAACGTGCATAGTCAATTTCTCCTATCACCATTGCAGAGAAATATCCATGAGAAATAAACCTTTTCCCCGAAAATATTATTAGAGGAATTGGCATAACATCAAACAATGTACCGATTTGGACTTGCAGGTATCCCGCTTTCATGCAAAGGAAGAACTCTGAAGGATGCGATAGAGGATACCCATAGGATGGGGCTCCATGCAATAGAAATACAGTTTTTAAGGGCCAATGTTCAGGAGAGAACTGTTATAGACGAGGTGGGAATTGAGCCAAGAGAAATAGAGGATGCAATTATAGTGGAGGTACTGAGACCTGACGAGGAGGGAAACTACACTCCTGTTGGAATAAATACCAAACTTGAAGAAGATGACATTGTACTTGAACTGTTCTGGAACCTTGCAAAGAGCTATAAAGAACTCAGAACCCTCGGGGATCTGGCAAGAGAACTGGATGTGCGTCTCACACTCCACACACCTTATTACATGGATCTGGTGAGCAATGGAGAACTTACTGAAACATCAATAGACTACATAGTATGGGGTGGACTTCTTGCTAACGAAGTTGGAGCTGACATAGTGGTGAATCATATAGGACTGTACGGCAATCTCAGCAAGAAAGAGGCCATGAAAAATGTGGTTGAAAATGTGAAATACATTAAGAAAAGATACAGGGATCTAAAACTTAAACCGAAACTTGGATTTGAAGTTTCAGGAAAACAGGCATTGTTTGGGGATCTTGAAGAAATAATAGCTCTTGCAAAAAAGGTAAGGGGCATTTTACCCATTGTGAACTTCGCACATCTCCATGCCCGGGGAAATGGAAGCTTGAAAGAACCTAAAGATTTTGATGATGTCCTTAAAAAGGTTGAACCATTTATGAAGGGCTCCCATTATGTGGAATTTTCAGGCGTGGAGTACGAAAATGGAAACGAGCTTAGATTGACCCCCATAAAGAAAGGAGACCTCAAATTTGAGACCTTTGCTACGGCGCTATACGAACATGAATACGACATAACCATCATATCCTCATCACCTCTTCTTGAGCACGACGCATCATATATGCGTGCGATCACAGAAAGGGTAATACAGAGGAAGATGGGAAAGAAGGTGTCATGAGATGTTCAAGGACTCTTACAGATTCATCACGAGGGTTGCAACAGAATCTCTAGATAAGATAGATTATAGAAAGGTTGAAATCGCATCAAGAATGATCACAGATGCAAAGCAGGTATTTGTGTATGGATCAGGTAGATCTGGACTTGTAGGCAAATTCTTTGCAATGCGCCTGGTACAGCTGGGGATAACCTCATATTTCATAGGTGAGACCATCACACCCATCGTAACAAAAGAAGACTGTGTTGTGCTAATATCCAATACAGGAAAGACAAAATCAACTCTTCTGGTGGCAAGTATTGTTAAGAGAATAGGAGCAAAGATAATTGCAATAACATCCTCCTCCAGCTCTCCCCTTGCAAAGTACGCGGATCTCGTGATAGAGATATCTCCCCGTGAGAAAGACGGATCTCTGGCCCCTCTGGGAACACTATTTGAAATCTCCACGGTGATCTTCCTGGATTCCCTTATCTCGGAACTTATGTACCTAACAAACCAATCTGAAGAGGATCTCAGGAGGAGGCACGCCATATGGGTCTGAAAATAAAAATATCCACCAGGATTTATCCAACAGAAAAGGAGGATGTTATAAGAAAAGCCATACTATCTATTTTCCCAGATGCTAATATAAAGAGGGAGGAAGATTACCTCATTGGTTATTCATCCTCTATGGAAAATTTCGGAAAGATCCTGAGAGAGATGAGAATAAGAGATGCTGCAAGGGGAGTTTTTCTTTCCAATTTAAAAGGGAACAAACTCATTTTTAGGATTAACAAGCAAGTGGCTACGAAAGGCAAAATCAGTTTTTCTGTGGGTGATGTGCCCCTGGGGGATATCACTGTAATTGTTGAGGGGGATGATCTTGAGGATCTGATTGATAAAATTGCTCCTGATACCCGGGCTCAAAGATCAGGCCACAGTTGAGACATTTGAGCTTTCCATCGCCAAGGTAAGAGAATATCTGACCCCCACATCGTGGACAGTTGATGCTAACCCAGCCAGTATATGATTCATTTCTTTCATTATTCATTTCTAAGCCCTTTACTACGGAGATACTCTCTCCTTTAATCAATCCAAAATACTTTGCGACTCGTATAGTGTATGATATGGTAAAAACCAAACCCACAAGCACAATAACAGTCATCATAATGTCCATCGCATTACCAACTGTGCCATTGAATTCTCCAGCTATGCTCCAGAAATCATTAAGGAAGTGAAAAAGTATTGACATATGGATACCGTATTTCAGATAAAGATACGCCATGACCATACCTGCAAAAAATGTGGGGAAAAATTTCCACCATGACCATGCCGGCACATGGGCAAGTCCAAAGATTGTGGAGGATATCAGCATAAACACAATCTCCAGAACTCCGATGTCATAACCACCACCCAGCACCTTCCGGAACTCTAAAAATTTACCGTTTACAGCACTTCTCCACAGGTAAATAGGTATTCCCAGATAAATGAGCCTGACCGTTACCTCTTCATAAACAGAGGCATGAAGTAGAAGAAGCATTTGAGTATATATTGGGGCCTTTTCAATTCCAATACCCTTAATTTCAGCACCTGTCAGGTAAAGAATGTATGTTATTACCACCACCAAAAAAATGCTAGCGGAAAAAAGCTCTGCAAGTTCCTTTAGACCATTTGCTTTCCCATCAATGTTAAGAGGATCCTTCAGAATGCCCTGCAGATAATCAGGAAACCATCTGTACAGGAGTAAAGAGCCAGAAATTATGAGAATCACAGAAAGACCAATGTACCAAAGATACGCGTATAAACCTGTAAAGTAGAAGAGAATTACAGGGACAGGAATTACCAGATAAATAGGTATATAGAAATACCTGGCCCCTACGAATTGATAAATATATCCAATCCCAAATATCATCACTCCAAGTGAGGTGAGGAGAATGACCAGGATAATAAACACAACGAAAAATGAGATAATTTCCCTTACTGCCTTCAGAATCCTTCCCATGGATGGGCATGCTAATTGGTGCATTTATGCTTTTCGTAACTGGAAAGGTTAATTATTCCATAAGATATACAGGGTTGTTGAACAGAAAACTCATATATTTGTCCGTGGCCTTTCTATTCGCTAATATGGGCTGGGGCATGGCCTGGCCGTACCTTCCAAACCTCATAAAATTACTTGGAGGTAGTATTCTCTACGTAGCTCTTCTATCCACTCTATTTAACCTGACTTCTTCATTTGGTCAGTACTTCTGGGGAAGAAGATCTGATGCATCTGGAAAAAGAAAACCCTACGCTCTTCTTGGACTCTTCTCCTCAGGGTTCTTCTTTATTTTAATAGGTATCTCGGGAAGCGCTATTTCCGTACTTATTCTCAGAACATTTCAGGGATTTTTTGTATCATCCCAGACACCTGCAATAAGTGCACTTGTATCCGAACTTTCCACCAATGTTGGACGTGGTTTTGGCACATTTAATATGTTCTCTAACATCGGCTTTATGCTCGGAAATTTTATAGGAGGATTTGTAGTATCCCATTATGGCACCAGACATGTTTTTCTGGCATCCTCAGTGCCATTTTTTATAGCATTAATCATGATTTTATTCTTCAAAGAAGAGGCCAGAAAAATAGAGGATCTCAGACCACTCTACCGGTACGATAGACCTGGAAGAACTGTATTTTCCTGGACGAAATCCGCAGAGTTCATAAAAAGAAACAGGAACATTGTGATATTCACCATCTCAATATTTATCCTTATGCTCTCCTCGGGAATGGTTTACTCATACCTTTCTCTACTTCTTGAAGCAAGATTTGGAAAGGATTTTGTTGGATACTATTATGGAATTGACGGTCTGTTTGCCTCTTTTTTTATATATCCTTTCGGATACCTTGCTGACAGATATGGCAGCAAAGCCGTCACTCTATTTGGCCTCGTTGCTTATGCGTTAACCTACCTTCTATATTACATCTCAACCACCCCTTTCATGATAATATTAACGGCTGCAATCTCAGGTGCAAAGTGGGCCTCGTATTTCAACTCAATAAACGCTTATGTATCAAGGATGAGCACCAGGGAGGAGAGAGCCACTGCGCTGGGTGTTCTAAACAGCGGCATCTCAATGGGATGGGTAATAGGCCCTCTGATTGGCTCAATAACAGTTGTAATGTACGGAATACCAGAAATGATCCTGTTGGCAATAGCCCCCGTGATTGTAAGCCTTACTGTCCTGATTTTTGTGGAAAATGACATACATTACATAGACGGGAGAAAGGTTAATTAATCTCCGCCAATTATCCCCTGATGAAAAGCAAAGTGGCATCAATGTGCATATATAACCGTAAGGGAATGTGCTATCTTCTTGTCTCAGCCCCTGAACCGTGCAGGGGAGTTTGCGTTAATTTTGCATCCGTGCACCCCAAATTATTGAGGGATTTGAAAACAACCAAACCTGTGGTAACATTCTATGACCTGATAACCTCAGATCCCAGATACAGAGCCATGTTTCCCAGAAGTGGGAGAAATATTCAGCTTAGCCTCCTATACTCTGGGACCGAGGAACTGCCAGAGGATGAGGAATAGGATTAAGAAACTCATGAATGATGATATTCTGGCACTCGTCTGATTTGGATCTTTCACCTTTAATTTGGTTGCAAGGTAATGTATGGCATCCCTGAACACATATCCTCCGTCCAGAGGTACCGCAGGAAGCAAGTTTGTCATTCCAAGCATAAGATTCAACCAGAAAATCCAGTAAATCGCATTCACAAAAATCCAGAATCCTGGAAAAGGCACGATAAACATGTTCTCATATTGAGATGGAAAGGGCATCAAACCTGCAAATGGGAGGGCTATTAGAGTCAGGCTGGCCTGCAACATATCTGACCAGGTTTTTGCACCTGAGTACGGATTGGATATCATCTCCTTAAGTTTTTCAGGTTCTCCCACGGAGACACCAAGGTAAAAGGCGCTCACCCCTATGAAACCCTTGCCTTTGAAATAATCCCTGTTTGATTCTGGTGCGTATTTTTTGTAGTACTCGTATTTATCTCCAAGCACAAGCTCAATATTTACCTTCTGCAGGTTCTCATCAAGCATGGTTATATTTATTCTTTCACCGGCCCTTGTTTTATTGAGAATGCTGATAAAATCCTTTTCATTTCTCACCACACTTCCATTTATGCTGTAAAATATCCAACCAGGCTTTATACCTGCTTTATAAGCTGGATAACCACGAATAACGGACATTACTACAACACCGCTTACAGCACTTACAGTCATTTCTCCTCCGCGGTATACTGTAAGGTTTATCTCTTCCCCAGGAACAGGAGCAGAAATATTAACAAGGTCATCTATACTTTTTATGGGTGTGGAGTTCACACTCTCAATTATATCCCCTATCTCCAATGCATGCATGTTGGGTCCATACACCGAACTCACATAAACCCCATTAGCCGCAGGGCTCACCGATGAAACAGAGGCTGCAAAAATAATCAGAGAAACAAGGGCCACAAGTATATTTGTGATTGGCCCTGCTGCAAAAACCTGCATCCTATTAAAACGATCGGTTCTGGAAAGTTCTTCCTCATCAGGCTCGACAAATGCACCTATAGGGAAAATAAAAAGGAGAATCCCCAGAGATCTTATTTTCAATCTGTGATAAGCCACAAGAAGCCCATGGGAAAGTTCATGGAGAACAATGGCCACAACAAGTCCAAGGATTCCATACCACACAGGTATAACGGGATTTATGCCTGGAATCCCAAGAGCCTCAACAGGAGAGGGAGCTCTGCTTGGGGGAATAAATGTTATCATATACGCCTGCCACACCATCAAAATGAAAACAAGGATCATTAGAGTAAGTGATAGTAAAACCGAAAGATATCCGTAAGCTTCCCATATACGATGCCTTCCCGCTTTTTCAATCCATGTTTTACCCCTGGTGGTTTTAAGCATTACCGCAGGTCCAAAAAGAGATACGTGGCCTTCCTTCTTAATAATACCACGCTTATATAGAAAATAAACCCCAATTATCCAGAGTAGCACCACAGCTAGAGCTATAACCCAGGTGAGTATGAGATCCATGCGGAGAGGAATGCATAAACATTAAAAATGGTTTCCGCCATTCACCCACTATGAAAATAGAGGAGCTGTTTCCAGAAATCAACGAGATAGAGGATAGCGAACTGAGAGAGAAAGTTAAGGCGGTATGGGAGTATGCAATAAAGAAGGGAGGATGGGAGAACTTTGATCTCAGGAAAATACCGTTTACCTTGCTAATAGAAACAAAAAGAGACCTGATTACCCATACAAGAACAGTTACCAGGATGGCCATGGCTGTTGCCAGGGAAAGGGGAGATGTGAGAATGGATTACATTATAGCAGGAGGACTTCTTCACGATGTTGCAAAACTACTGGAGTTTGAGCTTAAGGATGGAAAGGTAGTAAAAAGTGAGTATGGAAAGAGAATAAGGCATCCTGTAGGAGGTGCAATGCTGGCAGAAAAATTTGAATTACCCTATGAAATCGCCCATATCATAGCGGCGCATTCCAAAGAGGGAGAATTTGTCACAAGGATTCCTGAGGCAGTCATAATCCATCACTGCGATTTCATAGATTTCCACATTGAAAAAGGGAGACTTTAATCATTCCATTTTCAATTTTTCAATCAACCTCATAGCTTTTCCACTAAGTTTCCCGGAAAGGCGCGGGATCCCTTAAATAGGATTCCATCTCCATCGCTATAGTAGGTATATACGTTCAAATATGTTATGAGTTCTTCCGATGTTACGCAACCTTCATACCTTTTTCTATTTCTGCTTTTAAAAATCTGGATTAATCATTTTTATCCGACATCTTTATGAACTCTGCTGTTTTTTCAAAAACTGCCTCCTCATACCCATGAAAACTGTGATCTCCGCGAGGAATCTTTACAATTTCAAGTTTTTCTCCCCTGTAACTCTTTTTAATTATATCCCGATAGTAATCCACATCATGCATTAGTGTGGTATCTGCACCTCCGAAGAAGAAAAGCATGGGCAACTTTACTCTTGAAAGTATTGGTAGATCAGACTCGTAATTAAAAAGAGATGCCTCAGGTCTATCTCTATCCATAAAACTCAAAAACCTTGACGCACTCCATATTTCACCAGTACGTCTGTATAAAAAATAGTGCAACTCATCACCCCTACCGCGGTCCACCATGTTTTGTGCTATTTCTATGGCCTTATCTGTCTCTTCTCCCAGATAGGCTGCCCATATCGGGTAATCCTCTGAGGGCGATAGGAATATAAGGGTCTTCACCCGCCTATCCCTTCTCTTCCAGGCATAGTAGAGTATCTTCTGGCATCCAGTACTATGACCCATGAGATGAAACCTCTCATACCCCATTGATTCAAGATAATTAAGGGCCCCTTTGATATCCCTTGCCGAATCCTCAAATCGCTCAAAGGCAGTGCCCATAATATAATACTTATCTCCCCGTGCATTCTTGAATGACTTTACAATTTCCGCACCTCTTGTGTTGAATGTGAAAAAAGATATTCTCCTCTGGAGTAGCATCTTAGCTCCTCGGAGAATACCATCCTTCGCAAAACTGCCACCCATCCCATGCACAAATACAACCACATCCTTTTCATCAGCATCATTATCCATAAGGAAACCTACTGTTTTGATACTATCCGTTGTTGTGAAGAATACAAGTTTACCATTGAACTCCATGGGGTACCTCAAGCCGCTCACCAAGGATATATAGTGCCGATGATTTAAAAATTTTCTGGGCAAAAACATTTAATTAATTCATTTACATAAGCGCATGTGTATCCTCTTGTTGTTGTGGGATGCGGCGGTGCGGGTACAAAGTTCCTCCAATTTGTTAGAAAATTCATAAAATCACCAAGCATAACGATAAATGAGCATTCATCAGACATACTTGTTGATCGCTCAAAAGCCATTATGGCGGATAGTGTTCACGGAAAAATGATTTACGAGATATACCCATGGCTTCAGAATATATCTGGGGAAAACATACTTGTTCTGGGGGGACTGGGGGGTGTGGTGGGTACAAACATATCCAAACTTATTGGAAAGGCACTTAGAAAGAAATCAAACGTGTATGGGATATTTGCAGAGCCGTTCAGTGCTGAATCAGAAATAAGGACAAAAATTGCCAGAAAAGCAAAAAATGATATTGATAAGAACTATCATGCCGTGATATATCTTCCAAACGATAAACTAATTGACTACTACCCCAACCTCACCATGAAGGAGGCTCTGGAGGTACATTATGTGGTGATAAAGCATATAGTGCAGGACTTTGAACGACAGATTATAAGGAACATGGGAAAGATAGAGTTCAGAGGGACCATTGGAGTGGGCATAGGATTTGGATCTGGACGAGAAAGAATTAGGGTATCCATTGAGGATGCTCTTGATTCCCCCTGGCATGTGGGAACACCCAGATACGCATTTTTCAGCGGTAACTTAGAAAGGGAAGATATAAAAGTTATCATCAGAGAGTATGATTTTGAATACTGGGATCTCTACAAAACAGAAGAATACGGAGAAGAGGTGAAAAGCGTAATATTCAGCAGGTAGTTCCACCATGAGTTAAATTTATATTCTTTGTTGCCTGATGATTTACCATGAGCACAGGGATGGGGTATGTCTTGATAAAATGCGAGAGGGATACCATAGAGCAGGTGTATCATGAGGTTGAAAAGGTTCCCGAGGTAAAAGATGTGTATGGGGTAAATGGAGAGTACGATGTTATTGCAAAGGTTGTGACTCCATCACCCTCCGAGGTCCCCCGAGTTGTACTGAAGATTAGGAGAATCCCCGGCGTACGTGCCACAAAAACCCTTACCGTTGTGAATCTGGAGGCTTAGATTTGCTATTAAAATTCGCCTACGACGGTACAAAATTCTATGGATATCAGAGACAGGTAGATTTACCCACAGTGGAGGGGGAAATACTCAAAGTCCTCAAAAAGTAT
>Ga0256833_1001505_pt1 | contig 17138 bp, 14 predicted proteins | sample 356284metaG_FD_190535 | JGI IMG/M metagenome (GOLD analysis project Ga0256833, IMG submission 190535) | Hydrothermal vent microbial communities from Mid Atlantic Ridge, Atlantic Ocean - 356-284 | ecosystem: Environmental > Aquatic > Marine > Hydrothermal vents | place: Atlantic Ocean: Mid... | reverse complement strand
GCTCAACGAGGCGTTTGCCGCCCAGGTATTGGCCAACGGCAAGGCGCTGGCGCCTCTGGGCTGGGATTGGTCCAAGGTGAATGTGCACGGCGGGGCCATCGCGCTGGGGCACCCCATTGGGGCCAGCGGCGCGCGGGTGCTCACCACGCTGGTGCACGCGCTGCGCACCTATGGCCTGCGGCGGGGCATTGCCGCGCTGTGCCTGGGCGGCGGCGAGGCCGTGGCCATGGCCGTGGAGCGCATGGACTGACGCGGTGGAACTGCGGGGGCACGGCCACACCCTCGGGCGCGTGGTCGTGCCCCCCTTTTTTGCTCAAGTTGGAAGTTGGGGGTGAGCGGTTGGTGGGTGGTGGTTAGAAGTTGGAAGTTGGGGGTTGGGAATTGGAAGTTGGTGGTGGGTGGTTGGAAGATGGCGGGGCCGCGCTTGCTGACTGCTGTCTGCTGCCCCACTCTTTTCCTTTCGTGCCATCCGTGTTTATCTGTGTTCATCCGTGGTTTTTTCATTTTATCCGCGGTTATCCGCGTGTATCCGCGGCTTCATCCCCCCCCGGCGCAGCACGCTGCGCCCCTACCGGGCTCACCGCTGTCTGCCGTCTTTCTTCCGTGCCCATCCGTGTTTATCTGTGTTCATCCGTGGTTTTTTCATTTGATCCGCGGTTATCCGCGTGTATCCGCGGCTTCATCCCCCCGGCGCAGCACGCTGCGCCCCTACCGGGCCGGGCGACCAGCCGGTCGCCCCTACCAGGCTCCCTGCTGTTATTCATCCGCGGTTTCATGCCCGGGGCGCTACCACGCGCCGGCCAGACGGTGCGCGGCCCGGATGGGTTCGGGCAGGCGGTAGCGGCTGCAGCGCAGCACCAGGGCTACTGCAGCGTCGAGGGTGGCCCGGTGGCCCACCGACACCCACACCGGCTTGACCCCCGTGCGGGTGCGCACGGCCATGCCGATAACCCGCCCCTGCCACACTAAGGGCGCTCGCGCGCCGCGCGCTTCCCCCAAGGGCGCGGCCAGGTGGCCCACCAGCCGCCGCTTGGCCACGCCCACCGTGGGCCAGTCCAGCAGCACCCCCAGGTGCGCGGCAATGCCTAAGCCCCGCGGGTGGGCGATGCCGTGGCCGTCCACCAGCAGCACCTGGGGCCGAGGCTCCTCCAGCTGGGCCCAGGCCTGCTGCAGCACGGGGATTTCGCGAAACGACAAAAAGCCGGGGCGATAGGGCATGGGCGCGTCCATCGCCGCGGTGGCCGCGTGGTGCACCGCGCCCGTGGTGGCATCCCACACCACGATGGCCGCTCGCAGGCGTTCGCCCCGGGCGCTCACATCCGCGCCGCCCACCCAGCGCACCGTGTGCGGGTCCCAGCTCTCGAAGCGCACCTGCCGGGCCAGGCGGCGTTGCAGGGCCTGGGCTTCGGCCGCGGTGCGCACGCCCCAGGGGTGGGGCCTGGGGAAGAGGGGTTCGTCAGCGGGCGAGGGCTTCATGGGGGCAACCTCCGTGGCGCATCCACAGCACCTCTTGCGCAGGGTTCCAACCCAGCTGCTGCAGCGGGGCCGCGTGGCGCCCGGGGGGCAGGGTGAGGTAGAACAGGGGCCGAAAGGCGACCATGCGGCCGCTTTGGGGGTCGAAGCTCCACATGTGGAAGTTATGGCGTTGCAGGCGTTGCATACCGGCCTGCAGCTCGTCGGGGGTCAGGTCGGCCGCGGCGAAGAGATAGAACATGGTTTGGGCTTCGTCGGGCTCGGGCCACCAGGCCCACAGGCCGCGGCTTTGGCCCTGGCGTTCCACGACCCACAGGTCGCCCGGATCGACCTGGTGCCACCAGCGCCACAGACGGCCCGGCCAGCCGGGGTGGAGGGCGCGGTCCAGGGGTTGCGGGGGCCAGCGCCAGAGCATCCAGCGGGGGTAGACTGCGTATAGCCAATGCAGAATGTGGGGCCAATCCCGGCTGCGGGCCGGGCGCACTTGCAGGTGGGGAACCGGCGCGGGCCGGGGGGCGTCGGCGGGCCGCCAGCGCCATTCGGTGCCGCGCCAGCAAGGGCGAAAGCCCAGGCTGGTGTAAAGGCCCACGGCCGGGTGGTTGTCGGCGTACACTTCCAGCCAGGCCTCGCCCCCCCGGGCGGCGACATAGCGCAGGGCCTGTTGCACCAACGCCCGGCCAATGCCCCGGCCCCGGTGCCGGGGATGCACCATGATGTTGGCCAGCACATACCGCCGGGGGCGCGTGCTCAGGGGCGTGAGCGCCACCAGGCCCAGGGGCTGGCCGGCGTGTTCCCACACCCAGCCGAAGAAGGGCACCCGGCCGCGCAGCACTTGCCGTTCGGTGGTGGAACCGGGCGGCGCATGGCCCACGGCTTCGTGGAAGCGTTGCAGGCCCAGGCGCACATGGGGCGCGTCGTCCACTAAGAAAGTTTCCCGCAGCAGCGGCAGCAGCGCGGGGATGTCGTCGCGGTAGCGCAGGGGGCGCAGGCGGCCATAGGGAACGCTCATGGCCCCACCTCGCTCGCGGGTCGGGTGGCAGGGGCGGCCACGCGGCGCGCGCCGGCCCACGCGGAGCCCTTTCCCCCAGCACCAAAGCCCAAGGCCGCACGCACCTGCTCGGCCAAAGCGCCGAACTCGGGGGTGAAGCGCATGGCCTCGTGGCGGGGGCGGGGCAGGGGCACGGGCAGGTCCAGGCGCAGCCGCGCGGGGCGGGGGCCCAGCACCAGCACCCGGTCGGCCAGCAGCAGGGCTTCGGTGATGGAGTGGGTGACCATGACCACGGTTTGGCGCTGGTGCTGCCACAGGCGCAGCAGCTCGTCCCACATGCTTTCCCGGGTGAGCGCGTCGAGGTTGGCGAAGGGCTCGTCGAGCAGCAGCAGGCGGGGATGGTGCACCAGGGCCCGGGCCAGGGCCACCCGCTGGGCCATGCCGCCCGAAAGGTCCCGGGGCAGGGTGTGCTCGAAGCCTTCCAGGCCTACCAGCTGCACCATGGCCTGGGCCTGGGCGCGGGCCTGGGCCGCGGGCCAGCCTTGCAGTTGCAGGGGCAGCAGGATGTTGCCCAGTACGGTGCGCCAGGGCAGCAGGTTGGCGCTTTGGAAGACCATGCCTACCTGGGGCTGGGGCCCGCGGATGGGCTTTCCGGCCAGCAGCACCTGGCCGGTGGTGGGGGGCAGCAACCCGGCCATCACCCGCAGCAGGGTGCTTTTGCCGCAGCCACTGGGCCCCAGCACGGCCACGAACGCGCCGGCTTGCACGGTGAAGGTCAGACGGTCCAGCACGGGCAGGTCTGGGTTGCGGCTGTCGCCGGCATACACCACGCCCAGGTCGCGAACTTCCAAGAGTGGGGCCGTCATGGGGGCCTCCTGGGGGAACCCGCGGGGCCGCGGCGGCGCGCCCCCGCGGGGTGGGGAGCTACGGCACGAATTCGTTGGTCACGGCCTGGTCGATGGCCACGGGGAGTTCGAGCAGGCCCATGTCCAGCAGCAGGTCGTGCATGGCCTGCCAGGCTTGCAGGTCCGCATGGCCCAAGGGAATGTCGCCGCCGGTCCACCAGTAGGCGATGGCCGTGTGCAAAATGTCCATTTGCAGGCCGGGGTCCTGGTCGGCCAGGCCTTCGACATATTGTTTCGAAACTTCATAGCCCAGGTCCGGGTCGTTGACCACATCTTGCAGGCCGCGGTAAAAGGCCCGCACGAAGGCCCGCACCTGGTCGGGGTGCTCGCGCACCATGGTTTCGTTGGTGATGATGCCGTTGGAGGCCAGGTTGACATAATCGGCCACGGGCAGCACGGTGACCTGGTAGCCCTGACGACGCAGCTGGATGGGTTCGTTGGTGATGTAGCCCACCACCACGGGCACCTGGCCGGTGGCCAGGGCTTCCACCTGGTTGAAGCCAATGGCCTCGAGGGTGACATCGGCCTCGGTGAGGCCCGCGTGGTGCAGCAGCGCGGTCAGGCCGATGTAGGTGGCGCCGAAGAAGCCAGGCAGGCCAATGCGCTGGCCTTTCAGGTCCGCGGGGGTTTGCACGCCGGCGTCGGCGCTGGCCACCACGGCCACGGGGAATTTTTGCCACCAGGTCATCACATAGACCACGGGCATGCCTTTGGCCCGGGCCATGAGCACTTGCTCGCCCGAGGCCACGGCAAAGGGCACTTCGCCGGCGGCCACCAAGCGCACGCCGTCGGTCTCGAAGCTGTAGTCGAAGTCGATGGCGAAACCGGCTTCGCGGAAGTAGCCTTTTTCCACGGCCACATAGAAGGGCGCGAACTGGATGTTGGGAATGTAGCCCATGGGCAGGCGCACGGTTTGGGGCGTGGGGGAAGGCTGGGCCGCGGGCGCTTGCGCCGGCGCGCCCGAGCCGCAGCCCCACAGCATCACGATGGTCAACAGCAGCGTGAGGGCACGGATGACGGAATTGCGGTGCAGCATGACGGCGACCTCCATGGATGAGGGCTTAACGGCGACCCACGCCGGTGACCACCCGCTGGCCGTTGCGGCTTTGCCAGTGGAGCAAGCGGCCTTCGAGGAAGCGCACCAGCCCATACAGGCTCAGGGCCAGGGCCATCAGGGTGAGCACGCCCACGAACACCAGCGCGGTGTCGTAGCGCCCCCGGGCCTCGTTGATGAGGAAGCCCAGACCTTCCCGCGCGGCGATGAATTCGCCCACCACCGCGCCCACCACCGAAAGGGTGGCCGCGATGCGCAGCCCGCTGAAGAACATGGGCAACGCGGCCGGAATTTCCAGATAGCGCAGCACCTGCAGCCGCCGCGCGCCTAAGGAGCACAGCAGGTGGTACATTTCCACGGGAATGCTGCGCACGCCCAGCATGGTGTTCATCAGCAGGGGGAAGAAGGTGATGAGCACGGTGATGAGCACTTTGGAAAGCATGCCCGGGCCGAACCAGATGATGAGCAAAGGCGCGATGGCCACCACGGGCACGGCCTGGCTGGCCACGATGTAAGGCGCGAAGAGGCGCTCTAAGCGGCGGAACTTGGCCAGCGCGTAGCCCAAGGGCGCGCCCAGGGCCACGCCCAAGGTCAGGCCGACCAGCACTTCCTGCAAGGTCACCCAGGTGTGGCGCACCAGGGTGCCGGCGCGCGCGGCCTGCCACGCCCGCAGCAGCACCTGGTCGGGCGTGGGCAGGATGAAGGACGGCAGACCGCTGAAATGCGCCACGGCCCACCAGCCGACCAGCCCCATGACGATGGCGAGCAGCTCGGGCCCTCGGGCCGGGGGCTGGCGGCGTGGGCGCGGGGTGAAGGGACGGTCGGTGTGCATGGTCACTTGCCCAAAAACGAGCGCGGCCCCGAGCAACACCCTCGGGGCCGCGCGTCAACGCCTTTCTCACCCGGCACGGCCGGGCCGCGCGGCCATAGCTGCCGCGCGCCACGAAAGGCAACCTTCTCCCATCCGGACTATACCGTCGGCCCCGGAATTCCACCGGGTCGGGCCCCGCGCCTGGGCGGCCTGAGCGGGGCTTCGCGGGCTTTCACCGCCGGTCGGGAATTGCGCGCCGGGGGCGCGCTCACCCTGCCCCGAAGGTTGCGTGGGTCGTTTGTTTGTCGGGCTTTATCCTACCACGCCTGGGCTGGCTTGGCAATGGCCGGTTAATGCGTATAGCCACTCCAACCTCCAACCTCCAACCTCCAACCTCCAACCTCCAACCGCTTCCCCACTTCATGCTACAATACTCCTCACCGCGAACCCTGGAGGTGTGCATCATGCCTTGGGACCCCAGCGAAGCCATTGGCTATATCGTGGGCGGCAGCCTGCAAACGGGCCTGGAGGTGCGTTTGAGCATCCCCCCGGTGCGGTTGCAGGAGGGCGCGTTCGTGGTGGCCCGCCACCCGGCCACCGAGACCGAGCCCGGGTGGGTCTTCTACGGCCTGGTGACCGACCTGCGCCTCGCGGCCTCCGACGCCCGCTTTGCCGACGAGCAGGTGGCCCAGCGCTTTGGCCAGGGCCTGGCCGCGTTGCTGCACGGCCAAACCCTCTACACCACCTTAATCTTCACCCCCCACCTCATGCTCGAAACCCCACCCGAGGGGGAACCAGCCCGCAGCCAGTGGTTCGCGGCCATCGAAAGCGGCCAGCGCAGCCAGCCCCGCCCCATCCCGGCCAAGACCATCCCGCCGCACCACACCCGGGTGTATCTGGCCGACCAGGGCGATGTGGACCAAATCTTCGGCCAGGCCGACCCGGAAGGCCGCTTCTTCGTCGTCGGTTCCACCCGCGAACAGGGCTACGCGGTGCGGCTGGACCTGGAGCGCTTCGTGCGTCGGCCCGCGGGGGTGTTTGGCGCCACGGGCGCGGGCAAGTCCTTCTTGGTGCGCCTGCTGCTGGCCGGGCTCATCCACTACCGCCGGGGGCCCGCGGTGCTGGTCTACGATATGCACAACGAATACGGCTACGATATCGAAGACCCCGAGAAGAAAACCCGGGTGGTGGGCCTCAAGACCAAATTCCCGGCCAAAGTGCGGGTGGTGGGCCTGGGCCGGGGCACCCTCATCCATGGCCAGCAGGCCCCCGATTACCAGCTGGAAATCGCCATGCGCGACATCGAACCCGAAGACATCGAGCTGCTGGCCCGGGAGCTCAACCTCACCGACACCGCGCCCACGGTGCTCGACGCGTTGGTCAAATCCTTCGGCCCCGACTGGTTCCGGCAGTTCAAGGCGTTGGTGCCGGGCAAAACCGAGACCATCGTCGACGACAAGGGCAAAGAGCGCAAAATCCCCGCGCCCGATAGTGTGGAAGGCTGGGCCCGGGCGCACAACATCCACGAGCGGGCCGCGCTGGCGTTGCATTCCAAGTTGCGCCGCCTCTTTGGCCGCGATTATATCGTGGAAAACCCGGCCGAAAACACCTTGCAGTCCATGATTGAGGACCTGGAAGCCGGGCGCACGCTGGTGCTTTCTTTCGGCAAATATGAAACCGACCTGGACTATCTCTTCGTGAGCAACCTGATGACCCGCAAAATTCGCCAGCACTGGGTGGAGCGCACCAACCAGTATCGCAGCCGCCAGGCCGAAGAGCCGCGGCCTTTGGTGGTGGTCATCGAGGAAGCCCACAAACTCCTTAGCCGCGACATGGCCGCGCAGACCACTTTCAACATCCTGGCCCGGGAGATGCGTAAGTATTATGTCACGCTGTTGGTGGTGGACCAGCGCCCTTCGCAAATCGACGACGAAATCATGTCGCAGCTGGGCACCCGCATCGCCGGCTGGCTGGGCGACGAAGACGACATTCGGGCCGTGCTGGCCGGGCTCTCGGGCCGGGAAACTTTGCGCGGCCTGTTGGCCCGGCTGCAGCTGGGCGAGGAAGTGCTCATCACCGGCTACGGCGTGCCCATGCCCATTGTGGTGCGCACCCGGCGCTACGACGATGCCTTTTGGCGCGACCTGCTGGGCGACCAGACCGCCGCGCCCACTTCCGCGGCACAAATTCTGGACGAACTGGGCTTCTAACCCCCAACCACCAACTACCAACCACCAACCACCAACTTCTAACCTCTCTCGGAGCCATCCCATGAGCTTCCTGCGCAAAGCCTTCGGCCACGACGACGACGCCCCGCCGCCCATCCAGCGGCGTCCCCGGCGGGGGGCGGGCCCCGAGGCCCAGCCCCCGGAAGCCCCTGCGCCCACGCCGCCCCCTGCTGCGCGGCGTGCAGCGCCGTCAGCCCCCGCGTCTCAGGCCGAGGCTGTTTCGGTGCTGGCCGCGGGGCTGCACCTGGAAGGCGAGCTGACGGGCCAGGGCACGGTGCGGGTCGAGGGCCGCTTTCGGGGCCGGGTGCAGCTGGATGGCACCCTCATCGTGGGCCCCACGGGCCGGGTGGAAGGCGAGACCCTGGTCGCGCGGCGGGTGGTGGTCGAGGGGCTGGTGCGGGGCCCGCTGCTGGCCGAGTATGTAGAAATCGGCGCTACGGGCAAAGTGTGGGGCGATGTGACCACCGTGACCTTCGTGACCCGTGAGGGCGCGTTTTTGCGCGGCCAGGTGCGCATGGAGGAGGCCGTGACCCTGCCGTGGGAAGCCGAAGCCGACGAAGGGGCCCCGGCCGGTGAAGCCGCGTCGCCCCCGGCCGCGGCGTCGGCCCCCGCGGAGCCGGTTCCCCCAACCCCACCCCCCGATGCCGAGGCCCCCGCATGACGCGCCGCCCCCTGCTGGTCACCGGCGCACACCGCTCGGGCACCACCTGGGTGGGCAAAATGCTGGCCGCCGCGGGTGGGCTGGTGTACATCAACGAGCCTTTCAACCGCCATCACCGGCCCGGGGTGTTTGCCGCAACGGTGCCTTACTGGTATGTTTACCTGCACCCGGGCAATGAGGAACCCTACCGGCAGGCCCTGGCGCAAACCCTGGCCCTGCGCTATGGCTGGACCCGGGAACTGCGGGCCCTGCGCAGCCCCCGGGATGTGGCCCGTATGCTGCGCGACGGCCTGTGGTGGGCCTGGGGCCGCCTCACCCGCGCCCGCCCGCTGCTCAAGGACCCCTTCGCGGTGCTTTCGGTGCCCTGGTTCCGCCGGCGCTGGGACGCACAGGTGGTCGTGGTGGTGCGTCACCCGGCCGCGGTGGTGGCCAGCTGGCTGCGCCTGAATTGGGTGGTGCACCCCAAGCAGTTACTGGCCCAGCCCGAGCTGCTGGTGCACGGCCTGCCCCCCGGCGAGGTCGAGGCGTTGCGGGCCGCGGCGGCCACGCAGGACCGCCTGACCTGGGCTGCCGCGCTGTGGCGGGCCCTGTACGCGGTGGTGGACCGCTACCGCGCGACCGAAGAGGTGCTGCTGGTGCGGCACGAGGACCTGGCCCGGGCCCCCGAAGCCGGTTTTGCCGCGTTGTATGCCCGCCTGGGCCTGCCCTTTCATGCCCGGGCCCGCCGCGCGGTGCGCCGCAGCGCCTATGGCCGCGCCGCGCACACCGACCCGCGGCACCCCCATCGCACCGCGCTCAACAGCCGCGCGGTGGTGCACGCCTGGCAGCAGGCCCTCACGCCGGCCCAAATCGCCCGGGTGCGGACGCTCACCGCCGGCGTGGCCGACCGCTTCTACGCGGCTTATGAATGGGAGGCGGCCCCATGAAGGCCCTGTGGATGCGCTTGACCACCGTCGACGACCCCGCGGCGTGGCAGCGTTGGCTCGCGGCCTGGCGCTGGTGGTGGGCCGTGGGTGTGCTGGCCGCGGCCCTGGCCGCGGGGGTGTATCCCCTGCTCCCCTGGCCTTATCGCACCCGGGCTCAGGTGGTGGTGGATCACAACCTGGAAGCCGCGCTGCCCCGGGGCACGGACCGGCAACTTTTCTACTACCTGAGCCGGGAGAACAAAAAGCTGGAAGCCCTGGCCTGGTCCGACGAAGTGTTGACCCCGGTGGCCGAGCGCCTGGGCCAGCCCCTGGCCCGCTTGCGGGGCAGCGGCCCGCTCACCTTGCGGCAGGAGAAGGACGGCCTTTGGCACTTTTGGGTCACCGCGGCCACGCCCCAGGCGGCCCGGCAGGCCGCGGCCCTGTGGGCGCAAGGGTTTGTGGAACACGCCCGCGCGGCCGTGGCCGCGGCGCAAGAGGCCGAGGCCTGGCGCGCCCAACAGGCCCGCCTGGCCGAGAACTTGGCCCAAACCCGCTTCGTGTGTCAGCACTTACGCCAGGTGCAGGCCGAGCTGGAAACCGCCTCGCCGCCCGAGGCGACTTCGCCCTGGCAGGCGTGGGCCCTGGCCGAGCGGTTGGCCTGGCTGGCTTCGGGCGCGCAGCCCTTGCCCCCCTGGCCCACCACCGCGTCCGACGCCGCGGACCTGCTGGCCGCGGCCCGTTCCCTGGCCCGGGCCCGGGCGCAGGCCTGCCCCCAACGCCTGACCGCGCTGGAAGCCGAACTGCAGCGCGCCCTGACCGCGCGGCAGGCCGCCGAGGCCCGCAGCCGAGGGGTCTCGCCCTTCGTCATCGTCACCCCAATGCAAGTCCAGCCCGAAGGGTTGCCCTTGCAGCGGGCGCCTTCCCGGGCCATGTTCATGCTGGCCGCGGCCCTGTTGGCCTGGGCGGGCAGCGCGCTGGCCGTGCTCTTCTGGGCTCCTGCCCCCGGAGGCGACGCATGACCCCGCGCTGGCTGCGCCTGCGCCGCGCCCTCTGGGCCCTCACCCTGCTCGCCTTGCCGGTGACCAGCTTTCGTTATTACCCCCCGGTCTTCGGCAGCGGCACTTCCAAGCCCTTGGCCTTTGGGCCCGCGCTGCTGGTGGTGCTTGTGGCGCTTTTGGCGGAACCGGCGTGGGCCTGGCGGCGGGTGCGAACGGCCGTGCCCGTGGCCCTGGCCGTGTGGCTGCTGGCCGCGTTGGGCAGCACGGGGTGGGCCTTGCTGAGCCCCCCGCCGCCGGTATCGGGCTTTTCGCTGCTGGCCCGGGCCGCGCGGGCCTGGCTCAGCTGGGCCGTGGGCCTCACCTTTTTGGCCGCCGCACTGCTGGCCCTGCGCACCCGCCAGGATTTGACCTTCACCCTGCGCTGGCTGTTCGTTGGCTTTGGGGTGGCCGCGCTGTGGGGCAGCCTGCAGCTGGCGTCCCTGGTGGTCGGCTTCCCCCCGCGGGCGTGGCTGGCGCAGGCCCAAACCTGGTTTTCGCTGCGGCCCTGGGGCCAGCCCCGGGTGCAAGGGCTGGCCTTCGAGCCTTCGTGGTTTGCCGACCAGCTGGCCGTGCTCTATGCCATGTGGCTGGCCGCCGGCTGGCTCACGGGTTACACCCGGCCCTGGAAGGGGCGCGGCCGACGGCTGGCCCTGACTTTGTGGGCCGCGGTGCTGTTGGTGTGGACCTACTCCCGCAGCGGCGTGCTGGTGGCTTTGGTCGCCCTGGCCGCGGTGGGCCTGCGGGCCGGCTGGCGCGGCTTGCGCCGCGGGCGGGCGCTGCGGACACGGCTGTTGCGGGGGCTTGTGGCCGGGGGCGCAGTGTTGGCGTTGCTGGGCGGGCTGTTCGCGGCCGCGGCCCAGCGCAGCGATTACTTCCGGGTGTTGTTCCATTTGGAGCCCGGCCAATCCTTGGTGGATTATGTGGTGCAGGCCCGGGCCGGCGCGCGGCTGGCCCTGGCCGTGGCCGGTTGGCGGGTGTTCGAGGAACACCCCTGGCTGGGCGTGGGCCTGGGCGGCAGCGGGCTGTATTTGTACGAGGCTCTGCCCGAGTGGTCCCGCACCGAGCTGCGGGATATTGCCTACGCACTGAGCCCCCAGCACCGGCCCGTGCTCAACCCCAAGAGCATGTACCCGCGCTTGCTGGCCGAGACCGGGGTGGTGGGCTTTGCCGCGTTCGTGGCTTTTTTGCTGGCCTTTTGGGCCCGGCTGGAAGGGCTGCTGGCCGAGCCCGACGCCGAGGCCCGCTTCGTGGGCTGGGCCGGGTTGTGGCTGCTGGTGGCCATGCTCGCCCGCTGGGGGAGCCAGGACGCGCTTTCGCTGCCCACTTTTTGGTTGAGCGCGGGCGTGGTGCTGGCCTACGCGGCCGCGTCGCGAGCCCGCGGGGAGGGCGGAAGGTGGGGGGGAGAGGTTGGAGGCCGGTGACCCGTCTGGAAAAAGGTTTACACTTTAATCTTCCCCGCATCTGATATAACATGAACTTCATAGGGGTTGCCCGCCTCCTGCCCCCAATCCCCAACCTCCTCTCGTCCAACCTCGGGTATAATTCCATCCCGGGCTTTGGCCGCGGGCATCTTTTGCTTGAGGTGTAACATGCTTTTTGCCTGGCTCCCTCTCGAAGCCAAAGGCGCGGGCATTGGTTCCTTTTGGGCCCTGGCCCTGGTGCTCACTTTGGCCGTGGCCGTGCCGTTGCTCTTCAGCCGCCTGCGACGCTGGCGCATCCCCGTGGTGGTGGGCGAAATTTTGGCCGGCATGGTGGTGGGCCGCAGCGGCCTGGGCTGGGTGCAGCCCGACGAACCCATGCTGCGCCTGCTGGCCGAAATCGGCTTCGTCTTCCTCATGTTCCTGGCCGGTATGGAGCTGGACCTGCGCGCCCTGCGGGCTCCAGCCGCGCGCGGACAGGCCGAAAACGGCCCCCGCTTCAACCCCCTGACCCTGGCCGTGGCGCACTACACCCTCACCGTGGTCATGGCCCTCGGCGTGGGCTGGGCCCTGGCCCGCATGGGCTGGGTGCGCATCCCTACCCTCATGGCCCTCATCCTTTCCACCACTTCCATGGATGTGGCCATGCTGGTGCTCAAAGAGCGGGGGTTGATTGGCGGGCGCTACGGCCAAACCCTGCTGCTCACGGCCATCATCGCCGACTTCGTTTCCATGTTGCTCATCACCGTGCATGTGGCCGTGCTTTCCAAAGGCCTCACCCCCGAGATTTTGCTGGTGGGGCTGCTGTTCGTCGCGGTGTTCGCCTTTTACCGGCTGGGCATTTGGGCCCTGCCCGGCTTGCGGCCCTTGCTGGATGAGCTTTCCCACGCCACCACCCACATCAAAGTGCGGGTGGCCTTCTGGCTGTTCGTGGCCTTCGTGGCCCTGGCCGAGGTGCTGGGCGTGGAAGTGATTTTGGGCGCCTTCCTGGCCGGCATGCTGGTGGCCCTGCTCTCGGGCCCCGAGGATGTAGAAACCCGGCACCAGCTGGAAAGCGTGGGCTATGGCTTCTTCGTGCCCATCTTCTTCATCATGGTCGGGGCCAAGTTCAACCTGGCCGCGTTTGCCGGGCAAGGCGGCCGGGCCTGGCTGCTGGTTCCCCTGCTGCTGTTGGCCGCGGTGGGCATCAAAGTGCTGCCCGCGGTGGTCTTTCGCCGGGCCTTTTCGTGGCGCGAAAGCCTGGCCGGCGGCGCGCTGCTCTCGGCCCGGCTTTCCCTCATCATCGCCGCGGCCGAAATCGGTCAGCGCCTGGGCGCGTTCGACGAAGCCGTGGTCGCGGCCATCGTGCTGGTCGCGGTGGTCACCGTGGTGGCCGCGCCGTGGGTCTTCAACCGCCTGGTGCGCGAAGCCCCGCAACCCCTGGCCGCGCGGCCCATCGTGGTGGTGGGCGGCGGGCACCTGGGCGTGCATCTGGCCACGCTGGTGCGCGAGCATCAGCAGCCCGTGGTGGTGCTCGACGACGACCCCCAGCGGGTGGCCCGAGCCCGGGAGCAAGGCCTGGAAGCCCACCTGGCCCGGCCCTACCAGGAGGCCGCGGCGCCCTGGCTCGAGCAGGCCCAGGCCGCGGTCATCACCCGCTCGGACCCCGACCTGGCCCTGCAGTGGGCCCGCTGGCTGCGGGGGCATTTTGGCATCGAACCCGTGCTGGTGCTCACCCCCGAGGTCACCATCCGCACCGCCCTGGCCGAAGACCCGGCCGTGCTGGTCATCACCCCCCTCGAGGCCCAGGCCACTTTTCTGGCCCTCATGGCCCGCAACCCCGATTTCATGCGCCTGCTGGTCTCGGCCCACGACCAGCGCGATGTGCACGCCGTGACCCTGCGCAACCCCGCCTATCACGGTCGGCGCATCCGCGACCTGGATTGGCCGGCCGAGGTGCTCATCCTCACCGTGCAGCGCGAGGGCGAGTATCTGGTGCCCCACGGCAACACGCGGCTGCAGCTGGGGGACCTCATCACCCTCTTGGGCGCGCCCGAGGTCTTGGCCGAGGTGGAACGCCGGCTGCAGCAGCCCGTAACCTGACCCCGCCCTGAAGGTGTGCCATGTCCACGCCCGTAAGCCTCGCGCGGCCCGCCATGGCCAAGCTCAGCCCCTTCACCGGGCTGCTGGCCCTCACCCTGGTGCTCACCCGGCTGGTGCAGCTGCCCGGGCCCCGGCGCACCCTCAGCCTGGGCCAGGTGCAGTTCACCGTGGCCCTCAACGCGGCCCTGGCCCTGGCCGCCCTGTTGGCCGCGTTCACCGTGGTGGGCATGGACTGGCTCCTGCGCGACCACCCCGCGTATCATCCCCGTCGGTTGGGGTGGCATGTGCTGCTGCCCACCTTTGGCCTGTGGGCCTTAGAAGCCGTGCTGCTGGCCTTGCCCTTGGGCCCCATGTGGTGGTTCACCTTAGGGGTGGGGCTGGTGGCCCTGGTGGTGGTGTTGTGGGCCGAGTTCATCGCCCTGGACCCGCAAGACCCCCGGGCTCTGACCGCGCTGTGGGCCCTGCAAGCCGTGGCCTATGGCCTTTACCTGCTGCTGGCCCTGGCCGTGCGGGCCGCGAGCTGGCGGCTGGCCTTCACCGCGCCCTGGCTGGCCCTGGCCGCGTGGGTGGTGGCCCGCCGGCTGTGGGCCCTGCGGCCGCATCCGCCCCGTTGGGGCACGGGCGTGTGGGTGCTGCTGGTCATGGGCCACCTGAGCGCGGCCTGGTTCTACGCGCCCTTGGGCCCCCTGGCTTATGCCCTCATGCTGGTGGGCGTGCTCTACGCGCTGGTGCCCAACCTGCTGGAGCCGCAGCTCGAACCCGTGTGGACCGCGCTGCTGCTGTGGGCCCTGGCCTTGGTGCTCGCGTGGCCGCCCCTTGGCGGGAAGGGCTGACATGACCACCCCAACGCCGCTGCAACCCGCCCGCTGGTCGCACCCCGGCGTCACCCTGCAGCGCGCCCATGTGCAGGCCATGCGCGCCCATGTGGCCGCCCAGGCCCCCCTGGAAGCCTGCGGCCTGGTCGCGGTGCACCGCGGCCTGAGCCAGCGGGTCTACCCCATTCCCAACGCGCTGGCCAGCCCGGTGCGCTACCGCCTGGAGCCCCACGCCTACCTGCGCGCGCTGCAAGACATGGACGCTCACGGCTGGCAGGTGGGCCTCATCTACCACTCCCACCCCCGAGGCCGCCCCTACCCCTCGGCCATCGACCTGGCCGAGGCCACCTACCCCGACGCGGTCTATTACATTTGGGCCCCGGTGGGCCAGGTGTGGGTGGCCCGGGGCTATCTTTTGCGGGCCGGGCGGGTGCAGCCCGTGCCCGTGCGTTGGGTTTGAGGGAAAAAGATGTTGAGGGCCGGGCTGTCTCGCGTGGCCGTTGCTTCTCGTCGCCCCATCCTGGCGCTGCCGACGGTGCTGGGTTGGCTCGCGGGGGTGGTGCTGCTGGTCGGCGGGCCGTGGTCCCCCGGCAAGGCCGCCCCTTGGGCCCTGCGCGTGCACCCCGATGGCGGGCTGTTCGTGGGCGATGTGCTCAGCTTCGAGGTGCTGGCCCCCCCGGGCTACCAGCCGCCGCCCGACGGTTCCCCCACCGTGCGGCTGCAAGTGCTGGCCGGCGACCGCCCCACCTGGGAGGCCCCGCTGCAGGTGCACGGCATCGAGGGCTATTGGGCCGCGGTGTTTCCGTGGGTGTGGGCCACGCGCGGGGTCGCGCCGGGCGCGTATACCGTGGTGGCCTACCTGGACGCCGAGGAAGTGCTGCGCCAAACCATCACCCTGGCCCCGGCCGCGGCGCGCCCCTGGTGGGAAACGGGGGTGGCCTGGCGCACCGCGGCCTGGCCCGTGGCCGAGGTCACTTTTTTCAGCCGCACCGCCGCGGCGCGGGACTTGCCTTTGGTGCGCTCGGCCCTGGAAGATGCCCGCCGCGGCCTGGCCCAACCGGAGGGGTTCCCCCAAACCCCCCAGCCGGTGCCCCTGGTGCTCATGCCCCGCCTGCTGGGCCAGGGCGGCTTTACTTCGGGGCACATCTGGTTCACCTATACCGACCGGGACGCCACCGCGTCGTATTTTCCGATTTTGGCCCGCCACGAGCTGGTGCACTGGCTCGACCGGCAGCGGGAGGCCCGCTATCGCTCCCTCATGCTGGTGGAAGGCCTGGCCGTGTACCTGGCCGGGGGGCATTACAAGCCCGAGCCCCTGGCCCCCCGGGCCGCGGCGTTGTTGCTGCTGGAGGAGTACATTCCGCTGACCACCCTGGCCGACGGCTATTTCTACGATTATCAGCACGAAATCGCCTACCTCGAGGCCGGCGCGCTGGTGGAATACATGGTGCAGCGGTGGGGGTGGCCGGCCTTTGCCGGGTTCTATTGGGGGCTGGACCCGGACCTGGCCGACGGCGCGGGGCCCATTTTCGACGCCAATTTGCAGCAGCATTTTGGCCTGTCGCTGGCCCGGCTGGATGCCGATTTTCGGCGCTATTTGGCCGCCCAGCCCGATGCCGCGGCCTGGGCCGACGATGTGCGCCTGACGGTGGCCATTTTCGAGGCGTTGCGGCGCTATCAGCGGCAAATGGACCCCAGCGCGTATTATGGCACGGCCTGGCTGCCCGACCTGGGCCGCATGCAGAGCGCCGGCGCGGTGGCCGACGCGGTGCGGGGGCCGGCCACGGTGGCCCATGCCACGGTGGAGCTGTTGCTGCAAGAGGCGCATGTGGCCCTGGCCGCGGGGGATGTGGCCCGGGCCCAGGCGAATGTGGCCGCGGTGCAGGCGCTGCTGGATGCCCAGGCCGCGGGGCGGACCGAGCCGTGGCGCGCGCATCCCGAGGCCGCGCGGGTGGCCGGGTGGGTGCAGGCCGCGCGCGGCTGCGGGGTGGAGCCCACGGACCTGCAGCGTCGGGCCGACGGGCAGGTGTGGGTGTGGGGTTGGCCCCGGGGCGGGCATCCGGGGTTGGCGGCGGTGGCCGTTGCCCCGGGGGGCAGGGCCGAGGCCTTAGCCTGCCGGGTGGATTTGCATGGGGGCCTGGTGTGGCCCGGGGGGCCGACGCCGGTGTATGTGCCGGGCCCGCGGCATGTGCCTCGCTGGATGCGGGCGGGGCGGTAAGGGCCCCGCGGCGGGCGGAAGGTGACATAACTTTCGCGAACACCCCCTGGCCGGCGGGGGTTTAGGGGCTTTTTTGCAAAAGGGTATTCGCGCGAGAGAAAAACGGCGCGTGAACGGGCGAAAAAGAGGGCTATGTGGCGGTTTATTTCCTTGACGGCCAGGAAAATATGCGGTATAAGAAGGCCGTAAGCGATGGCTTGAGGGTGCCGGGGTTTGGTATCCCAAAAGCAAAAATGCCCGCCAGGGCATTGCGACAGCGAAGTGGCGGGCCAGCCTCCGCCCTTCGCCCTCAATCCCAAAAGCAAAAATGCCCGCCAGGGCATTGCGACGGCACTTCTTCGGGGTCCAGTTGGACCCCGTCGAAAGAGACATCCCAAAAGCAAAAATGCCCGCCAGGGCATTGCGATTACTTCCACAGCGTTTCGGCCTGGCTTTCCTCCACGCGAATCCCAAAAGCAAAAATGCCCGCCAGGGCATGGTGACCCGCAAGCCTGGCCAAGCCCCGAGGAGGGGCTTTATTTTCCCCCGCTGGCTGGCGGCGGG
>Ga0256833_1001504_pt1 | contig 17152 bp, 11 predicted proteins | sample 356284metaG_FD_190535 | JGI IMG/M metagenome (GOLD analysis project Ga0256833, IMG submission 190535) | Hydrothermal vent microbial communities from Mid Atlantic Ridge, Atlantic Ocean - 356-284 | ecosystem: Environmental > Aquatic > Marine > Hydrothermal vents | place: Atlantic Ocean: Mid... | reverse complement strand
AATCGGTACTTATTTTACCCGGCTTTTTCAATTCTTCCTGAAGATAGAGAGGGAGAGTAAAAATGCTTCTGATAAATCCGGGATAGAAAAATTTAAGGGATAAATTTCTTCTCTTAATCTCTTTTTCCAGTTCCTCCTCAGTTACATCTGAAGGTTGCTTTGATTTAGATGCAATGACAAAGGACCAGAGCGACTGGAAAGACATCATGAAGGTAAGATAGATATCCACAAAGGGGAAAACTTCTTTAAGTGTTCTGTAAAGGGTTGTGGGCAAATTGTAGTAAAAGATATCTGCACTGCCTGATTGAGCTACAAGTATGCCATCATCTGTCAGAATATCAAAAATTCGGGAGTAGAATTCCTTCGTGAAAAGATAAACAGAGGGACCCTCCTCAAGGGGCTCAGTGAGGTCAGAAATCACCACATCAAACTTCCTGTCAGTCTCAAAGACATATTTTCTGGCATCTTCAAAAATTACCCTGCTCCTTGGATCATCAAAGGCTCCTCTGTGCCACTTCTCCAGATACTTTTTGCAAACAGAAACCAGTTCCTCATCAATATCAACCATCACGACTTCTTTTACATCTGGATGAAGCAGGACCTCTCTCAATGTTGCACCTTCACCACCACCTATTATGAGAACTCTTTCAGGTGATGGATGTAAAAGCATTGCAGGATGAACAAGCATCTCATGGTAGATAAACTCATCAATCTCAGCAGATTGAATCTTTTCATCAAGGAAGAGCACCCTTCCAAATTCACATGTATCAACTATATCTATCTTCTGAAACTCAGATTTCCCCTGATAAACAAAATTCTCAACCCTGTAAAAATAGCTTAAACTATCCCCCATCGTTTCTACATACCACACCGGTGGACACTTTTTTTCCATAATAAACCTCTTTTTATGAATCTTACGCTATTACAGCCCTGGAGTCTGTTGTAACCTTTTCAGATTCCACAGGCAATTCCGATTCCTTTTCCCTGAGTACGCCCCTCTTCAACTCAAAGAGAGTCATCTTCTCCGGTTTGAAATATTTCTCAAGTACCTCCAGAGCCTTCTCCACATCCACCTCATCACTGCAGTAGAATAGATCCACTGCAGCGTAACCATTCTCCGGCCATGTGTGGATTGTGTAGTGGGATTCCTCAATGATGATTACTCCAGAAACACCATGTGGCTGGAATTGATGGAAGAATGAACCAATTGAATGTGCATGAGATTTTAATGCCGCTTCCTGGAGGGCCTTTTCAACATAATCGCGGCTGGTGAGGGTTTTTGGATCACATCCATAGAGCTCCACGATCAACTGGGTTCCAAGTGCCTTTTTCACTTCATCATACCTCCTGGTTAGGGTTTTCACCAATTGTCAAGGTATAAAAGCCCGCAAAAACAGATACGCTTGTCGGCTTCACCGTCACGCATACCTTTCTTCACCTCCTTTCCCTGGAAACTGTAATTAGGTATTATATTTAAAAGGTTTTAGTTGTCAAGGGAAGATCAGGTTTTCCATTTGCATAATTCCCCCTTTTGTTAGAAAATTATAGTATGATTGAGGGAAGGTTGTTCATACTGGGTTTTGAGGGATATGATACTGAAAGCGCAAGAGAATTCTGCAGGAACTACAATCCTGCCGGGTGGATCATCTTCAAAAAGAACATCTACGACCGGGAGCAGCTTGTTCAGATGATTGAGGAACTTAAGGCCATTTGCTCTCCATTTCCCGTTTTCATCGCAGTCGATCAGGAAGGTGGCAGGGTCAACAGACTGCCTGAAAAATTTCCCCCGGCAAGAGAAATGGCAGAAATATTTTCATCTTCTCCCGAAAAATTCAGGGAGACAATCGGGAGAATGGCTGATCTATTAAGAAAGTGTGGATTCAATCTCAACCTTGCACCTGTGCTTGATGTTGCAATCGTTGAAAGTGATGTGATAGGAGACAGAGCTTTTTCATCCTCCCCGGAAGTGGTAAAAGAAATCGGGAAAGAGTGGATTAGCATCTTCAGTGAAAGGCAAATCTTCTCCTGTGGTAAGCATTTTCCCGGTCATGGAGGGGTTGTGGCAGATTCTCATCAAATGTTGCCACATGATCATGTGAATTACGAAAAATGGAAGGAGCTGTATTTCCCACCATTCAGAGAAAATTTTCAGAATCTTGATTTTATCATGACAACTCATGTGGCTTTTGACTTTATTGATCCTGTTCTGCCTGCATCCCTTGCACCCACCACGGAAAAGCTTTTGAGGGAAGAGGGTTTTTCAGGATTCATTGTTTCAGATGATCTTTACATGAAGGCAGTGAAGGATAATTTTTCCCCCCACGATACAGTCAAACTCCTGCTTTCCAATCACACAGAACTATGGATAATCTCCGGTGATCTAATATATTACGACGAAATTTACGGTGCACTCTACGACCTCAAATGGAAAAGTGAGGTAAGGGACTTCCTGATTTATCAGAGGAAAAAGTTAGAAAAGTTCTGGTTGAAAAATTATGGCAGAAATCATCATTGATTTATCTGATAGAAAAGCCACAGAGAGAGAAATAAGTGGAGGTAAGGGCTCATCCCTCGCTTATTTATACAGAAAGGGTTTAAATGTACCACCTGCCGTCATTCTCACCACAAACTTTACACAGAAGGTTTTCCAGGCAGCCCAAATGGAAAATCTTATAGAAAGAATCAGGAGAGGAGATTATTCAGCTTCTGAAAAAGCAAGGGAAAAACTGGACTCAATAAACTTTAAAACCTTGATGGGAGTAGAATGGGAAAATCTCCTAAAGATAATCAAGAAATGGAAAACAATCGCCGTGAGAAGTTCGATCCTCTATGAAGATACCTCCGCATTCTCCATGGCGGGACAGGGTGAATCGGTAGTGGGTGTTGATTCAAAAGAGGAAGAAGTAACTGCTGCAATCAAAACTGTCCTCAAATCCTTTTTCAATCAGGGAATCATTCAACACATGGAGAGATATGGTGAAGATACTTTAAGAGGAGCAATAATCCTGCAAAAATTTATACCTGGTGAATACTCAGGCGTTATCTTCACCAGGATGAATGGCAGGATGATAATTGAGTATGTACCTGGAATCGCATCTCCTCTTGTTCAGGGAGAGGTGGAACCGGGAAGATATGAGGTAACTCATGAGGGAAAGATTATTCAGCAAAAAATTCCAGAAAAATTCAGGGTAATCTTTTATCAAAATGGCCTGAAAAAAATGGAGGTGGGTAAGAAGCCTCTGCCTCATAACATTATCAGAGAACTTATCCAGACGGGGAAGAAAATTGAAGAGATCTACAGTTCACCAAGGGATATTGAGTGGACCTACTGCTGTAACCAGATATACATTCTTCAGGCTAGACCCATAACCCACAGGGAGGACTTCAGTCAATACCACTGGTCCCGCATCCTGGGTGAAGAATTCTGGTCGGGGAAGGTGAGTCCGGTTATGTTTTCCCTTGTTGGAAAAGCAATTGAAGATTCTATGATAAAAAAACCACTTAAAGCACTTCTGGGGCGAGAATTAAGTGATATACCTGGCATCGCTCTGTTTCACGACCATATATACATCAACCTTGACCTTCTCAAACAGGCTTTCGGGATAATTCCCCGATGGGCTCTGACAGAGGAGCTTCTATCAATGTTTCCCCCATCAATGAAGGAAGAAATCAGAAAAAACTCTTCACCCCTGCCTGCAAAACTCCCTGTTGCCATGATAAGGTTTCTGATGGCACGGCTTCCCTGGTATTTTCACAGCAACTATCTGATTTTTCAAAAATTCGTTGAGGAAAATACACTCAAATGGCTCGACTTCTCGCTTCCGACAGGGAAAAACGAACTTCTGGAAAGCATGTATAAAATCGAAGAAGAACTTAGGGAGTTCCTCTCCATAGTGGTGTGGGGGGTAACCTACGCCTACATAGGTGTTCCCCTGACATTGAAAATTTTTGAAAAAATGACTGGAAGAAAATTTGCAAAAAGCTACTCTCATATTCTTTTCTCTGGACTTAAGGGTGATATTAACACCACCTTTATGAAAGAAATGAAAAAAATCAGGGAAAATCTCCCAGAGGAGTGGGAAAAAATTTCCACACCTGAGGAACTGGAAAATATGAAGAAAAAATATCCAGAATTTGCCAGAGAATGGGAAAATTTCATAAGAAAGTACCGTCACCGTTCAGAAGAAAGGGACCTTCTCATACCAAGATGGGAAGAGGATGAGATCCTTGTCCTTAAAATCATAAAATCTTCCTCAATTCCGCCACTCGAAGAGAGAAGTACTGGAGAAACTCTCAGAATTCTTAAACAAAGGGCAAAAGAGGAAAGGGTTAAATGGAGGATAATCTACTATCCACCCTTTCTCCTGTTTCTGTGGTTATCACGCACCTATTTGACCATGAGGGAGAATATGAGATTCTATGCTGATATTTACCTCCTTGCCTTCAGGAAAATTCTTCTGAAAATTGCTGAGAAACTGATGGAGGAGGGGGTGCTTGGGGACAGAGAAGAGATATTTTTCTTGACTTTTGATGAGATAAAAGAAATCATCATCAACGGAAATACTGATCCTGTAAAACAGATTGAAGAGCGGAAAGAAAAATTTTTTCAATCAGAATCACCGCCAGATTACATACTGGGGGGGAAACCCTTCGAAGTCCCGGCAGGGAATCTGGAACATTTAACTGGAGAAACCATAAGCCCCGGTTACGCGAGGGGAAAAGTGAGAATCATTCGTTCCCTCGATGATTTTTTTATGGTGGAAGAGGGTGAAATAATAGTAATGAGCAACATTGATCCCTCATGGAGTTCTCTGATCGGGAAAGTATCTGGAGCAATATTTGAGGTGGGTGGGCTACTCTCACATGGTGCCATAATTGCAAGGGAATTCAAAATACCTGCCGTGGCAGGCGTAAAAGATGCCACGAAAAAATTAAAGGACGGTGAAGAGGTAATCCTCGACGCAACTGCGGGCTACATTACAAGGATCAACTCTCAAAAATAACCTCTGTCCCTGAACCACCTGACTGCATCAACAATTGTCTCTGAAAGTGGCCTGCTCGTATGCCCCAGTTCTCTCCGCGACTTTGAATCGTCGTAGTACCAGTAGTAACCTGCCATCAGCCCAACTCCATGATCAATGGGAGGATTTTTGAGCAGCACGTCCATCACTTCTCCCGCAATTCTTATTACTGGAGCGGGAACAATAAATCGGGGGGGGCTTCTCCCCGTCAATCTGGCCACCTCTCTGAGAAAATCAAAGTAGGTAATGTTGGTACCGCCAATAATATACCTCTCACCTACCTTTCCCTTTTCATACCCCAACCTCAATCCCCTTGCGGTATCTCTCACATCAATCACATTGAATCCCCCTGGAGCTGCTGCAGGGATCCTCCCCCTCATAAATTCCACCAGTAATCTGGAGGAGGATATATACTCATCGCCGGGACCGAGACAGAAAGTTGGATAGACATAAATTACCGGTAACCCCCTATCCAGATAGTTAATTGATTCCATCTCTGCAGCCCTCTTGGCTCTGAAGTACGCAATTTTTAAATGACCAAGATTGTATTTAACATTCTCATCTGCCGGGTGCTCTCTGTTTCCCACACCAAGAGCAAAAATGGAGGCAAGGTAGAGAAATCTTTTTACACCTGCTTTCAGTGCATTTTCAAAAACATTTTTAGCTCCAATGTAATTGATTTCATACATAAACTTCTCATCTCTTCTTCTTGTGGAAATTACTCCCGCCAGGTGAAAAACTCCATCCACTCCCTCAAAAGCAGGGGATAGAGTATCATACACAAGTACATCTCCTACCACTTCCTCAACCTCACCACACCACTCCACCTTCCCTTTCTTTCTAACCAGTACCCTGACCTCATACCCATTTCTAAGAAGTTCTTCCACAAGATTCCTCCCAATGAAGCCTGTGGCTCCCGTTACAAGGACCTTTTTCATCTGATCCTCCTGAAAATAATGGAATTTAAAATTGCAATTAAATACCAGGGGTTGCTCTCCTGAATGAAGAACCCGCTTCCCGGCAATTCAAAGATTCGTTTATCTGCAAAATATTCACCCTTTGCCTTCTCAAAACCTGCAAGATCCGGGTCCCAAACTATTAAAACTTTCCCTCCATAAAGAAATGGGGAAAAATTGCATCTGAAAAAATCAGGGATTCTCCTGCCCCGTCTTCCCCAGTAATACAGGTATGACCGAAATATAATCTCCTCAGCCTTTCCATCTGAGAAGATGTAGCTGAAAAATTCATCAAGCCACCACTTACCAGTAATGGGGAAGAAGAGATTAAAGAGCAGGGGAAAGTAAACCAGTTTAAGGTGGGATGGTAACTTCAGGCAGCCGGGATTGATGAGCATGAGATAATCTGGATAAATTCCCCTTTTTGATAGGAGAAAACTTCCTCTTTCCCCCTCCGGACCCATTAAAACTACTATGACCCTTCTCCCAATCTTTTTAAAATTCTCCACATGCTCAATCCAGGGGTCATCAAAATTTTGAAAATATACGTCTGCCTTTAATTTTGACAGTAACCTCCATGTTAGCCTTGGTTCCACACCTCCCACACCAAAAATTGCATCTGAATAGAGGGAAGTGGTGATATACAGTGAAATAAAAATTATTACCAATAACTTTCTAACAAAAGGAAAACCCACCAGTGCTATTTTACCATAAAAGTGACACTTTTTAAAATTAACTCATTCAAATTGAAGGAGATTTTTCCTTCCCTTCATTCTGTTCTTAAATGTCACAAAAGCTTCATACCCGTAGGGGGAGATAAGATTGGCCACTTTCTCCATTAAACGGAGTGACTCCTCATGATTTTCCCTGAAATTATTTTTCCCCCTCCTTCTGAGAAGAAGAATCCTTGAACTCAACACACTCTGGAGAATCACCATACTTGTTTTAACATCACCATTTTTGTAAAAAAGCCCAGCAAGGCTCATCTCCCTTAACATCCTGTCAAGACCTCTTGAGTTACCAATAAATTCAGTGATTTTTCTCCAGTCTTGCTCACGGATGGCAATATCAACTTCAAGTAAACGTAACTTTCCACAATCAGGGAACTCCTCCTTTGCTTCAGAAAGTAACTCCTTCCCCTCATCTCTCTCCCCAATCTCCAGGTAATAGATTATCCTGTTTATGATCAGTTCAATAAACATGTCTTCATCCTCACACAGATCCATCGCCAGATCAAAGAACCTTTCCGCACTCCTCCTCTTTCCGGAATAACCTGCATAAAGGGCAATTATCTGAAAAAGAACGGGATGTCTCACAAGACCATAAGTCTTTACAAATCGCAAAATCTTTTGCTTAACCAGAGTCAATGAAAGTGGCGTATGTTTTACGAGTAAATCCCCCACCTCTTCACCAAGTTCAAAAACTTCGTCCATCACAGCCTCCAGATTTTTCTTGCAAATTTTACGACAATTATTGATGATGTCAAGTTAAATTTACCACTATTCAGAGCGGATTTTCTGAAAACAAAAAAAAGGGGGGAAACCACCCCCTCTTATCTTGTGAGATATATGTCGAGATAGAATGGAGTTCCGCTATTTCTGAAGAGAATCTGAGGTGCAAACCCTGCCACATAGTGATCAACACCAGTTCCATAAACAGAGTCAGCTCTGAGATAGTCCTGATCTCCGTTTACGAAGAGTGCAAGGGGAATATTGTAGAACCAGCATCCCAGCTCAGGTACCTCAACACCCATGTAGAGGGTGTTATCTTTGATGTAGAATACGCTCCTGTCGTAGGTGGTTCCATTGAATACATAGAGAAGCTGGGGAGGCATATCCCTATTGCCAGGTGCATAGGATGGAGAATCGTCACAGGGGAGCATTCTACCATCGGGAAGTGAAGAGGAAAAAGAATCAGACCTTATACTTCTCACAAAGAAGTCTCCAGTTGAGGTTGAATAACCCACCACTGCAATACCTGGATCAGAGGGATCGCCATACCTCAGAATATACGGTTTAGTCCCACCGGGTATTGATAAAGGACTATCATCTGACACGGTTCCATTAACAATTTCAGCCAATCTAATTCTCCCGAGAGCTGTATAGACCAGGTCGGCAGTAAAGTCACTTCCATTCCAGAATCCCTCTATATCAAGAAGAATGGCTGAAGGCGTTGCTCCAAGGCTTAGAGAGTTACATGTAAAATCTCCCCATCCAGAACCAACAGTATAATCAGACTGACAGAGAGAAACATTCCTGGAATTATCAATGTACGCCACAATCACCCTGTCACTGGTACCACTTCCAATACTGGGTACATAGGCAAGGGAGGCAAAGGCAGGATTGACACTGGAGGCAATGGTTTTTGAAGAATAATTAGACTTATCTTCCCCGCTCGAGTAAAAAACAAGGTCACTGCCGTCACTCACTCCTACGGAGATAAAAAATCTTTTTCCATTGCTGGTAGAGATATAATCAGAATCAAATATATTAAAACCAGATGCGCTACTGCCGATTTTCGCTACAGATGCAGAAATCTGTAATCCATAAACACCTGCTCCACCCCTCTTAAACCCACTTGCCATTACATTCACATTACCTGTTTCATCCTCAAAGAGGTCAAATCCACCATTTCTTATAACAGGCAGCAAAGGAAGATGGTAATCCTGATTCTCCTCAATCACACTTGCACTGAATGGATCTGATGAAAAGGGTACTCCCTCGTAACTCTTCAAATCCTGATTCCAGGCAGAGATGAAAAGCTTTCCGCCAGAAGAGATAAAGGCTGAAGTACTTTTCACCCCCAACAAAGGATAATCAAATGCTCTATTGAGAAAATCTGGATAATTTTCAATAGTAACTGTTACAGGATTTGCTCCATCCATATACAAGCCAGTCAGTTCTCCCTCAGTAAAAATGATACCACTTTCATTCACATACCTCACCACCTCCCATCTGTCCCCATCAAGCACGATCGCAGGAGAGTTGAGGAGCAGTGCTTTATTTATGCTGTACTCCTTACCAAAGGTCTGGACGGTGGGAATAGTTGAATCTTCAGGATAAATCTTGAGAACTCCTCTGAAGGTATAGTCAGCCTCATTTCTCCTGTAGAAAATGTACCCCTTCCCACTGTCAGAGATCTCAAAGGCAGGTGGGGAGAGGGTGTAACCGCTATTCTGATCAACAGTGAAAAAGCTCCAGTTGCCATTATCTTCCCTTCCATACACAATCTGCGCAGCAGGTATGCTGAAGCTGAAGTAGTAACATACAACCTCACCCCTGTTTGAGACTGGATTGTATCTTGCAACGATTTTCAGGGGAATGTAATCAGCCGGAGCGGTGGTTATCTCCCTTTTATAACTCAGGGTACCACTCACTGTGTTGTAAACTGCCTCTGTGAGGGTAACCTCATGTGTTACCTCAAAGTAGAAGAAGTGGAGATTATCCCCTTCCCTGTACAGGGAGGTTGCGAAGTAGACTGAGAATCTGCTGTTTGAATCTATATCTGCAATTGTGGTGATTCTTCTCACATAAGTCACATTTCCGTCAAAGTGGTAGAGATTCAATCCGGCTTTATCCCACAGGGAAAAGAGAGATACATAGTAACCCCCACTTCCATCATCCGTCACATCAAAGGATGAAACTGGCTGGGTGGTGACAGTCGCAAAGGAGGAACCGGCAAAATTAAAGTCATCGGGATTGTAGGCAACCTTAAGTCCCTCCCTCGTCTTTGAATCGGTATAGAAAATTGCGTATCCACTTCTGTAAGGTACCATTTTGCTTATCAGACCCGATACCCCCACAGAATCAACAGCGTGAAGGAAAAGTCCAGATTTGGCATAGGCTGGAGTTGAGTAATTGGGAGTTTCATCATAGGAATAGATGGAGTAGTACCATAGTGTATCAAGGGAAGCACCTGTGTCATTGACACTGTAAAAACTGGACGAGTCGCTTTCAAGATAGCCTCTGTAAACAACCCTTGCCTCAGGATCAGTTGCCCCTGTGGGATATCTGTCGCTCCTGGCAAGCACCAGATAACCACTCACATCGTCAGTTGTACTCATATGCCATGCCACTATATTTCCAAAAAATGTGGGAGCAGATTTGGCATCATCAGGTCCCTCAGGGGGCACGGAATCGTGGGGAGTTGCGTGAAACTGAGCAGGTGCAGAATAATTGGGCACCTCGTCAAAGCTGAAGAAACTGTAGCAGTAATCAACATCATTTTCGAGTCCTGTATCTTTAAAATATGCTGTTCCTGTGTTGAAAACTCCAACTGTAACAACCCCGGGGTAGGTATCGTTGGTTGCAGTGGGACAGTAACCATCTCTACCCCTCAAAACAAGCACACCCATATAATCATCATCGGAAGGTTCACTCCAGTACAGCTCAAGAATATTTCCCTCAGGCACCACCGTCACCCCGATGGCATAAACCTGAGAGGGAGGTAGACTATCATGGGGGATGGCACAGGCAGTCACCATGCTTGAAAATTGACCTGCAGCATCAATCGAACACACACCATAGCAGTAGAGCTGATCATCGGTGAGAAAAGAATCGGTATAGGAAGACACATCAGTTGCATTGCTGTTGTAGACCTCATCAGCGTCACTGTCGTTGCAGCTATCGGGGACTGTGTTTTCCTTCCTCAATATCTTTATCCCGTTGAAATCGGGGACATCTGGATTGCTCCATGAGAGAAGAAGTGTATTCCCTGCTGGATCCACGGTTACCCTGAATTCCCCCACAGGTGGAGGAGGAAGATCCTGGGGAGTTCCCGCCACAATAACGCCATCCGAGTAGTTTCCATCATCGTCATAGGAGAAAATTCTGTAGTAGTAAAGAGTCCCATTGACCAGACCCGTGTCCTTAAACTCCTCGCTGTTTCCGGTATAAACAACCGTTCCATCACTTACAGAAGTTGGGGCAGAGCCGGTTTTCCTGACAATTTTAACCCCCTGAAACTCCGGATCAGCGGGATTCTGCCAGATGAGAAGTAAAGCACTTCCCTCAGGTGCAGTGATCACCTGTACATTTGAAACATCCGGTGGGGGAACCGTATCCAGGGGTACCCCACTCACGACCACACCTTCGGAGAAATTGCCCTTTCCATCCGTTGTAGCAACCCTGTAAAAATACTTCACACCATTGGTGAGGCCTGTATCTGTAAACTCAGTGGCACTGCCAGAATACACCTGTTCCCCATCACTGAGGTCTGAAGGTTCAGAATTCACCTTCCTCACAATTACAACACCTTTTACCCTGCTGTCATCTGGCATCTTCCATGTTAATTTTAACTTCCCTCCCTCTGGAAGAGGTGTCACAGCAAGGTTCTCCACCTCTGACAGTTCTGTCACACCAGAGACATTACCACCTTTCCCTTTCTTCTTTGATCCACCACAGGATGAAAGAGAGAAAGATACCATTACAACCATGATAAAAACAGGTACAAAAACTTTTCTCACAGGACCCCTCCTTTTTTCTTTTGAAAAAATGAGCAATTTATGTACCACTCCTTTTATACCATAAAAAGAAGTTGTCTTCAAATCACCAAGAGAGGATTACGCCTGTGTTTTCACTCCTGTCCCTCTTCCAGAGGTAGTAACCTCCATATCCACCTCCACCGGTGAGAATGCCTATTCCCATGTAAAACCACCAGGTTTTGTAAAATGGAGGATTCTTCCATGAGCAGGATAAAGGAGGAACATACTCAATTGAACTCATCTTTTCAAGTATCTCATTTAATCTGGGAATTACTTCATCTCCCCCATGAATTATCACGCCTTTAACCACCGGATCAACAAGGGCATATCTATCCTGCAGATCAGGTGAATAAAAGAGGAGGGGAGATTCACCGGAGTAATAGTCAAAGAGATCCCTGATTTTTCTGCTACACCACCCCTTCTCCATAACGATGCTCCTCAGAAGTGTGAGATCAAGGGGGATGGGGGTAAGTTTTATTTCAATGGGAGCATAAATATCCTTTACAAAGACATCGCTCTCATAGGATGTATGCCAGTAAATCTGGTGAGGACCCTGGGGAAGTTTTACCTCTTCTCCTCTGACAACTCTTCCATCTACCTCCAGAGTCACCCCACTGACAGGAGAGGAGAATTTAACAAGATAGAATGGAATTTCGCCTCTAAGCTTTTTCCAGCGTAATCTCAGGTCTGGAGGAATGTTTTTACCGGAAAAGTTATCGTCGGGGAACCACCTTATCAGTGCCCAGAGAACTTGATCAAGTTTTGCACTCTCCCTCATTCCAAAGTATGTTACAGCACAGAATCGTAAAATTTTGTGGAGAGTTTCCCACTCAGCAACATCTCTAAGATGGGATGAAGCTGTCCTCAGGGCTGATGTGCAGGTTGTGGAAACCTCCGAATAATTCAGAGCAATAAAATTCTCTTTTATGCTATCGTAAAACTCGAACAAACTTTTTACACCATGGGGCCTTGATAGATAGTACCTGATGGAAGCAGAAGTAACCTTATCAGCAAGTGAGAGCATCTCAGCTTCCGTAATTGAGGGAGAAAATGGAACAACCCTCAATTCAAAGGAGAAGAGAACTTTACTGATGAATAAAATCAGAAATGGCATCACAATTTTTCCTCTCATTGCCACTCCTCCTGGCAGACAAGTGCAATTTTTACCTCTTTTATTTTTCCCTCATGGACTCTGAAATCTCCGCTCTCTCCCCAGGCAATAATCAACTCTCCCCTGTAAATCACCACAGTTGCACTGTAACTCCCCTCATCAAGGTTCGTTACTTTAAGTGTATGGGAAGGGGAAAGGGTGAAAACGTGGTAATAATTTTCCCCTTTGAGAGTCACAACAATTCTATCTGCCACAGATACCGGATCGTGGCAGTAGTAGTTCCTTTCACTCTCAGCCATCACTTTAAAATTTCCCTGGACTGCGTTTTCTTCAATTTTAAATTCAACTCCTCCCGGTAACCTTCCGCAGGAAGTTAAAATTAGAATTGCAAGAATTGCCGGTAAAACCTTCTTCATCACTCACCCTCCATCTTTATCACCTTTTTTACCTCCTGATCCTTTTCAATTTCAATCTTAAATTTCTTCGTTACCCCGATATCTGGAAAGAAGACCTCTACAGTGTGCTCTCCCTCTTTCAGCTTAAATCTGAAGAGAGGTGTTGTTCCTGAATCCTCCCCGTCAATATACACCTTTGCCCAGGGCCGGGTGAGAATGGTGAAAAAACCATACCCCGCTTTCTTTCTCACCACCGTAACCGTTGTAACTTCTTTCGGTGCAGAGGAATTTGTTCTTGCTGGTTGAGAGGATATGATACCTACCTTTTCTTCCTCAGTTTCCTTTTTCACAGGCTTTTCCTTTTTCTCCAGGGGAACCCTGATTTCCTGTTCTCTCACCTGAGATAGTTTTCTCCCTTTCTTTTCCTTTCTTCTCCTCCTCTGTAATCTCGCTTCCTTTACAATAACTGCTAATTCTGGCTTTTCCTGTACCTTCTTCTTATGAGCTACCTGCCTCTTTTTCTCCTGTCCGCTACCTTTTTGCTTTACATCCTCATTCCCTACAATACCCGAAATTCTCCTTCCGCCAGGCAGAAGGAAGTGAAACAGATTCTTCTCCTCTCCCACCCATACAAGGGAGGCAACCACCACCAGGAAGATGGGAATCAGATACTTCCTCTTCTTCTTCTCCTTTTTCTCCAGAGACCTTTTTACCTCTTTCTTTTCAAACAATTGCATTACCTCACTTTCACTGAAGGATGCTCTTCTGATTGACGGCACATATCTGGAGAGAAACTTCTTAAATTCCTCTTCAATGTCCTGGTAGAGGTGATGAAAGATAAATTCATTGAGATCTGCCAGGAATTCCCCTGCAGAGGAGTATCTCATTGCGGGATCAGTGGCCACAGCTTTGAGAAGAATCTCCTTCAGAGGTGGCGGAAAGTTTCTTTCTGAAACAAACTTTTCCGCATATCCCTCTCTTATCTGCCTCATAATCTCAAAATCTTCACCCCTGAAAACCCTCTCCCCCGTAAGGAGTTCAAGGAAGACCACACCAAGAGAAAATAGATCTCCCCTCCTGTCCACAAACTTACCGTCAACTATCTCAGGTGGCAGGTATGAGATCTTCCCCACAATGGAACCACCAAGGGTGTAACCATCAGAAATACCAGCCCTTGCCACACCAAAATCTGATAGTTTCACCACACCATCCAGGGTAATCATGATGTTGCCCGGGGTAACATCTCTGTGAACGACATTGAGAGGTTTTCCTGAAAGGTCCCTGAGATTGTGAGCATAATCAAGGGCACGAAGTACGCTCTGGATTATGTAAAGGGAAGCATGAAGGGGAAAAGGTTCCCCCTCAGAGGTTACAAGTTTAAACAGAGTTCTCAGATCCCATCCCTCAATAAATTCCATGGCAAGGTAGTAGATACCATCAGTTTCCCCAAAGTCGTAGGTTGAAACAATATTGGGATGGTGAAGCTGAAGAGCAACCTTCCCTTCCCTAAGAAATAGTTTGACAAATCTCTCATTGTCGGAAAAAGAAGCGTGAAGTCTTTTGAGGGCAACAATTCTCTCTATGCCCAGAACCCCCATCTGCAGAGCCTGATAAACCTCTGCCATTCCACCTGAACCGATCCTCTCTATGAGAATGTAATTTCCAAACCTCTCCATCATCTCAATCTCTCCTCAGCCTTCCTGTGGTACTCGCTTTCAGGTGGGGTTATATTCACTATCCTTCTGTAGATCTCCCTTGCAGTGTCAGGGTCAACATCTTCAAGTAGATATGCCTGCCTGTAAATATCCTTAACGGCATTATCAAACAGTGTGATGATCTTCTGGGGCACCCTTTTATTGAGAAGTTTCACCTTGCTGTAAGTCTCCATTGCAGAGGAGTAATCCTTTTTTGTCAGAGAATCTTTTATGCTCAAAGAAGCACAGGTATAGATCTTATCCTGAAGTTCTCTGGATGAAGAAAAATCTTTCTCAACAACACTCCAGTTTGAGAAAAGATACTTACAGGGCAGATTTCTCCACCAGGGGGTGATTGTAGCAGAGGGTTTATGACTCTTTATCACCCTCTTTCTCGTCTTAACCTTGATTTTTTCTCTTCTTTTCTCCGTCACCCTTTCTGGTGAAGCCTGAACCTGTTTCTCCTGCGAATTTTTAGCCACTGTCTCCTTCTCAGAAAGATTTTTCTTCTCCTCAACTCCCCCTCCACTTTCCTCTTTATGAGATACCTCTACTACTGAAGGGAGGGACAACTCACTTCTGCTCTCAACGGGCAGTTGTTCAGGAATATTCTTTCTGACCTCTTTTCTGGTACCGGGCTGAGAAGAGAGAAATATAAAAAGCAGTGCAAGAATAATTCCTGCAGAGAGCAGAATGATTCTCATGTTGATTTTTTTACCCGATACAATGGTCTCATCTCTGCTCATTCTCTTACCGCCGTAACTCTTCTCCTCCATCCAGAACTGCAGTTTTGCCTGACCTATTTCAATTTCGTCACCAGATTTCAACTCTGCACTCTTTACCCTCTCCCCATTAACAAAGGTTCCATTGGTGCTGTTAAAATCTTCGATAAAATATTTTCCGCTCTTGTTTACTATTCTGCAGTGCTGTCTTGAAACTCCCGGATCAGGTATCACAAGATCATTCCCCTCCACCCTCCCTATAGTGAAAATCGGCTTATCAATTTCAACTTCCTTTCCCTTAAACTCACCATTCAGAAAGAGTATGTGTGGTTTCCTTCCCCTGCTTATCACAATCGTGGAATCATTCATTTCATAAACCATGGTTTTCTCATCCCGGCCTGAAGGGAAAACCGGAAGGGCGAACCTCAGGGAGTAATCACCGATATTGAAAGTGTACCCCGGATTGATTTCAATGGCGTCCTTTTCCTTAACCCTCTTGAAAAACCACTTTCCCTCCGAAAAGTAGATCTCTCCCTCCAGTGGAGATGACTTCTCAAGCCTTATTTCACACTCCTGGTCGCTTCCCAGACGATATCTCTTCTCCTCCTTCAACTCCATCTTCTTCAGCATCAGATCTCCTTCAAAAATTCTTACAATCATCAAAACACCTCCTATGGCCATGGAGTAGGATACACATGTACTGGAGAGGTTCTGCTTGTAGTGGTACCATCGCCAAGCTCACCATATCCATTATGTCCCCAGCACCAGAGGGAACCGTCGGTCTGAATACCACAGGTGTGATAATTTCCGGCAGAAACTTTTGTCCATCCATCAGATACATGGACAGGAGATTGTTTGTTTATCCTGGTTCCATCTCCAATTTCTCCATAATCATTAGAGCCCCAGCAAAATAAAGATTGGCCACTCAATCCACAAACTGTGGTCATAGCAGTGGAAAGGTTAAATATATACTGGTCAGTATCAAGATTATGTGCATTATCTGCACTGTTAGTCGATCCATACTCATCCCCGTTACCCAGCTGCCCATAGGTGTCATCCCCCCAGCAGGCAATGGTGAGAAAATGCTGACCACAGGTCATGCTTGCTCCGGAATATACATTTACCCAGAAATTGTTCTGACTCACTTTTTCTGGTTCAGGATGGTTGTCATAAGTACCATCACCAAGCTGACCATAGCTATTCTGTCCCCAGCACCACAATGAATAATCATCATCAACTGCACAGGTATGAAATCTTCCTGCAGATACAGTTATCCAATTGTGATTTGATGAATTTGCCACAGGCAGTGCCACATTTAACTGATTATCTCCGCTATTGACACCAAGCTGACCAAAATTATTTCTTCCCCAGCAATATATCCAGATCGCAGACCCTATCTGGTGAAGCGCACAAGAGTGAAATCCTCCAGAAGTTACGAAACTCCCCCTCAAATCAACAGTTCCACCGAGAAGAGAAGGTGTCTGTACAGTATGTGGAACTGTCACATCACCTCCGTCACTGCCTGTTCCAATCTGTCCATATAAATTTGATCCCCAGCAGTAAACTATGCCTCCTTTTATTCCACATGCATGCTGTATGTGTTGACTTTTCTCATAATCATAATAACCTCCTGTTTCGACCATATCCCAGGGACCCTGATCAATAAATTCAGGATGATTTCTTGAAAAATGATCTCCTGTTCCCAATTGACCGTGGGTGTTAGACCCCCAGCACCATAAACTTCCATCATCCCTGATTCCACAGGTAAATT
>Ga0256833_1001503_pt1 | contig 17156 bp, 12 predicted proteins | sample 356284metaG_FD_190535 | JGI IMG/M metagenome (GOLD analysis project Ga0256833, IMG submission 190535) | Hydrothermal vent microbial communities from Mid Atlantic Ridge, Atlantic Ocean - 356-284 | ecosystem: Environmental > Aquatic > Marine > Hydrothermal vents | place: Atlantic Ocean: Mid... | reverse complement strand
TCTTTTGGCTTGGAAGCATAAAGCTTTTTATAATGAACGGGCAGGGCGTATTGAGATGCACTTAATCAGCTTATGCGAACAACAGGTTAGTGTTGGTCAGCATCAATTCATTTTTACTGCTGGTGAGACTATACATACTGAAAATTCTTATAAATATACAACTGAAGAGTTTATAATGCTGGCACAACGTGCGGGGTTTCGGTCAATTGATCTATGGATTGATACAGATAAATTATTTAGTGTTCATTTGTTTTGTGTAGAGTAGAATAGAATCATTATAAAGCCCTTAAATTAGTTGTTTATTTTTAATTAAATTTCCTTTCTTTAAGATTAGTTCTGCGGAGCGAAATACTTTAAAAACAATGATATAACTTATACCTGAAACCGTGAGGTCAATGCGGATAATAGGGCTTAAGATATTGGTTTAGCACGGGATTTAAAAAATCTTAGCTTCACCCGTCGATTAAGCGGGTATTTTTAAACCCGTTATGAATCAATGGCTTGCATCCTGTTTCGTAGTGGACTTATGGATTCAGATTATATCTAAGTATCTTTAAGACGTTTTGTTAATACCGATCCTAAAATAATTTAGAATGCGCACGAAGACTAGAGTTTTTATCAAGGTAACTTTTCAGCGGTCTTTTGGCTAAGAGATATAGCGTGTCGTTTCAATTCAAGTTTTCAGATGGCTTCACAGTCTTCTAGTACTCCGATAAAATAATACATCTGAAAATTCATATATATAGACTATGGCATATAAATGATATACCCTTTACTTATACTATTTACTAGGAGGCTGTCCGAGAACTCGGATTGAAACGAAAATTTCAGAATTATTATAAGGTGCGCTTATCAAAAGAGGCGAATAGTTGTTCTATTTAACGAATTTGATAAGCTCAGATTATGATGTTTATGGGATTTGCAGTCAATTCTTAGTTCTCGGACAGCCTCCAGGAGGCTGTCCGAGAATAGGAGTCGTAGCGAGGGAAAGCTGGTTTGAGCTAGATTTTTCACTAATTTGAGAGGAATAGTTGTTCTATTCATCGAAAATTGGAGGAAAATATAGCCAAATCCAGCTTTTTCGCAGTAGACTCTCTATTCTCAGACAGCCTCCTAGTGTGCAATACACTCATCTTGTTGTTACCACACCTCACCAGCCTAGAGATTATATTATGTTGAAAAATTCTGTAATTAAAACAGCTTCACACAAAGTAGCGGGGACTTCACTATTGTCAGGGTCTTTACTTTTAGTTGGCGGGGTTGTTATTTGGCATTTGTGGCGTAAACAGGCACAATTATCAACTGAAACCAACGAACTGAGTAATCAGCTTGAAGATATAAAAGATCAGCTGGCTGAAATGAAAACTGAAGGCGAATCTGAATCTGAAGTTTCCTTCTCATCATCCCTCAAAAAATTGGCTAGCTTTAATCCATGGGCTTCTGGTAAATAGAGAACCTTAAACTGCTCTAACTCATGCTTTGTAAGGTATTGGGACTCATTTCAGCAGAATCTGTAGAATCAGCTATCAAATGATCATCCATATTATTGTCATCAATAGAATGTACTGATTCACTGTCAACGGGAAATAAAGCATTGAGAGTGCCTAATACAAGTGGAGACTGACTTACTAACATAGTGGTTAACATGCCAAAGTGAAAAAATAAGACACCATTCAGTGCAATAACATTAGGAACTATATTCAAGACAAGGCTTCTTGATAGATTTTTATCGAGTTTCCTTGAAAGCTCAAATAGATAAGGAACTTGCAATAAATTTCCATCCATTAGAACAACCTTTGCTAAATCAGTTGCAACGGAAGAAGCACCACTTAAGGAAATAGAAACATCAGCCTTTTCCATTGCAATGGTATCGTTAACACCATCTCCAATAAAAGCTACCTTTTTCCCTTGCTGTTGTAATTCTTCAACAATTTTAGCTTTTTCTTCTGGTAGAATGCTATGGTAGTAATTGTCGATTTTCAGAGAGTCGGCAAGTGCCTTGGTGGGAAGCTCATGGTCACCTGAGACAATCGCCATATACTCAATGCCGTTTTGTCTTAATTTACGAATAGTTTGTGCTGTTTCTGGTCTAACAGTAATGTGTATTACGAGAATGCCTCGTAATATAGAATCAACTGCCAACATAATGACAGAATGCCCTATTGCAAGAGCTTCATCCATTTTTTTATTGAAGGTTTCTGGGATTTTAACATTCTTCATTTTCATAAAGCGTTTACTGCCGATATTGATTTTTTTTCCATCGATATCAACTGAAATACCATAGCCGATGTCATAACTTGAGTCTTCAATTTGTGGCAATATGAGTTTATTTTCTTCTGCTTTTTTATGAATCGCTTTTGCTATAGGGTGAACTGATTTTTGTTCAGCGGTAGCAGCATAAAAAAGAATATCATCTTCACTATAACTCTCATCACAAAGGATAATTTGACCTACCTCAGGGATTTCTTGGGTAAGGGTTCCTGTCTTGTCAAAAATAACTGTATCAATATGAGTTAGCTCTTCAAGTGCATGTCCATCTTTAACTAGAATACCATTTTTCATGGCAATGTTAAGGTAGTTAAGCGTTCCAAGAGGAGCGACAACTCGTATACTATTGGCAATATGGCAATAAAGAATGCCTACAACACCTACAGGCCCTAAAAATGGCCAGCTAGTAAATGCTAAAATAAGTGTTGGTAAAGTAAACGAATCTGCCCATTTTTCCCCTTTTAATGCTTGGCTACCTTTGAACTCAATAGAGTGATTTATAGTTTCTGCTATTTTAGCAACAATTGTTTCCTGACCCGATTTTTCCATTTGAATACTGATGTGCCCAGATATTACCATGGTAGATGCAAACACCCTGTCACCAGTGCCTTTATCGGTAGGTTGAGATTCACCAGTTAATACTTGTTGATCTACAGCTGCTATACCATCGATAACAAGTCCATCAACAGGAATAATATCACCTGCATTAACAATCAAAATGTCATTTTTTTTGAGCTGTTCAATCGGAACTTGAACTTCTTTATTATTTTTTAATACCCATACCATGTCGCTCTGATGGCTGAATATATCTACCATTTGCTTTTTAGTTTGTTCCTTTGCATTACTTAATATATATTTGGATGTATGTAATAAACCAACCCCAACGGATGCAGATGCGTAAGCTCCAAGTCCTAGCATCATAAGATCTGCTACGCTATACAACACATAACCATCGACTTTTCTGTCTATTAATAGTGATTTTTCTGCTTGCCTTAAATAGGGGATTGCGGTGTAGGTAAAAACCAAAATACTCGCAAGCCTTAAGGGTGGGTAAAAATATCTAGCACTTGAAAGCACTATGGATACGCCACTCATGGCTAAATAGTGTTTATTTTTATTATTTTCATCACTTTTAATAAGTATGTTACCCAATGTGTTTTTTAATGGGGAAGAGTTTGTGATCTCCTTATTTCTCTTATTACTGGATGAACCTTTGGCAGTTTTTCGATAGTTCTCATAAAGTCTTACCGAAGAATAAATTGCAAAGACGGTTGCAAGACCATATATCATGTTGAACCTCCTTGAAAATAATTCAAATAAAAACCAAACTATAATACATATGGTTTGCGTAATATATAAAAATGAATAATAATCTCGCTAATTAATAATAGACTCTTATGGTAAAGCATATGAGCTAGGAGAGAATAAGGATTATGACTAACAAGAATAATTGTATCGCTGTCTTTAATAACTTTCAGGCTGCTGAGCAAGCCATTATGGATCTTGGTCACGCGGGTTTCGATATAAAAAGGTTGGCAATTGTGGGTAAAGATTATCAAAAAGAAAAGCAAGTAATTGGATACTACAATATGCTTGATCGTACAAAATTTTGGGGTAAACGAGGAGCCTTCTGGGGAGGTTTATGGGGTGTATTATTTAGTCCTGCTTTTATGTGTATTCCTGTTGCTGGTACATTAACAGCAGGAGGACTACTTTTGTCTACGGTTGCTTCGGGAGTAAGTACGGCAATTGTAACTGGCAGCTTAACAGCACTAGGTGCAACTTTGTACAGTATAGGTGTTCCTAAAAATACTGTGCTTCAGTATGAGACAGCGATTAAGCTAGATAAATACTTACTTGTTGTTCGGGGCACTCTTGAGGAAGTAGAATGTGCACGAGATATTTTAAATACGACAACGGGAAAAGATGTAGATATTAAAGTATTTAGTACATGATAAAATATACTTAATAACTCCATATTCACTTGATTATGGAGGTCATTGGTTCATTCTCAGCTATAAAGATCCAGCCAAAGTGGTTTGCTGAGCTGACTTTTTCTCTTTAGAATTCATTATAGAACGGTGAGCAGCATCAACAGCACTATCTTTGAACTTATTGGAGAAATGCTTGATAAAAATAGCTGTGCTAGCACCTACTAGAAAGGCTACTGGTAGAGCTGCAAGATGGGCACCAGGGATGGGTAGAGTTGCAGCAAGGCGTATCGCTTTGGCTCCAGTTAATACCCCTAGTTTAGCCGATGTCCAGGATGTACTACCTTCATAAACACCTGTAGAGGAAATGTCTGCAAGCACTGTTTTGTCAGTCAGTGGAGCATCCCGAGTAAGGTGTCCAAGTGCTGTGAAGCCTGCGGCACTGATAGTATCCACAGCAATAAAGATTGGTCCCAACAAGACACTAGAATGTCCTTGAGGCACAATGCCACCCGCTGAAACGTTCTCAAAAGCACCATAATCATAGAAAAAACTGGAAAAATCCATGCTTGGACGACCATAATTTGCATATAATCCTTGCCCAGTAGAGGATACCAAAGCAGTGGCTTTACCTGCAAGGTTGTCAGGGAGCATATCCCATTCCAGTTGTTCACCAGCCTTGTCAGCAATCTCCCATACCTCGTCTCTTGAAAATACCTTACTATCCCCACCCAAAACTGTTAGATGGAGTTTTTCAGGTAGATCATATTTGCTTAGATATGTGTTTTCAGTTGGATCTTTAAGTGCCTGTAGTTCAGGAGGTAAAGCACTTATATGGACACCAATGGTTCTAGCCGCAAGTCTTTTGCGAATAACACGATTAGCTGGTAATTCAATTTTAGTATCCATACTGTGATTCTCTTTTTGGTGTAAGGGTAAGGCAATAACAATAGTTTTAATTGTTGATAGGTCTGCGATTTAGTACTCCATCAAACATCAAACCAATATTGATTGGTTTAGAAAAAGCTTGTAGATACCCATCCCCCCCCTTTTTTGTATATTTTATAACATGCAGAGAGCCGCAGAGTTTTAAGGAAACCCTGACCAAGTCCAATTATTTTTAGCTTGCCAAATCTGCCGATATTTTCCACAAAGATCGGCGCAATAGAATGACTATTACGATTTACTCCATGAAAAATAGTGATAGATTTTTCTGCGCTAAATTCTAATCGACATAATCAGCTTTTCCTTAAAGAGGTATCAGATTGATGATGTAGGATAAGGTACTACTATTATTAGATTAAGTATAAGTGTAGATAATATTTAGTTAATCTTACTTTTGTCAGTTTCTTCAGTATTGTTAATTACTACTTCCTCAGTCTTTTCATTATTATCTTTTACTACTTTCTTTGGGTTCTTTGCTACGTTGACGGTCTTTTCATTATTATCTTTTACTATTTTCTTTGGGTTCTTTGCTACGTTGACGGTCTTTTCATTATTATCTTTTACTACTTTCTTTGGGTTCTTTGCTACGTTGACAGTCTCTTCATTATTATCTTTTGCCGCTTTCTTGGGGTTCTTTGCTACCTTGGCAGTCGCTTTATTATTGTCTTTTACTACTTTCTTAGTGCTTTTTACTACTTTCTTCGGAGATTTTTTAACTATTTTTTTAGGGGTATTTGCTCCTAGCAGTGAGGCAACAAAATCAACCTCATCTTTATATTGAGGTATGGAGGGGATAGTCCAAGATTTTCCAGAGATACGGGCGAATATATTTGTCATCCAAGGTTTGTTAGACTTTGCATTATGTAGAATGAATTGATAATTACCCTTATTAGCATCCCCTGATATTTCAAACCCATCTATAGCGATTTCAATCGGTTCTTCTTCACCATAAAGTGTGACGTTTATATAAGCAGTTCGCTTATTTAGATCAAAAGAAATTTTTGAAAATTTTGCAATACCTTTTAGAACGACATTGGCCACACTGGAAACAAGTATTTTTGGTGTTAATTTTATTCCTAATTTGATAACTTTTTTGAATAGATTACTTTTTAAAAGTTTGCTTTTAATGCTCATTTTTTTCCCTATTGAATCTTTAAAGAAAGACTGATTGAGTCGGTTGAAATTTAGCGCAGAAAAATCCATCGCTATTTTTCATGAAGTGAGTCGTAATAGTCATTTTATTGCGTCGATTTTCATGGAAAATAGCGGCAGATTTGGTGAACACTAAAAATAATTGGACTTGATCAGAGTTTCCTTAAGGAACTTATTAAACTTTAATATCTGTACATTTTAGATGCTGTATCAAGCCCAAAATAAAATAACTATTCGCCTTAATTTTATGATCGTTTTCAAGCAGTTTTCCGATAGATAGCTGATATTCACGAAATCATATCAACTCATGTATCACTTTATTTACTCAAGAAATATTCTTTAAGCGATTACGGAAATCTTTAAATTGATGAGCCTCGTTGAACTATTTTCAGCGGAGGCTCACATTTTCTAACCTTTGCGTGATTTTAACTATGCAAAGGTGTCCAGCTAGAGCCTCCTAGTTTAGGCTTCTCTTCCTTAGTATCTTCCTCAGAATCTTTTTTACGGTTGAATAGTGCTGGCAAGGTGAATCCAAAGCCTTTATTAGTAGCATTATTGTCAGAATCCTTATCAGATAAGTCATCAGGATCCTTGTCAACTTCAAGCATGAGCAATTCCTCAGGGTCTTTATCAACCCCAAGTTTGCGTGCAATAATTGCATCGACACTATATGGACCAGGACCTTTAACAATCAACCATAAGAAAATAAGGACATACATTACTTGGGGTAGATATAAGAACCAATCCAACCAATCAAGAGGTCCAAGACCTGGTGGAATAACAAAGGGAACTTCAACAGTGACAATTGCGACAATCATCGCAAATGCTAAACCAATAGAAAAGAATGTTGACATAAATCCAATGGTAAGAAGGGAGCCACCAATAAATTCAAACCACGCTAGAAAAAGTGCCAGTAGTTTTGGAAAAGGTAAGCCTGTCGCAATCATTCCAGCCAGCAAACCTTTCCAATGTGCCACTGTAAATAGTTTATTCCAACCAGAAATTGCGAAAAATAGTCCCATTGATAGTCGTGCTAACAGGGCTGGAAACCACTCCCATTTTGACTCGCCCTGTAACACTATTCGTGCTAAGTATTTTACTCGTTGCATAAAAGTAAGTGGTTTACCATCATTTTCAGGAACCTCAACCTCTAGTAAGTGGGCGCCTTCAGTAAACTTAGCAAGCCATTTTCGTGCAGACAAGTCAACGCTTAGGACTAGTGCTGCCATAAACCAATAGCCAGTTGCCATGGAAGCTAGTAGTGCAAGAATAGCCAAGATTCTCAATGGTGACTTGTACCAAGGCTCTTCAAAAAGATATCGAGTACGCATCCAGTTATATGTGCTGTAACCAATAATTGGTAAAGAAACGAGAATTAATGTTGGGTATGATAGTATTCCACCAATTGCAGTAAGACCTAGTGCAACACGGGCAGCAATCGTAGAATGCTTTATTTGCACTAGGTCGCCACTGGCCATAATAGGTGGTTCTTGTTCCATACTGTCGGGATCTGATGCGTCTAGAATTGCTTCAGGAAGACGTTTTCGACGAAAGCGCTCCTGAACAAGTCCTATTAATCCCCCGCCTGCTACAGCCAAAGGTACAACAATAACGAAAGGAATCATAGCAATCTCCAATTGTGATTTTTTCAATACTAAAGGAATGGGAATATAATAATCTACGAAACTTAAGGTGCTTTTTATCTTAGATTGGAGCATCAAATCTAAGACACAAATTACACGTCAATCTCTGTATCTTATTAAATTCTCATTCATAATGTTCATCATATCGAATATACAATAGCACAGTTCAAAGTATTTTTTTCCTAATCTAGGTTTATACGATCTAATTATATATAGACAATACATTGGTTTGTGCCATATATTGGTTTTCAAATTTCACTTTTTTAACTATAGTTTAATAATGCCTAACAATATATAGTCATGATCCTGTGAATCTTATATAAATTTTTATGCAAATATTATGAATCGAATGCCCTTAAGTAATCCCATTTTTACACATATGAGTACAACTCATATCTATGCCTTTTTGTTTTCGGAATATAAAAGCCTTAGCCTGTTAAAACAGATTGTTACAGTATCATGCTGATACAAGTTATTATTTTTAGTAGCGGCTTAATACTTGGAACTAAGAACAAAAAGATTCGACGAAAATTCCTATCATTAACTCATAAAAATAAAAATCTAGAATCAAAATTATCAGCTAAACCCCGTAACGAAAAAAAACTCATGCAAGTGCTAAGGAAGGTTATTAAAATTTCTGTAGGTGGAAGTCAGGTACGTTATCAGCAACAAAGAAAGATTTCTGGAATAGGTGGCCCACATCAACTCAGTACTGCTGAAATTAAACTGAATAGAAATATTAAAGGCTCTATAGGATTGATGGGGTTATCACTGATAGGTGCTTGGTTTTACACCCCATTACTACCTATAGCGGGTTTCGCTACACTGATTATTTTTGCTCCTATTGCTAAAAAACTTATCCAAAACTTAAAAAAAGGACGAGTTACTACTGAACTTATTGAAACAGTTTCTGTGCTTGGTTTATTAGCATCAGGCTATTTCTTTTTGGCTATAGCCATTACTTTTACAAGTTTGTTATGCCAAAAACTGTTGATGAGAACTGAGCAATACTCACAAAGGCAATTAATTAACAGCTACAGTCAAAAACAAAAAACTATCTGGGTTTTAGAAAAAGGCTCCGAGGTAGAAGTCAATTTAGACACCGTTAAATTGCAAGATATCGTTGTGGTAAATGCTGGAGAAATTATTCCTGTCGACGGTATTATCATTGAAGGGGAGGCAAGTATTGATCAACATAGTTTAACGGGAGAATCAAAGCCAATAGAAATAGAAGTAGGTGGAAAGGTTTTTGCATCTACATTATTGTTAAGTGGTCGAATTTTGATAGAAGTTGAAAAAACTGGAATAGATACAAATGCAGCAAAAATAGGATTAATTTTAGAGCAAACATTAGAATATAAAGAGAGTTTACGTTTACGAGGCAAAGAAATTGCTGATGGATTTATAGCCCCAACCATTGCTGTTAGTGGGTTAACCTTGCCTTTGCTTGGGTCAAGTGCAGCAATGGCCATTATTTGGAGTGCTTTTGGTTATAATATGACATTGTATGGTCCCATAAGTGTATTAAATTTTTTACATATTATGGCTAAAGGTGGCATCTTGATAAAAGATGGACGTTCACTAGAAATGTTGCAACAAATAGATACCTTGGTGTTTGATAAAACTGGTACTTTAACGATGGAGCAACCAAAATTATCACAAATATTCCTACTTGGATCTTTTGATGAAGATACTTTACTATCATATGCTGCAACTGCTGAATATAGGCAAACACACCCCATTGCTAAGGCGATACTTTCAGCGGCTAAACAGCGTAAGCTGAACTTGTCTGTTGTAGAAAAAGCAGTCTATAAAGTTGGATATGGAATTGAAGTAATCATTGATAAAAGGGCAATATTAGTCGGAAGTGCTCGCTTTATGGAAAAGCAAGAGATTGAGCTTCCAAAAGACATTCAATTATTAGTAAAACAGTCTGAAGCTTATGGATATTCATTGATATATATTGCTGTAGATGGAAAGCTTGCAGGAGCACTAGAATTACAGCCTTGTATTCGTTCTGAAGCAAGAGAGATTATTGATTATGTAAAGTCTAAAGGTATTGCTGTCTATATTATGTCTGGCGATCATAAAAAAGCTACTCAACAATTGGCTGATGATTTAAATGTAGAGAATTATTATTATGAAACACTCCCTGATAAAAAAGCTGAATTGATTAAAGAGCTACGTGCAAGTGGGAAGTTTGTTGCGTATGTTGGTGACGGCATCAATGATTCCATTGCATTAAAGCAAGCTAATGTTTCTATTTCTCTTTGTGGAGCCTCAACTATGGCGACTGATACCGCACAGATTATCTTAATGGATGGTAATTTAAAGAAACTCAAAGCATTATTTGAAATTTCTAAATCTTTTGAGAAAAACATGAATACAAACTATTTGGCTTCTATGGTGCCTGGTTTTATTACACTGACAGGGGTGTTTTTCTTTAATATGGGGCTTATTGGTGCTATGGGGGTGTATTTTACTTCTAAAGCATTTGGTTTAGCGAATGCTATGCATCCGTTGCTAAAACATGAAAAAAGTGAGATAAATATAAGGAAGCCTGATTAAGTCGATTAGATTTTAGCACAGAAAAATCTGTCGCTATTTTTCGTGAAATGAGACGTAATAGTTATTCTATTGCATCGATCGTCATTGAAATATTGGCAGATTTGGTGAAGCTAAAAATAATTAGACTGATCAGGGTTTCCTTAAATCAATATAAAGAGAGACTGAAAGATTAAGCATAATATGCTAGGCTATATTCGTTACAGGCGATATTTGGTTTGTAGCATACATAATATTATTAATGAGGAATTAAAAATGAGCATAGATAGAATAGTACTTGCTTTTGCTGGTGGTGTAATTACAACAAGTCTTCTTTTAGCTTTAAAAGTAAGTACAAGTTGGTTGTGGTTAACCGCTTTTGTTGGTGTTAATTTATTGCAGTCTGCATTTACAGGTTTTTGTCCTTTAGCAACAATATTGAAAAAAATGGGATTTAAGTCAGGTGAGGCATTTGCTTAAGGATAACCTGATTAAGGAACGTGCATGAAATAACTTGATCATTCGACTTGTTTTTTTGCTCCTGACTCAATGATCTCAATCGTCGTGTAGAATAACTATGCTTCTCTTGAGATCATTGGGTCAGAAACAAAAATCCTACGTCGTAATTGCTCAACTTATTCCATGCACGTTCCTAAATATATATAATTTGTTTGGCTTGTTTTCTCTATTATAATAATCACTAATTACAATCTTTATCCTGAATCCGTGAGGTCAATGCGGATAGCAGGGCGTAAGATATTGGTTTAGTATGAGATTTAAAAAATCTTAGCTTCACCCGTCGGTTAAGCGGGTATTTTTAAACTCATGATGAATCAATAGCTTGCATCCTGTGCCGTAGTGACCTCACGGATTCAGGTTTATATCAGTAGTCTTCGAATATGTGCAGATTAAGCTACTATTCCTCCAGCCATCCAGTGCGAAGTCTAGGAATTGAATTCAGTAAAAGTTCCGTATATTCGTGATAAGGTGGCTCTAATATTTTATCAGTACTATTGAATTCGACTATCTCGCCATAACGCATAACGGCTATGGAATCTGCAAGCTTGGCTACTCTGGATAAATCATGAGAGATAAAAATATAAGCAATACCTAGGCATTGCTGTAAATTTATCAATAGCTCAATGATTGCTTTAGAAACAAGCGTATCCAAAGCAGAAGTTATCTCATCACAGATAATCAATTTGGGCTCAGCTGCTAATGCACGGGCAAAGTTAATACGTTGTAACTGTCCGCCAGATAGCTCCCGAGGGAAGCGGTCAATAAAATTAGCTGGTAATTCAACCAGATCCAATAGTTCGATTATACGCTCTTCGGCAGCCTTACCCGTCATGCTAAGATAAAACTCCAGTGGTCGTCCTAGAATCTGGCGGATACGATGGCGGGGATTCAATGCACTTTCAGCCATCTGGAACACAAACTGTATTTGCCTTAAATCATCAAGGGAACGTTGTTTATAGGTGTTCTTGAGTACTCTGCCTTGTAATTCAATTTGTCCCTTCGATGGGGGCATCAGTCCGCTGATGACACGTCCCAAAGTGGTTTTACCTGAACCCGATCCTCCTATAATACCAATGGTTTCGCCCATCTTAACCTTAAGCGATACGTCTTTTAATACAACAGTACCATTCGAGCTATATGTTGCAGTGATATTGGAGACTGTCAGCAAATTAGTTAGGCACCTCTCTTCAGGATCATCATGATCTGAATCCTGCATATCAATATTTGTAGTAGAACTTTGATGAGAAGTGCTACTTAGTTGCAACTGTGGAACAGCCTCCATTAGCATACGAGTGTATTCTTTCTCAGGGCTATTAAGAATATTTTGGGTAGACTGTAATTCAACCATTTTTCCGTTATTCAGCACCAGAATATCATCAGCCATCTGTGCGACTACAGCTAGATCATGACTGACATAAATAGCCGCAACATTCTGCTCACGAATAAGGCGTTTAAAAGCCTGCAATACCTCAATTTGTGTCGTTACATCCAGCGCAGTCGTCGGTTCATCCATAATCAGTAATTTGGGTTTGCACATCATGGCCATAGCCGCCATAAGACGTTGCAACTGTCCACCACTAACCTGATGCGGATAAAGCTCTCCGATAGTTTCAGGGTTGGGTAGATCCAATTGCTTATACAGTGACACAGCATGTTTATTGGCTTGCTGACGTGTCATCAGCCCTTTGAGAACAGTAATCTCAGTGACTTGTGCGCCAATTGTTAATGCTCGATTGAACGCGGCAGCGGCACTTTGTGCAATATAGGCGATATCACTCCCTCGTTTTGACTGAACCTGCGACAAATCTAAGCTCAGCAAATCCTCGCCCTGTAGTATCACTTTTCCTTTTCGAATTTTACAGCTGGGATGAGTGTAGCCCATCGTTGCCAATGAAATAGTGGTTTTCCCTGACCCTGATTCTCCTATCAGAGAAATAACCTGACCAGCAACCACAGAAAAGTTGATATTACTAACAATTGAGATCGTTTTGCCATGCCGGTCAATGGCATCAATACATAGATCCTGTACCTGTAAGATAGCATTATCAGAATTCATTGGGTAAAGCCGTATCGAGTTGTTGTAAATACCAATCAACGAAAATATTAATGCTGATAGTTATCAGTGAAATAAGCAGAGCTGGATATAATGGCGCATAGGAGCCAAATAATAGCCCTTGCATATTCTCACGGATTAGTAACCCCAGATCAGCATGTGGGGGCTGAATACCTAGTCCTAGAAAACCTAGTGCAGACATGAATAAAATAGCATAGGTAAAGCGGATACCAAACTCAGCGGCGAGTGGACCTAATGCATTAGGCATGATTTCATGCCACATAATCCATTTCAGATCTTCTCCACGAACTCGGGCTGCTTCAACAAAATCTGATACTACAATATTCATTGCTAATGCTCGTGCAACACGAAACACTCGGGTGGAATCGATTATTGCCAGAGTTACAATCAGTACGGGCAAACTACTACCAAGAGCACCAATAACGATTAGTGCTATCATGATAGCGGGTAAAGCAATTAAGGCATCCACCACTCGGCTTAAAACCGTATCCCAAATCCCACCAAGTACTGCTGCTAGAAAACCCATCAAACAGCCGATGAAAAATGCTAGAACCGTCACGATAAAGGTCACGCCTAGTGTGATTCGCAATGCATAGATTAGCCTTGAAACCATATCGCGTCCCAGATAGTCCCCGCCCAGTAGCATCGTATCTGAACTAAGTTGATAGCTTTCGTTGGTTAATATTTTAGTAGGCATGTGGGGTGATATCCAAGGAGCCAAAATTGCTAATAAGATCAAGCCAATCAAAATTAATAAACAAATAATCGCAGTTGGTGTGAGATTTTGCAGTAGATCCCGAAAAGGACCAGATTTTGCTTGCATCTTTGTCATTTAGGATGCCGAATTCGTGGGTTGGCGATTATTGAGATCGTATCAGCAAATAGGTTTAGTAGTACATAGACGGCACAAAATAACATAGCGCAACCTTGCACTAATGGGATATCTCGGTTTGTTACTGCTTCAACCATCAACTTACCCAGACCATTTAAGTTAAATAGCATTTCGATCACAACCACGCCACTGATCAGGTAGGCAAGGTTCAAAGCAATCACGTTTATAATTGGCGCAATGGCGTTGGAGAGTGCGTGTACCAGCAACAAACGATATTTTGGGACACCTTTCAGGATAGCCATTTCAATAGCAGGTGATGTCAGTTCATTGAGCACTGCGGTACGGGTCATGCGCGTCATATGCGCAATGATAGTGAAAGAAAGCGCTGTGACTGGAAGCACAAGCATACGCGCTAGTTCAAAAAAATTAGAATCGGGGCGTATTTTGGATAGTGCTGGTAACCATCCAAAATGTACTGAAAAAATAGATACCAGAATTATCGCTACCAGAAAATCAGGAATTGATATGAGGGTCAAGGTGATTGCAGAGATGCTTTTATCAATCAGACCATTGGGTTTTGTGGAGGCAATCAACCCCAGTACTATGGACAATGGGACAGCTACTATAGCTGTTACACCAGCCAAGAGAAAGGTATTGCTACTGCGTTCGGATATTAATACAGAAACCTCGCGACCAGAGACCAGCGAAGTTCCCATATCGCCATGCAATAAGTTACCAAACCAATGGATATAACGAATATGTGCAGGCTGATTTAGCCCTAGTCTAGCGTTGATATTAGCAATTGCTTCTGGGGTAGCTCCAGGACCTAAAATAGCCTGTGCGACATTACCAGGTAAAAGCTCGGTGCCGGCAAAGACAATCAGAGATACGACCAGTACTGTCACTACACCAATTGCTATACGGCGAGTTATAATCAGCGATAGATCCATTAATATCCTCTTCTCGACTAACAACTTAATGCGGGACAAACTCATCGTAGGTTGGGTTAGCTTGCCGAGCATAGCGAGCGAGGTAACGTAACCCAACAAAATTTAATCTGAATTGTTGGGTTAGGTTATTTCGCTACACTCAATAATCTAACCCAATCTACAATTTAATTAAAGTATCGTCCCGTTTTAAGTTGATAGTCCTCTTCTCGAAGGGAGTAACCTAAAGTTGATGGGTTCAGATAAAACTTGTAGATACCCATCCCCCCCTTTTTTTACATTTTTTATAACACGGCATCGGCTTGACGATGCAGGATAAAGTATTTTTGTAAAACTTTTGATCAAGCTATTTCATACACATTCCTTAACTATCAATCCATGCAGTCGTTGCAAATTGATAAAATCCCAGAGGGCCAGAGGCATGAGGTGTAATGCCTTTGACTTTTTTGTTCGATGCATCAAGAACATCAACAAATGACATAACAATCAAGCCACCTTCTTCTTGTAGCATATTCTGCATTTCACCATACATCGTTTTGCGTTTATTAAAGTCTTTTATAGATCGAGCTTCTATTAATAATTTATCAAACTTTTTATTCTTCCATGCTGTTTCATTGTACGATGCACCACTTTTGTAGACGAGGCTAAAGATCAGATCAGGTACAGGTCGTCCAGCCCAGTTGGTTGTACACATAGGCTTTTTCTGCCAAGTCGTTGTCCAGTAGGAATCTGCAGGAACCTTATGCAGTTTAAGGTCTATGCCACCAGCTTTAGCCGTTTCTTGAAGAAGCTCGCAGGAGGGAGTAGAACCTGCTCCAGACACAGAAGAGGAATAAACATTCAGTGGCTTGTTCTCCAAACCTGCTTTTTTGATATAAAACCGAGCTTTATCAGGGTCATAAGAGCGTTGGGGAATCTCACTATTGTAATAAGGATCAATAGGGGAAATAGGATGATCATTTCCAATATGCCCGTAGTCTTTATAGATATTTTTAAGAATCATTTCGCGATCAATAGCATATTTCATTGCCAGTCTTACGTTATTATCGCTAGTTGGTTTACGATCCAACATCATGGCTAGTCCACTATGCTGCCCACTTTTTGCTCTAAGAAGGTTGGTTATTTTACTTCGTTCAATGAGAGAAGCCGTCTTCGGATCTAAATCCATCATTAAATCAATATCACCTGACAGTAGCGCATTAACTCGCGCTGTTGGATCACCAATACCGATATATTCAATTTCATCCACATAAGGACCATTTGAGCCCCAATAATTGGGGTTACGCTTAAAGATATAAGTTGAACCTGGCTTGAATTCTTTAACCATAAATGGACCAGTGCCATTCGTAGTTTTAGTAAAATCGGTGTAGCCATCTGAAAAGATGCCTGCTCGTGTATCACTTAGAATAATGGGAAAATCGGCATTTGGTGCAGCTAATATAAATTCAACTGTATGATCATCAAGCTTTTTCATCTCTTTTATCTGGCTAAAATATGCTTTTGCTGGAGATTCAGATTTTTTACCAAGATGATGCTGAAAAGAATAAATAACATCTTCCGGACCAAACTTTTTACCATCATGGAAAGTGACTCCTTTTCTTAGTTTGAATATCCACTTTGACGCATCCTCGTTAGATTCCCATGATAAGGCTAGTTGAGGTATTGGTTTCATGTCTGGTGCGCGATCAATCAACTTGTCATATAACGCATGACCACGAAGTAAATCTGAGTCACTAAAATAATGAGCAGGATCAATAGAATTATTCTGTTGCGAAGCTGCCACACCTACTATGAGGCGACCGCCACGTTTCGGTGTTTCTGCATGAGCCGAACCGCTAAGCATAAGACTTCCTAGTGCTGTGCTGGAGATACCCGCTGCTGTAGCAAGCTTAATAAACTCACGGCGTGGTAAAACGCCATTTTTTAATTCGTTTTGGTATTGCTTGATTTTATCAGACATATATCCTCTACTGACTATGATAATAATTTATAATTCTTTGATCGGGCAAAAGAAATAAAGCTGGTTTTTTCGGTGGGTGGAATGAATTTGCCTTGATCTACAGTTACCTCTATGAAAACGAGTTCCTTAGAACATAGCAAGAGTTTAAGATATTTTCGTTAATCTAGATTAATCATTGTTTAAACCTGAATCCGTGAGGTCACTACGGCACAGAACGCAAGCTATTGATTCATCACGGGTTTAAAAAATACCCGCTTAACCTATGGGTGAAGCTAAGATTTTTTAAATCCCGTGCTAAACCAATATCTTACGCCCTGTTATCCGCATTGACCTCACGGATT
>Ga0256833_1001502_pt1 | contig 17168 bp, 12 predicted proteins | sample 356284metaG_FD_190535 | JGI IMG/M metagenome (GOLD analysis project Ga0256833, IMG submission 190535) | Hydrothermal vent microbial communities from Mid Atlantic Ridge, Atlantic Ocean - 356-284 | ecosystem: Environmental > Aquatic > Marine > Hydrothermal vents | place: Atlantic Ocean: Mid... | reverse complement strand
CACGGGGAAGTCCAGGTCTTCCTGCCACCCCAGCCCAGCCTGAGTTGTTCCCCCAAAGCAGGCGGCAAAAAGTAGCGCTGGGGGGTAGGGAAAACGCCCCCTATGTCCGTTATGTCCGACCTCCGCCAGGAGCCAGTCAGGTCACGGGCACCTCTCGCCCCAGACGCGCCTGAAACACTGCCACCCGTTTACCGTGGGCGGCATAAAACCGCGCGACACCGGCCAAAAGCCAAAACGGCATCTTGCCATCCAGAATGACCCCTTCTGTGGAAGGCAGGGGCAAGGGCCACGGCAAAACCGCAGCATAAGGGATTTCCCCCGCGCGCAACTGCACAAGCACACGGGTCCAGCCCTTCCGGTCCTGTTTTGCTTCGAGGCGCAGCCAGGCGCTTTCCCCCACACCGGCACGGAGGCGAGAAGCCTCCACCCAACCATAGCGAACATCAAAAAGGTAAAAAGGGGCTGGCAACGACACCACCGCCGCCAGAGCCATCACCCATACCGGCGCCCGCCCGTAAAAAGCCAGCGGCACCTCGCGGGGGAGACCGCGACGCAACGGTTCGAGGTCATCAGGATGCCATTGCCACGCCCCCGGGCGGATGCGCTGCAACCACGCATCGGCATCTACCAACACCGCCCCGCCAGGCGCGCTGCGATGGTGATGGACGCGCAGATCATCTTGCTGAAGCGCGAACAAAGAAGACACCCGCACGACCAGCGCCTCGAACACCTCACCACGTGCCATCTGCCCCCGCTCCAACCCCGTTAACACCCCCCGTAACGGGGTTTCCCCCGCAGCAGAGAAAAGCCGAGATGCCCCCTGTAGCCGCGAAGTCAAGTCTGCCACCAGCGGCACGCGATAGATGGAAAGAATGTCTTCCCACGGCAGGCGATTCCCGCCCTCGGGCAGGAGCAAAATACCATGGGTTGCTTGAGAAAAAATAGCAGCGATCTGCTCACGCGTCGGGCGTCCACCGGCATCAACCAACAAAGGCACCCGACGTTGCCGAATGTGCTGAGCCATGAGTTCCACAAACTCGGGCGTATAATGGTGCTTAATACGCAAAGTGCGCACCAGATGCCGTGGCCCCTCGGCAAACCAATCGCCTTCCCCATCAGGAGCAGCCCGCAGCAGGTAGTGCAACACACCCTTTCGCCGCAATGCCTGACTCAGGCTATACGCCAACACCGACTTACCACTATGTGGCGGCCCAAGTAGAAAAACAGCAGGCAAAGCCTCTTGCACTTTTCCTCCTTCCCGGCTATAGTAGAAGAGACACCCTTAGAGGAATGCACACCATGGCTATCCTTCTCATCGCGGCATTAGGGGGACAACCGCAAGTTGTCACCCTCACTCTGGACATGTTGTTGCATCGCGGTGTTGCAGTGGATGAAGTCCATACGGTGTTTCCCGGCGGCAACGGGCGCTACATCGCTGCCCATCGCAAACTGGAAGCCGAATTCGCCCGCCCGATTTATCAGGGCCAAGGCATCCGTTACCGCGCTCATGGCCTGACCACACCCCAGGGGCGCCCCTTGATGGACATCCGTGACGAAACCACACTGGACCGCGTGTGGGAAGAAATCAGCGCCCTCATTGGGAAAGCCAAACAACAGGGGCATCAACTCCACATTAGCCTCAGCGGTGGACGTCGTGCTATTGCCCTGATGCTATTCTCAGCAGCAATGCTTTATTGTACCCCCAACGATCGGGTATGGCACATCTACACACCGCCACAGGTCCTCGCAAAAATCAAAAATGGCACCCGGTTGCACGTCGCGCCGGCAGAAGGCGTGCGGCTGCTTTCCATCCCTTTTGCTCCCTGGGGCGCTTACTTTCCCGGCGTCCGGGCGATTTTGGGATTGAGACCGCAACAGATTCTGGCCATGCAATCCCAATGGCCCACCGAAGATGCGGCCCGCCGCTGCGCGCAGGTGTGGGCACAACTCACCCCTCGCCAGCAGGAAGTTTTGCAGGCCCTGGTGGCACAGCCCACGCGCCAGGCCGCTGCCCAGGCGCTGGGCCTGAGCCTGAGCACCTTGGACACCCACCGCGCCGCCATCCTGGAGGCCTGCCGCCTGGTCTGGCCCGAGGAGCGGGTGGACCTGCGCTTCGTCCGGCGGGTGTTCCGCGGCTGGCTGCTGGCGGAGGGGAAGAGATGAGCGTTTCTCCCCCCTTTTTTGCCCCGCCCTCCTTAGTTTGTGGGGAGGGAAAAGGGGAGGGGGTGGGGAGGTGTAAAGAAGGGAATTGAGGTAGTATTGGTAAGGGGAACTTGCTCGGATGGCAGGAGAGCAGAGTATGAACAAAATAGCAATAGAACGAAAAACGCGCCAATATTGGCAACAATACGATCACAAAAATCCAGTGCCACATTTGGAATGGTATATAGAGAACCTCCTGCCAGAGGAAATGAAACACGTCCAACGGCCAGACAGGTCTTATGAGACTCTGGTTCTGTTGGTCGGTTTCTCCATTGAGCCACTCCTCCAGGCCGTGTATGCTTACAAGCCTCGAAAAGTAGTACTTGTTGTGAGCCAACGCTACGGACAACAACCAGGAAAAAACTGGGGGAGAATGGTTGCAGACTTGATCAGAAAGTTGCCGGAACCACCTGAAGTAAAAGACCCCGTCGTTGTTCAGGCGAACCCCCAAGAGGTTTTTCGAGCGCTGCTCAGAGAAGTACGTCAGACTAAAGGTGTTGTCATTGATATCACCGGGGCAAAAAAGAACATGGTAGCCGGTGCATTCCTTTATGCAGCCATCGCTGACGTGCCAGTCTCCTACGTGGATTTTGCCGACGATGCTTACGACCCCAAATGGGGAAAACCTTATGGCTACGGGGCTCAGATCGGCATTCTGGATAATCCCTACGCCAAGTTCGCCTTGCGAGATTGGGAGCAGGTGCGTGATCTGTACCGTCGTTACAAGTTTAAGGATGCACGGCAACTTTTAGTTGGGAAGAACAGTACAGAAGACAACACGATTTTGGCGACCATGAAAGAGTACCTCCCCGATTCAGTGCACGCCATCCGCACTTTGGCGGAGATTCTATATTGCTATGAATTGTGGGATGCCGGTCTGTACAACGAGGCAGCAGAGCAAGCCAGGAAAATCGAGGGGTGTCGTCCCCCTACAGCAGTAGCATGTCTAGATGGGAAATGGTTCAAAACAGAAGGAGCTCGATTTAAGGGAGGATTCAATAATTTCTACGAAGACACCCCTGAATTCCAGGCCTATGTCCACGACGAACTCGCCCGTATTGGACGGTTAATTCGCTTTAACCACGACTATCGCTCTGCCTTTTTACGCGCAGCAGCCCTCAATGAGATAATGATGTTGGCCCGTCTAGTAAGGTTAGTCAACGATAACTTACAGAGAAATAACTTAGTAAAAGCTCTGCAATCTCATACACCTAATGCTTACCTTGTGTTCGACAATCTCAGAAGATCTGTAGGCCATACTTTCAAGATCGGACCTACAGGCAACAATACTGTCCAGTGCGATATCTGCTTCCAAAATGCTCCAGAAATCACGGTTACAATTACGGAGCCGATGGATTGGTGGAGGAATGTCCCTTTGTTCGAGCATCAAGGCAGTTGGAAACAGTTCATTAGAAGGCGCAATGATCTGGCTCACAAGTACTACTCTCCTCCCCCAAAATGGGCTGAGGATGCGTTACGATTTGTCCAGGCCAACGTGGAGGATTTTTGGGGGCCTGACGCGGGTAAGACTATAGATGCTCAGACATTATCTTGGTCGGAAGTATGTCAACTCACTGGGCTGACGGAATATCTTTCCCCTAACCTTTTGAACGATGACCGAGAAAAGGAGTAAGTCCCATGACCAAATATTTGTTAGCGACTGAAGCCGACAAGATACAGGGCCTGATCTTCCGATCCTCCCGCTTGCGCGAGGTAATCGGCGGCAGTCAGTTGCTTTCGCGTTTTTGTAAGGAGGTGCCGAAAAAACTTGCGCCCCCTGGAACGCAGATCATTGTCAACGACGGTGGCAGTTTCCGCCTGCTGTTCGATAGCGAGGAGGAGGCCAAGTTATTCGGAGAACAATTGGCCGAGGCCTACTGGCTGGCAACAGGGGGCACGCTTACAGTCGCCGAACCGGTGCCGGTAAACGGCGATTTCAGAAAGGCAGTGAAGGAGGCGAACAAAGCTCTGCGCCGGGCCAAACAGCATCGTGTGGACTTTGTGGCAACACCTCACTTGCCCTATATGGCCTTTTGTGCGTCGTGTGGAGTGGAATTGGCTGTCGAGTATAGTCATCGGCCTGGAGAGAACCAAGGTCAGTATTTGTGTGAACATTGTCGCGCCAAGCGGAACGAGAGCGATCCCGCCAGTGCCACAACCCCGGGCGCTTTTTTGACCGACTTTTTCAAGACCGTCGTGGGAGATAGTTGGCCTGATTACCATTGGCCTGGCAAAAAGAAAAAGGACGACCAGGATGATCGTGAGCCAGACCCACCAATGGATGTCGCCCGTTTCGACCCTCGTAATTACGTTGCTTACATCATCGCTGATGGTAACAGTATGGGGGAAATTTTCGGTAAGTGTGATAAAGACCAACTAAAGACCTTGTCCAGCAGTCTGCAAACCACGCTTTACGCCAGCCTCGCCGAGCCGGCCAAACGACTTCTCGAACGCGCTGAAGACGAAGATGAACAGAAAAACACACGTCTTTCTCGCTTCCTCCCTGTTCTGCCTCTGATCGTCGGCGGCGACGACCTGTTCCTCCTGTTACCGGCTCCCTGGGCATTGGACTTTGCCCAGCGCTTTGCAAAAGCCTATGAAGAGCAGATGAGGCAGTTGCTTGAAGGACAGAAGATTCAAGCCGCCACCGACCCTACCGTTGCCGTGGCTGTGATTATCTGCAAAGCCAAGTATCCCTATTACCTGGCCCACCAGAGGGGCAAGGAATTGCTCAAACAAGCCAAACAGATGACCAAGCGTTGGGCCGTGGAATCCGGGAAGACGCCGCGCTCTGTTGTGACTTTTGAGGTCATTCTGGGCAATCGCTTGGGTGGTGCTGAGTGGTCAGGGAATTATCGCCCCACCTTAGGGCCATATTGGATAAAGGGTGATGTAGAAGGTTGGGGATTAGATATCAACCATTTGGTGGAACAACGCTATAAATTGCGGGTTCTTCCTCGCCGGCGTCTGGCACAACTACGGGCCCACTTTGATGCTTTGACCGGAATAGCGAGCAGGGATGATTTTGAGGAGTGGTCTAAGCAACTCAAACAACTATTGGGGCGCTTCCCTAAAGCACAACGAGACCTCGTAGAGCAGGCATTGACGGCATTAGGTGGTCAAGACTTTTACTTTGTGAAACGCACGACGGACCGCGATAGCTGGTACGGGCATGCCTTACCCGACCTGCTAAACGTGTGGGACTTTGCTTTTCATTTAGGATGCCCGCGAGTCAAATATGAGGAGTACAGCGATGAGGCTGAAACTGACCTTCCAGATTGTTTTGAAAAGTGACTACCATATTAGCGCCGGACACGGTAAAGGGGCGCTGATAGACTCGGCGCTTTTGCGCGATAGTGATGGTGTGCCGGTTATTCGAGGCACAACACTCACCGGCCTTCTGCGTGATGGTTTATGGCGCTTGTTGCAGATGAAACCACTGAAAGACAAATTTGGCAATATGCTCCACGACGAAGCGCAGTATTGCAGCCAGCAGGCTATTGGGCCCGATTCCGACTTATGTCCCTTCTGCCGTCTTTTTGGCACACCGCACAGACCCAAAATCTGGCATATCAGTTCAGCGCGTCTGGTGGAGGCGCAAACACCCACAAGTAGTAAGCATCAACCGGAGGGGCAAACGGTAACACGAGTGCGCATTGACCCGCGTACCCGACGCGCTGAGCCGCGTAAACTTTTTTCCCAAGAGGAAGGCGATGGTCGGTGGATATTCCAATTTACCGTCACCTGGCCTACGGACGATGCAGGCAATTTGGATGAGGCTGCCTTATTGACAGCGGCGGCACGAAATGTGCGTCAACTGGGCCGTTCGCGACGGCGGGGGCAGGGTGAGTGCCTTTTTACTTTGGTGGGCGTGGAAGGAACGGATGCCATTACGCCTAAAAAGACCGATACCGACAAGGGAGGCTGGCAGACAGCCCTGTTGGAGCGCTTTGCCGCACACTGGATAAATGGTGAACCATCACCGCCGAGCAAGCCGACGACAATGCCCGTGACAATAACCGATGAATCAGGCCATGATGCGCCTGTGCGAGTGCGTTTGTTCGTGCGCACGGATGAACCGTTGCTCATTGCCCGCCGGGCAGAAGCCGGCAACCAGTTTGAGAGTCTACCTTTCATTACGGGACAGGTACTACGCGGAGCTCTGGCTTGGCGAACAGCCCAACGCTTCGACTTGAGCCAACGCGAAGGCGAGGCATACAAGGCTTTTCTGCACACTTTTCTGAGCGGTGAAGTGCTTTTCCCTCCTCTCTATCCTGCGGAGTTTGTGACCTCGGCTCTACGCCCAACCATTCCGCCACCGCGCGATTTGCTCACCTGCAAGATTGGAGGTTTAGACCACGGTCTCTGGTTTGCAACGGAACAAGTACCAGAGGCGTGTGATCAATGCGGCTCTGAAACATTGGTGGAAGTGAAAGATTTTGTCACCTTGTCGGAATACACATGGCCTCGCAATCCGCTTTATGATCAACTCAAGCGCAGCAGCGAGATGCACATCCGTATTGATTTGGAGAAAGGCCGTGTGAGCGAGGGAGACCTTTTTGGCTATGTGGCCTTAGATGCGGGCCAATACTTTGTCGGCGACCTGATCTGTGCCAATGAAGCGGCCTGGAAGCGGCTTCAAGCACTGGCCCAAATTGAGCCAAACAAGCCCATCGTCCTTCGATTGGGCAAGGCTCGCCATCGAGGATATGGCCAAGTTACGGCTTGGTTCCAGGTCATCCCAGATGCGTCAGACGATATTTGGATTCGCCGACCGCTTGAAGAACGAGTAGGAGCGACGGAGCACGAACTGCGTCTCACCCTCTTGACAGATGCGATTATCACCGACCACTGGGGACGCTATGTGACGGGATTTGAGGAAGAATGGTTGGGCGGGATTCTGGGACAGGAAGTGAAAATCACAAAGGCAGTCGCCAGCATACGGGCTGTGGATGGCTTCAATGCTCAGTTGGGCCTACCGCGCTGGCGCGATATTGCACTATCAGCAGGGTCTACGGTGCGCCTGCAGTTGACTGAAGCGCCCAATCTGGACCATTTACGCCAACTGGAACAACAAGGCATCGGCCTACGCCGCAACGAAGGCTTTGGGCGTATAGCCTTCAATCATCCTGTATACACCCACTGCCAAGGTATTACTTCTGACAACTTTGACCTCCCTCAGGCGTTGTATCTTGGCTCAATAATTTCGAGCAGTGACGAGAAACGCTTTCGGGAAGAGTGGCTGACTGTTTTAGACAGTCAGCCATGGGAGGAAAAAGCTCAAGATCCAAAACTCATCGCTGTCGCGCGGGTGTTGCATACTTTTGCCGACGTTCCACCAAGCGACCTGAAAGCACGACTGGCCTCACTTGGAGAACTGCCTGAAGAGGCCATTGAACTGCTCGGCGGCGAACAAGAATACGGCAAACGACACACGCTCAAGCCAGAAGTGGATAAACTCGCCAACCATCCCGGAGTCAAGTTGGTGGGGCAATTGTTGATGGAACTTGAGGCTTTCGATGAAGCCTTTTGGCCCCTGGGTATCCAGATGCTTGCCGACCGCATGGCCGCCGCTGCCGGGAAGGAGGAAGCAAAATGACTGCTCAAACCAAAATGACCTACCAAGCCATCACTGCAACCCTGAAAGCCCGCACCGCGGTGCACATCGGCAGCGAGCAGGGCAACGACCTGACTGATGCGCTCATTCGCCGGGATGCGCAGGGGCGGCCTTTCATCCCCGGTACGGCTATTGCTGGCGCGCTGCGCACGCTGCTGACGCGCTTGGCGCCACGGTTGGGTTTTGCGCCGTGTGTGGTTCTGGCAGACGATGAAAACGTGCGCAAACAATCGTGCCAGTGCGCCGTGTGCCACCTGTTCGGTGATGTCAACCCTTCGGATCGAGAAGATGCCGATTCTCGGGCTTCCCGTGTGCTGATATTCAACGCCTATCCCAACAATGACTTCGGCAGGCCTCTCATCCGCGATGGTGTGGGCATTGACCGCGTCACCGGCGCGGCGGCGCGGGCCGGTTCGGTCAAATTCGATCTGGAGGTCTTGCCCGCCGGAGCGGAGTTCGAATTGCGCATCGAACTACGGGGTATTGATGAGCAAGGTGATCTACTGCAACTACTGGCCGCCGGACTGGCCGAGTGGCGGGCCGGGCGGCTGTGGCTGGGCGGGCGTGTGGCGCGCGGTTTAGGGGCGTTCGACCTGGTCAACCTGGAATTCAAGGAACTCCCGCTGGATACGCCGAAGCAGGTGTTGGACTACCTGAAGGCAGATGAGCCGTGGGCGATTGCTACGCCGCGGCCCAGATGGTTTGACGACAACTTGAACGCAGCACGAGCACGCATTCAATCTATCAATGGCGATCTTCCAAAGGCCGTCGTCCGCTATTGGGTCATCATCGAGGGTACACTCCAGGCCGAAGGCCCGCTGCTGACCAACGACACCCTGGTCTCGGGGCAGAGCGGCTTCGACCACGCGCCCTTGCTGGCTCAGGTGGGCGACTGGCGGCATCCGGTGCTGACCGGCGCGGGGCTGCGGGGCGTGCTCCGCGCCCACGCCGAGCGCATCGCCCGCACCCTGGCGACCTACAACGCCAACGGCAAAGACGACTTCCTGTTGAAATGCCCGGCCTGTAGCCCGGTCGAAAGTCGCCCCGATGCGCCGTTGGCCAGTTGTGACACACTGCTGAAAGGCAAAATCTCTTCCAACGAAGTCGTGGATGACGACCACTTATGCCTGGCCTGCCGCTTGTTCGGCAGCACGCGACGGGGCAGCCGCTTGATTGTGGAAGATGCCCCCTATGCAGGAGAAAGGCCACCCACGCTCAAGATGTTCGATTTTCTGGCCATAGACCGTTTCACCGGCGGCGGCAAGGACGGGGCCAAATTCGATGCTATTGCTTTGTGGAAGCCCGCGTTCACGCTGCGCCTGTACCTGGAAAACCCAGAGGAATGGGAACTGGGTTGGCTGGCGCTGGTGTTGCGCGACCTGCAGGAAAGCTGGCTCTCGGTGGGCTTTGGCGCGGCCAAGGGCTTCGGCCAAGTCAAGTTACAGGATTGGAAAGCAATTTTTGGCTATCTGACACCCGAAGTTTTGCCCGCAGGCCTGAACGCACCCGACATGCCGGACGAAAGCACCCTTTTCAAAAAGAAGGTCCTTCAAGGCGGTACGGAAGATTGGCAAACTATCGCCCAGAAGTGGGTGAAGAAGTTCCAGGAGAAAGTTAACGGATTCGAGCGCACAAAGTTGCCATCTCTGAAAACGGATAGTTACTTCGGAAAGGTGGATAGGCTTTACCCGGTGCTCAAAGGAGTGGCATCATGAGCAAACGAGCGACATTCGACAACATCGTCCAGATGGTCACACGACCTTTGGTAGGAAAAGAGAAGTTGTCCATTTGGGGCGGGCGCTGCGCCGAAGGCGACCTGTTGGCGTTTCTGGACGGCTGGGACCTCTCGCGAATGCCTTACCGCATCTGGGAATACGTCAGTGACATCCGTTTCGAGAAGGATACCCTACCGAATGAGGTAGCTCTTTTGCAACGGGGCCGGCTTTTCGGCGAAGGCGGTGACCTGGAGGTGCGACGAGATGGTGAGGAATTCGTCTGGCGCTTCATCGGAAAGCCCAAGATGCGCCCGCCGGAGGACTATGACCTTGAGAAGAACGATTTCTGGCATCGGCATCCTGATGCCGCATTTCACCAATACAAGCAAACGGCGTTGCTGTGGGGAGAGAAGCGGGAAAACGGCTTCTGGTTCGACAACCGCGTTGCCGGCGCCGAGTTAGCCTATCCCGGTGTCGCCGGTAAACGTGTACAACTTCATTACAAGGTTTTCAGCCGTGCCGGACGGGTGCAATTCGTCTGGTACACCGGTTTGAGTGAATGGAAGGAGAAGAAAAATGGCTGAAACCGTGAAGGGAGTCATTCAAGGATGGCGGCGTAAAATGAAACGCGGGGCTATTCAACTGGAGAATGGAAAACGACTACCTTTTACCTTTGATGTCGTTATCAACGCTGAAAAGCCCCAACATGTCCGCAACAATATGCGGGTTTCGGCTGTCATAGAGAATGGCGTTATACAGAGTGTCACGATTGAAGGAATTGAACAACCCATCCCACAGCCGTTGAACAAGCCACATCCAGGTTCGTTCTTGAATCCGTACAACTTTGTGAGATTCCTGGAACAACCTGCTATTTTGCCGTCCGAGCAGGACCGCAATCGTGTGTTATGGCGCTGTGCTCCTCCACCCCATGACCGCTATGTGGGCTTGACTGGGCGAATTACTTGTCGGGTGGAAGCGGTTACGCCGTTGTTCATCTCGGATTCCCATGCTATTCAGGAAGAGATTATTCGCGACGAAAACGGTCGGGAGCGTACGCATTACACGTATCGCTTCTTCCAGCTTGATGGGAAACCGGCCATTCCGGCCAGCAGTTTACGCGGGATGATTCGCTCCGTGTTCGAGGCGGTGACGAATTCGTGTTTTGCTATTATTCATGATGACCAGCTGGATTATCGGATTGACGCACGAAAGGCTCCCTCTTTGCGGCCAGCAGTTGTAGTAAAACTTCCTAATCCTGAAAAGAAAGAAGATGGTGAGGTTCTTCTCCTTGAATCTGCATGGGTACACCGTTTGGTTATTGAGCAGGCAATAGGCCCTGGAGGGGTACTGTCCGAACATGTCACAAATGCTCCTTGGCCACGAGAGGCGCCTTTTAATGCATACTTTGATAAAGTGCTGCGGGACCAGACTATTCCCGTTCAAGCAAGAGTTCGTGTAAATGTAAGAAAGCGTTCCGAAGAATTTGGCGGCAAGAAATATCGGTTTCCTTTCAATGAAGTGGTAGAAATTGTAGCCGTGGGTGCACGCGAACAGGGTCTGCAAGAACCTGATGGGGACTTATTTTGGGGGTACTTAAAAATCACAGGCCCCAATGTACTGGCAGAGAGACCCGATGGCACATTAACTCTGCGCAAGCACGATGAAAGATTTTTCTATTGGGGCGGTAATTCGAAACAGAAAGCGAAAATCCCGTGGCAAGATGTTCATGGCCGTCGGAATGCTGTGGAACGCTATAACAGTGTTCACTCACACCAAAAGGATCCAGCAAATCAACAGCTGCCCTATGTAACCTATTTGCAGAACGAGAGGCTAACCGAGGGGGATTTAGTTTGGGTAGAAGTGGTTAATGGCAGAACTATTAGAATTCATCAGATTGGCAGCGTATCCATCCCCAAATTGCAGTACAAGCATGGGATTAGCGATTTGCTCCCTCATCATCGTCCCTGTGGGGATTACAGGGCTCTATGTCCTGCCTGTCGCACTTTTGGCTGGGTGCGGGAGAATGCTCCAGAGAATACGCAAGACCCCGTGGCTTATGCTGGCCGAGTGCGCTTTTCTCATGGCACTTTACCCGATGGTGATAGTCCGAGCGAATTGCCGGAAACAACGCTTGCCATTCTCTCCACTCCTAAACCCACAACGACACCGTTTTATCTGCTCGACAAGGATGGCCAGCCAGACCCCACGGTGACCTACGACACGGAGGGTGCGCGCCTGCGAGGGCGCAAGTTCTACCGTCATCAGGGCGAGGCGAAGAAATCGGAGTATCAACGCACCGAAAAGAGCGATCAAAACCGTACCGTGCGCGGCGCGCTAAAGTCCGGCGCGACCTTCACTTTTACCGTGGACTTTGAGAACCTGGCCCCTTTGGAACTGGGCGCGCTGCTCTATGCTCTGGAACTGGAAGAGGGCATGTATCACCGCCTGGGCTATGCCAAACCGTTGGGTTTTGGTTCGGTCAAAATCACGGTAGAAGAAGTCAAGATAATCGGCTGGGATGAACGGCTACGCTCCCTTAAGCCAGATGCGGGCCGGAAGCCGCTTTCGCGAGACCTGTTGAACAAATACAAATCCGATTTTCTCGCGGCAATGCACGATCTCTACGGTGACGAATTCGACAAGGTAGTGTTGGCCGATTTGCGCGCATTGCTTAGCGAACCATCCGATTTACCCATCCACTATCCACGAACCCCAAAAGAACCTGATCCAAAGGGGAACAACTATGAGTGGTTCGTAGGTAACAAAAGGCTCGGGAAGAACGGCTATCCTTTACCCCTGCCCGAGGAAGAGAAAGGTGGCAAGGGGCTTCCGTTGTTGGACAAAAGAGGGCGCAGGGTTACATAATGCTCTCCTCAACTTCGCGCACCCGCTTATCAACAAGCCTCCGGTTGCGGGTAGCTGACGGCAGTGCCGTCGGCTACCCAGGAACACTTGCCGGTAAGTCGTAAGATGAACCTATGGCGGCGGAACACACCTACCTCCCCAAATACAACATCGGCGTCCACTTCCTCACGGCCAAGACATTCAGGAACACGCCTTACTTCGGCGACGCACGCTGTGCACTCGTCTTTTGCGAGGAACTGGAAGCCGCCCGACAACGGTACGGTTTCCACGTATTGGCTTTCGTGGTCATGCCCGACCATGTCCACTTGCTGCTGTGGTGGAACGCCGAAGCCCAGCCCGATCTGACCATCCCGAAAATCGCCTGGGCCGTCAAGGGGCTTTCCGCCCGCCAGATTGTGGACTACCTCAAATCGCGTGTAGGCGTCGGCACTGGGGTAGGCGACGGCAATGCCGTCGCCTACCCGGGAGTTTTGCTCCGACCAGTGTGGCAGCCCGCGGACAAGCCTCATTACCGCAACTGGCGTTACAAAGTCTGGCAACCCGGTGCAGGATATGATTTCAACATCTACACCGAGAAGAAACTGCGGGAGAAACTCGGTTACATTCACGCCAACCCGGTACGAGCAGGCCTGAGCGCCGCCCCAGAGGAATACCCATGGTCGAGCGCCGGATTCTATGCAGGCCTCACCGCAAAACATCCGGTTACCATAACTCACATGACCGAGGTTCTTTGAAAACAAGGAGGTAGCCGAAGTCAATGCCTTCTACCCCGGGAACCTGCCAAAACATATGGAAATTAGCCCCATGCTCCTCCTCAACTTCGCCCACCCACTCACCAACGAACACCTGGCCCAGATTGAACACCTGACCGGCCAGAAGGTCGAACGCGTCGTCGTCATCGACAGCCAGATCGACCCGCAGCAGCCCCTGGCACCGCAAATCGTGGCCCTGGCCGACGCGGCCAGGCTTTCGCCCGAAGAATGGCAGACCCTGCCCATCCTGATCAACCCGCCGGCCCTCAACTTCAGCGCGGTGTTGCTCATCGCCGAACTGCACGGCCGCATGGGCTACTTCCCGCCGTGCCTGCGGATGCGCCCCGTGGTGGGGCCCGACGGCCAGCGCGTGGTGCCGCCGCGCTTCGCGGTGGCCGAAATCCTCAACCTCCAGGCCGTGCGGGATGCAGCCCGCCGGCGCCGTTGACCCCCTCGCCTCCCCACACCCTCCCTAAAAATTCCTCACCCGCTACCGAAGCGCCCTCCTGCTCATCAGGCTACACTTACCCCACAACGAGGGCCGTGGGGGGACACCCCAGGCCCTCGCTCAAACCACCACCCTCAAGGAAGACCAGCCATGCGCCTCGACCTGGATTACACCGGTCACCCCTTTTTAGATGTCGGCCTGGCCACCCTCACCGCCTTTGCCAACAAACGCCACCCGCGCGACCTCACCGAGGCCGACCTGGAAAACGCCGCCCGCTGGATGGCCGAACATTACGTCGTCGACCCGCTCAAATCCTTCCTCACCGTGGCGTTCACCAGCAATGCCTGGTTTGCCCAAACCGCCTATGACCCCACCAAAGGGCGCACGCCAGAGGAACAACGAAAACGTGCCCAAGAACGCGCCCATTGGGCACAACAACACCTTTTTCAATGGCGCTCAGACTTACAAGCCAAAGGAACGGCAGACCATGTCATGCTGCAAAGCGAAAGAGATGTTTTCATTGGCTTTCCGGTCGTAGCCCACCCTCTTTCCAAACGCCTGTCTCCAGGGCGAGGAGCGAGAGCACAGATCCCGTTAACTTTTGGCGACGAATACATCAACTTTTTCCCCTCAGGCGACCCTGGCCTGCCCATCTCAGGCATGAGCGTTTTAGCGTTTTATATGCTGCCCCTCGGCTGCGCCAAAGTCGGCGGACGCTTGCTCGCCGTCCACAGCGACGACCCCGCCATCCTGCTTCACTTCGCCAGCACTTTCCTGGGAATCAACCGCCAACACATCGAAACAGCCCAAAACGCCGGCGAACGCAAACTTCCCGAAACCTCGCGGAGAAAACCCAAAACCTTGCTCATGCAAATTCTCCTCGCCGCCCTGGAGGAACGCCGCCAGAAACAAACCCACCGCCACGCCGCTCCCACCGTTACCGGCTACTACTTCACCAACAGCGGCCAGGGGGCCGAACTGGATATCTTCCCCCTGCCGCTGGAAGTCACCGACTTCCTCCAAAACGTCGTCAACAACCCCAAATACAAGTTCGCCTGGCAACACCTGGTGGCCCGCGCCTGGCAGATCACCAAAGCCAAACGCGGGCAAACCGAAGCCCCCCCGCCCCGCTACAACCGCCTCTACGAAGACCTCTTCGCCCTGCCTCAAGACGCCCCGGCCTTCATCCGCCGCTACCTGCTTCGCCGCCGCTACCACCCCTGGGGCAAAGACGACCCCACCGCGGCCTACGACACCTTCCACGAAGCCGCAGCCCTCTCGTGGCAACTGACCGCCCTCTTCCTACGAAAGGTTATGCTCATGAACACCGAACGCATCCAACACATCCGAGAACTGGGCGACGCCCTGGCCGACTACATCGTCACCCAAAACGACCGCCGCTTGCTCAACGATTTCCTGATGGCTCGCCAGTACGCTCGAGTGCGCGCCGCGCTCATCAAAGCCTCCCACGCCGAAGTCCGGCGCGGGCACCCTCCTTTGGTCACCTTGGACCGCTTCCTGGCGGTCTTTGAACAGGCAGAGGGGTTGCCCTACCAGGACTGGCGTCTGGGGCGCGACCTGGTGCTCATCCGCCTCTTCGAGCAACTCTACGCCAAAGGCTGGCTGCAAGAACACGCCGCCGAAGTCGCGCTCCCCGAAGACGAGTCCGCCGACTCGCCGACCCGCTGACCCGCTGATTCGCCGACCTGCTCACTCGCTGACCCCTTCACCATCTCTAAGGAGGTACTCCCATGTCCTTCATCACCGGCTTACTGCTGATCGATGCCCCTGCCTCGGCGCTGAACAACAGCAACAAGGGTATCCCTCACTCGAATGTAGATAACACTACCGGAGTCAAATACTTTGTGAGTGATCGCAAAGCCTATCCTTACGTCTCCGCGCAAGCATTCCGTTATTGGCTACGAACAACTTTGGAAAAAGGGAATTTCGGATGGAAACCGGCCCCAGTATATCGTGAGGAGAAAGTCGCATACACAGCCGCAGACCCGATTGAATGGTGGGATGACGATTTACTTGGCTATATGCGCTCTCCAAAAACAGGGAAAAAAGCTCGCGAGAAACGTGCCAGCGATCCTGAGTATCAAAAGCTGACACCTTTGGAACAAAACAGCAAAGGTGACGAAATTACGATCACTCGGGTCTCGCCTTTCCGAGTTAGCACATTGGTTTCTGTCGCTCCTGCGCAGATCGTTGATGATTATGGCACCATGTCTCGCCATGAAGGCGACCCCGTGCCCCACGAGCATCAATTTTACCGCGCTGTTTTACAAGGATTGATTTCCTTAGATCTTCACGCGGTCGGCACCTTCACATACATTGCACGCACTGGCTACCTGAATCTGGACAAGGTACGGACTAAGAAAGCCCAAGAAAAAGGCCTGGAGCACCTGGAAAACGAAAAAGCCTACCGCCTGCCCGCCGGAGAACGCATCCAGCGCGTCCGCGCCCTGCTCGAAGGGCTGGCCCACCTCCACGGCGGGGCCAAACAGACCCTCCACTACACCGACGTGACCCCCGACATCCTCTTCGCAGCCGTCACCCGCGGCGGCAACCACCTCTTCGGCCACATCTTTGGCGCCGACAGTCAGGGGCGCCCCACCCTCAACCTCCCCGCCCTGGCCGAAACCCTGCGTGTCTATGGCGACGACATCCTCTCCGACCTCTACATCGGCTGGACGCGCGGCTTCCTGGATGCCGAACGCAGCAAACTGGAAGATGCCTTTGGCGAAGGCGGCGCGCTGGAAACCTGGAACACTCGCGTCTACCTCTCACACCCGCGGGAAGCCCTGGAAACCCTCGCTCGCGACCTGGAAGACCACCCCGAATGGCTCCACTGACCCGCTGACCCGCTCGCCCCCCGAGGTCCCTATGCGCGCACTCAAAATCACCGCCGAAGGGCTCACCACCTCCTTCCGCTACCCCCACTTCATGATCGGGGTGCAGCCCACCTACGACATGCCCCCGCCCGCCACCCTCTATGGCCACATCGCCAGCGCGTTGGGGCACTGGTTCAACCCCCAGGGCGTGCGCTTTGCCGTGCGCTTCACCTACCGCGCCAAACAGACCGACATCGAAACCACCTACTTCCTCAAAGCCGCCAGGGGGAAGATGCCCTCCGACAAAACCTTCCCCAAAGTGCTGGAAGGCAAACCCAACCCCCTCAAACGGGAACTGCTCTTCTTCCCCCGGATGGTGCTCTACCTCAACCGCCCCGATTGGCTGGAAGCCTTCCGCCGCCCCCACTACCCCGTCGTGTTGGGGCGCTCCCAGGACCTGTTCACCTACCGCCGCGTGGAAATCGTCGACCTCCAGCCCGTGGAACACGCCTACCTGGAGCACACCCTGCTGCCTTATGACTATGCGAAGCGCACCGCCGCCGGCCACAGCGTCCTCATGCCCGCCTGGCTGGACTATACGCGGCGGCGTTTCCCCACTTTCGCGCGCTACGTCGTGCTCCATCGACGGGTTCACAGCCGCGACTTCCTCCGCTGGCCCGGCGAACCCGCGCCCGAACTGTGGGCCGACCCCACCGAGCCCACCATCCACGG
>Ga0256833_1001501_pt1 | contig 17172 bp, 11 predicted proteins | sample 356284metaG_FD_190535 | JGI IMG/M metagenome (GOLD analysis project Ga0256833, IMG submission 190535) | Hydrothermal vent microbial communities from Mid Atlantic Ridge, Atlantic Ocean - 356-284 | ecosystem: Environmental > Aquatic > Marine > Hydrothermal vents | place: Atlantic Ocean: Mid... | reverse complement strand
GGTATACTTTTGGTGATTATTCTTTTGTTATAAATACGTTTTCTTTCAATTAAATTGCCCTTTCAGGGCGTTGATATAATATATTGTCATTATCTCTAGCATTCTGCTTGGGTTGAATTGATTTGGGCTTTTAGCCCGTTGCTGTTGGTTTACATCTCCAAGGCAAAGGCCTCCCGATCTCTTCGTAAAAAATATTAATTCAAATAAGTAGCAATTATTTAATCTTAGAACAATATTATTAACTTTGTCACGTAATTAATGAGATTAAAACGAAAGTATCAATTTGAAAGTGGTGAATTTATTTTTATTACTTTAATTATTATAATATAATATAGTTTGGAAAATATAATCTTACAGTATGATAGTTGGTATATAGCTTTGTGTCTATTGCTTGGTATCCTATATGCATCTTTTTTGTATTTCAAACAAAAGAACCTTAAGGATAAAAATCCTATTTTGGTATGGAGCTTATCCATTTTAAGATTTCTTACTGTTAGTGCTATTAGTTTGTTATTACTTTCTCCCCTTTTCAAATTTATTAGTGAGCAAAAATCCAAGCCTGTAATAGTTATTGCTCAAGACTATTCTGCATCTCTACAAAATTCATATACTAGTGAGAAGCTGAAACAAATAAACAGTAAAATTCATGAGTTTAAAGCAAAGTTAAATTCCAAATATGATATACAAGAGTTTGCTTTAGGTAGTAACATATATCCCGGATTGAAAGATTCTTTTAATTATAAAAGTACTAATATATCCGGATTTATTGATTATCTTAATCAAGCTTTTGGTAGTGAAGAATTGGCAGGCGTTGTACTTTCCACCGATGGTATATACAATGAAGGTAAAAACCCTGACTATCTGGATATGGAATTCAATGCTCCGATATACACAATTGCCCTTGGAGATACTACAGAACAAAAAGATGCAAAGATCAGCGAAATTTATTTTAATGATATTGCTTTTCTTGATGACCAAATTGCAATTAAAGTCGATATACAATCTAGAAACTACTCAGGTAAAAAAGCAAAATTGGCATTATACTCTGTAAGTGACAAAGGCAAATTGAATTTAGTTGACAGTAAAAGTATTAGTATTGATAAGGATGTTTTTTACAAGCAGCTATTCTTTTTAGTAAAAGCTGATAAACCCGGAAATATTCATTATCGTTTAGTTATATCAAAAATGAAAAATGAAGTTTCTTATAAAAACAATATTAAAGATATCTATATTCAGGTAATTGATTCTCGTATTAAAATATTATTATTGGCAAATAGTCCTCATCCCGACCTTGGTGCGATAAAAGACATTCTAACTTCCAATAAAAATTATGAATTAGCTATAAAATTTAAAGCGGATTCTTACAAATCGGAACTCTACGATTTGATAATATATTATAATCTTCCAAGTGATTATTTTAACATTACTCAAATACAACAAAAAGCTAACAGATTACATATTCCTGAGTTTTTTATTTATGGTTCTCAAACAAATCAAAATAAATTTAATTCTTCACAAAATCTTGTTGAAATAAAAGGCAATTCAACGTCTTCAAACGAAGTTCAGGCTATTGTTAACAAAGATTTCAAGTTATTTCTAACAGATGATTTTGCTAAAAATGGGATAGATAGATTTCCACCGTTATTAGCTCCTTTTGGAGAATATAAAGTCGCACCCGATACTAGAGTTTTGTTGTATCAAAAAATTAATAAAATAGAAACGAAATATCCTTTATTGATAACAAATACAGGAATAAAAAAGCGTATGGCTATTCTGCTCGGTACGAATATTTTTAAATGGAGGTTATTTGATTACTTACAGCATGGTAATATAGATGTTGTAAAAACACTACTAAATCAAATAACACAATATCTTACCGTCAAAAAAGACAAAAGCCAATGGAGAGTAAAAGTTGATAAAAACCTTTACTATGATACTGATCCTATTCAAATCAATGCTGAATTGTATAATGACAATTTTGAATTAATCAATAAACCTGAAGCATTTATCAAAATAATTGATGCAAAATCTAAGGAATTTGATTTTGTATTTACAAGAACCGACAATAGCTATTCACTAAATACAGGTCAATTTCCGGCTGGCAATTATCATTATATAGCAACTGTTAATTATAATGGAAAAACATTGACTAAAAAGGGTGAATTTGACATTCAAGCTAAAGATCTTGAAAAGTTTGATCTAGTAGCAAAAACAGGAGTTCTCAAAAAATTATCCTCAAAAACTGACGGAAAGATGTATTTTGATTCTCAAATTGACCAATTAATTTCAGACCTCAGTCAAAAAAATGCAAAACCAATTATATACTATGGTAAAAGCACAAAGAAGGTAATTGATTTTAAATGGCTTTTCTTTTTGTTTTTATCACTACTAACTATTGAGTGGTTTATTAGAAGGTATAATGGAACTTTTTGATAAAAATAAAAATTAACGAATGGCGAAATACAGGCTTTTAAGTACAGAAGAATTAACACAATTGGAGCAGATATTCATCAATTTCTTAGCTGTAAACTCAATAACTGCCCAAGATTGGAATAAAATAAAATCTAATGACATCAACAGAATGAATTTGCTAATAGAAGAATTTAGCGATGTCGTTTTTGAAAAAACGCTTAACAACGTTACGTTACTTGAAAAAAGACTAGCTAATAAAATATTAATTTATAAAATAACCGAAGATAACATATTATTGACAGGGATAGAAGTGGATGGTGATAATCCCTTAGACTTTAGAAATGAATTTAATCTTGTAGATTTGAATAAACTATTTTCAAATCCGGATTTGGAATTATCATTTATCGAAGGGACAAAACCATTTTTTGAAGAGAAAAACAAGGAGGTTTTTGATTTGATGGAGTCCGGTGCAATGATATCACAAAATGATGTTTTGTACAAAGCATTACATGAATTAAAAAGCAATTATTCAGAAGAAGAATAATCCACTAACAATAATTGATATTCTACTTTTTTCTGTTTGAATTAAGAATAAACCCTTTTTTAACAAAATTGAAAATTGAAAAAGAAAAATGAGATTGATTTTGGGGTCAGCTTGATTCACAATGGTTCAGTTGTTATTAAATTATTGGTAAAAGTTCATTTCTCTTAAAAAATATTTCAGACTCAAAAATGAATGTCTGTATATAAAAACAAACATTTCATCTATTATTAAAATGTCAATATATGAATATTTAGTACCTTAGCCATTCTAATACAAAAAATATGCCTAAGTTCAAATATATAAATTTCAATTTTAAAAATAGAGCTTTTAGAATTTTCCTGCACATACTGTTTTGGATAGTTATATTATTTACTATTATAAATTCTACTAATGGAGAATATTTTTTAAGCTTTTCTTTGGTAACGGAGTCTATAAATTTGCTTTTCTACATATTTATTGTATATTTTAATATTTATTATTTATTTCCAAAATATCTTAAGGGCAAATCACTAAAGATTTATATACCTGTGTTAATCCTTAGTGTATTGTTGCTGACTCCTATCAAAGGTGCTGTATTGTATATGATCAATTACAATAATGATTTTAATAAAAAACAAATATTGTTCAATTTGCATTACACATTCCTTACTACTTTCTTTATAGCAGGAGTTTCTACAGTTTTAAAAATATTAACAGAATGGGTAAAGTATCAAAGAGAAAAAAAGAAATTGGAAAAAGAAAAATTACATTCGGAATTAAAATTTTTAAAATCACAAATCAATCCTCATTTTCTTTTCAATACTCTGAATAATGTTTATTCTTTGGCTTTAGTCAAATCGGATAAAACACCGGATGTGATACTTAAACTATCGGAAATATTGAGATATATGCTTTATGAGTGCAACGTCCCAAAAGTCTTATTAAGTAAAGAAATCAGTTATATTAAAAATTATCTTGCTTTAGAAAGGTTAAGACAGCGAGAGGATGTCATTATAAATTTTAATATTGAAGGTAAAATTTCAAATGAAATGATATCTCCATTATTGTTTACACCTTTTCTTGAAAATGCTTTCAAACACGGCATCAATAAGGTGATTGAAAAGGCCTATGTAAATGTATTATTAAAACTAAAAGGAGATCGTGTTTTGTTTGTAGTTGAAAATGTGAAGCCTGAATTTACACAGGAAGATTTTAGAAAGAAACAAGGTGGAATTGGTTTGTCAAATGTAAAAAAAAGACTTAAATTATTATATCCCAATAGATATACTTTGGAGATAGAAAATACAAAATTTAGTTATAAAATAGAATTAACCATCGAATTAAATAATAAAAAATAAAATTATGATAAGAACAATTATTGTAGACGATGAACCTTTAGCATTACAAGTACTTGAAAATCACATTAGCCAATTTCCGAATATAGAATTGGTAGCCAAATGCAAGAATGCAATAGAAGCAAATAAAATCCTAAATGAAGAAAACATTGATTTGATATGTTTGGATATTAAGATGCCTCAAATATCAGGAATTGATTTTTTGAAATCTTTGAAAAATCCTCCTTGTGTTATATTCACTACAGCATATGACAAATATGCAATAGAAAGCTATGATTTGGATGTAGTAGATTACCTACTTAAACCAATTTCTTTTGACCGTTTTTTCAAAGCGATAAACAAAGTTTCAGAAGCATTAAGCCTCAACCAAGAATCAGGTACTCATGATGATTATTTTTATGTTAAAGCTGACAAAAAGCTTATCAAAGTAAAATACGATGACATATTATATATAGAAGGGCTGAAAGATTATGTTATAATCAGAAAAAACACCTCAAGAGTAATCACACTTCAAACGATGAAAAGCCTAGATATGAAGTTGCCTTCAAAACAATTTACAAGAGTTCACAGATCTTTTATTGTTAATATCGACAAAATCAATTCCATCATGGGAAATATGATTGAAGTTTTGGAAAAGGGGAAAGAAAAACTTATACCTATTGGAAAAAACTATAAAGAAGATTTGATGAAAGTAATTGAAGGTAAGAGGATATAAGTATTTTTGATATTGATATAATATCATCTATTTGGTGTCTGTCTATAAAGTGCTTGATTTTTGAAAAATAAAGATTTTTGATGAGAGTTTTGCCTTTCTGAGGATTAGTGATGCCTTAGCATCAGTAATTTGAATAAAGAAAAAATATCGAAAAAAGATAATTTTTAAATTTTAATGACTTTGTGGACAGACACTATTTAATGTCTGTCTATAATAAAACACAAGATAAAATCGGTTACCGCTTTTTTAATACGTCAAGTGCTTTTGCTATAAAAGGATCATAATCAACTAGCACTTTACCTTCAATATTTTTACCAAATAGAATAAAACCTATTTTAGATTTTAAATGTTGTTCAAACAAAGATTGGTCTTTAATATCAACCATTTCCAAATCACTCAATATTGTTGAATCTATTTTAATTGTAAATTCATTAATAAACTTTTCCTCGTCCATCTTCAATAATTGCCTGTGACTATGTATGTATTTGACACTCCATTCAAGGAAAAGACTGTCTTTTTCCCAAAATAAGTAATCAATTTCTAAATGCCCAGAATCATTAACTAAAGTATCGGGATAAATCCCACTACCTGACATCAAAGGTCTATTTTTATTCAAACTATAGAATGTATCTTTATTCTCGTATTGAGAGCTCTTTAAATCAACGTAATTAGAATCTAGATTTAATTGTTTTTGAATTGATCGTCCTGTTGGAAGATAGTAATTAGCAATTGTCAACCTCAATGCTCCACCATTATCTAAATCGAATTGTTCTTGAACTAATCCTTTGCCAAATGATGGTTTACCTACTATTGTTGCACGGTCATAATCTTGGAGCACTCCTGCCATAACTTCACTTCCGGAGGCACTATTCTCATTGATAAGTACCACTACATCTCTGATAGTATAGAAAGTGCGCCCACTTGTTTTTAAAATGTCTCCCCTACCATCCTTATATACTGTCTTAACCATTAACAACTTTGAAGTATCAAAAAACTGATCCAGTATTTTGGTAACCTCCCTTAGATAGCCTCCGGGATTATTTCTCAAATCAATTATAAGTTTACCTAAGCGGTCATTAGAGACATATTTTTCTATTGTCTCCATAAAATCACGATAAGTATATTTAGTAAATTGACTAATTGAAACATATATTATCGAATCTCCAATAATAAAATTCTTGTCTATAGAATTTTTCTCAATCTTTGAAATTTTTACCGTAATCGGCACTATTTTTCTATCTCGGTTGACTATTAATAAATCCAAATCTTTTGAATTATACTTTTGAATTATCTTTCGAACACCTGTAACACTCTCTTTTCTACCTACGATACTAACATTACCCAACTGAAGTATCTTATCCAATGATTTTATTCCTGCCTTCTCCGCAGGACTTTTTTTAATAACGTTTATTACATTCAAAGTATCATTAATAAACATACTTTCTATACCAAGTCCGGTAAAATGGCCTTCCAGCCTATCTGAAATACTTTTATACTTTTTAGGGGCAATATACTTAGAAAATGGATCAAGTACACTTACTGCTTTTTGCATCAAAATATTAGAAATATTTTTCGTGTTTGTCCTATACAAATATCTATTATCAATCAGACCAATCACTTCTTCGATACTTTTCAAAGACTGATTATTTTCCTTTTTGATTTTGCTAACCAAGTTGACATTCCCCGTATTATTCAACCTATATCCAACTAGCATACCAATTGCCAAAACGATTGATAATAGCAATGGTTGTACTATATTATATTTACTATCGCTCACTATATAAATATTTATTTTTATTCATTTTTGCAAAATAATACTAATTTAAAGTATATTTCTAATAATTATCAAATTTCTTTTTATATTTTTGAGCAGATTTTAGGAATAGAGGGTAAAAGTATACTTTTCTCTTTAAATTATTTTATCTTTATTGTACTAAGCTTAGTTAGTTTTTTGTGATATTAACCCAAAATTGATCACAGCTTAGTTTAATAATTGAATACAACTTATTTTTAATATAAAAAAAAATACAATGAAGGCTTATTTAATATTATTTATTTCAACTTTTAGTATGATTACAATGGCACAATCTCCTATTCCATATATTCTATACAATTCTAAAGGAGAAGTTGTTAGTTTTGACAAAATGGCAAAAAGAATGTCAAATACTGACGTGGTTTTATTTGGCGAATTGCATAATAATTCTATAAATCATTGGTTACAACTTCAATTGACAAAAAAACTTTTTTCAATGGACTCTACCTTACAATTAGGTGCAGAAATGTATGAATCCGACAACCAGCTTATTCTAGATGAATACATGGGTGGGGTGATACGAAAAAGTTATTTTGAAAAAGAAATGAGAATGTGGAACAATTATAAAACTGACTACAAACCTGTTTTGGAATATGCCAAAGAAAACAAAATACCCTTTTTTGCAACTAATGTGCCTAGGAGATACGCTGGCTTTGTCGCTAAAAACGGCTTAAAAGGTCTTCAAGAATTGAGTCCCGAAGCAAAAAAATACATTGCTCCCCTACCCGTTCCTTTTGATACTTTAGCTCCAAATTACGATGAAATGATGAATATGGATACCGGACATGGAATGGGCATGAGTGTTGAATTTGTAGAAGCTCAAGCAATAAAAGATGCTACAATGGCGTATTTTATAAATAAAAATCATAAGAAAGATTATACTTTTCTTCACTTTCAAGGAGATTTTCATTCAAAAAACCACGGAGCAATAAGTTGGTATCTTTTAAAATACAATCCAGGGTTGTCCATACTTACAATATCAACACAGGAGGCAGACGGATTGGATTTTAAAAAAGAATATAAGACTTTAGGGGATTACATCCTGGTTATTCCCGAGGATATGACGAAAACTTATTAATACTTTTTATTGTTTGGTTATTGAACTCTATAAATTATCATTAACATGAATTATTATAAATTCAATCGTTTTTTAATATTGTTTTTTACAATATTTTCAATTAATTTTTCTCTTGCTCAATATGCCGTTGTAAACCACAAAATGGAAGTGAAAATTCAACCTGAAAATGCTCTTCTAGATGTAGTAGATACAATGGATTTAAGCGCCTTTGAAGGAAATAGGATTCCTTTTTATTTAAATTCATCATTAATCCCCTACTCCAATAGTAACAATATTAAACTGTCAAAATCTGATAATAATGGATCTAATGGAACAGATTTAGGGATGGATAGAGATATTGATAACAAGAATTTGGATTTGACAAAATGGGAAATTCTTTTTTTGACAGACTCTAAAGAATGTACAATTTCTTACAAGGGAAAAATAAAATCATCTCTAGAGCAAAGCAATGACAATTATCAAAGAGGATTTTCCGAATCACCGGGTACCATAAGCACTAAAGGTATTTATTTAGCAGGCTCAACGTATTGGATACCCTCTTTTCCCAAGCTGTTGTATACATTCAATCTAAATGTACAGCTACCAAAAGATTGGAAATCCGTATCTCAAGGTGAAAGAACAATATTAATCGATAGTAATCAACTTCACTTTGACAAATGGAAATGCCATTCTCCTCAAGAGGAAATTTTCTTAATCGGAGCTAAATTCAAAGAATATTCATTCAAAATGAACAATGGTATTGATGCGATGGCATTTCTTAGAAGTCCTGATGAAAGTCTAGCAAATAAATATATGGAAGTAACCGAACAATACATGGATATGTATGTAAATTTAATCGGAAACTATCCTTATAGTAAGTTCGCATTGGTAGAAAATTTTTGGGAAACAGGATATGGCATGCCTTCATTTACTCTATTGGGAGAAAAAATTATTCGTTTCCCTTTTATTCTTCATTCTTCATATCCACATGAATTGCTTCACAATTGGTGGGGTAATAGTGTTTATGTTAATTTCGATAGAGGTAACTGGTGTGAAGGATTAACAGCATATATGGCGGATCATCTGATTAAGGAGCAAAGAGGGCTAGGTGACAAATATAGAAGATCAACTCTTCAAAAATTTACTGATTTTGTTAATAGTGGCAATGATTTTCCATTAAGCAAATTTATAAATAGACACGATGGTGCTAGTGAAGCTATTGGATATGGAAAGGCACTAATGATGTATCATATGCTCAGGATGAAAATAGGAGACAAAAATTTTATTAATGGATTGCGACAGTTTTACAATAACAACAAGTTTAAGTCTGCTTCATACAATAGTATAAGGATAGCTATGGAGGAAGTTTCCGGTGTGGAATTGAAAAGTTTTTTCCATCAATGGGTTAAAAGAAAGGGAGCTCCTAAAATATCTTTGCTTAGTAGTAATCTTGTCGTAAAAGACAATAAAAAACAACTTTTAGTACTATTGGAGCAACAATCCAATGGAAATCCTTTTTCGTTAGATATACCTATTTACATACAAACTGATAAAGGTGTGAAAAAAGAACTATTTTCGATGAACAAGAAAAAGCAAGGGCATTATTTTGATATTGACGGCTCATTGCTAAAAGTCACTGTTGATCCATTCTATGATATATTCAGATTGCTAGATCCTAAAGAAGTTCCGCCAGCTTTGTCAAAAATATGGGCAAGTAAAAAGAATGTGATTATACTTCCTAAAGAAGCTAATAATAAAAAAAGCAAAATCTATGCGGAATTTGCCCAATCTTGGATAGAAAATGATAAAGATGAGTTTAAAATAGTATTCGATAGTGATTTGACTGCTTTGCCAAAAGAAGAAACCGCTTGGATTGTAGGATTTGAGAATAAATTTGCTAAAATCGTAGACAATCAGTTGAAAACCTATAATTCCATTTTCAATCAGCAAAATATTACTCTTGCAAATAAAAAGATATCTAAATCAGAAAAAGATTTTGCAATAACTGTTTTTGATCCTAAAGATTATAAAAAACAGATTGTTTTCATCTCATTAGATAACAAGGAATCGATTCCGGGGTTTGTAAGAAAGTTGCCTCATTACGGCAAGTATAGTTATTTGGCATTTGAAGGAACAGAGCCTACTAATATAGTCAAAGGCCAGTGGCCAATCTTTGAATCGCCTTTAGAAAAAAGTTTTACCGATAAATCTATTTCAACCATAAAAGAAGAAAGGAAAGCATTGGCAAGCTTGAAACCTGTCTTTTCCAAAGATAGAATGATGTCTCATATTAATTATTTGGCATCAAAAGAATTAAAAGGTAGAGGTCTAGGTACAGCAGAACTGGATCTGGCTGCAGACTATATCGCAGGATTATTTAAGAAATATGGATTAAAACCAATAGATGACACCTACTTTCAAGAGTTTAAATACAAATTTAAAGAAAAAGGAAAACTCAAATTAAAAAATATCATTGGCATTATTCCCGGATCAGACCCTGAATTGAAAGAATCTCCTGTTGTATTATCTGCTCATTATGATCATTTGGGACTAGGGTGGCCTGATGTTCACATCGGGGATGAGGGCAAAATACATTATGGGGCTGATGATAATGCAAGCGGTGTTGCTATTTTACTGGAAATAGCAAAAACTTTAGGAAAATCATTTAAACCAAAAAGAACAATAATATTTGTCGCGTTTACAGGAGAAGAAGCTGGACTGATAGGTTCAAGGTATTTTATTAATAATATAAAATCTGATTTCACAGGTAATGTATTTGCTAATGTAAATTTGGATACAGATGGTCGACTATTCGATAAAAAACTTATGGTTTTGAATGGAAATACCGCTAAGGAATGGAAATATATCTTTATGGGTACTGACTATACAACAGGAATAAAAAGCGTTGTGATAGAAAAAGAATTGGACTCAAGCGACCAATTTTCATTTATAGAAAAAGGAATTCCTGCAATTCAACTTTTTACCGGAGCTCATCAAGATTATCATCGCCCAACAGATACCCCTGATAAGATTGATGGAGAAGGGCTTGTCAAAGTTTGTACAGTAACAAAAGAAGTTATTGAATATCTGGCAGACAGAACTGATAATATGCCATTTACAGGAAATGCGAATAATATGAATAAAGAGAATATTAAAAACAATTCTAATAATAAAAAAATAAGACGTGCTGCCACAGGTTCGATTCCTGATTTTGCTTATAAAGGAAAAGGAGTGAGAATATCAACTGTCATCAAGGATTCCGCAGGAGACAAGGCAGGGATAAAAGAAGGCGATATCATACTATCGCTAAATTCAGTGATTACGGATGATTTAAAACAATATTCAGATGAATTGAAAAAATATAAACCCGGTGATATTGTTACTTTGAAGATAAAAAGAAATAACTCCGAAAAAAATATTAAAATTAAACTAGGAGCTAGATAATTTTATATCAATTCAATATATAACAAATCTAAATAAATACATACCCTTGATTTAGAGCCCTATGCAGATCAAAGGTTTTTTTGATTTATATTATCAAAAATCTATTTAATTTATTTTCGTAACTTTGCAGTAGAATCATATTATTGCTAAAATCCAAACATTGTATGCTATTTTATGATTTTATAGATGTGAATGCAATATAATTTTGTTATATCAAATAAAACCAAATATGAAATTCAAATCAACAACAGCAGAAGAAGCTGTAAAAATGATAAAATCAGGAGATAGGGTTTACATCCAAGCTGCTGGAGGCGCTCCACAGATTTTGATTAATGCTATGACGGCAAGACATAGAGAGTTGAAAAATGTCATCGTTTCTCATCTACATATAGAAGGTGAAGCTCCTTATGCTGACCCTAAATACAAAGATAGTTTTTTTGTAAATTCATTTTTTATAGGGCCTAATGTAAGACATACTTTAGAAGCTGGAAATGGTTGTTATACACCTGTATTCTTAGGTGAATTACCTGTATTATTTAAAAGAAATATTATTGACTTGGACATTGCACTTGTTACAGTATCTCCTCCTGACAAACATGGTTATTGCTCTCTAGGAGTAACTGTTGCCGCCACATTAGGAGCAATCGAAAATGCTAATTATGTTATTGCAGAGGTCAATTCCAAAATGCCTAGAACTCACGGAGATGGAATTATCCATATTTCTGAAATAGATGCGGTAGTTGAAGTAGATAGAGAACTAGAAAACCATAAAGTTGTCGAACCAAATAATACTGAAAAAATCATCGGAGACTATATCGCTGAAATGATTGAAGATGGTAGTACTTTACAGATGGGAATTGGTAATATACCTAATGCTGTTTTGAGCAGGCTTCACAATCATAAAAACCTGGGTATTCATACGGAGATGTTTTCTGATGGTGTAGTAGACCTTATTCTTGAAGATGTGATAAACGGGAATAACAAAAAAGTAAATCATGGCAAAGCAGTTACGACATTCTTATTGGGTAGTAAGAGGCTATATGAGTATGTTGATGATAACCCATTTGTAGAGTTAAAGGAAGCTGATTACACAAATAATGTTGGTATAATTAGCCAAAACCCAAAGGTTGTATCAATTAATTCGGCTATTGAGGTTGACCTTACCGGTCAAGTCTGCGCAGATTCAATAGGGATGAGAATGTATAGTGGTGTCGGAGGGCAAATGGATTTTATTAGGGGCGCTTCATTGAGCGAAGGAGGAAAACCGATAATTGCACTACCTTCAATCACAAAAAAAGGAAGAAGTAGAATCGTGCCATTCTTACAACCGGGTGCAGGTGTGGTGACGACAAGAGCTCACGTGCATTATGTCGTTACCGAATATGGAGTTGCCAATCTATATGGCAAATGCATAAAACAACGAATCAAAGAATTGGTCAACATAGCACATCCTGACCATCGTGAAACAATTGCAAAAGCGTACCATGATCAGAAGATGTATTAATAGTATTTTTTTAAAAAAACAAAAAAACAGCTTCAAAATGAAGCTGTTTTTTTTATTACAATTTAAATAGTGTCTGTCTATAACTTAATTAGTTTTCTAACACCTACTTGATTTTGACTTTCCAGTTTTATCAAATAAACGCCTTCTGTTACACTATTTAATTCAATATCTAATAAAACATCTGAACCTTCAATATTATAGGTTTTAATAGTTTTTCCGGTCATATCCATCAAGCTGATTACGCCTTTTAATTTACTTGTAAAGCTTAAAGCAACTTTCGTACTATTATTAGCAGGATTTGGATACAATTCAAATTTGGAAATAAATTCAGGATCATTTACCGCTGTTGTTTCAATTGTAAAACTAAGTTCCTTAGTACAGCCATTAGCATCTGTTATTACTATTGAATACTCTCCGACATCCAAATCCTTTTGATTTTTGTCTGTAGAACCATTACTCCAAGCATATGTGTAAGGAGGAGTACCTCCTGTAACTTCAACCTCTATTGATCCATCCTTGTTATTGCCATTTGTTGCAAATACATTAGATGTTACCTCAATTGGAGAAGGTTCAGTAATTGTAAAGTTTTTTACTATAGAATGATTGCCTTCATCTATTAATGTCATTGTATATTCTCCCGCACTTAAACCACTTAAACTAAGCCCTGTAAATGTTGTACTGTTCGGACCAGACCATGAAGCACTATATTCACCAACTCCTCCTGAAGGACTAATTGTAATACTACCATCATTAGCGCCATTACAGCTAATATTTGCTACTTCATCAGTAGATGAAAGAGCTAAAATACCAATCACTTCAATCTGTTGACAAGATGTATCAATCCCACAACCATTTTCTAAATAATGACATACTTCATAAGTTCCATTATCATTAAAACTAAAACTTACAGTGTCTCCTGATGCAGTATTTGCACCTGATTCCCAAGTCGAAGTAGCACCTGTATTCGTATTGCCATATACTGTCACTATATTGTAATCCACACTGGATGTAAATATAGCATCAGGCATTGTCGCTCCACCTTGTACTTCAATCGTATCGGTAGCAGCACAACCTGTATTTGAATTATTTACAGTAAAATAATACGTTCCTGCTTGATCTACCGTTGCAGTTATTGTATTAGTAGCTGAAGTAAAATGCCCGTTTGTAGTAGTCCACTGGTAAGCTATACCTGAACCCGAACTAGATCCTGTTGCATCCAATGTAACACTAGATACACCGCATCCTAAAACTGCAGGAGTTTGAATAGTAATTACAGGATCATTAGCATTATTTACTGCTTGTGCATAAGCTACTTCATTGCATCCATTAGTACCATAAATTGTATATTCGTAGCTTCCGGCAATACCGGTAGTCATACAAGAACCATTTTCACCTGTAGCAGACCATACAAGACTATCATAATCAGAAGTTACGTTCACACACAAAGTAACTGTGGTAACATTACAAGTCAAAGTATCGTCTTGGACGGTATATTGAGGTGCATCATTATCCGCAACGACAACCACAGATTTTGAAGATGAACAATTTGTAGTTGTATTATTCAAAGTGAATAGATATGTTCCAGCTTGATCAGCGACTGCGATTAACTCATTAGCTCCGCTTACTATGTTACCATCAGTTGTTGTCCACTCATAAGTATAATCGTCACCATTGTCAGATTGTGATGCATCAAGTTGCGTTGTTGTAACCGCACAAGTTATATCTGCCGGTGTATTGACAATTACAGAAGGAAGTCCTCCTCCGTCAATTACAGATGTAGTATCTCTTGATAGACAGCTATTGCTTTGATCGAGGACCTCAATAACATAATCACCAACAGCATCTACAGTAGGTGTTGTTGTAGTTTCGCCTGAAACAATATGACCAGTCTCAGTCGTCCAACTATAGGATATATTTGAACCGGAAGCAGATGCTGTACCATCCAATTGTACAGATGTCACACTACAAGTTAATTCTTTATCTGCTCCTGCATTGGCATCAGGTCCAACAGTACCATCTATTACAGCAGTTTCAAATGTTTCACAATCATTATAATCTTTGATACTTATCGTATAAGTTCCGGCAGGCAGATTATAATAATCCGATTGTGTAGAATAGCCATTACCAATGTTATATTCATAATCGTCACCTGTACCTCCATCGCCCCACATTATTATTGCACCATTTGCTTGACTACAAGAAGCACCCTCTGTATAAAAATTCAATATTAATTCTTCAGGTTGTTCCACTTCAAAAACTTTTACTTCTGTGCAATCGTACTCATCAGTTACTGAAACAGTATACTCTCCAGCTGACAAATCGTAAATATTTTGAGAAGTTTCTCCATTACTCCACAAATAAGAATAGCTGGGAAGTCCACCCGATACACTTATCTCAATATATCCGTCACTTCCACCATAACACTGCGCAGGCTCAATTACATCTTCTTCGATTACAATAGGATCATCATTTCCTCCAACATCAACAGTTTTCACTAAGAAATATCCATTTTGGTCTGTAACGGTTACTGAATAATTTCCCGGAACTAAACCGTCAAGATCTTCAGTAGTGGCTCCTGTATTCCATAAAAATGAAAGATTCCCGTACCCTCCCGTAACGATCATATCAATAGAGCCTTCACTGGTAGCACAGATATCATCAGTAACATCAAATGTCATGTCTAATTCAAATGACTCATAAAGCCATGTCTCCCATTTAGCAACACTACCTTGTCCTACCTCCCATACTGTTTTATAATCAGCATTTATAGCATAAAGTGTGGGATAATAAGTGACATCATAGTCACTTGTTATACTCGAGCAATCCCCACCTGAAGGGCTAAAAAACGGAAAATTCACACCAGCCATCCAATTCCCTTTATTGCTTCCGCTATTACACCCGGGAAGGTCACAAAGACATTCAACATTTGTACTACAGTCAGCTTCAACATAAAAAACCCTGATTGTATTATCTCCATCAGGACCGTGGTCATTCCAAAGAGTTTCCAATACCCCTGATTGATGATAATTCCAACAAGGTCCACACCATACAGCAGAGAAATCTATAACCACGTGTTTCCCTGCATTTAATTGATCATATAGATTCCAAGTTGGTCCCCAACCTCCTGATACATCACATCCATCAGGAACTTGATCCAGAGTCCAATCTTCAGCATTAGCACCAAATGGTAACTCTCCATAAGACTGAAAAGAAAATAAAGCAAAAAATAAAACTAAAATAGTAAGTTTTGTTCTCATTTGTAAGTAAGTTTAATTAATTAATTAAAGAAATAGTTAACAATAATAATTTTGCCTGAATGATAAAATAATTATATTTCAAAAAAATGTAAAATTCAAAATTAAATAATTCTAATGCTAGTTTTTTTAAATAAAAAAAAATAATATTACTAATTTTTAAATTATTTAATAACATATTTTGACATTACAATTTTTAAAGTGTCTATTATAAAACAAATATAAACTTTAATAATAAAAATAAAAATATTATTTAATAATTTAAAATAGAAATGTCTTTTTGCGTCATTTTTTTCTTTGTTGGGCAGATTAAGGGCAAAACTTTTCTACAGCTTTATTGTTTACAAATAATAAAACAATGAAAAGTCATGAATAATAATTTCAATTCCATAAATTCATTCGATGAACTACACAGTATAATCAGTTCTGAAGAGGGTATTGTAGTATATTTTTCACATGAAGAATGCAATGTTTGTAAAGTGTTAAAGCCAAAAGTAGCTGAACTTATCCAAGACAAGTTTCCAAAATTAAAAATGGTTTATTCAGATACCGTAAAGGTACCTGAAGCTGCAGGTCAAAACCGTGTTTTCGCTGTTCCTACTATTATTGTATTTTTAGATGGGAGAGAGTATGTCAGAGCTAGTAGAAATATTAGCGTGGAGGAATTGAAAAGACAGATTCAAAGACCTTACAGCATGATGTTTGACGATTAAAAAACAGTTTGTATTCAATTACACCTACTATCATTAGCCCTTTATAATCCACCTAATGATCTCAAATGTACTGACGGGGATACTTCTCCTCATAGTAAAAAAAACAAGTGAGGAGGAAAAGTACTTGTAAACTTTAAATTTTGACATACAGTTTAAGTGTTATTAGTGAAAATGATTCACAAATATTCCATACCACCTCTCCAAAATGCAAGAATAATCCAAGCATAAACTCACATATGCAATAATAGTCCAAGTATTTGACAAAATAGTCCAAGCCGTTTTACATGCTTTAGTATAATTTTGCAATATGAAAAATAATTAAACTGCTTTTAAGTAAAACAATTTATTTTTAAAATCATAAATTTTAATTCATGAAAAAAAA
>Ga0256833_1001500_pt1 | contig 17187 bp, 16 predicted proteins | sample 356284metaG_FD_190535 | JGI IMG/M metagenome (GOLD analysis project Ga0256833, IMG submission 190535) | Hydrothermal vent microbial communities from Mid Atlantic Ridge, Atlantic Ocean - 356-284 | ecosystem: Environmental > Aquatic > Marine > Hydrothermal vents | place: Atlantic Ocean: Mid... | reverse complement strand
GGTTTTCATTATGGGTTCTTCCCGTCTTTCGCTCTTTTAAAGAGAAAAGAAGTTTCTCTTTTGTATAAAAGATTTTTTTAATGAAAATTGAGGTTTCATAACGGGTTCTTCCCGTCTTTCGCTTTAATTTCACAATAGTTTGATAATTAAATCAAGCTATTTTTTTATCAGTTGCCCGGATGGTGGAATTGGTAGACACGCGGGACTTAAAATCCCGTGGACCGAAATGTCCGTGTGGGTTCAAGTCCCACTCCGGGTACCTTACGTAAACAAAAAGGATATCATATTTAATGGTATCCTTTTTTTATATAAAGAATACTTACAAAAGATATTTTAAACAATAAAATATATTAACTTGCGTATTAAAGAATGTCCGAACAAATATTATTAGGACATAATTAAAATAAAAAAAATATAATTCAATTTGAAAAACATTATACTTCAATATGATAGTTGGTATATTGCCCTATGTCTAATCTTGGGCATAGTTTATGCTTTGGTTTTGTATTACAAGCAAAACCATCTTAAAGACAAAAGTTTTTTACTTGTATCATTATTATTTTTTCTCAGATTTATATCCGTATCGACAATAGCTTTTTTATTGTTGGCTCCATTATACAAATCTATTTCCGAACAAAAACGCAAACCCATTATTGTTTTCGGGCAGGATTATTCAAGTTCTATTGCAAATAATTATTCAAATGATCAATTAAAAATATATAATAAAAAAGTCCATACCGGCATTGAAAAACTCAGAGACAAATATGATGTTCAAACTTTTTCTATCGGAAGTAAAATCATACCTGGACTCATTGATTCGTTTGAATTAAAAGGTACAAATATTTCATCGTTTTTTAGTTTCATAAATGAATCCTATGATAACAATGAGCTTTCCGCTGTGGTATTATCATCAGATGGTATATACAATGAAGGGACAAATCCCATTTATACAACTATAAAATTTGATGCACCTGTTTTTACTATTGCTTTGGGAGATACCACTGAAAAAAAAGATTTATTCATAAATAATATTTTTTATAATGATTATGCTTTTTTAGGAGATAAAATTTCAATTAAGGCAGTTATTCAGGCAAAAAATGCAACAGATTCAAAAAGTGTTTTGAATCTATATGAAATTAATGAAAAAAATCAGAGTAAGTTATTGAACCGTGAATATATATCAATAAACAATAATGATTTCTATGACTCATACTCATTTGTCATAAACATTTTAAAGCCGGGAATAAATCATTACCGACTTGTACTAAATAAAATAAAAGGTGAAGTTTCCACTAAAAATAATGTTAAAGATTTTTATATAGAAGCTGTCGATTCCAAAATAAAAATAGCAATAGTAGCTAATAATCCACATCCTGATTTATCTGCCATAAAAGATGCTTTGCTTGAAAATAAAAATTATTCTGTAGAATTAAAATTCCCAAATGATAAAATTAATATCAATAAATATGATCTTTTGATTTATTACAATTTACCATCGATTAAGAAAGATTTATCTTCCATTCACAATTCTGCAGGTGAAAGGAATATTTCCGAACTGTTTATTATCGGGACTAAAACAAATTTAAAAACTTTTAATAATTTGCAGAATTTGCTTAAAATCACGGGAAATTCCAATTCATTTAACGAAGCTCAAGCAGTTTTAAATGATGATTTTAGTCTTTTCCTCACAAATGAAATCAAGGATAAAAATCTTGAAAATTTTCCTCCCCTACTCGCCCCCTTTGGCGAGTATCAATTGTCGCCTGATTCGAGAGTTTTATTTTATCAAAAAATAAAAAACATCAAGACTCAATATCCTTTGGTAATACTGAGCGGCAATACCAAAAATAAAACGGGAATAATTGCAGGAACTAATCTATATAAATGGAGATTATATGATAATTATAAAAACAAAAATAATGATGCTGTAAAATCCATATTAAGTCAAATAGTGCAATTGCTTACCGTAAAAAAAGACAAAAGTCAATGGAGAGTCAAAACTTCAAAAAATATATATAACGAATCCGAGCCGGTAATTTTTTCTGCCGAGCTATACAATGACAATTATGAGCCGGTAAATACTCCTGAGGCATATATAAAAATCATTGATGATAGAAACAACGAATTTGATTTTGTATTTTCACGACAAAACAATCACTATGAAATGAATGGCGAAAAATTTCCTGCCGGAGATTATAAATATATAGCCACTGTAAAATTTTTAAATAAAAATCTTGTCAGAAAAGGAAAGTTTAAAATCATACAAAAAGAATTGGAGAAATTTGATGTCGTTGCTAAGTACAACACTTTGAATAAAATATCTATCAAAACCGGCGGACGTATGTTTAATTCAAATAAAATAGACAATCTTATTAATTTTCTTGACAATAAGAATATAAAACCTGTTATTTATTATAGTCAGAAAACTGATAAATTACTTGATTTTAAATGGATTTTCTGGTTAATACTTATATTCTTATCACTGGAATGGTTCATTCGAAGATATAATGGAACTTTTTAATACCTAAATATGGCAAAATACAGATTATTGACTCAAGAAGAATTGTCGCAACTGCAAGGAGTTTTTATAAACTTTTTAGCTGCTAATTCCATTACCGCAAATGATTGGGAAAAAATAAAAACAAAAAATAAAGATAAAATGAATTCACTCATTGAACAATTTAGTGACGTCGTTTTTGAAAAGACACTAGCCAATGTTCATTTACTTGAGAAAAGACTTCCCGGTAAACTCTTAATGTATGAACTATTTGAAGATAAAATGGTTTTATTGGGATTGGAAGTTATCGGTGACTCACCATTGGATTTCACAAATGAATTTAGTATAAGTGAATTATCAGACCTTTTTATTAATGAAAATCTTGAAATTTCATTTATTATAGGAACGAAACCATTATTTGAAGACAAAAAGAAAGAGATTTTTGATTTGATGGAATCAGGAGCAATGATTTCCCGTAATGAGGAATTATTCAGCGCTTTGAAAAAGCTAAAAGAAAGTTATAGTCCAAGCGAAAATTAAGTTTCTCTCCTCTACTTCACTTATCTTATCTAATCTTTTAGACATTTAATCTATAAAATTAAGTTATTAATTAATCTTTAATTATTTTAGCACAATAATATTATTGTGATAATGCGAAAAAAAGAAAAGAAAAGTTATATATATCCTAAAAACATTAACAATTCCGTCGTAGCCCTTCTGCATGTTGCATTTTGGACATTGATACTATTCGCAACTATTTTACCGGAGAGAGGAGATATTAATTCTTTTTCGATTATTTTAGAAACTATAAACATTGCATTCTATGCTTTTATTATTTATTTTAATCTTTATTATCTTTTTCCAAAATATCTCAAAGGGAAATCTCTGAAGATATACATTCCGGCGCTATTGCTTTCAGTCTTGCTCCTCACACCTATAAAGGGCGCCGTTTTATATCTTTTACATTATACAGATGATTCTTACAAAAGGCAAATCATATTAAATCTCCATTATACTTTTTTATCAACTTTTTTTGTAGCGGGTGCTTCAACTATTTTCAAGATACTTATCGAATGGTTAAAATTTCAAAGAGAAAAAAAGAAATTGGAAAAAGAAGTTATGCAATCAGAATTGAAATTTTTAAAATCCCAGATAAACCCTCATTTTCTTTTCAATACATTGAACAATGTTTATTCACTTGCTCTAATAAAATCGGATAAAACTCCGGATGTCGTTCTGAAATTATCTGAAATACTCAGATATATGCTTTATGAATGCAATGAACCCAAAGTAAAATTAGCAAGCGAAGTAAAATATATTGAGAATTATCTCGCTTTGGAAAAATTACGACAAAATAAGAATTTAAATATTGAATTTATAAAAGAAGGTGAAATAAAAGACCAGGTAATATCCCCTTTACTTTTTACACCTTTTCTCGAAAATGCTTTTAAACACGGAGTGAACAAGGTATTGGAAAATAAATGCGTAAAAATACATCTAAAAGTCAATAAGAATAAAGTGTTTTTTTCCGTTGAAAACACAAAACCCGATATTGATGCGGAAGAATTGATTAAAACACCCGGGGGAATAGGCTTGGCAAATGTAAAAAAAAGATTGAATCTCCTATATCCCAATAAATATAGATTTGATATTGAAAATACTAAAACCTCATATAAAATTGAATTATTTTTGGAACTAAATTAAAATCCGGTAAAATGATAAAAACTTTAATTGTAGATGATGAACCTCTGGCTTTGAAAGTCCTTGAAAAATATATCGAACAACTACCTGAAGTAGAATTAATAGCAAAATGCGAAAATGCAATTGATGCTAATAACATATTAAACAATTCAGATGTGGACCTGATATGCCTCGATATAAAAATGCCTCAAATATCAGGAATAGATTTTTTGAAATCATTGAAAAATCCTCCAATGGTAATATTTACAACCGCCTTCTCCAATTTTGCACTGGAAAGTTATAATTTGGATGTTGTGGATTATCTTCTAAAGCCGATTTCTTTTGACAGGTTTATGAAAGCTATTAACAAGGTAAATGAAAGATTAAGAAAAAATAGTAATTCATTGAAGGAAGATGATTATTTCTATGTAAAAGCGGATAAAAAACTTATAAAAGTCAAATACGATGATATTATCTATATTGAGGGATTAAAAGATTATGTAATTCTAAGAAATACAAATACAAGGGTAATTACTTTGCAGACAATGAAAAGCCTTGAAAAAAAACTGCCTAAATCAATTTTCAAAAGAGTCCACCGGTCATATATAGTAAATATTAATAAAATTAACTCCATTATGGGCAATATGATAGAAGTAACCGATAAAGGTAAAGAAAAATTAATCCCGATTGGAAAAAATTATAAGGATGAATTGATGAAAAGTATTGAAGAAAAAAGAATTTGATAAAAGAATAATTTTTCTGTTAAAATCATTTCGGTTTAAAAGTTACTCTTTCTAAACAGTAGCATTTAATTGCTATCATAAATACAATAAAGAATATGAAGGATTTCTTTTATAAAGCTACCGGCCAGAAACCAATTTACCTCTCATCCGTTCCGGGTGGAGATATTAACGAAGCATATAAAATAGTAACAACATCAAATACATATTTTGCTAAGGTCAATTCTTCGCCAATAGCAAAAGATATGTTTGAAAAAGAAGCACTTGGGCTACAACTTTTGAAAGAAAAATCAGGAATTAATGTTCCGGTCGTATTATCATCCGGCACTATTAAAAATAAAAGTTATTTATTACTAAATTGGATTGAACAAGGAAAAGCAAATAATGATACAAATAAAAATTTAGCAGTGCAACTTGCCTTATTACATAAAGTATCAAATAGCTTTTTCGGATTAGATCATAACAATTATATTGGGAATCTACCACAAAAGAATACGGGACATAAGAATTGGCTTGAATTTTATTTTTCCAACAGAATAGAATTACAAATAGAAAAAGCCATAAATTCAAATTTAATACACAAGAAGTATATTCGGAAAACAGAGTTAATGTTTGTGAAAATCGAAAGTGATTATCCGAAAGTAATACCTTCATTGTTGCACGGAGATCTGTGGAGCGGAAATTATATCATCAACAATAATGGCAAAGTTGTATTTATCGATCCTGCAATATACTACGGATGCAGGGAAATGGATATCGCTATGATGAAATTATTCGGAGGTTTTGCAAATGAAGTTTTCAATATCTATAACGAATTATTCCCTTTAGATTACCAATGGCAAAGCAGATTAAAATTTCACCAATTGTATTATATTTTGGTACATGTCAATCTATTCGGAGGGTCTTATATAAGTTCAGCACAAAGTATTATTGATTATTATTATTAATTTATTTTTTTCTATGAACTTTGTACTTTATCCTTTGAACTTCAAACTTTAAAACTTCCTCCCTCTATAATTTCCCGGTCAAAAAGAAATTAATCAACCTCTTTTTCCAACCGGATGAAGGCAAATATCTAATAGGAATATCAAGCCAATTGTATCTCATTACAATTGATTTTTCTCTTGTAAATGTGCTGAAAGAATGTTTGCCTTGATATTTACCAATACCACTATTTCCTACACCGCCAAATGGCAACCTGTCATTGACATAATGAACAACCGTATCATTGATAACTCCACCTCCAAATGAGTACTTATCAATTAAATATTTTTGTACTTTCGTGTCATTTGAAAATATATAAAATGCAAGTGGTGCAGGATAAGAAGCTATTATTTTTTCAGCTGATTCCCGATTATCATATCCGATTACAGGTAATACAGGTCCAAATATCTCTCCTTGCATCACAAGGCTTTCCAACTTTGGATTTAAGATTACGGTAGGAGCAATATAGTTTTCCGTTTTATCATATTCACCACCTATTACTATATTTTCATTTTCCAACATAATTTTTAATCTTTCAAAATTATTTTCATTGATTATACGAGGAAAATCAGGAGAATTATGTGGATTTATGCCATATTGTATTTCAATTTCTTTTTTTATATATTTTAAGAAAGTTTCCAATTTTCCATTATCTATCAAAACATAGTCCGGAGCAATACACGTTTGGCCGGCATTTAAAAATTTTCCCCATACAATTCTTCGTGCTGCAATTTTCAAATTTGCCGATTTATCGATAAAAACAGGACTTTTACCACCTAGTTCCAGTGTAACCGGAATTAAATATTTTGCAGCGGCACTGTAAACATATTTCCCAATATTTGAACTACCTGTAAAAAAGATATAATCCCATTTAAATTTCAATAAATCTTGAGCAACATTCACCCCACCCTCAACAACTGCTACATAATTTTCATCAAACACTTCATTTAGAATCAATTTAACTATATTCGAAGAATTTGGCGATAATTCTGAAGGCTTGAGGACAACTGTATTGCCGCCGGCTATAGCTCCAACAAGTGGCGTCAATGCTAAATTGAAAGGGTAATTCCATGGTGAAATAATAAGAACAACACCATACGGCTCGTGATAAATTTTTGCCGTTGATGGAAAATTGATAAAAGAAGGGAAAACCCTTTTGGCTTTATTCCATTTTTTTAACTTTTTTATAACTTTATTCAACTCGGATATTACAATACCTATTTCCGATGATAAAACTTCAAATTCGGATTTTTTAAAATCATTGTACAATGCTTTATATATTTCCTGTTCATACTTAACAATAGCCTTTTTCAGTTTCTTTAAGTAAGCCAGTCTAAAATCAACATTCTTAGTCTTTTGCAATTCAAAAAACGATTGTTGAGCATCAAATATATGTTTCATAAGTTTTTATTTATTGGGAACTATTAAGGATACAATAAAAAAATATTATCCTATAAAATAATCACCTGCAATACCTATCGCTATACCTAAAACAGCCGACATTACAACAATTGGGATGATGGCTTTTTTATTTTCTTTTGCAACCATAAATAATATAGGAACAGCTGAAATTTCCGCTATTATCAATCCTTTTAACCATGGTGTGATACCCCAGGACACAAAAGGAATGAGTAATCCCAAAACAACCCAATGACTAAATGCGGATAAATTAGCGTATTTATTCATTTTTTGAAATATCATCGGGATAACATCAATTGTCCCAGCAATTATCCCTATTACCAAAGCAATTAGTATAATATTCATAAATTGATAAAATTAAAATTAATATTAATAAAATAAAATCATTTCAAACTTTGTCGGGATATTAATGTCACTTCCAGTCCTATACGATGCCGGTCTTACCTTTGTTTTTTCTGTATTTTTGACATTGCCCGCTCGGTCATTGCCGTAATAGTCAAAGCAGGATTTACACCCGGATTAGCAGAAACGGCAGAACCGTCACAAACATAGAGATTATCATATCCGAATATCTTGTGATTTTCATCAATAACTCCCGATTCTTTATCTTTTCCAATAACACAACCTCCCAAAATATGTGCAGTGGAAGGAGTACCTGTAAGAGTTTCAAGAATAAATGTTAAGGGTTTTCCTTTAACCTTTTCAGCATATCGCCCTGCCAGTTTTTGAGCCTTTGGTAAAAAAGCACTTGGAGGATTACCATCCTGTAACGATGTCAGAGGAAAAAATCTTCCCGGTTTCATTTTCAACTTACCTTCCAAATCTTCCATATACAGCAATACTACAGTTTGTTTTGCAAAATTTTTCACTGTATATATTCTAATCCATTTAAGTGGTTCTTTTACCAGTTTGACAACTAATTTCACTATCCTTTTCCACCAAACAGGTTCTGAAACCAATGGTAAAACTCCTATTCTCCAAAATCCTGATCCCGATCCATATCTGACTGGTTCCAGATGTCTATGCTCCGATGTATTCAATATCGAACCTATTGCTACTCCTTTGCTCATGTCAATATTCCCAAGTGTAGATGTTACAAAAATCAGAGCTTCGTTATTGCTTCTGATATCCATTCCGATTCTATCACTGACTTTTGGCAAACTCGAATTTTTCAATTTCAATAATAGAGGAACAGTCCCCAATACTCCACCGGCAAACACTATACCTGATGCAAATAATTTTTTCTTTTTAGAAAAATATTTTCCTGTTTTTCTAAAACTGATCTCATATCCTTGTTCAGTAGGTGTCACACCTGTCACAAAATGCTCAGGTAAAATTTCCGCTCCATATTTTTGTGCTAAATACAAATAATTCTTATCCAAAGTATTTTTAGCATTATAAGGACATCCTGTCATGCACTGACCACAAAAATTGCAGCCTGATCTTGCCGGACCCTCTCCCTCAAAATATGGATCGGACACTTCTTTATCTTCCTCTCCAAAGAATACGGCAACTTTTGTTCTTTCAAATTTATCATCCAATGAAAAATCTTCAGCCAGTCCTTTAAGTATCAAATCAGCATCAAAATATTCAGGATTTTCAGTAGCACCAAGCATTTTATATGCAATATCATAAAAAGGCTCCAATTCGTCTTTCCAATTCAATATATCCTTCCATGAGCCTGAGTTAAAAAAATTATCTTTGGGCTTTGGTAATGTATTTGCATAAACAAGTGAACCCCCACCGACACCTACACCGCTAATAACTGACAAATGTCGAAAAAATGTCATTTTAAAAATGCCTTTAAATCCCAAAAAAGGTAACCACATCCATTTTTTTAAATTCCAGTTTGTTTTTGGAAAATCTTCAGGTTTTTTCCATTTACCTTTTTCTATAACTAAAACAGAATATCCTTTTTGTGATAATCGAAGAGCCGACACAGAACCACCGAAACCGGAACCTATTATAATAAAATCATATTGTTTCTTTATATTACTTGACTCCATATTTATCCCTATTTACATCACATCAACATCCACTAAGGCTCCATTTCCGGCCTGTATTTCTTAACAAATTCTTCAAATTCTTCTACCATGTTTTTCGAACCTATAATAATAGGACTTCTTTGATGCAAGGAAGTAGGTTCAATATCAAGAATCCTTTCCAGATTTGAATTAATGGCTTTCCCTCCGGCTTGTTCCACTATCATAGCCATTGGATTGCATTCATAGAGCAACCTTAATTTGCCTTGTGGATTATTTCTCGAATTGGGATAAAGAAAAATTCCTCCTTTGATAATATTCCTGTGAATGTCAGACACCATGCTACCGATATATCTCAAACTCCGTCTCGAATCGGAACAATAATCAATGTATCTACGCATTTCCAGGTCAAATTGCAAATAATAACCTTGATTGACAGAATAGTACTTATCATTTTCAGGTATTTTCAATGATTTGTGAGAAAGACAAAATTCACCTAAAGACGGATCCAAAGTAAAACCATTAACACCATTCCCCGTTGTATACATCATTATTGTTGAGGTACCATATAAGATAAATCCGGCAGCTACCAACTTATTGCCAAACTGCAAAAAATCCTGCAATTCACATTCCTTACCATGATCCGATACTCTTCTGTAAATACCGAATATTGTTCCTACGGAAACATTTACATCAATATTGGAAGAACCATCCAATGGATCAACAACCAGTACATATTTTGCTTCTTTTCCTTCCTTAGTAGGTAATTTTACAAAATCTTCCAATTCTTCCGATGCGATGCCCGAGCATTCGCCACTATTTTTCATATAGTCAATCAATTTGTTATTGGCAAAAATATCAAGTTTTTGCACTTCATCGCCGGTTTTATTTTTTGAGCCTTCCAATCCTAAAATATTTACTAATCCGGCTCTATTTACTTCTCTATTTACTATTTTTGCAGCTACTCCAATATCCCGGAGCAAACCTGATAATTCCCCGGTTGCAAAAGGAAAATCTTTTTGTTTATCTAAAATAAATTCATCTAAAGTCGTGATTCTATCCATAATATAATGTTTTTATTGTTATTATTTTTTTCAATTACTCAGGTAAAATCATTTGGATTGAAAAAATCTTTTGTTATTCATTAGAGTACTCTATCAAAGCACTTGACTATTTGCCACTGATAACAACTACAAATTCACCTTTTATTTTATCTTTTTGCAAATATTGATCCAAATGGTTTTTACATGTATCCATAACCGATTCTTCATATATTTTTGATATTTCCCTTACTATTGTTATTTTTCTCTCTTCACCGAGATTTTCACATATTTCTTTAAGCAATCTTTCTATTCTATACGGAGATTCATAAATAATTATCGTATAAGGATATGATGATAAAAATTGCCATCTTTTGTTCCTGCCTTTTTTATGAGGTAAAAACCCTTCAAAATGAAATTTATCAGATGGTAATCCGGAACCGGCTATAGCGGTTATTGAAGCAGAAGCCCCCGGTAATGATATCACTTTTATATTGTTTTCGTGGCATTCTTTAACCAACATAAAACCAGGATCTGAAATCCCCGGAGTCCCCGCATCTGAAACCAATGCTATATTCATACCATTGTGGAGCATATCAATAACTTCTTTTGTGATTTTATGTTCATTGTGAGAATGATAAGATTTTAAAGGCGTATCAATTTTATAATGGCTCAATAACCTTTTAGTTACCCTTGTATCTTCAGCCAAAATAATATCACATTCCTTCAAAATTTCAATTGCTCTCAAGGTAATATCTTTTAAATTGCCTATGGGTGTCGGAACTATATATAGCATAGCACAAAGGTAACAATAAAATGTTAAAGAATTATTTTTTATTTATAAAATCCTAACAAATCAAAATTAGTATCTGTCTATAAAATCATTAATTTTGCTTCAAAATACTAATCAATTCATCTTCTTTACTTCTCATTTCCTGTTGTTGTACAGAAGTTTTATCTTTAAAACCTAGAAAATGCAATACACCATGTGAAATAACCCTCAGCAATTCATCCTCAAAAGCTAAATTCAATCCGGCGGCATTATCCCGAACTCTGTCAATACTGATATAAATATCACCTTCAACCGGGTCATCACTCATTTGAAATGACAAAATATCCGTATAGTAATCATGTTGAAGATACCTGATATTCAAATCCAGTAAATAAGCATCAGAGCAAAAAATATAATTTATCACTCCACAGGCAGAATGCATATTTGATATATAATCCGCCAGTTTTTTAGCAATTGATTGCTCTTGCTTTAATTTATAATCTACATCTGCGTTAAAAAAATTTATACCGGATTCGTTCATAATGATTTAAACTTAAATGTCATTTCTACTTTTGAGCCTTTTTTCTTAAATTCCACTTTTGTTGCGAGAGTTTTCATTATCATTACTCCTCTACCGCTCTCTCGTTCTATTCTTCCCAATGATGTCGGGTCGGGAATATCTTCCGGATCAAAGCCCTTACCTTCATCACTAACCTGAAATTTTAATTTATTATTTTTAACTTTACATACAAGATAAATCTTTTTTTGCTTGTCCCCTTGATTACCATGATGAATGGCATTATTAACTGCTTCGGTAAGACTTATAAGAATATCAGGATACAAGGTTTCGCAAACCTGATATTCAATAGCTATTTCATCAACCCATTTTTTTACCAATTTGATATTTTCAGGGATTGATTTTAATTCAAGTCTATGTATTTTCATTCCTATAGATTATGCTCTCAAACCGCTATCCAATTAATATAATTATAAATATTAATAACGATAAAAATAAACACCTGACAATACTAATATCCGGTAATAATGAATAGCAATTTACCAAATCACATCAAATACTATGCTAATTTAAACATTAATCATCAGCAATGAGTTCATTCTATAAGAATTTTTTAAAAATAATTTATCCTTTATAATAAACTATACAAAATATTTTTGAGATAAAATGCAAGGTTATATTGCGATTCAAATAGAAAAAAAATTAAATACTTATATAGTTTCCCCTCTTTATTTTGAGCTTTTAACTATTTTAAGATTTTTAATATACTGATTAACTAATTTTTTATAAAAAGGTTTCAAATCCGGTGAAATAGACTTATAAAATTCCAATTGGGATTCTCTTTCCTTAAGATATTTTTCAACTGCAGGAGGCATTTTTTTCTCTTTATCTATTGCCGATTTTGATTTTCTTTGATTATCATAACCTCTTTTTCTGTCAGCTTTGTCAGCTTCCAATAGCCGTGAAGTTATTTCTTGCTGTCTCTTTATTAATTTAGCATCCAATTTTTTATTCACAAGATCTTTCTCAATTTTATTCATATCATCAATCATCTTTTGCAATTGATTACCTGCGCCTTTCCCTTCTTCTTGTTTTTGTTTTTGTAATTCTTCGAGAGCTTTTCTTAATTCTGCTTGTCTTTTAGCCGCTTCGGCAAATTCCTTTGCCATTCCTCCTCTTTTACCGTTTTTGCCGTTTTTCAACATCCCTTTCAATTTCTCAGTAAGACTTTTTTGTCCTTCAACGATTTTATCCATAGGTTGTTTACCGGATTTTCCTGATTTTCCTGATTTTTTTCCAGTACCTCCCGGTTTATTGCAAGAGCCTGAACCCGGCATACCTGATGCATTCTCTTGCATTTGCTGCATTGCTTCATCAAGCATCAATGCCAAATCATTTAACCCTTTCATCGCTTCATGCTGAAATTTATTTATTTTGGCAAAATCTTTTGTCCTCGTTAAAAGATCTTCATTTTCCAAATTATCAATACTGTTTTTAATACTTTTCTTTACTTCACTAACTTTATCATTGACAAATGTCTGAATTTCAACAACCCTTTTACTCAATTCCTGCAAGCTATCTTCAACAATTTTAAAATCATCTTTCACCTTGTATTGTTCTCTTAAAATTTTCTTAAATGCAGGAGAATTAGCTATAACACCTTCCGTATTATCAAGCAAACTTTCTTGTGCAAATGACAAAGTCAAAATATTTTCAAGCAACTGCCTCAATGCTTTCATATCTTCTTCGTGCTGCTCCTTACTACTACCTGCCATTTGCATTTCCAAACTTTTAGCCATACTTTTCATTTTCTGAGAAGCACTTTTTTGAGACTGAGAAGCATTTTGAGGTTTATTCTGCTCCATTTCCTCCTCACTCTTCTCCATATCCTCTTTTATTTCTTCCATTTTCTCTTCATTATCATCTGCGAGATTCTTTGGAACTTCAAGTTCTTTATTTTTTTTCATTAAGTCAGAAACTTTTTTTTGCAATTTATCAAACTCTTTATTCAGTACGTCCTGTTTCTTTTTTGATTCTTCTTTTTTTTCAGGATTATTTTTTGTTTCTTCACTTAATTTCTCTTGTTTATCCGCAAGTTCATTCAATTTATCAATTGACTCCTGCAATTCTTTTTCCACTTCCAATTGTTTAAACAATTCCAGCAATCTGTCCATTTGCTTTTCGACTTTTTCCTGATCCATACTCATTTCATCCATTTTATCCAGCATATCGTCTTTTTGCAAATCTTCCATCATTTCTTTTATCTTTTCAAGCAAATCCTTTTGCTCTTCAGACAAAGATTCCTCAAACATTTTTTGTATCTTCTCCTGCTTATCTAAAATAGACTCATTTTCCTTTTTAAATTTCTCCTGATTTTTCAAGTTCTCATCCAACTTCTTTTTTGCTTCTTCTAGCATTTTTTTCAATTCGGCCTCTTTTTTCAAAAGATTTTCAAGTTCTTTCTTATCTTGCCATTCAGGATTTTTCTTTTGCAATAATTTATCCCGCAATTTCTTTAACTTATCTCTTATCTTTGCCGATTCCTTTAATATTTTTTGCAAATTATCTTTTATATCTTCTTCATTTTCATTCTCATTCTTTTCAAATTCCTCTACCGTAGGTTTTCTATATTCCAAAATTCCAGTTCTCGAAGATTTAGGCCCGTTTACCCCATCATTATCAAAAGTTTCAAAATAATATTTGATATACTCACCTGGTTTCAAACCCAATTCATTTATATCCAAAAAGTATTTAAAATCAACATTATTTGATTTATTAATCTTAATTTTATTTTTCTTAAAATCAATTTCCTTATCATTTGTATCATAAATCTTATAATTGAATGTCACTGATAAAATACCATAATCATCAGAGGCATCTCCAACAAAATAAAATACCGAATGATCAATAGAATCAATGAATTGCTGCATATTAATAACCGGAAATTTGTCTTTTACCACATTTATCGAATACGATACGGAATCCGGTTTTGTTATTCTTTTGTTAAGTATAAATATCTTGTAAAATTCATCTTCCCTAACTTTTCTATCATAAAAAAATGTTGTTTCTCCGGTACGTTTAGCGGTGTATAGTTTTTTATCAGTATTAAAATACAAACTTAAACTATCCGTATTAATAGCCTGAAAATCCCATTTCAATCTTGTACCTTCCGGTACAACAATATCCCCTGTATTTTCAAATACATCATCCTTCTGTCCGGTATATGCCGGATAATCCGCAAATATTTTAAATTCCGTTATTAAAGGTTTAGGAATAACTTCAAGTCTGTATTCTATAGAACTTACCTTCCCGGAGAAAATATGAAAATCAACAGGTTTCTGTACATTTTTAAAATGATAAATATATTCTTCTCCTTTTTTTTGCAACCTATATTGAAAGTTATTAATATCAATGTATACATCCCGGGGGATATATTCCCCAGTTACATCAACAATCAAATCCATATCTTCATACTGCACAATTTCCAAATTTTTATTCATTATTTTAAAATGGAAAGGAGCCGGTTGTTCAAAATCCTTATCGTTTTGAATAATCCTTGTTGTGCTACTTTCAATGGTACCCGGAGAAATTAAAAAAACAATCAATAATATTAAAGCCGGAGGAATAAGATACTTAAGGTATTTTTTATTTTTCTTTAAATTAATAGCAGATTTAAAAGGTATGAGTTTGATTTTTTCGCTTTTTTGATCAATTCCCGCGAATAATAATTCATTGTCTTCTTGATTTTTAGCTTGTCCGTAAAGTTGTAATACATTAAGCAGTTTATCCTGAACATTGGAAAAGTGATTACCGATTATTATTGCAGCTTTTTCACGTGAAATTGTCTTGCCCAATTGAAAATATTTTGTTAATGGATAAACAATCCAATATCCCAAACCTGCGATTGAAGTAAATATAAAACTGTAAAAAATCACTTTTCTTATAGCTTTATTAAAATAAAACTGACTTTCCAATAAACTAAAAACAAGAAACAATATTATTATCAAAGAAACCAAATAAATACTTCCTCTAATAATCTTATTTATATAATATCTCCTAATAAACTTATCGAGTTTAGCAATAAGAAGATTATAATTTTGCGAATTTACACTCATCAAATGTATTTTTTATTGTTAAAAATCAATTGATTAAACCTACAATCAGTTCACCAAATCCCAAATTCATTAACATAAAAATAAATATTATGTTTAAAGTAAACACTAAAGTATTATCATTTTGAATCAAAAAAACTTTTATTAGATACAAAAACACTCTACCTAAATGATTAATGTTCAAATAGAATCTATAAATATACATAAACTCTGATTATAATAAACGAAAACATACTTTTAATAGTATTCAAGACTTATCCATATTAAGTATAAATCTTTAGACACCAATTTCAAAACACCTGACCCGATAAAATTAAAATTCCATAAATAGGTAAAACAGTCATAAACCTGCTTTGAATTAATACTATATTTTTATAAATTTCTTTGATAAGTATTGATTCTCTGATTTCACACTTACAAAATATAAACCCGATTTTAAACCACTGCAATCAATATTTATATTATCATAGTTAGAATCTATGTTAAAAGTTTTAATTATACGACCTGAATTCGAATAAATCCGGCCGGTACATTTATGAGGATTATCATGAAAATCCAAAGTTAAAATATTATTAACCGGGTTGTTTCTCAAGAAAAAAAGATTATTACAAATCAAGGTCGTTTTACTACCTGAAGAAGCAGCAGGTTTAATCACCATTGATGTAACCGCACCACCATCACCGCTTTTTCCACCATTGCCATTAGCGGCAATACCGCCAAAATATATAGTAATATCTCCAATGTTTTTTTGCGGAGCTATCCAATCAAAATTCATGAATTCTACCGGACGTGGACTTGAATGCTCCATATAATCAACTTCATTCAAGGTAGATATTTGAAAACCACTTACAATACTATCAAATTTACCGGCTGATGTATTTGCACTATCTAAAAAGGTTGTTTGAAACCCATATTTTGCAGGATTACCAACGTGTTTTATCCTGTATTTAAATGTATATCTTTTTCCCGGAATATATTCGGATACTTCATTTCCCCCTTCATACATTTTTATGTCCAATGACACTCCGTATTTTCCGGCTGAATGACAATTCATACATTTTCCATCACTTATAGGAGAACCTGTTTTATCATGATGCCTTTTTGCCGGACCATTACCAAATGACATTAATAAAATTACAGATAAAAGCGAAAAAATAAATATATGTATAATAGTCTTCATATCTTTTTATTTTAGTTGTACTTAATCAGGTAGAAACATTCTTGCTAAAAATAACTCACATAGATTTTAATCAACAAAAATTCTAAGTTGCGTCTGTCTATAAAATCATTAAAATTTAAAAACAATCTTTTTGCGATATTTTCATTTTCCTCAACTCGCTGATACAAAGGCATCACTTCGTATCGGAAAAGTAAAAATCTCATCAATAATTTTTGTTTTTAAAAAATTAAGCACTATGTAGACCGACACTAAGTAGTGTCTGTC
>Ga0256833_1001499_pt1 | contig 17192 bp, 10 predicted proteins | sample 356284metaG_FD_190535 | JGI IMG/M metagenome (GOLD analysis project Ga0256833, IMG submission 190535) | Hydrothermal vent microbial communities from Mid Atlantic Ridge, Atlantic Ocean - 356-284 | ecosystem: Environmental > Aquatic > Marine > Hydrothermal vents | place: Atlantic Ocean: Mid... | reverse complement strand
TTATCAAGCTCACTCTGCAGATCCCCGGTGTAAACCTTCAGGGCCTTGGCCGCCTTGCCGCGTATGCGGTGGAGTTCCAGACGTCTGGTCCAGTTGCCGGTGAGGCGAATGGCAAACAGACAGACAAGGATAAGGAGCAGAACGTAAATGGGGGTGAAAAAACGAGGGAAATGCATTGTAAAAAAAATCGGGCCTGTCGTTATCGACGCTTCCGGCTGTTTTTTAAGATAGCTTTCTTTATCTAATCGAAATAATAGATTTTTACTGTAGCCAATATGAGACGGCTCAACAAGGAGAAAAAATGTTGCGGCGGCAGAGATATGGCAAGAGTTTTATGGGACTCCAGGTTGTCATCAGGGGGGAATTATTGAACAGCTGGAAGAAATGCAGAAAACGAAAACCGGAAAAAACCTTGCAGGACAAAGGTTAATTAATATTTCCTTTTCACTCTGAGAATGCTTACCAAATAATTACTTGCGGCAGGATATCTATTCGATTATTTTTCTCATTTAATAAGGTGAATCGGTTCCTCCGATACGGACGGTAGGCGGATGGTTATGGAAAAAACAGGGCTCTCCTAACATGCCGTAAAACATGTTGTTGTCTTGTTTACAAAATAATAATGAGCAGAACCTGTTGTCGGGCCGGTTGATTTTTTACTTGTCCGCAACACGGCTTAAATTTTAATCAGGGAGAAATGAACATGCATCGACGCCAACTTCTATGTTTCCTTATCGCAGCCATTGCTGCTGTCTTTATCTTTTCGACCATGCCTGTTCTGGCTAAATCCACCGGCGGCTCTTCGGCGACAACCAGTGCTGAAAAGAATTCCAAGTCAAAGAAAAAAACAAAAAAGAAGAAGGAAAAGTCAAAGAAATCAAAATCTGCCGGTAAGAAAAAATTGGCGGAAAAAAAGAGTTCAAAAAAGAAAACGAGTAAAAAAACAACGAAAACAGCTAAAAGAAAGACCGGTAAGGTCAACATCAATACAGCCGATGCCAAGACCCTGACCGAATTTACCGGTGTCGGACCGGTAACCGCCAGGAAAATCATCTCTTATCGCAAAAAACATGGGAAGTTCAAAACCGCCAAAGACCTGATGAACGTCAAGGGAATCGGCGAAAAAACAATGCAGAAGATGAAACCGCAGCTCAAATTTTAATTCGAACAGTGCGGGAGAAAAGTTTCATGGGAATGCTCAAAGAATTTAAAGAGTTTGCCATTAAAGGAAATGTCGTCGACATGGCGGTTGGTATCATTATCGGGGCGGCATTTGGGAAAATTGTCTCCTCGTTTGTCGCCGATGTTATCATGCCGCCGATAGGATTATTGCTTGGCGGGGTTGATTTCAGCAAGCTTGCCATTACCCTGAAAGCGGCTGCCGGCGATGCGCCGGCAGTTGTGCTTGGTTACGGAAAATTTGTTCAGAGTGTCGTTGATTTTACCATTGTCGCTTTTGCCATCTTTATGGTTATCAAGGCGATGAACAGTATGAAGAAAAAAGAAGAGGAAGCGCCCGCAGAGCCACCGAAACAGGAACTGTTGCTGACGGAGATTCGTGACCTCCTCAAAGAGAAATCATAATCCCCCCTCCCCAGTTGTATTCCCCCTAATATCCGGACAGGGAAGTTCCTCCTCTCTTCCCCTGTCCGGAGTTCTTTTTCCGTTCTTTTTTCATCATTTTTTCATCCTGCTGTGAGAATCCCTGAGGCTCTACTTATTATCAGAGGTAGTTGCTGAACCCGCTGCCCTTTCATTCTTGATGGCGTTCTAAAAGACTTAATCTACAGCGTTTTGTGTGTCTGGATGACTCACATGGCCTACCAATGAGACGGCTAAATAAAAACGTGGATATACAAGTAAGCGCCGTCTCTTAGCAATAGTATGTCGGGGTGGGGCACAATTATAGACAGTGTCTGTTGTGGATCGTCCCGGCTCCACTTTGTCGTCGATTGACGTTTTTACGGCGCATCATTTTTTGCAAATGGAAGTACTCTGCACGCCACGCCCGCTTTTTCTGTATTTTTTCCCATTAATAATATTTTTTTCTTATTTCTTGACATCATATTTTCGTTGTGATTCAACAGGTCAAGTAAATGAGAATAAATATTGTTCATAGTGAATTTGTAGTTTGCCAATCCATCAAAGACCCTGTCCTGCAACGCTTACCGCTTTATTGTCATCGGCCGATGAAGAAGAGTACATGTTGTGAAAGATAGCTTGTTTCTGAATCTCGGCAATTAATTCTCGTTATTTCGTTTCTGCTTTTTAGTGTATCTGATACGGAAAGCGTTTTTTCAATATTTTACAGTGAACTTTTACGGTATGCCGAAATGGCAGTGGAAGTTCGTCTGTGGAAAAGCCATGCTGTTGATCATTAATGAGGCATTTTTTTAAAAGGAGAGAGGGGGAGAATAACAGGTGAAGAATTTAAAAATATCATACAAGTTAGCGCTCGGTTTTGGCGTGGTTCTGGCAATCATGCTCATCGTTGCATTGTTGAATAACAGGTATCTTACAGAGGTCCAGGGAGATGGGCATGTTATTGTAAACGAGTATATCCCGGCCATAAAAATGGCACAAAATTTTAACCGTAGTTTTGTACGGACGAATAACTTGTTTTTATTATATGCGACAGATCGTGACCCTGAAATTTTCAGGCAAGCGATGGCCGAGGTGGAGAAGACCAGCAAATATCTTCAGGAGTTTCGTGAATTGGCCGTTAAATATCCTTCTATGCAGACTTTGATTGGCAATGTGCAGGCAATTGAGGGACTGCTGATGCAATATGTTAAACGTAACCGGCGGTTATTTGATCACTATGCAGAATCGTTGCACCATGAGATCCTCAAGAATGGTGATGCGATTCTTTCTCTGAGCAACAAGATGATGCTGGTAAATAATAAACGTATTACACAAGGTGGTCAGGATATTCTGCAATCAGTTCATATTATGTATAGGATGCTGGATTTAGGGTTGTTCCTCTCTCTTCTTTTTGGTTTGACAACAGCGTTATATTTAAGTCGTCTCATCACCCTGCCTTTGGTTCGGGCAAGGGATTTTGCCGATGGACTCGCCCACGGCGATTTCAGGCAGCATATCGATATCACACAGCGTGATGAAGCGGGACAGCTGGCCACTTCCATGAACAGGATAGTAGAGAATACAGGATCAATGATTCGAGAAATAACCGATGGAATGGATACCCTGGCCTCGTCATCCACAGAGCTTTCCGCTATTGCCGAACAGGTTGCTGGGGGTGCGGCGCAGACCGCCGGTAAGGCGGAAACTGTTTCTGTAGCTGCCGAGGAGATGAGTACCAACATGAATTCAGTAGCAGCGGCGGTGGAGCAGGCGACCACCAATGTCAGTCTTGTTGCCACGGCAACCGAAGAAATGAGTGGGGCCGTTAATGAGATTTCTGAGAATACCTCCCGTGCCAGCACGATCACTACCACTGCGGTCAGGGATGTCAGGGCCGCTTCGGATAAAGTGGAGGAATTGGGAAATGCTGCCGTGGAAATCGGTAAGGTTACGGAGACGATTACCGATATTTCGGATCAGACCAACCTGCTTGCTTTAAATGCGACTATAGAAGCGGCCAGAGCAGGGGATGCCGGTAAAGGATTTGCCGTGGTAGCCAATGAAATTAAGGAACTGGCTAAACAAACGGCAGAAGCCACCGGTGAGATCCGTATCAGAATTGAGGGTATTCAGAATTCCACTGAAGGGACAGTGATTGAGATCACCCAAATTTCTTCAGTTATTGATGAGGTAAATACTATAGTCGGAACCATTGCCACTGCTGTTGAAGAACAGACTGCCACCACCCGGGAGATATCCACCAATATGCAACAGGCCAGTCTTGGATTGCAGGAAATAACAGAAAATATATCGCAGAGTTCCACTGTATCCGGGGAGATTGCCCAGGATATTATTGAGGTAAATCATGCGGCCCAGGAAATGACCATATCTGGTGATCAGGTTCGGGAAAGTGTGCAGGAACTCTCAAAACTGGCTGAATCATTGCGCCATATGTCCTCTGCATTTAAGGTCTGAAGCGAAGTAATTTGTTTGTAATTGATCACAATTATAAAATTTTAGCGTGTGCAAACGCCCGGTTATAAACCCTGTGCGGAGTTGTGTGCCAGGTGAAGCTCTGGCGAACCTGGTAGCTGAGATGCCACCCGCGGTAATTGCCTGTTCATCGCGAAATCGCCGACCCGGCGGTGAGGGGTAACCCGAGTCGTCAAGCAGGGTCGGAAAAGGCCGCAAGGTCGGATAGAGTGCAGGCCGTAACATTTGTGAACTCGATTCGGCCTCGTTACACGATCGGCGGTGATGCCCCGGTAGCTTAATGGGGAAACCGGCTGGCGGCACAATGGGATAACAGGAGCGTTGTGCTGTGCCGTCCGGGTGTTTGTAGACGGCATGTACTCAAGGGAGCGCCAGGGCACCTGGGAGATCGGCGGAGCGGACAGGGCAGCAAGTGTCCCTTGTCCAAACGATGGGAGGGAATGCATAATTTCCCGATCAGCTCCGGCCGGGAGTCGGAGCTGCCCCGTAGTAGTAAAGAAGCTGGGTAACTCCCGTGGAGCAAAGGGGCAGGACTTTGATCGTGTTTTCAACAATGGAGGAAGTCCCGCTTGGAGTACATTTGTTTGTCTCACACTACGGTTACAAGGGCAGGGCAGGGATCTGGCCTGAGCCCGAACGTCTTTCTTCTGCGAAGAAAACTGGGCCACAAGGCCAAATAAGAACCAGAGTTTCGATTCTATGCGCTGTACGATCGGGTATATCGCCTGGATGTACTGCAAAGTGCCTGGAACCGGGTATACGCTAACCGTGGAGCTGCTGGAGTGAGTCTTCGATCCATCAGGGATAGGAAGGATGGTGTATCCGGCCTGCTGGGAGTTATCCAGCAGGAACTGAAGGATAAGACTTATCGGCCTATGCCGGTAAAACGTGTCTACATCCCCAAGGCAAATGGAAAGATGCGGCCGCTTGGCATCCCGACCATTAAAGGTCGTCCGGAAGGCCCCCGCAGATTTGCCAATGCAAGGCTTGTGCGTTACGCTGACGACTGGGTCATCATGGCTCGGTACATCGGCCCCCGTATTTATTCCTTTGTGGACAAGACGCTGGGGGATCTTGACTTGATCCTGAATCGAGACAAAACCACGACGGTTGATTTGAAGAAGGCAGGAAGCAGCTTTGACTTCCTTGGTTTTACCTTCCGGCAAGATCGCAGTCTGCATGGACCCGGTCGGTATATCAATGTTGTCCCTTCGGAAAAGAGCCTGAAGAGGGCTCGCTCCAAGGTTCACGACATGACCATACGGAGGATAACCGCCCCTGTTCAGGAAGTGATTGGCAATGTCAGCCGCTTTCTGACCGGCTGGAGGAATTATTTTAATTTTGTGTATCCTCGAGTTGCTTTCAAGAAGGTCGACTGGTATGTGCAAACACGGTTCCGTCGCTTTATGATGACGCGGAGCCAACGGCGTTGCCGGCACCTTGACGGCCCGTTGCTGTATCAAGCGCTGCGGTCTGAGGGGCTGGTCTACTTGCATGAGAAAGCCGTCAACTCCTTGTGAATACCTTGAGGTAAAAGATCATCGGTGAGCCGGATGCGGGAAAACCGCACGTCCGGTTCGACGAGGGGGCGCTGTTGAGAAGAGAAAACCATCTGATATGTAGGAGCCGCGTGCGGCGGGGCATAGTCGTTGGAATCTGTTGTCATCAGCGCTCTATTCTACGCGATATTCCATGTATAATTGTGACCCGTGCCGGCACACTGTTTCTCGAAGTTCCCCCCCCGGTTTCGTATCTGAATATTTGGTTTTTTTAGTTAACCATTGTCCCGATTGGCTTTGATTTTTTACTGGTGCAGCCTTTTTTCATTGATTTTATAAAAAATTTAACTCCCTTGAAATGATGTGATAAACTCTGTCATAGAGAAGAGCTTATCGTTCATTGGTAACCGGTAAATCATGCGAGGAAGGGAAATACCATGATGTTGCGTAGCAAGAAGAAAAATAAACTCATAAGGGAATTCCTTTCTCTTAGTTTGCTGGCCATTTTTTGCGCAGTTAGTGTTCAAGGAGCTGATTTAGGCGTACTTTCACTGGATGATCTCCTTGATCTGGAGGTCGTTTCCGTGGCCAAGGTGCCGGGCAAGGTAACCAGTACACCGGCAGCCATTACCGTCATAACCGGCGAGGACTTACGCAGAAGCGGGGTGCGGACTATCCCGGAGGCACTGCGTATGGTTCCGGGTATGCACGTCTACCGGATTGATGCCAATAAGTGGGCCGTCAGTGCCCGTGGTTTTGCCTCCAGATTTGCCAATAAAATGTTGGTGATGATTGACGGACGAACAGTCTATTCCACCTTGTTTTCCGGGGTTTTCTGGGATGTTCAGGATGTAATGATTGAGGATATTGATCGTATCGAAGTTGTCCGGGGACCCGGTGGCACGCTTTGGGGAGCTAATGCCGTTAATGGCGTTATCAATATTATTACCAAAGACAGTGCCGATACCCAGGGCGGTCTTGTTGCCCTGCGGGCACAAACCGGTCCGGATGGGGAAGTTTCCGCCCGCTATGGCGGTTGGTTGAATGATAAAACCTCATATCGAGTCTATGGTAAATTTTTTGATAGGGAAAGTTTTGACAATCCTTCAGGTGGAGATGCCTCTGATGAATGGCACCAGGGACGGGGAGGATTTCGGATGGATATGAATGTTTCTGCAACTAATAAAGTGACTTTACAGGGTGATATCTATGATGGCAAGTCAGGTGAATCGGTGAAATATATCATCCCTTCTCCCCCTTATGTCAATGTTTCCTCCACCGACGCCCCGGTTAGCGGCGGTAATCTGTCGGCACGATGGGATAGAATTTTTTCCAGGAGTTCCGAAATCAGTCTGCAGGCCTATTATGATCATGTTAAGCGGGATGAGTTCTTTGTTGATGAAACGCTTGATACCGTTGATATTGATTTTCAGCACCGGCTTGATGTGGTTACCGGCCTGGAGGTTTTGTACGGCCTTGGCTATCGGTATACGCGTAGCGACACCACCGGCAAAGAGACCATCCCCGGCATTTATTCCTATGCCATGAATCCACAGGTGCGGGGTGATGATCTGTTTTCCGGTTTCCTGCAGGGGCGCCTGAAATTTGGTGATAACAGAGGGGAGGTAACCCTGGGGACCAAGGTGGAGCATAATGACGTCACCGGCTTTGAATGGCAGCCAAGCGGTCGTATCCTGTGGAGTATAGATTCGAAAAATTCCCTGTGGGCGGCAATCTCCAGATCGGTACGTACCCCGTCCCGTCTTGAGCGCGACGCCCAGGTGAATGTCGGGACCCTGGCGCCGCCCCAAAACGGATTGATGACCTTTGTTCGTCTTATGGGCAATGACAACCTGGATTCGGAAACAGTCTATTCCTATGAAGGCGGGTATCGGAGCAGAATGTCAGAGGACCTGTTTGTGGATATCAGCCTCTACTATAATAAATATAACGATCTCATCACTGGTGTTCCTTTAGGTACTCCTTACCCTGAATTTTCCAGCTCCGGCGTTCACCTGGTTCTTCCTGTTTTGGTTGCCGGGGCCAGGGATGCTGAAACCTACGGCGCTGAACTCAGCTGCAGTTGGAGTGTGGCTGACTGGTGGCGTCTGACCGGGGGCTATACCTGGTTTCATCAGAATGATCTTGCAGCCGGTACCTCTCTTGAAGCCCGCCAGGGTTTTTCAGAGGAGCAAAATGCCGGACAACTCTTTTCCCTTGTCTCCTACATGGACCTTCCCCATAATTTTGAGGTGAATACTGCTCTGTATGTTGTCGGCGCTTTAGATGGGCTGACGCTGGATGGGGTACAAATCTCCAGTCATGCCCGGTTCGATCTCAATGTCAGCTGGCATCCCACGGAAAAACTCACCTTTGCCGCCGGAGTGAATGATCTCTTTGCTGACTCGCATCAGGAATTTGATGATACCATGGACGGAATACTTGCCAGCGAGATCCCACGTGTTTTCTATACGAAACTGACCATGACATTTTAGTTATTCCTTTTTTTAAGTCACCGGTAATGCATAAGCCGTTTGCCGCCATCATTTTTTGTCTCCTCCTGCAGATCGTCGCTGTTCCTGCGCCTGCGGAAGTGCAGTCTGCAAGGGCGCTGGAAATCCAGGCGGCATTTCTTGTAAAATTTACCGCCTATGTCAAATGGCCGGCCGGCACCTTTTCCAGTCCGGATGCACCTGTTGTCATCGGCATCTTCGGCCGTGATCCGTTTGGTTCCGTCATTGATACCATTGCCCGTTCATACACGACAAGCGGCAGGCATGTGGAAATCAGGCGATACAGAGATTTTTCCCTTCTATCCATCTGCAATATGGCCTTTGTGGCGCCGTCGGCCATAGATCGGATGAATGATATTTTACAGGCTGCTCATGGAAAACCGATTCTGCTGGTGGGAAATTTTCCGGACTTTCTTGATAAAGGAGGCATGATAAATTTTATCAGGATAGGGAAGAGAATCCGTTTTGATATCAATAAGAAAAACTGTGATATGGTCGGCCTTGAAATCAGTTCAAAATTGCTCAAGGTTGCCCATGCGATACGCTAACCGAGGTTTATTTGCGAACCGGCACGTTTATCCGAAAATCCCGACTGACAAGCTGCCCTTGCCGGAGAAAAGGATTTTCATAACAGCGGAGCGGTGTCATTGTTGCGGCCGGTCAATCTGGTCCATCCGTGCTGATTTATTAATATTTCGGAGTTGATGGTTTTGGCTGAATTTCGTGATCTTTCCATAAATACAAAACTGACGATTATCATTATCGGCAGCTGTTTAATTGTTTCGCTGATGGCCTCTGGTTTTTTTATCGTGTCGGAACTTTTTTCCGTCCGCAGATCCGTCCTTGAGGATCTCTCCGGCCTGGCCAGGGTACTGGCCATCAATGTCCAGGCACCTCTTGAGTTCATGGATTCGGAGACCGCCGACGAGGTGCTTTCCTCCTTGAGTGCCAAACCCCATATCCTGCAGGCCCGTATCTATGCAGCCGATGGCCGGTTATTTGCCGTATATCGCCCGCCGACAGTTCCCGCCGCCGAATTTGAGGAGATGTCGGCGGAGATCAGGGACAAAATAATCCAGCTTGGAGAAAAGAGCTATCGGGTTGCAACCAATGATGTTGATCTGACGATACCTATTATCAAGGGAAATAAACTCCTTGGCACAATTATTCTTCAGTCGGATACGCACGCCTTTTATGCGATTTTATATCGTCTTTTTTTTGTAATCAGCGGCATATTGATAGCGACCCTGTTGTTAGCCCTGTTCCTTTCCGGAATTCTCAGCAGGTTTATTTCCCGTCCCGTGCTTTCCCTTGCCGATACCATGGAGAACATCCGTAGGCAGGGGGATTATTCCATCAGGGCAAACAAGGAATCGGAAGATGAACTCGGGGTGTTGGTCGCCGGTATCAATTCCATGCTTGACAATCTGGAACGACGTGATGCCCAGTTGCTGGTGGCCAAACACGAGGCGGAAAACGCCAACAGAGCAAAATCTCGGTTTCTCGCCCAGATGAGTCATGAGATCCGCACGCCGATGAACGGGGTCCTGGGTATTGTTTCACTGTTATTAAAAACACCACTGGATGATAAACAACGATCCTTTGTCCAGACAATATTTCGTTCCGGGGAATCTTTGCTCAATTTGATCAATGATATCCTGGATTTTTCCAAGATTGAGGCCGGTAAGCTTGAGCTGGAACATCTTCATTTCAATCTGCGCGAGTTGATCGAGGAAACCATAGATCTTTTTTCCCATCGTGCTTCCGAGCAGAATGTACGCCTTGCCTGCTTTGTGCAGGCAGCCGTGCCGTCCTGTCTGGTCGGTGACCCGGGAAGACTGCGGCAGATTCTGATGAATCTGCTTGGCAATGCGCTCAAATTCACCCGTAAAGGTGATGTCTCTCTCAATGTTTTTCCGGGGGATGAAGGCGCTGGTGATACGGTATCCCTGCGTTTTGAAATCAGGGATTCGGGGATAGGTATCTCCCCGGAGAAACAGCAGCAGATTTTTTCCGCTTTTTCCCAAGCCGATGGTTCCACGACCCGGAAATTCGGCGGCACCGGGCTGGGCCTGGCTATCTGTCGACAACTGGTTGGCCTCATGGGTGGTGAAATCGGGGTGGAAAGCAGGGAGGGTGCAGGCTCTGTTTTCTGGTTTACAGGCGTCTTTCCCGTGGGCAATGCAGATAAAGTGGTAGCATTACCTGGAGAAAACGCGATTATTGATGAATCTTTACGATTTACCGCCAGGGTGCTTGTTGCCGAAGATAATGTAACCAACCAGATTGTTGCCCGGGGTATGCTTGAGCAGACAGGACTCAGGGTAGATATGGTGGATAACGGCAGAGAGGCTGTTGCTGCTGCGGAAAAGGGTATCTATGATCTGGTTTTTATGGACTGTCAGATGCCTGTTATGGACGGCTATGAGGCAACCGGCAGGATACGGGAGCTGGAAAAGCAAACCGGTTGCACCCGTATCCCGATTATCGCCCTGACCGCCCATGCCATGAAGGGTGATCGGGAGCATTGTCTGGCTGTCGGCATGGATGATCATCTCACTAAACCCTTTACCGAGCAGCAACTCTATCTCATTTTAGGAAAATGGCTTGGCGGGACAACGGATAAAATACGGCAATCCGATGAAGCGCAACCGGATAAAGAGATGGATTCGGAAATTGCTGTTGATGAGACCGTCCTGGATAATTATCGCAGTATCCAGCAGCCGGGTCAACCGGATATTATCAGGAGACTGGTTGCTGTCTATTTGAAAAACTCTCCGGAGATATTGCGGGCTCTTGCCGATGCCTGCAGGCAGAGTGATATGGAAAAGCTCTGGCAACAGGCCCATTCTTTAAAATCAAGCAGCGCTAATCTCGGGGCAACACGCCTTGCCCGTTTATGCGAGGATCTTGAAATGGTCGGCAGAGGGGAACAGCGGGGTGATCCCGGTAAAATGGCGACAAAAATTGAAAAGGAATATAACCGGGTCAGTGAAAGATTATTACAGATCGTGGAGAAAGGATGATGAATATAAAAAGTTATAATGGCACCTTCTTGTTTTTCGGACCCGTACCTGTTTTGCAGTGAACAGCGGCGTTGGTAAAGGAAAAATAATTATGAAATCCGGATACATGAAATCAACGGGCCTGCTTGCGGCCCTCTGTCTGGGGATAGGAGTTGATACTCCATCGTCGTTTGCGGCAACCGGTGGTAATGAGTACCTTGATATGAATATTAGCCAGTTGATGCAGATCACCATCACTTCCGTATCCAAAAAGCCTCAGAACCTTGCCAATTCCGCCGCCGCAGTTTTTGTCATTACCCGGGATGACATTCGTAGATCAGGGGTAACCTCCATCCCGGAAGCGTTGCGCATGGCGCCGGGGTTGCAGGTGGCCCGTGTCGATGCCAATAAATGGGCCATTACCTCCCGCGGTTTTTCCGGGACCTTTGCCAATAAGCTGCTGGTGATGATTGACGGTCGCAGTGTTTATTCACCAACCTTTTCCGGTGTCTACTGGGATATGCAGGATACCATGCTTGAGGATATTGACCGGATTGAGGTGATCAGGGGTCCTGGCGCCACCATCTGGGGCGCTAACGCGGTCAACGGGGTAATCAATATCATCACAAAAAAGGCCGGCGATACCCAGGGTGGCCTGGTTGCTCTTGGTGGCGGTAATCAGGAACCGTTTTCCGGCGGCATGCGCTATGGCGTTAAAATGGGTGAGTCCGCCTATGGCCGTGTTTATGTCAAGTATCATCGACAGGATTCTTTTAAACTGCATGAAGACGGCAGTAATGCCGATGATGACTGGGAGACCATGCGTTCCGGATTCCGGATGGATGGTGATCACGGGGCAATGAGTTCCTGGAGTCTGCAGGGAGATATCTATCGCAACAATGAAAATCAGCTTGTTTTTCCCTACTGGCTGCCGCAGCCGCCGTATAGGGTCAAGCGACGGGACAGTTTTGACGCAACCGGCGGCAATATCCTGGGACACTGGCGGCAGCGGATCTCAAGGACAGACTCCTTGACCCTGCAGGCCTATTACGATTATACCAATCGCGATGAATTGATCATGGACCAGACACACAGGACTGTTGACCTGGATGTCCAGTATCATGGCCGCTTCGGCAGCCGCCATGATTTGGTTACGGGTATTGGCTATCGTCGTATTGATGCTGATTTCGACAACAGCTTTCAGGTTTCGGTAACCCCATCCCACCGGGTGGAAAATTTGTACAGTGGTTTTGTGCAGGATGAAATTACCCTTGTCGGAGACAGCCTCTGGCTGACATTGGGGGCCAAGTGGGAGCATAATGATTTCACCGGCAATGAAATTCAGCCCTCCGGACGTTTGCTGTGGAAGATGAACAACCGGCATACCCTTTGGGCCTCTGTCTCCAGGGCCGTACGGACCCCTTCCGAGTTTGAGGACAGCGGCCGAATTACCATTGCTGTCGATCCGACTTCGCCGCCGTTTCCCCGGCTGTTCACCCTAAACGGTAGTGAAAATTTTCATTCTGAAGAATTAATTGCCTATGAGGCCGGATACCGCTGGTTACCAATGGATGAATTTTCTCTGGATCTCGCTCTCTATTATAATGATTATGATAAATTATTTACGGCTGATCCCTACTCGCCCCAGACGTTTAATCACTTGTTCATGCAGAATAAACTGCATGGCTCCACCTATGGAGTGGAGGTGGCGGCCGACTGGCGGCCTCTACCCCAGGTGAGATTTAAACTCGGGTATACCTATATCGGATTTGATTTGAAGGTTGATACAGACGCTATTACCGCAAATGATGATAACAGAATTGTGAAAGAAACCAGCCCCCGGCATCAGGTTTCCCTGCAGTCCTCCTATACCCTGACCAGGGGACTGCAACTCAATCTCTGGGGCAGGTATGTGGGGCGGTTAAAATCTTCCAAAGGCATTCATGCTGATAGACGTGTTGATTCCTATCTGGAGTTAGATGCGAATGTTTCCTGGCATGCAACCGACAACCTGGAATTGATGCTGGCCGGCAGCAATCTGCTGGACAGCGGCCATCTTGAATATATTTCCGAGTTTTTCACCCTGCCGACGGAAGTTCAGCGGAGTGTTTACGGAAAGCTGACCTATCATTTTTAGATGTATGTCGGAGTGATGAAAAGGTGCCTGTACGCATGAGAAAACAGAGAATTCTTTTCCTCATCATTTTTTTTCTCTCTGCTGTGACTATGGCAACAGGCCGGGTAGCCATCGCCGCCCGGCAACAGGCGGATCCGCCGCTTGAATATAAACTCAAGGCCGCATTTCTTCTTAATTTTGCGAAATTTGTAACGTGGCCGGAACAGGCGGCGACTGATGGTGAACAGCGCTTTACCATGTGTGTTCTCGGGAAGAACCCCTTCGGCCCATCCCTGGCCGCCGTCAAGTCCCGGACCGTGGGAAAAAGAAAAATCAGTTTGCACTATATTGATGATATGAAGCAGGCTGCCGGTTGCCGGCTGCTTTTTGTCAGTCGTTCGGAAAAGGACAGGCTTGCAGAGATTTCGGAGGCTCTGCAGGGAAAGGCCGTACTCACCGTCAGTGATATTGAAGGTTTTTTATCCTCCGGCGGTATTATAGAGTTTGTTATTAGGGACAACCGGCTCTCCTTTAAAATCAATCTTGCCCAGGCAAAAAAGCAGGGGCTCCATATCAACGCCTCTTTGTTGAGTCTGGCAACGGAAGTGATACGGTAAAGCAATGAAAAACAGGTTCCGGCAACTGCCGATAAGGCATAAGCTGAATGCCATCATAATCCTGGCCTGCAGTGTGGCTCTACTATTGAGTACGGCTGTTTTTTTCCTCAGTCAGTGGTATCTCACCCGGCAGCAGCTCAAGGAGGAACTGCGAACCCTGTCCGGGGTGATTGCTGAAAACAGCCGGGCCGGTCTCGCCTTTCAGGATAACGCCGCCTTAAAGACCATTCTTGCCTCGCTCTCTGCCAAATCAGCTATTATTTATGCCCGGATCTCTTTCCGTTCCGGTGAGATGGCGGCCGAATACATAACAGGCAATGGGCGGCAGGGGGAGGCCGTCGTTCCTGCAGCAAGCCCGGAGAGGATTCTCTTTACCTGGTCCCATGGTCATGTGGATGCCATGCGGCCGATTATCCTTGATGGTGAGCAGATAGGATCTCTGTTTATTCGCATGAGTCTTGAGCAGGCACGTCATACACTCATGTTGATCGGTATGGTCATGGCGGTCATAATGATGTTAGCCCTGTTGATATCCATGTTGTTGTCCACCCGGCTGCTTACAGTGGTCAGTGAGCCGATTCTTGTTTTGTCCAGGGCCATGAAACGGGTTTCCGAAGAAAAAAAGTATGACCTGCAGGTCCCGGAGACAGGGCAGGACGAACTTGGACTACTTGCGGCCGGTTTTAATGATATGCTGCAGCAGATCCGGCAACGGGATGAGCATCTTGAGGAACAGGTTGCCGACCGCACCCGGGAGCTTATCAGGGCCAAAGAGGCGGCGGAAGAGGCCAGCCGGGCAAAGAGCGAATTTCTTGCCAATATGAGCCATGAGATACGGACACCGATGAATGGCGTTCTCGGAGTAGCCGACCTCTTGCTGCAGACGGAGCTGAGCGACCGGCAACGGGAATTTGTCCGCACCCTTCATTCTTCAGGAAAAAATCTTCTCTATATTATCAATGACATTCTTGATTTCTCAAAAATTGAAGCCGGTCGCCTGGAACTGGAACATATCAACTTTGATTTAAGGGAACTGATTGATTCCATTTACGATCTTTTTTCCGGTAAGGCCAGTAAGAAGGGGTTGGTACTGACAAGCGGCATCCAGGAAAATATTCCTCGTATGATCCATGGTGATCCGGTACGTCTGCGGCAGATTTTGACCAATCTTATCGGCAATGCCGTAAAATTTACCGACCAGGGCAGCGTCAATCTCCAGGTCTTGCTTGTAAAGCAGACAGATGGAAATGTGGTGTTGCGGTTCAGCGTTCGAGATACCGGAATAGGTCTGACTGCGGAACAGCGACGTGGAATTTTCGATGCCTTTACCCAGGCGGACAGCAGCACTACCAGAAAATACGGCGGCACCGGGCTGGGGCTGGCGATTTCCAGGCAGCTGGTGGCGTTGATGGAGGGAGATATTTCCGTGGACAGTGAGCCGGGACTCGGCGCTGATTTTCACTTTACTGCTCAGTTCCAGATTCCCGATGATCAGGAGGCAGCGGCGATCGGCTACCATCGTCTGCAGAAGGCGACTGTCGGCGGCATGGAGCAGTTTGACTGTCGGGTGTTGGTCGCCGAGGATAATCTCACCAATCAAATTGTGGTCAGGGGCATGCTGGAGCTTTTGGGCTGCAGGGTTACCATTGCCGGCAACGGCAGGGAAGCTGTTGCTCTGGCGATGAAGGATCAGTACGACCTTATTTTTATGGACTGCCAGATGCCGGAACTTGACGGCTACAGCGCAACTGCGGAGATACGCAGACAGGAACAGACCGCCGGCAGGAAAAAAACACCGATCATCGCCCTCACCGCCCATGTAATGAGTGGCGATCGGGAGCATTGTCTGCGGGCCGGGATGGATGATTATCTCGGCAAACCTCTGCAGCAGGACCGCTTGCAGGAGATGTTAAAGAAGTGGCTGCCAAAGGAAAGTAGTCGGGGAATCGGGGAGCTGAAAACCCAGGCTGGTATGGATAACGGCAGGGAAGAGCCGGAGGAAGGTTTTGATCCGACTGTTCTTAAGAGCTATAAAAAATTGCAGCAAAAGGATCGCCCGGATATTGTGCGGGAAGTTGTTGACAGTTATCTGCAAGGTGCGGGACCTTTGCTGCAGACCATGGCTGATGCCGTAGAAAAGGGTGATGCCGATGGTTTGCAGCAGGCAGCCCATACCATGAAATCCAGCAACGGTTCCGTGGGGGCGGTGAAGATGGCCGTGCTTTGCCGGCAACTGGAACGTAAGGGACAGAGCGGTGATTTGCAGAACTGCGACCGGCTCCTCAAAGAGCTGGTCGATGAATTTTCTTCCATCGAACCACGGTTACGCAGCATTATCGACAATGTGCCCGCGGGTGATACGGTGATCAAGAAGAGTGCTCAGGGAAGCATCCTGGTCATGGATGATGATGACCTTGCCCGAGATATTGCCTCCAACATGCTGGCATTTATAGGCTACTCCGTTACGCTTGCCAGGAGCGGCGGGGAAGCAGTGGCATTATACCAGGAGGCACAGGAGAATGGAATGCCGTACAGCGCAGTGTTACTGGATCTTTCCGTTCCTGAAGGCATGGGCGGTGCGGAGGCGGCGGCAAAGATCCTCCGGTTTGATAAGGATGCCCGGTTGGTGGTCACCAGTGGTTTTTCAAACAGCACCATTATCAGGCAATACCGAAAATATGGTTTTTGCGGTGTTCTTCGCAAGCCCTACCAGTTGCAGGACCTCAAACAGGTTCTGAGCAAGAAAATTCCCTCCTGAGGTAATTGAGCTGCCTGTGTTGTCGTATGGACGGTTGTTGTCCGTCCACGACGTTTTTCCTTTCTCGTTGTTTTCCTGTCCTTACCTAACATTTACTTCTCCCTTGCCATAAAAAAGAATATCTTTGGTTGGCCGTTGCAGCAACAGGTTCCCCGGCATCGCTGTCGGAACCGGACGGCTTCCGTTATTTTTTGGGCTATGGTCCGCTTTGTGCATGATTTTTCAGGTTGAATGCTGCCGGTGCGTGGGACTTTCCGGGTGAATAATATCGGATTATTGACTGAAAAGAGTCCTTTGCCGATTGGATTAAAAAGAAAAAATATGATGCGAAAAATATATACAGGTATGAGGTCTGGCCTTCTGGTGGGAATTGCCCTGCTGCTTGTCCAGGTAAGTTGCCCGGGACAGGCTTTTGCAAGTGGTCATAATCTTTTGCTGACAATGCCGCCGATTCTTGCCGCCCACTCCTGGCACGGGCAACCACCAGGTACTGGAATTTCCAAGGCAAAGGCAGCCGCCTTTCTTGCCCGGGCAACCTTTGGCCCGACCATGGCTGAAATCGACTCGCTTGCCCGCAGCGGAGATTACAAACAATGGCTTGAACACC
>Ga0256833_1001498_pt1 | contig 17192 bp, 17 predicted proteins | sample 356284metaG_FD_190535 | JGI IMG/M metagenome (GOLD analysis project Ga0256833, IMG submission 190535) | Hydrothermal vent microbial communities from Mid Atlantic Ridge, Atlantic Ocean - 356-284 | ecosystem: Environmental > Aquatic > Marine > Hydrothermal vents | place: Atlantic Ocean: Mid... | reverse complement strand
GCTCCCGCCAAAATCGGGTAGGCCTTGATCTCCTTGATCATGTCGAGGGCTTCCTCCTTGGTTATCGGGGCAACCCTAAAGGAGACGTCCTTGAGGATCTCGACGAAGATTCCACCGAGACCGAACATTATAGCCGGACCGAACTGCGGGTCGCGGATCATACCGACTATGACCTCTTTGCCGAGCGGGAGCATCTTGTAGACGATGACGCCCCAGAGGTCAGCGTCCGGCTTGTAGTTCCTGGCGTTCTCCATTATCTTCTTGAATGCCTCTCTCGCCTCCTCATCGCTCTTGATGTTGACCTTGACACCCCCGGCGTCGCTCTTGTGGATGATCTGCGGAGAAACTATCTTCATAACGACCGGATAGCCGATCTCCCTGGCGAACTGAACGGCTTCCTCCTCGTTGGTTGCAACTTTGAAGTCCGGAACGGGGACGCCATAGAGCTTGAGTATCTCCTTCGCCTCGGGTTCAACCAGTGGCCTGTTTTCGGCCTTGGCCTTCTCGATGATTGCCCTAGCCTTTTCAATCCTGTCCATATCAATCACCCCATCAGCTTGACAGTTCTCACTCCGAGCGGGGGGTTAAAAGGGTTTCCATTCGTCAACCAATCGTTTCTTTCGTTTCGGCTCGGTTTGAAGCGATGCCCGGGGTATAAATACCCCAAAGTCCAAAGTGTTAGTGGTGATCGGAGTGAAGCGGAAGATTATTGCAGGCATTGGAGGAATTCTGATGATAATTCTGGCGGTCTTTTCCTTCCAGGGCGGCAAGGCCTCTCAGGTAGATACGACGGTTGTGCTGTACAACTCCGCCAAGATAGGCGTCGTTGAGAAGACGCTGGAGCTTGAGCTGAAGGAGGGCATGAACGAGGTCCCCCTTGAGGAGCTGGCCGGGCTGAACATAGCGGAGGTCACGATAAGGCCGCTCGATGAGGGCGTTAGGGTTCTTGGAGTCTTCAGCAGGGGTCAGGGAGGAGACGTTTACGGCGCCAACGTCGGAAGCGAGGTCGAGGTCAAGCTGAGGAGCGGCGACACAGTTACTGGAAAGTTCCTCGGCTTCAAAAACGGGAAGATAGCCATCGAGGGCGACGGGTACTACCTCATAAACCCTAACGAGGTGGTATACTTTAAAGCCAAAAACCTTGAGGGGAAGGCGAGCGTTTATGCCGTCCTTGGGGCTGAGAAGGCAGGAAAGTACAACGTGAGCATCATCTACCGCGTTGCAAACATGAGCTGGGAGAGCAGGTACAAGCTCTACATCGGCGATAACGCTAAGCTCTACGGCTACATAGTCCTTAATAACCCGACTGCCCAGAAGTTCAGGGACGCGAAGGTTCTCTTGGTTGCAGGCGACGTTCAGCTTTACCAGCCCCAGCCAAGGGTTCTCTATGCCATGGCTGGGAAGGGAACCGGAGAAGTCAACGTTGGTCAACCGGAGAAGGTGGAGGCGTTCTATCTCTACAAGCTTGGAGTAGTTGACATAAACCCTGCGAGCAAGATGATGTACCCCTACATAAGCTTCGAGGCACCCTTTGATAGGGAGTACCTCTACGAGAGCTGGCCGTATTCCCGGGAAGGCCCGGTCTACGAGTCGATATCCTTCAAGACCGAGAAGGTTCTTCCCGCCGGAATAGTTGAGATATACAGGGAAACCGACGATGGGTCGCTCTTCATCGGCGAGAGGGCCATAGAGCACACTCCGGAAGGGGAGACACTCAGGATAGGCATCGGAAGGGACTACGACCTTAAGGGCAGCACGGTAGTCCTTGAGGAAAGACATGACGACCACTACGCCTACTACAAAGTTAAGATTACCCTCGAAAACTTCGGGAACGAAACCAAGACCGTCGTGATCAGGCACCACAAGTGGGGGAAACTCCTAACCTCGAGCGTCCAGCCAATAGACGAGACGGCAAACTACGTCGAGTTCAAGGTTACGGTTAACCCTGGAGAAAAGAAGGAGATAGTCTTTGACTACGAGAACCGCTATTAGCTTTTCCGGAGTGTTATCTCGAACCTCTTTTCTCCTTTTGATACGTCGAGAACAAGGCTCTTATCGTAGTCCACGAACTTCGTGCCCAGTATCGCGTAGCCTTCGCCCTGAAGGAACTCCGCCATCTTGAGTCCTAAATCGTCGAAGAACTCCGCCGCCATAGTGGCCATGCTCGGCTCCTTTATGCCGAGCTCATCGTGATAGCGCCTCGCGAGTTCAAAAACATCCATGGTCACCACCGAATATAGTACCCCCGAAAAAATAAAACAGTTGCGGTAAACTCACCGGCGGCGCATAAAAAAGACGCCCAAAGCGAGTAGGAGCACTAAACCGGGACCGCATATACCTCCCTTGTTACTTTCCGCCACGGTTTCGGTGGTAGAACTTCTCCGAGAGGTAGTGCTTGAGCTCGTTTTAATGGGGGTTAGGGTTGAGGAAGTGTGGGTCTCACTGACGGTAGTGGTTGTAGACGAAACGGCGGTTGAGGTGGAGGAAGTTAGCGTACTCGTGGTTGAGGTTGTGCTTGGGCTCGCGCTTGATGTTGTGGTTGAGGTCTCGGGCGGAGCACCGTGGTAGTACTGGAGCGTCACCTTAAACTCCACCGTCCGCGGTGCCGCATCACTCGGAGTAACCGATGGGTTAGGAGCTTTAACGATGAGGTTAGGAGAAACCGTCCTGGGCTTTATCTCGTATTTCCACGGTTTGAAGACCTTCGAGACAAGGTTGGAATCTCTGACGCCATCCTTAAAAAGAACACCGCTGATCTGGAGTCTCAATATCCACCCGTTCTCCTGACCGTTTCCAAAGCTTGTGGTTTTCCCAACCACTGTGAAAGCCTTAGGAAACGCCCATACTCCGTAGGCCCTCTCTCCACCGGGACCACCGTAGACCCGCAGCCAGTCGGCCCTGCCCTTTTCCGGAGAGAAGCTAACAACCAGGGCCTTTGGGCCGGAAAGTTCGGGGTCACTGTAGGTGTAACCAACTGCAAAGGCACAGGACGGGTTGAAAACCGTTATAGAAGTTCCAACATCCTTTTTGGGCCCACCGTAAGTCCACATCCATTCCAACTCACCAGAGGAATTCATCCTACCGAGGAAGAGGTCGTAGTCGCCGGCACCGAAACTGTTGGTAGAACCGACGAAAACCACATCCCCTCCGAGGAGTCCAATGTCTGCCACCCACTCGTTGCCAACGTCACCGAATATCCTGTTCCAGATGACGTTTCCGCTTGGACCCAGCTTGAGGATCCACGCGTCACCTCCCTTGCCAAAGGGACTGTAAGGAGCAGAAACACTCTCCCAGTAGATGCCCCCGACGTATATGTTACCGTCACCGTCCGTTGTTACAGAAGTGCCCCAATCCCAGTTGGTCCTGCCGTAGGTTCTGCTCCACACAACGTCCCCGGTTCCACTGAGTTTCAGAGCCCAGAGGTCTGAACTCTTTCCAGGTGAACTCCCAAAACTTGTGGTTCCTCCAACGACGATTATCTTTCCGTTTGCGTCGATTGCGACTCCCATTGCCCTGTCGTCGCCACTGCCCCCGTATGTCCTCTGCCACCTAACCCTCCCATCCGGGTAAAGTCTGAGGACCCAAATGTCATAGCTTCCCGCACCGTAGCTCTGTGTTGCGCCGACCACAATGATGTCCCCGTTTGGCCCTATGGCAACGCCAGTGGCGTAGTCGTCCTTAGGACCGCCGTAACGCTTGGCCCACTCAACGGTGCCGTACTTAGAGAACTTCACCACCAACAAATCCCCATTGTACCTCTCCTCAGCAATCCAACCCACGGCAACTACGCTCCCGTCGCCGAGCTGGGTAGAGGAGGTAAGCCGGACCCAGCCGCCATCGCTGAGACTCTCCACCCAGTAAGACTGAGAGTCCCCGGCCATTACCCCGGAAATGCCGACCACACCAAACACAAAGAAAACGATCAAAACCATCCCAAGGGACCTTAACCTCATGCTTCCACCCCCATGACAACACGGACAAGTTAAGACCTTAAACTAAATAAGGTTAACCCAGTCCAAAAACTTAAAACCACGACCATCCAAGGGAATCCATGCAGATTGAAGAGAGGACTATGAAAAAGGGGGAAGAGTACTACAGGAAAGGAAGGGTTCTCTGGGTTGTAAAAAGTGGGGAGAAACTCTTCTCAAAGGTTCTCGGGAGTTATCCCTATCACGTTGAAATAAACCTTGAGAGCGGAGAAAACCTCTGCACCTGCCCCCTCGGGGGAGACTGCAAGCATGTTGCGGCCACCCTCATTGCCTATAAGAAAGGCGCATGCTTTGAGGCAATATCCAAAACCGCTGAGGTGTTTCCAGAGGCAACCGCCCTTGAGTTTTTAGGCGAAGTTCCATCCCTTGCCCTCGACGTAACCCTTAGGGAGCTGAGATTTCAGCTGAGTGCCGACGAGAGTGGAAGCGAAGCCGCCAATCTCTTCATAAGAGCGCTACGACTTGCAGAAAAGAGCCGCAGGCCAGAAGTAATCCACCTACTGGAAGAATTCCTTGAGGAATACAGACATGTATTTCCAGAATACGAGCTCACCAAAAGGCTCGAAAAGATGTTCAAGGCCGTGAAAGAGAAGTTTCAAAAAGCCTTATAAATCCCCCTACATCCAGAATACCACTTAGAGGGTGGGATAATGAAGGCAATATACCGGGATATGTGCCCGAACTGCCTCGGTAAAATCTCCGATGAGAGGTTGTATCTGAAAAATCCCTGCAACGAGTGCCTCGCCGAAACCACTCACGCTGATTCTTATTTTGACCTGGTTACGGCGGTTAGAAACGCCCTCCAGCTTAGAGGCACCCTCAAGGAGTGGGAGAAGATATATGACCTTGAGAGGGGCCTTAGGGAAATCGAGGGAGTCTTTGAGAAGGCTACAGGTTTTACCTTCTGGAGCGCGCAGAGAACCTGGGTCAAGAGACTCCTAAAGGGCAGGAGCTTCTCGATCATAGCCCCGACCGGGATGGGGAAGAGCACATTCGGGGCCTTCATGGCAGTCTGGTACGCCCTCAAAGGGAAAAAAGCATACGTTGTTGTTCCCACAACACCCCTCGTCATCCAGACAACCAAAAAGATCGAAAAAATATTGGAAAGGACAGGAATAGAACTCAAAGTGGCGTACTACCACGGCAACCTCCGCAAAAAGGAAAAGAAGGAGATGATTGATAGAATCCAGAACGAGGACTACCAGATACTCATTACCAGTGCCCAGTGGCTGTCAAGGAAGTTCGACGAGGTTCTGAAGGGCAGGCACTTTGATTTCATATTCGTCGATGATGTTGACGCTTTTCTAAAGGCCAGCAAGAACATAGACCGCTCCATTCTCCTCCTCGGCTTCAACGAGGAGATAATAGAGAAGGCGTGGGAGATAATCCGCCTGAAAAAGCAGATGAGCAAATATCTAAACGGCCGCGCCCAGGACAGGGATGAGAGGCTCAGGGAGCTAAACAAAAAGATATCCGAAATCCAGGATGAGATAGAGAACTACAAGAAACGGAGCGGAATAGGCCAGTTGGTTATAGCATCCGCCACAGGTTCGGCCCGGGGCGACAGGATAAAACTCTACCGTGAGCTATTAGGCTTTGAAGTCGGGAGCGGAAGGAGCGCCCTCAGAAACGTCGTTGACAGCTACCTTAAGCCTACGAAAGACGTCAAGGAGCACGTCGAGGAACTCCTTAAGATGCTCGGAAAGGGTGGCATAATATTCACGCCTATTGACCAGGGTCTGGGCTATGCCGAAGAGCTCGCCAGCTATCTCCGTGAAAGGGGCTTCAGGGTAGAGCTCGTCAGCTCAAAGAACAGGAAATCAATTGAGAAGTTCGAGAACGGCGAAGCGGATTACCTCATAGGTTCCGCCACATATTACGGTTCACTCGTTCGGGGGCTTGATTTACCGCACCTCATACGCTACGCGGTCTTTACCGGCGTTCCCAAGTTCCGCTTTTCAATAGACCTTGAGAGGCCGACAATCTACCGGGCCTTAGGTCTTCTCAGCGAGATAATGGACTTTCTGAGCGACGAGGACAGGAAAACTGCCGAAAGGCTTCACGCGAGGCTGAGAAGGCTCATCAGGAACATCCCCCAGTTTGAACTGCTCAAGATCGAGGAGGCTTTAGCCGAGGGGCTGCCGATAGAGAACGGCTTTCACAACCACGTCCTCGGCGTTTTTCGAGAGCTGGTTGAGTTCCTGAGGAACGCTTTGAAGAACGAGGAGGTTCTCAGAAAGCTCGCCGAAGATCCGTTCATCAGCCTGAAAGAAGAAGGGGGCAAGTGGTACATCGAGATTCCCGACGTTAGGACCTACATCCAGGCCACTGGAAGAACGAGCAGACTTTTTGCAGGTGGAATCACCAAAGGTTTGAGCGTTCTCATAGTGGACAACGAAAAGGTCTTCAACGGCTTGTTAAGACAGATGCGCTGGCGCTTCACCGAGTTCAAAATGATGCCTTTCGAGGAGTTAAATCTCAACGAGGTTCTGAGGCAGATAGACGAGGACAGGGAAAAGGTTCGCCTCGTGATGGAGGGCAAGATAAGCGCCAAGGTCAAGGACCTCGTCAAATCCTCCCTTATGATTGTTGAGAGTCCGAACAAAGCGCGTACGATAGCCAACTTCTTCGGCCAGCCGAGCAAGACGAGGATAGGTGACCTCGTTGCCTACGAGGTTAGCATCGGCGACATGATGCTGACTATCCTTGCCAGCGGTGGGCACATGTTCGACCTCGTAACAAACGAGGGCTACCATGGAGTTCTGGTTGATGAGAAAGGCGACATGCTGAAGTTTATCCCCATCTACGACACCATCAAGCGCTGCCGCGACTGCGGCCACCAGTTCGTTGACTGGGAGGAGAAAGGAATTTGTCCGCGCTGTGGAAGCAAAAACGTTCGTGACGCTCTCGATAACGTCAGGGCGATGAGGGAATTGGCCCAGGAAGTAGACGAGATACTGATAGCTACCGATCCGGACACTGAAGGAGAAAAAATAGCGTGGGACATAAGAAACGTGCTGAGCCCCTACGCGCCCACGATTAAAAGAATAGAGTTCCATGAGGTTACGAGGCCGGCGATAATGAAGGCCATAAGGGAAGCGAGGGATGTCAACGAAGGACGGGTAAATGCACAGCTCGTCCGGAGAATAGAGGATAGATGGATAGGCTTTGAACTGAGTCAGGAGCTACAGAGGGTTTTTGAGAATCACAACCTCTCGGCCGGCCGAGTCCAGACTCCAGTTCTCGGCTGGATAATAGACAGGTACCAAGAGTTCACAAAAAGCGAAACTTATTTCCTCGGTCTTAAATTAGAAAACGAGATACAGGTAACGATAGAGCTCGGAAAGAACGGTAAAAAAACAGAGAGTCCAGAATACGTAACGGTGGAAGAGGTCCAGTTCGAAGAGAGGGAACTCAACCCAATGCCCCCATACACTACCGACGCCATGCTAAGGGACGCTTCAACATTCCTCAAGCTCTCGGCGCCGGAGACTATGAGGTTGGCGCAGGATCTTTTCGAGCTCGGACTGATCACCTATCACCGTACCGACTCCACCCACGTCAGCAACACGGGAATAGAGATAGCGAAGGAGTACATAACCCAGGAACTTGGGGAAGAATACTTCAAACCGAGGCCATGGGGCGAAGAAGGAACTCACGAGGCCATAAGACCCACGAAACCTATAGACACTGGACGGCTAATGCAACTGATCCGCGATGGCGTCCTGCAACTCCCGAGGAATCTAACAAGAAACCACTATCGCCTCTACGACATGATATTCAAAAGGTTCATGACGAGCCAGATGAAACCCGCAAAGCTCCTAATGGAGAGGGCGGTTATTAATGCTGGCGTTGGGAGGACTGAGATAGAAGGCTACATCGATGTTGTGGAGGATGGGTGGACAAAGCTCCGTTCTCCCCCCTTCAGGAGGCTACCAAATCTCGAACCGGGGGAGAAGCTTAAAGTCGTCGAGGCCAAAAAGTGGAAGGCGCCAAAGGTTCCCCTCTACACACAGGGTGATATAATAGCGCTGATGAAGGAGCGCAAGATAGGACGCCCTTCCACCTACGCAAAGATCGTTGAGACCCTGTTAAGGCGCTATTATGTCATAGAGACAAGGGGAAGGAAAAAACTCGTTCCAACCGAGCAGGGCATAAAGGTCTACCACTACCTCATGACAAAATACAGGGACCTCGTCAGCGAAGAAAAGACGAGGGAGCTCGAAGAGGTCATGGATCTGATAGAGGAGGGGGGTATGGACTACCAAGGGGTCTTGGAAGGCCTATATCATGAGCTCACGAGGCACTTCCCGAAGGAAACGTAGAGGTTTTACCAGGTTATCCGATTTTATGACCTCCCAATATTTCTTGCAATAAATTTCGTTTCTCCCGTGACCAAAAGATTTAAAACAATGGACGTGGTAAGGGGCTTGCGTTTGAATGCATACCCCATAATATCACTGAGAGTTATTAACGGGGTATCGGTCCATGATAATGTCGGGAACTAAGGGATCGTGGAAAAAATTTATATGCCCTTATTCCCAATATTGAAGTAGAAAATGTGGTGGTGGTAAAGATGGTTAAGGACAGAATGGTGGAACTCCTTCAGGAACACTTTGAGTTGAACCTCTACGAGGCAAGGGCGTACGTGGCATTAGTCGGTTTTGGCGTCCTCACCCCAGCGGAACTGGCCAGCGTCTCGGAAGTTCCGGCGCCGAGGACCTACGACGTCCTCAGGAGCCTCGAAAAGAAGGGATTCGCCATCAGCCAGCCGGGTAAGGTCAACAAGTACAGGCCGGTTCACCCACAGAACATCCTTGAGAAGTTCATAGAAGAGTGGCAGGAGCGCGTTGCGGAAGAGCTCGAAGCCAAGAAGAAAGCCAAAGAGGAACTCATTGAACTCATGAACCCACTAATTGAGACGGAGATTCCAAAGTACGGTGTTGAGCGCGTTTGGGTTGTCAGAGGAATAAGGAACGCCACCCTCAAGACCAAAGAGATGTTTGAAGAAGTCAAGGAGCAGATCCTCCTCGCAGATGATGGTTACATAGCCATCAACCTCGAAAACGATATCATAAAAGCCGTAGACAACGGCGTGAAGGTTAAGATTCTCGTCACCAAGCCAATACTCCAGAGGATAAACACGTCAAAGATAATGGACTACTACAAGGCAAAGAAGCTCGAACTCAAAGTCATTGACAGCATTGACCTGCCGATGCTGATATGCGACGATGAAGTCTTCTTCGCCCTCGAGGACATGGCGGCTCGCTACTTCAACTACGAAACCCAGATATGGATAAAGGACTTCAGGATAAAGGAGCTCTTTGAGACCAAGTTCAAGGAATACTGGAAGAAGGCCAAGAAGGCCTGATTCACCTTTTTCTTAATTTCCAAAGTAACGCAACAAGCCCCATCAGGAAAATGATTATTATTGCTGGCATTTTCCAACTTGAAGCTTCATCACGACAACTTTTATCCCATACAGTTGTTGTAGATACTCTCGTGGTTGTAAAAGTCGCTCGGCTCTCCCTTACGAGAACCTTGACTGGGGGCTTGTAAAAGGCTGCAACTGACACATAACCCTTACTTTTTGCCACAATTATATGAAACCCTTCAGGAAAATCTTCCGGCGGCAAATCCCATATGAATGAACCATCCACTCCAGCTCTGGTGGAGGTCACATTGAGCTCTCCATCAACAAGGAATTCCACGGTCGAGCGGGGTGGAAATCCTCTCCCCACAAGCTGTATAAAAGGAGTATCGTTTACAACCAAGTTCGGTTTAATCTCGAGGGACGGCTCGTATCTGTAGATTTTGGGTATCAGGGAACCCATAATCCTAACGTACTCTTCCCCATACCCATCAAGCGGGCAATAAGCACCGCATGCCTCGCTGACCAGTTGTCCCGGTTCAACCTGAGTACCTTCATGCCACTCGTTCCACGTCTGCACCGTCTTTATTCCCACGTCGGAAGAGATAAGGTGCTTAAGTGCCTTCTCAAACTCGTTGGGATCCCTCCGAAGTACTGGTGGCTCTTCGTTTTTCCACAGTTTCCAAAATCCTGGCGAAACAAAGCCAGAGTACGGTTCCTGAACTTCGAATCTTAGAGCAGGGGCGTACTGGAACCACGAGTCGGCATAGTATGAGTACTTCCTATAACCTGGAAAGACTTTTAGGACTATAAAGACACTGTTGTTTAAGGATTGCTTCACCAGATACCATTTTCGGGCGTATTCAACCGTATCGTTTTTGCCAGCGTAAACGAAAAAGACAGGTTTTCCGTCGACCTTGAGGTAACTTGGTCTCCACGCATACTTGTGGAGCAGATAGAGGAGGTCGTCCCTAATCTTTTCGGCGGAAGGATCTCCGTAACCTTCAAGCTCATAAATTATGCACCACTTAAGCTTTGGGTGGGGACTTATGTTGCTCTCGGTAACCTCCAAAAGCCGCTCAAACACACCATCCTCAAAGCTTCCCCTCCCCCACCACGAGGATATGGCGTAGGAAACGTGAGCGTTTCTCATCTCGTACAACTGCCAGAGAATTATCCTCGTATCATTGCTATCATAGAGCTCAACTTGCGGAAGATAAACCCCGGGTAGAATTTCAGGAACGTAATGTGAACTCCAGTTCTGCGGGGGATTGAAATTATCAAGTCCCCTCCAATGATACCAGTGCCCGTACCATGGATAGAAAAATACACCGACTCCAGGGATAGATGGAGCCGCTGAAACAGTGGGGGTTACAAAGAAGGATGTGATTAAAAAAACTACCAGGGAAGTCTCAAACGTACCTGAATTCCCTCTCAACCTCACTCTCCTCCCTCAGCTTCCAGAACATCTTCTCTCCCTCTTGAAAAGCCTCGACCTTCCCCTGCTCTACGAAGCGGAGCAGGTAGCGGCGTACCTCCATTTTCTTCAACTTCGTCATTGCCACTATATCTTCTATCGTCTTTGGCCCATCCTCAAGGGCCTCAAGAACCTTCAAACCCTTCATTTTCCTCCCCCCAGTTTTCTGTACTTTTCCAGCAGGTCAATTATAACCCCCATCGCCCTTAAGTGTTTCTCAAGTTCGTTCAAATCCTCCGGGAGGGAATTGGCGAGCTCGTTGAGCTTCTCCATGAGACGCTCCTCAACGCCTCTCATCTCAGCCTGCCTCTGCTTTTCCCTGTGCTCGCAAACGGGACAGAACACCTTACCGTCCTTCTCAAACAGGGGAGAGCCACATCTTGGACAATGCCTGTCGAGCATCTTCGCACCGGAGAGCATCAGGGGCATTATGATATTCTTTACCTCCCATTCCGTGGGTCCCCTCCCCATAGAATCACCCCATCAGAAGGCTGAAAACCTCCACTAAGGCCTTCTTTCCAAGGCGCGAACGCTTTATTCTGTCGGAAACCTCAGCAATGTCAAAAGCCACAATGGTAAACCTCCTTTTTATCCCCTCAAGGATTTCAAGAAGCTCATTGAGTCCCAGCTCCCCGTGCTGGAAGCGGGCTATCCGGTACTCGGGGCGGAGAACGTCCATGTCCACGGTGAGATAAACCTCAGAACCCAGGTACTTCTTTGTTTCCTCCATTATCCTTTCAAGGGGTGTTGTCTGGAAGTTCATATAGGCCCTCCACCTTTTTCCAACCCTCCTGCTCCTGAGGAGTGCTGGAAAAATCTTCACCCTCCTCGTCCACAGTTCCGTCCTTTCCGTGGTCGGGATCATAAGAACTGGCGCAAGAACAACGGCCCGGTTCACGTAGCGGTTCTCGAGAGCATAGGCCAGCCAAGAACCGTGATCAAGGTAGTCGTGCATCAGATCCGTATGGGCATCAACACTGATTAAGGATGCCGGCTTGAGCTTCTCCACGATACCGTAGGTTGCGAGGTGTTCTCCCACAACATAAGCCCGGTCAAAGGGTATTCTCCCCTTCAAAAGCTCAACCCTGCTGGATTCCACTATAAGGTAATCGTCAAGTAGCTTATTCCGTTTCAAAAGGTTGAGAGCGTAGAGGACGCCCTCCCTGTTCGGCCTCTCCCCAAAGGGAATGAACGTTACCATTATTCCACCCCTGTGGGATGAGCGGTCCCCTTTTTAAAACTTGGGAAGGGGGATAGGCATGAACGTGTTAAAATCAGAGGCCAACCTTTAAAAAGTAGCAACCCAAAGCTTAATCGAAAAATTTTGGAGGTAAGGAGATGATACTCCAGGTCGCCCTTGATCTCACCGATGTTGAACAGGCCATTTCTATAGCCGAGAAAGCGGCCCGGGGCGGTGCCCACTGGCTTGAGGTCGGAACCCCCCTCATCAAGAAAGAAGGTATGCGTGCTGTAGAGCTTCTCAAAAGGCGCTTTCCAGACAGAAAAATTGTCGCCGACCTCAAAACAATGGACACAGGCGCCTTAGAGGTTGAAATGGCGGCACGACATGGGGCAGATGTGGTTTCCATCCTTGGGGTTGCGGATGACAAGACAATAAAAGACGCCGTCGAAGTTGCGAGAAAGTATGGAATACGGGTGATGGTTGACCTCATAGGCGTCAAAGACAAAGTTAAGAGGGCCAAAGAACTCGAAAAGATGGGCGTCCACTACATACTCGTACACACCGGAATAGATGAACAGGTTCAGGGGAAGAGCCCCCTCGAAGACCTCGAAAAGGTCGTGCAGACTGTGAGGGTTCCCGTAGCCGTTGCTGGAGGCCTTAACCTTGAAACAATTCCCAAAGTCATCGAACTTGGGGCCACGATAATAATCGTCGGGGGAGCGATAACGAAGGCAAAGGATCCCGAGAGCATAACGAGGAAGATAATAGACCTCTTCTGGGGAGAGTACATGATGACCATAAGGAAAGCCATGAAAGACATCGTTGAGCACATTGGCAACGTTTCAGAGCAGATAAGACTGGAGCAGGTTCGGGGCTTCGTGGATGCAATGATAGGTGCGAACAAGATATTCATCTACGGTGCCGGGAGAAGCGGGTTGGTTGGCAAAGCCTTCGCGATGCGCCTCATGCACCTCGACTTCAACGTCTACGTGGTAGGTGAAACGATAACGCCGGCCTTTGAGCCCGGGGACCTCCTCATAGCGATAAGTGGATCCGGTGAAACGACCAGCATCGTGGATGCTGCCAAAATAGCAAGGGCCCAGGGAGGAAAGGTCGTTACGATAACCTCCTACGCCAACTCAACGCTCGGAAAACTTTCCGACGTTGTCGTGGAAATCCCCGGGAGAGCTAAAACAGACATACCAACAGACTACATAGCGAGACAGATGCTCACCCAGTACAAGTGGGTGGCCCCAATGGGGACGCTCTTCGAAGACTCGACAATGGTCTTCCTCGACGGTGTCATAGCACTCCTCATGGCAACCTTCCAGAAGACCGAAAAGGATATGAGGCGGAAGCACGCGACCCTTGAGTAAGGGGTCGAGATGATATCCTTTACCCACATTTTTGTTGGAATAGGAAACGCCGGGGCAAGGATTGTAGAGGGGATAAGGGCAGAGGGGATAATAAAAGTAACCGTCAACCCCGCTTACTACCTCCTCCCAAGCTCGGAGAAATACATCCAGAGGCTTAATTCCTTCTTCGAATCCATTCCCGAAAATTCATTCATCTGGTTAATCTTCGAGGACAAACCCCTAAACCACAACCTGAGGGAGATCATAGAGACGTCCCTTCCAGGGGACACGATAAGACTCGCCTACGTTCTGACCCCCAAAAGAGAACTCGTAACCAACGGAAAACCCGAATGGGCAAACAACTTTGAAACAGTTTTCTACGACTCCCTCTGGGATTTCATAAGGGACGATGCCCCAGTGTCCCAGGCTTTTGGGAGTGCAACAGAGGGGATAGGCAGGATGTTCTCCAGGCTCTACCACTACCTCGAAACCCAGATGCTTGTCAACATTGACTATGCAGACCTATTCAACATGATAAAGGGCGGCAACGTTGGTATACTCAGGCTCCTACGCGGGGTGGATTTCAACTGGCACTGGGGTCTCTGGGAGAGGGGACTAATAGCGCTCCTCGTGGGTGAAGAGGCCCCCCTTAAAGATACCCACAGAATCCTCGAAAGGTTTCAGAAGATTCTCTCGGAAAAAGACATCATCTGGGGGGTTGTGACCGACGGGGACCTCCAGAAAGAATCCGAGATACTCGCACTCCTCGTCAAGAGGTGGTAGGATGAAAGCCATCTTCTTTGACATCGACGGAACCCTCCTCACCGAGATGCCACTCATAGAGACCTTCCTCCCCCAAGTTTACGATAAACTATCAAAAAAACTGGGTGTGGATAAGAAAGATGCCCGGGAGCGTTTCTTAGCGGAAATACTCGGTAGACGGGACACGTACGATTGGCATGACTGGAACTTCTTTTTCAAACTATTTGACCTCGACATGAGTTACGAGGAGCTCCTGAAAAGATACTCCCACAGGCTCCACGTGTATCCGGACACGCTCCCAACCCTCCACTGGCTTAGGGATGAGGGATACATGCTCGGGGTCATAACGAGCGGACCAGAGTACCAGAGGCTCAAACTCAAGCTAACTGGCCTTCAGGAATACTTTGACGTCGTAGTGACGAGGGACGACGTAAACGCCATAAAACCCGAGCCAAAGATATTTATCTACGCTCTTGAAAGACTGAACGCAAAACCAGGAGAATCCGCCATGGTGGGGGATTCCCTAACCCAAGACGTTTACGGGGCAAAGAACATCGGCATGAAGGCAATATGGATAAACCGAAAGGGGGATCAAGGTTACCGCATGGCGGATTATGAGATACGGACCCTCCATGAGCTCAGGAAGGTTGTGGGTGATGGGATATGAGGAAGACGTTTGAAAGGGAAGGCGTTTTTGTAAAGTATTGGGAAAAGGTTGTGAAGCTCGAAAACGGTCAAACACTAAGACACCGAAGCGAAGAACCAACGGAACTGTGGTGGGAACTCAAAGAGGCGGTAAAGGGAAAGAAGGTTAAAATAGTCGTTTACGAGGTGGAGGAATGATAGCTCACCTAATCAACACCGACGTGGGGAACCGAGGAGTTCTTGGAGCATACCTCGACTACCGCAGGGAAACCCCAAATTTTTTACATAATTCCGCAAAAATATTTCTGGACAATCACGAAAGAGTCCTCATAATCACAGGCTTCCCCATACCCCCCACAATGAGGGCAGAAACCGACGGACCTCCTGGGGCCATTGCCATAGCTAAGGCCGTTGAAGAACTCGGTGGCAGAGCTGAGGTGATGACATACCCCGAGGTGGAAAATGCACTCTGGGCCTTTGGAGTTAAGTTCGTTAGAGAACCTGATGTCTCCTCCTATTCCCTACTCATCGCGGTGGAAACTCCTGGCAGGGCCGAGGATGGGAACTATTACTCCATGAGCGGAATGAAGATAGAGAGGAAAACCTTTGACAAAGTTGTCCTCGAGGCCAGAAAAACAGGAGTTCCAACCATAGGGATCGGTGACGGCGGCAACGAGGTGGGGATGGGTAGGATCAGAGATCTCGTTGCAAGGCACGTCCCCAACGGAAAAAAGATAGCGAGCGTTATCGAAACGGATGAACTGATCCTCTCGGCAGTTTCCAACTGGGGTGCCTACGGCCTTCTCGCGGAAGCTTCGCTCGAACTCGGCAGGAACCTTTTAGACGGCTGGGATGAGGCATTTGTGGTTGAAACCCTGGTCAAAAACGGTCTGATAGATGGGGTCTCCAAAACCCAGACGCTGACTGTTGATGGGATACAACTCAACGTCCACGAGAAAATCGTTGAGCTTTTAAATACACTTGTGGAGGAAGCGCTGGGAAAAAGATAATACGTTAAATTCCCAATTCATTTTTTGTTTTCCTCATAAGTTCCTGCACCTCGTGGTATCTTAACGGCCGTTCTCCTTTGGCGAAAAGTAACACATCTTCTGATATCCTCAAAAGTAGATATGTGGAATTGCCAGTGGATAGCGTATAATATGTAGATTCTTCAAAATCTGACACAAACTTAAGGAATTCCGGCACCTTCGCTGAAAGTTCCTCAGAATTATGAAACGTCCCCATTATTGGGAGTCCCTCAATTGTCGCGAGGAGAAACTCCCTGAAATCATACTCTTTGATGATTTCAACCTTAAAGTTTTGAATTTCAGCCTCAGACTTCGTTTTGAGAAAACTGCGTATTTTGTCTAATATTCCCATCCTCTTTCAACTCCATGAATTTTTCTGAGATCAGCTTGCAGGATTTTTCAAGTAGGTCCACACCTTTGTTGTTGAACCAGTTTATAAACTCTTCCTTGTTCTCAAAAAGTGGGATATTAAATTTTTTCATGCAATTACACAAACGTCTGAGCTGGGAACGGGTTATCCAGACGTAATCCACATTTGCCTCATTTAAAAACTGGGTCAAGTAGTTAGTGCCTCTTGTAGGAACGAGAGGTGGACTCCGCTGTATGATAATCAACGTTTCAGGGAGAATATGCCCCTTTATATGGTAGACTATGCACTTAAGGTTGGGGTCAACTCCATAATCAAGCACTTTCGAACTGAAGATGTCACCGAGTACAAACAATTTTAAAAATCCATTCCTCAACTTTATTCGCGTTACGAATATCCCCAGAATCCTCTCATAGTTCTTTGTTATCCCGAACAATTCCCTGGATAACTCATTAATGTCCCACTTCCTTACAATTTTCCAGACTTGATAATAAGAAACTTCAATTCTATTTTTTATTAGATGTTCGTATATTTTCTTTGATGACAATCCTTTTTGCCTCAGCTTTATGATAAACTCCTCTACATCCGGAGTTACATTCTTCCTTGGCCTACCTGGTTTTCTAAGACTGGGGTTTTTCACAATCTGATAAATCCTCCTCTCGCTAACTTTATATCTTCCTGCTATTTCTTGAACTGGAACCCCCTCATTATATAACCTGAGGATCTCTTTAACCTCATTACAGCTGAGAGGCATAAATAGCCCCCTGTTTATTGTGTTACTACAAACTTCTTTATTAAAGCTTTGCTTAGTGATCTACAGTAATGTTATATCCCAGATTTGGGCAGATTTTCATAGATATGTAACTGAAATAATTATCGAAAATTCTACAAAAAAAAGTTAATAAAGCAAATTTTTGCAATATATTCTGAGAAACCCCTACCTGAGGGGTGCCCTATGATGGAGGCGAAGGTTGTGGAAAGGATGGATGAGAGGTCTGAAGAAATGGCAACAAAA
>Ga0256833_1001497_pt1 | contig 17195 bp, 21 predicted proteins | sample 356284metaG_FD_190535 | JGI IMG/M metagenome (GOLD analysis project Ga0256833, IMG submission 190535) | Hydrothermal vent microbial communities from Mid Atlantic Ridge, Atlantic Ocean - 356-284 | ecosystem: Environmental > Aquatic > Marine > Hydrothermal vents | place: Atlantic Ocean: Mid... | reverse complement strand
ACATATGATATTAACAGACTAATTGAAATTGATATTGATTATGTTATACCAAATTGCTCTACAAATATAAATGCAGTTAAAAAATCTTTACTTGGATAAATACATAGGTAAGGTAGTATGAGTAGAGCAACAATTTATGCTATTAGGTAAAATGTTGCATACGGTGACTAGTTCGCAAATGAGCAGGAATAAAAATGGCATATAGTAAATGTATTTATTGTAATGAAGAAAAAGAGTCGTATTCAAGAATATTCAAAAAACAGTCATTAAGGTACACCCAAAGTAGAAGGTTTATAGGTTGTATTTCTTGAAAAAAAGTTATAATTTTTTAATTGATGAAGGTTAATATATGGAAGAATATTTAAAAGAGACGGAAATAGTAGATTTTTCTAACAAAGAGGTTGCAAAACTTGCCAAAAACCTTGCAAATAATGCTAAAAATGATGAAAAGATAGCTAAAAGATGCTTCGAGTTCGTTCGAGACGAAATTCACCATAGCGGGGATTTTAAAGATGAAGTAACAACTTGCAGAGCAAGTGAAGTGATAGAGTATAAAACGGGATGGTGTTATGCAAAGGCAATTCTTTTAGCCGCATTACTTCGAGCTAATGGCATCCCAACTGCTTTTTGCTATCAGCGTTTATCATGTAGTGAATATGAAGAGGGTGTGTATTGTCTTCACGGGCTTAATGCTGTTTATCTTAAAAAGTATGGGTGGTACAAGATTGATGCAAGGGGAAATAAAGAGGGTGTGGATGCACAGTTTATGCCACCTATTGAAAAGTTGGCATTTACCCCTCAAGCAAATGAATACGACATAGATGAACTCTACGCTGATCCGCTTCCCGAAGTGATAGAGGCTTTGGAGAAAAATAGTTGTTATAGTGAGATGGTGGCGAACTTTCCAGATATTAAAGGATAAAAGTTGGGCAAGCAGTATAAAAAATTGACAGATAAAGATATAAAATTCATACAAGAGCAAAAGCTGTTTTATCTAGCAAGCGCATCAAATAAAGAGGTAAATTTATCTCCAAAAGGGTATGATTCGATTCGTGTATTGGGTAATACAACTATTCTTTTTATGAGCTATCCAGGAAGCGCTAACAGAACATATCGTGATGCAGTAAATAATGGAAAGTTTACACTTGTTTTTAATGCTTTTGAGGGAAAGCCAAAAATATTACGCTTATTTTGTAAAGCTGAGATAGTAGAAAACAAAGTGATGCGTTTCAAAACTATTTGGATATGTTTAATGAACAGGACTCTTTAGTGCGAGATCTGTTTCTCTTTAAAATCTATGCAGTTGAGTCAAATTGTGGCGAAGCTGTACCGTATATGGAGTATAAGGGAGAGAGAACTTCTTTAAAAGAGTGGGCAATCAAGATGGAGAAAAGTAATAAACTTGAAGAGTATAAAAAAGCACACCATATTCCAGTGAATTTGGAGGAGATAAAATAATGGCACAGGTAAAGATATATGGACTCAAAAAGAGTCTTAATGAAATAAAATACAGATTATCAGAAACCATCCATAAGACAATCGTCAAAGAGCTTTCATTTCCAAAGGAAAAGCGCTATCATAGATTTATAGCTTTCGATGAAGAAGATATGCTGTTTCCTGATACAAAAAGTGAGCATTACATAATCATAGAGATAATGATGATGCAAGGACGAAGTGAAGAGACAAGAAAAAATCTTATAAAAGCACTTTTTGTAAACATTGAAAACGAGTTAGATATAGTAAAAACGGATATAGAGATATGTATTATTGAATCTCCGGCTTGCAATTGGGGATTTAGTGGGATGTGTGGCGATGAAGTACAATTAAATTACAAGATAAAGATATGAATTTGATTCTTTTCAAAACTGTGCATTAATAATGAGAAAACCATGAAAAAAAACTTTTATACATTACCACAAGCTATGTATAATTCGTCAAATATCAAAATTATACTCGCAAATAGCAGTAATTCAATTCTGTATAAAAAACTAGATATAGATATGTTAGATATGGAAAAAATCATAGTGTCTCACTCTATAGTTTATGTGAAGTTTGGTAAGGTAATTATAAATACGTTTGATTATCAAAGCTATACAATAACAGATGGTGAGATGCTCTTTATGCCCAAGGATAGTTATCTCATATCTGACTATATAAAAGAGGGCAAAAGTTTGGAAGTGTATCTTTTCTTTTTTGATCATGACATAGTGTCAGAATTCTTGAAAAATGTTCGATTAACAAATAAGAGTAGTAAGAATAGCCCTTTTAAAATCAATATTTCATCAAATATAATGAACTTTATTTACTCTTTTGAAGGTGTTTATTATAAAGACAATAATAAACATTTGTTAAAGATAAAGTTACTTGAATTATTACATCTTATCTACGAGGGAAATTCACAGTTTGCGAATATTTTAATGCTTCAAAGAGAAGTGAAAGATATAAAAGAGTACATGTTGGCTCATTATGACAAAAATTTAAGTATAAATGATTGGGCTACACTCAGTGGATATAGCCTTTCTACTTTTACAAGAAAATTTAAAAAGGAGAATGGTATTTCTCCTAAAAGATGGATTTTAGAGCAGAATATGAAGTTGGCAGCGACAGCTTTAATGAAAGGTATACCAGTTAGTAAATGTGCTTTTGAGTTTGGGTATAAAAACTCTTCAAACTTTATAAAAGCATTTAAAGAAGTTTATAAAACAACACCTAAACAGTATTCAATGACTTAAAATCACTACTTTTGATGTTTTAAAAGGAGAAATTCTTTTATTATTTTCATACAATAAACAAAAATAAATCGGAGAAAAATATGAAAAATATTTTGATGTTTTGTGTATTGTTAAGTAGTGTTGTTTTTGCTCAAGAAGTAAAAGTTGGTAATATTTTAGAGAAATATATGCAAGCTTGGAATGAACATGATAGGAATAAAATTGAAACTTTTTATGCTCAAGATGTAATATGGTATGACTTAGGTTATGACTATGAAACAAAAGGTAAGAATAAGGTTTCTAAAGCTATAACTGAAGCTTTTCTAAGTAATGTTGATGGTATGTATTGGGTGAAAAATGGAGATATTTTTACTGATGGAGACACAATAATCTATGAATGGGTATATGGCGGAAAGTTTCACGGAACATACGATGGTAAAGAAATTCAAAATAAAGCTTTCTCTATAAAAGGTATAAGCACTACTACGGTAGATAAAAATGGAAAAATAGTATCACAAAAGGACTATTATGACCTTTGTAATTTTAAAAAACAATTGGGTTTAGAGTAGTTTATATTATTTTTTGACTGAAACTTTAAATGCTCTCTCTTTTTTATCCTTTTTTGGTGGAGGGGGGGGTAAATAATTTTACTAGAACGTATTTAGCATTTTAGCAATTTTTTCCAAACCTTTTAAGACCTCTTCTTGGTTTGTATGGGTAAAATTAAAACGGATTTCATCTGAAATGTTTTTATCAAGATAGAATTGATTTGCCGGTACGAATACAATTTTTTCTTCTATGCACTTCTGAACGAATTTAAATGTATCTACTCCATCAATAGCACCATATATAAACATACCTCCTTTGGGGATAGTGAATTTGAATTGTGGTAAATATTGCTTTAGTGTAGCAGCAAAAAAAATCATTTTTTCTCTGTAATAAGTACGTAAATTTTTTAGATGTATTTTGTATTTACTACTGTCTTGCAAATAATTATTTAATGTGTGTTGGGCTATTGAACAACTATGTAAATCAATAGTCTCTTTTATCTTAATAAGTTCTAGAAGTATCACATTATCTGCTCGTACCCAGCCCAAACGTAAACTAGGAGCAAGAGTTTTGGAGAATGAGCCTAGATGAAAACTATTTTTAGGAATCATCGAACTTATACTTTGAGATTTTTCATTAAAATAGAGTTCATTATAAGGAGCATCTTCTATGATATAACCACTATTTTTGAGGATTGTTGATGCTATTTCTTTTCTTTTGGCTTGTGCATATAATGACCCTGTAGGATTTTGAAAGTCTGGAATGAGATATGCCAATTTTGTTTGTTCAAACCCTTTTTTAAATGCACTTATATCAATACCGTCTGCATGTAAAGCGATTTCTTTCATATTTAAAGCATTCATTTTGAAGATGTTTACAGCACCCAAGTAAGATGGTTTTTCTATAATTATTTCTCTATTCTTAAAGTAAGTAGCAAGTATATAAAGTGCTTGTTGTGAGCCTGTAGTTATAAGAATATTATCTGCATCTGTAGGAAATCCATCTTCATTATAGAAATCAGCAATTTTTTCTCTGAGTTCTAAAAGTCCATTACTTGTTGTATATTGTAAATTAGTATTTTCTTCATATACTTGCATATTTGCTATTTTCAAATCTTCCATTGGGAAGAGTGATTCATCAGGTAATCCACCTGCAAATGATATAGTTTCTGAGTCAATTGATTCTAAAATTTCTCGTATAAATGATCGTTTCATTTCGTACCTTTTTATTTTTCAGTATTATAAGTAATACAACTATTTTTATCTTTATTAAAATTGCTAAATATATTATCTATTATTGCTTAATATGTAGATAATTAGTGCTATAATATTTAAATGAAAAAATCAACGATGCAAAAGCATACAAAAATTGCTAATGCTATAATGTATTATATTTATAAGTATGTGGATACTGATATAAATCTTGATGAGTTAAGTCATGATTTAGGCATTAGTAAATTTCATATGCATCGTATCTTTAAAAAAGAGTTTGAAAAAAATATTTATGAGAGTATAAAGTCTATTAGATTGCAAAAAGCATCAAGTTTATTACTTACAAATTCACATGCGACTATTTCAGAGATAGCAAGTAATTGTGGGTATTCTTCCCATGCCTCTTTTATAAAAGCCTTTAAGGAAAGATTTTCTAGAACACCATCTGTATGGAGAAGTAAAGAGTATAGAAAAAATTATTTTCTTAATGAAAGATCTTTTGCTAACCTTGAGATGAAAGTTGTAAAAATGCCTAAGATAGATGTTTATTACATACGACATAAAGGGTACAATGAAAAGATAAAAAAAGTTTGGCAAAAGTTACAAACATGGGTATACTTTAATGAAATTAAAGAGTATCAACAAATCGCTCTTTATCATGACAACCCAACGATAACATCTTTAGAACAGTGCCACTATGTTGCTTGTATAAGTACAGAACAATCACTTACAAATAGTTCACTTTCTAAACTCACTATTCCAAAAGGTGTCTATGCTAAGTTTGATTTTTCTGGGAAATATGGAGATGTACTTGAGTTTATGCAGTGGGTTTATTTTGAGTGGTTGCCGGAGAATGGTTATGAAACTACAACAAAGCCAGCATATAGTATTTATCATAAAAATCATTTTTTAGAAGATGATTCGCTTTTTAAACTAAGTTATTATTTACCTATAAAGATATAAAAGAGGAGTGTTGATTTTATGACTTATATTGTTCCAAACTATTTTTTAGAAAACAACTATAAAAATCTCACTAAAATTGATTCGCTTTTATGCTTACACTCTATCAAGAAGACACAAAATGACTTTGTAGATGCAAGAAATACTATGCATAGTATGAACATCCTTATTGAGGGCTCAAAAATCATTCATACTGCAAATGAAAATCTTATAGTAAATGCAAAAGAGTTATGTTTTTTAACACAAAATAATTACTACATGAGCGAACGTATGACTAAAGAGTCACGATATAAATCTATGATACTCTACTTTGATGATGCATTTGTTTTAGAGTTTATAAAAAAGTATAAGCTCCAATTGACTGCGGCTGAAGAACAAAATTTTCTTCAGATTAGTTACAGGAATGATAAATATTTTTTAGAAAATATTATACAATTTGAAGAATATTTGGAGGAAAATTTTTCAAGCCAACTTTTAAAACTGAAGATAGAAGAAATATTTTTACAAACCCTGCGTTTATCTCCTGCAAATTTTTACTCCTTTTTAAAGGCCATCCTAAATAAAACCGAGGCAAGAACCTTACATATTTTAGAATCCAACATAGATATGATAGAAAACATAGAAGATATGTGTAGAGCATCGCGTTTAACACCAAATCAACTTCGTAGATATATCAAAAAACATACAAACTCCACACCAAAAATATGGCTAGATACAAAAAGAGTTCAAAAAGCAGTACTTTTGCTCAAGAACTCCGATAAAAATATCTCCGAGATAGCAACAGAGTGTGGGTATTCTACAGTATCTTGGTTTATATCTCAGTTTAAAAAAGAGTATAGCCTTACACCTAAAGAGTTTAGAGCAAAAGATACTAACACTTAAATTTCTTATACGATTTGTCACTTTTCTTGTACCTCTAGCAGGGGCTATTCCTGTAAAATTGCTTCTATAAAAAAGGAGTTTTACAATGAAAGGATCAAACCAATGGAATGCCAACGAGTATAACAAAAATGCAGGCTTTGTTTCAAAGCTTGGATTACCTGTCATAAATTTACTAGCACCAAAAAAAGATGAGAAAATCTTAGACTTGGGGTGTGGAGATGGAACACTTTCAGTAGAGATACAAAAGTATGGATCACAAGTCATAGCTGTCGATTTGAGTCCTGATATGGTTGCAAAAAGTAAGAAAAAAGGACTCAAAGCTTCTGTAATGAGTGCTACACAATTAGAATTTTACAATGAGTTTGATGCTGTCTTTTCAAACGCTGTGCTTCATTGGATTCAAGATGCCAGTTTAGTTATTAAAAATATCAAACAAGTACTCAAGCCAAATGGAAGGTTTATCGGAGAGTTTGGAGGGTACGGAAATATAAAAAGCTTACAAGAAGCTATGCAAATAGTATTTGAGAAACATCCTGAGTATGGAGAGTTTCCAAATTCTTGGTTTTTTCCTAAAAAAGAGGAGTATACCGAACTTTTAGAACAAGATGGTTTTAGCGTGCACTATATGAAAACTTTTAAGCGCCCAACACCGATAGGAGATATAAAAGAATGGCTAGATATCTTTGCCAATGGAATTATGAAAGATGTACCAACTTCAAAAAAAGAGAGTTTTAAAAAGGAAGTAGAAACTATACTCAAGCCTAAACTTTTTACCCCACAAGATGGCTGGGTTGTGGATTATGTCAGACTTCGATTTGTAGCACAAAAGGAAAATAATGAAAAATAAAGCACTTCTTATCATAGATATGCAAAATGATTTTGTACTGCCGAATGCACCACAATGTGTGGAAGGTGCTATAGATGTAATTGAGAACATTGAAAAGATTCTTCACAAGTTTAGAGAGAAAAACTTACCTGTATTTCACATCATTCGTGGGTATAGAGTAGATGGTAGTGACATAGAACATACACGATTAAAGGATTTTTTACAAAATCCCTACTGTGTACCAAATACAGAGGGAAGTAAAGTTATTGCAGAACTGACACCACTTGAAGATGAATATAAAATCATCAAAAATAGATTTAGCGGATTTATGCAAACTGAATTAGATTTTATGTTAAGACGATTGGGAGTAAAGGAGCTTATCGTATGTGGTATACAGTACCCAAACTGTATCCGAGCCACTGTATTTGATGGCATTTCTCTTGGATATAACGTTACACTTATTACTGATGCAACCGGAGCTAAAACACAAAAGATAGCGGAAGCAAACATCTTTGATATTCTTAATATCGGAGTGAACTGTTTGAATACAACTATGATTTTGAATGAATGAAAAAGCATAAGCTTATAGAATAGCTTCCTTCCATACTAAGGCAAATATGTTTACAGCCTCAATAAGTTCATCTTCACTAAAACCGCCAAATCCCATACGAATAGCCTCAAAATCTCCACCACTTCGCTCTTTTGCAAAGTAAAGTTTTATATTTTCTTTTTCTGCTAAATTTTTAAATTTTTTCCAGTCAAAAGCTACTGTTGGATTGATAAGTATTGCTAGACCTGCACCCTCGGCAACTATCTCAAAACTCTCTTTGAGATTTTTTTTGAGTAACTCTTTTAAAAGATTGTGCTTTTTTTTGTTAATGGTACGGATTTTTCTAAGATGCCGTTCCCAATGTCCTTCTTTCATAAAAAACTCTAGTGTCTTTTGTGTAGTGATACTTACACGCGGGAAATGGGCATCATAATTCATCTTGTAAAGTGCTAGAAGTTGTTTGGGCAGTACCATATAGCTGACACGCAGAGCCGGTGAGAGAGATTTTGCAAAAGTCCCCATGTAAATCACTCTATCATTTGTATCTATCCCTTGAAGTGAGGGTATAGGACGATTGTAGTAGGCGAGTTCACTGTCGTAATCATCTTCTATGATAAAACCATTGATATTATTGATATACTCTAAAAGTTTTGCTCTTTTTGAGAGAGGCATTGTAACACCTGTTGGGTAGTGGTGTGATGGTGTTATGTAGATGAGCTTTGCATTTGAAGTTTTGAGAGATGAAAGTTGCATCCCTTCATTACCTACTTTTATCTTCTTTATTTTGTATCCATACTCTTCAAAAACTCTTCGTGCCACATGATAACCTGGTTCTTCCATGCCAAAACAATCAAATTTTTGTTTAAGTAGTTTTGCCACAAGAGACATAGAGTCATTAAATCCACTACAGATAATTATTTGCTCGCTATCACACTTCACACCCCGTAAAGAAGTAAGGTATGAGGCTATCTCATCTCTAAGACCACTTTCACCTTGACCATCTCCATAAGAACCAAAATCAAGAGTCTCATTTACTGCTTTGTTGAAACATCGCTTCCATATTTTAAGAGGAAAATCTTCCTTTTTAAGTTGTGCTGGAAAAAAGTCATATTTATAGGTTTTTTGTGAAGCATGAGATGTCGGTTTGTTATGTATATTTTGAATATTTTTATAGAGTACGTCAGCCACATAGTAGCCACTTTTTGGCTTTGACTCTATAAAACCTTCGGCATAAAGTTGTGAGTAGGCAGATTCTACGGTTGTTTTACTTAGGTTGTACTGGGTTGAGAGTTTACGGATAGAGGGAAGTTTATCGCCTACTTGAAGTTGTGAGAGTATCTCCTCTTTTATAGCTTTATAGAGTTGTATATGGAGTGAAGTTTTTGAGTTTGTATCTATGCTATACAAAACTGTCCTTTTGTTCTTTAAATAATTTGTATCTTTTAGAGAGTACAAAATTTTCATATAATAGCACAAATATTTTAAATAAGAGGAAGAGATGAAGCAGATATTTGAGATAAAAGATGAAAAGGTTATAGCAGAGTTACTTGATACTGTAGAGTACGGTACATTGGCGATTTGTGCAGACAATAAGCCATATAATGTACCACTGAACTTTGTCAAAATTGGTGATGCACTTTATTTTCACGGTGCCAAAAAAGGTAGAAAGGTAGACATACTTAATCAAAATATGCAAGCTTCTTTCAGTGTTGTAAAGTCCTACTCAATGATACAGTCTTACTTCAGTTCAAAAGAGGAACTTGCATGTCCTGCTACACAGTTTTTTAAGTCTGTAATAGTTGATGGAACTATTACATTTGTTGAAAAATATGATGAAAAAGTACAAGCCCTGGGTGCCTTGATGAAAAAACTTCAACCCGAAGGTGGCTATAAACCACTGAGTGATGAGGCATATATAAAAGCAATTAATGCAACTTTGGTTTATAAGTTAAATGTGGAAAAACTTAGAGCAAAGTTTAAATTTGGACAGCACCTTTCAAAGGAACGATTTGAAATGATAATAGAGCATCTATCTGCAAGAAGAGATGATGTAGATAGCGTCACCATAGAAGCTATGAAGGAGTTTGAAAATGGAGTATAGAGTTGCTAGAGTAGAAGATATAGAGGGTGTTTTAGTGCTACATAAAAAATATCAAATTGATACTATAAAAGAGAAAGATAAAAAAGATGGTTTTGTGACAACAGCATTTAGTAAGGAAGACATTTACCAACTCATAACACAAGAACAAGGACTTTTTATAGGCGTAAGAGACAAAATAATAGTAGCCTATGTGATGTCCGCTTCTTGGGAGTTCTGGTCAAAGTGGAGTATGTTTTCTTTTATGATAGAAGATTTAAAAAACTGTAGTTATAAAGGTGTGCAGCTAACAATACGGAACTCTTACCAATATGGACCTATCTGTATTGATAAAAGTGTAAGAGGTAGTGGTGTTTTAGAAAAAATATTTAAATTTGCATTAGAAAAAATGTCACATAGGTTTGAATATTTTGTTACTTTCGTAAATAAGAAAAATCCTCGTTCTTATGAGGCTCATAGGAGGAAATTAGGTTTGGAAGTGTTAAGGGAGTTTAAATATAATGAGAATGAGTATTTTGAGTTTGTTTGTAATATAAAATCCTAATATAATGAATCTTCACATAATCTTGACAAACATCTTATAAACTTCGTTTGAAACTCAAAAACGGAGAAAGAAAATGAAAAAGATACTAAATGTTGTGCTTGCATCTGCAAGTACTTTAATGTTAATAGGATGTGGAGATAGTTATGACTCTAATAAAAAGGAGTATAAACCCGAGATAAAAACAATATCTTCTTTGCAAAGAGAGGTAAGTTATCTTACTGATGCAGTGCAGAACATGTCTCTTTATACCTTTGATAAAGATACACTGTTTCCAACTACAACTAATTGTGATGCTGATTGTCAAAAGATTTGGCCAATATTTACAGGTGGAACTACAGCTAGCACAGATATAACAGTTTTTGATACTAATACAAGTCATTTGGCATACAGAAAACATCCAATGTACTTTTTTGCAAATGATTCTGTAGCTGGAGATGTTAAAGGTAATAACATAAAAAATGTTTGGCATTTAATTTATGCACCATCTGGTACAAATGACACTCAAACCAAATTTTCTGAAGCAGCACAAAGTATGACACAAACATATCTTACAGATAAAAATGGGATGGCCTTATATACTTTTGATAAAGATGATATTAATAATAGTGTTTGTTATGGTACACCTGACGCAATGCCGTTAGGAAGTTGTGAAGCAAGATGGCCAGTTTTTCATGTTTCAGATTTAGGAACTTTACCAGCAGGAACACAGGCATCAGATTTTGGTACGATAGATAGAAATTTAACGAAAGAATTAAAAGATGCGAATGGTGAATATTTAGCTACAAAACAAACAACATACAAAGGTCATCCACTTTATTATTGGTTTAAAGATGCAAAATCTGGAGATACTACAGGTGATTGGGTAAAAGGTGTTTGGCATTTAATAGAAATTTCAGCACAAAAAACTTCAACATTAACAGCTTCTCCATATACTGCTGCTGCCGTTGCAAAAGGAAAAGCCATTTTTACTAATCCATCTAAATGTGCAAGTTGCCACGGTGTTGATGGTCAAACAAAGCCGCTAGGAGTAGATAATATTATTGCACGATATGGTGATGCAAAATTGATTACTCAAAAACTCAAAGATATGAGAGATAATGGTAATCCAAATAATAGAAATTCTGCCATGGTAAATGTAGCGAGTGGATTATCAGATGAAGCTATTATTAACCTGAGTGCATTTGTTGCTACACTTAAAAAGTAAAATCATATGAAAAAAATATTAATTTTATTAATTATTGCTCTTATGAGCAATAATGCCATTGCATTTGAATCAGGACAACTAAGTTTAGATACTCCAAATGTGTTAAATCAAGGGGAGGGCTCTTTTGGCATAAGACATAGGTTTTTCGGTGAAGTTACTGATACAGATAAGTTCTTAGGCACTGATGATGGTGGCAATATGTATTTTATGCTCAAATATGCATTGTTTAATCATTTAGTTCTTGGCGTAGATCATACAAGAGATGAGAGTGCTTATGGAATTGGCTTAGAATATTCACATGATTTTGAATGGATTAAAACTGCTGTAAGAGTAAATGGTTTTAGATTAAATAAAGGCTTAGATAAATACGATAAAAGTTATCAAGCCATTGCATCTTTTCAAACAGCAAATTATTTTAAACATATAAATTTAACGACAAATCTTGGCTATGATGCTTATTATAAACATCAGATTTTAGGTTTTGGTGTAGACTTAAATGCTGAAAATTTTATTTCATTTTTAACATTTACAGAAAGACTTTCTTTACTGGCAGAATACTATCCTCAAGTAGACAAAGTAGAGACTATTTCTAAAAAATATGATGCATATGCTATTGGTATAAAGTACCAAACATATGGACATCATTTTGAAATTCTGGTAACAAATTCCACTAATATGGATCCAAGAACAATGTCATTAGGAACTGATAGTAAGAAATTACATTTTGGTTTTAATATAAATAGAAAATTTTAATCGGAGTTAATATGAAAAAAATATTCATACTTAGTTTATTTGTAGCTTCACTTTTTGCAAGTGACATATATAAGAATTATGATACAAAACTCCCTCAACTCAAAATGCCAGATAACAATCTGACATTTAGAGCAATAGAGGGCTATAGAGACTACAAAATAGTTGCAACTCATTTTAGGACAGATAAAAATGAACTACGCTATATTTTAGCAAACTCAATAGGGTATAATGCCTTAAAGAACAATGCTAAAATAATGCCAGAGGGAAGTAAAATTGTAAAAATTGGCTGGTCTGTTAAAAAGATGCCACTCTTTGAGTCTGCACTAGAAGCAGATAAAATTCAAAGGGTAGAGTATATGCTCAAAGATTCTAAAAATTTCAATGTCAATGGTGACAATTGGGGATATGCAAGGTTTATTAAAAAGGGAGACAAGTTTGAGAGTTGGGATAAAGGAGTTGAGGGCTGCATCAGTTGTCATTCTATTGCCAATGAAAGTGATTTTCTCTTTACTAAAGTACAAAAGACATTTGAGTAAATGAAACACAAGGTACTTATAGTTGAAGATGAACAAGAAATAGTGAATCTCATAACCAATCGTTTAGATAAAGATAGGTATGAGGTTACAATTGCACTCAGTGGAGATCAAGCTCTTCATTTAGTTAAAACAGAAGAATTTGATTTAGTCTCATTAGATATTATGTTACCTAAAGTAGATGGTCTGACAATTTGTAAGGAACTTCGAAAGAAAAACAAGAAAACACTTATCATTGTAGTGAGTGCCTTAGATTTAAATGATACAAAAATAGAAGCTTATAGTTTAGGAGCAGATGATTACATAGCTAAACCATTTTTACCCAAATTACTGTCTTTGAAAATCGCTTCTTTACTTCAAAGACAGTTTGAAATGTTACATTCTAATATGGAGTTTCAAAATATTGTGCAACACGATATTTCCCTTCAAAGATTTTTTATAAATAATATACATTTAGCATTAACTCCTAGTGAATATATGATATTTGAAACACTATTTAGTAATCCTATCAAAATATTTTCTAAGGATGAATTATCTCAAATACTCTACAATGAAGATCTTGGAAATATAGATAGAAATGGAGTTAGAACACATATTTATACTTTACGGAAAAAAATATCTAACTTAACTCAAAAAGAAATTATCAAAACTGTAAGAGGTACAGGTTTTACTATTTATCAAAATGAAGGATAAAGTTGAGCATTAAATACAAGATACTAATACCTCTGCAATTGATGGTTCTATTTACTATTATCACTATTAGCTATTTCTACATAACTAATATGCAAGAGTATATAAAAAAGTCCTCTTTAGAAAAGCTTGAAATTCTTGGAAATGCTACAAATGATAAAATAGACCTTTACATCAAGCAACAACAAGACAAAGTAAAACTTTTTAACTCTCGTAAATATCTTTATGATAAATTAACAGAGTATAAGAAAGAAAGAAACACTGATATCAAGTCAATAATACAAGGGATATTAAAATTCTCATATACAAAAGAAGAAGATATTGTAGATATAGTCATTTTAGATAGTGACTCAAATATAATTGCTTCAAAATTAAAAAAAATAACGCCTAAAAATCCATTTTTAAATATTCTTAAAAATATGCCAACTGCATCTGCTAAAACTAAATTAGTCTTTGAAACATTGAAAACAGCACCTCTTTTATATATTAGTGTTCCGCTTTATAAAGGAAAAAGTTTCATAGGAACATCTGTGTTTATTCTCAAGCTAACTTATCTTAATAATATGCTCACTAATCAAAATAAAATTGGTAAAACAGGTGAAATTTTAATGGGAGCTAAAAGCAATGACAAACTACTAATTTTTACTCCCCTAAAAGAAGCTGCCTATCCAAAAGCATGTTTAAATCAACATTTTGTAGATTATATTTTTGCTAAAGATAGTTTAGAAAATTTTACTCCTAAAATTGTGGAAGAAGCCTTAGACTATAGGAAAAAGCTTGTTACTTTATCTTTGCATTACAACAAAACATTACAAGCTATGATACTTGTTAAACAAGATGTGAAAGAGTTGATGAAACCTATAAAAGAAATAGAGTTCAAGCAACTTCTGGTGTTATTTATTGGCAGTATTTTTATACTACTTAGTGGACTACTAATCGCGAATAAAATGGTAAAAATTATTGAAAATGTAGTGAGAATTACATCAAATATATCAAATGGACAACTAGATGAAAGAATTGATATTTCAAGCAAAGATGAGCTAGGAAAACTAGCCCATTCAGTAAATAAAATGGCTAACTTCATGCTTAATGCAAATGCTATTTCTGAAGCGAAAGTTATAGAAAAAACAAAACAACTTAGGCAACTTAATCAAAACCTAAGTACTATAATTAAGTCTCTTTCTCACGACATTAAAACACCACTAACTATAATTAACGGCTATTTAGAAGAGATAGCTGATGGATTAGTAACTTATGATGATCTTCCCCAGATAACAGTAATACTAAAAAAAGAGACTGCATACCTTAACGAACTGACTTCTGAAGTTATAGGCTATATCCAATCTCAAGAAATTATGTTTAACAAAAAAGAATCTATAGATTTAAAAGAATTTTTAGAGAGTGATGTTTTCCCTCTAGTTCGTGTTAAAGAAGGTGTAAGGCTTACTTGTGATGTTGATGAAAAGATAAGAGTGATATTTAACCCTACTGCCTTTAAAAAGATACTAGTTAATCTCTTACATAATGCTAGTAAATACACATCTAAAGGTGAGATAAAAGTTTCACAAAAAGATTATAAAATTATTATAGAAGATACCGGTATAGGGATAGCCAAAGAGCATTCAAAAAGTATTTTTGAGCCTTTTGTATGTTTGGATGAGAGTAGAAATAGACAAAACAACGGCTTTGGTTTGGGTCTTTCCATTGCTAGTAACCTAGCAAAAAGTAGCGGATACCGATTATTCTTAGATAGATCTTATGTGAGTGGATGTCGGTTTATCTTAGAAAAAGAATTATGAAAAATTTTAAGACACAATACCTAAAGATTGTGCCTAAACCAACAAAGGTACTAAAGCAGACTATAATGGACTGAAAATATTGCTCACGATAAACATTATATTCAAGTACTATATATTAGCAGAATCAAAAATGCTAATTAAAATTGATGAGTCAAAATTTATAAAACTTGGGAATGTAGAGCAATTCCTCATAATCAGAAGCGATAATATAAAAAACCCAGTACTTTTAATTCTGCATGGGGGAACAACAGAAACAGCTCATTTTATAAAATTTAATCATAATTTAGAAAAATATTTTACTGTAGTATATTGGGAACAAAGAGGAGAAGGTAAATCATATCAAAAAAATAGTGATAGTAAACTTTTAACATTAGATAGATATGTTGAAGATATACATGAATTAACAAACTACTTAAAAGATAAATTTAAAAAAGAAAAAATATACCTTTTGGGACATTCCATGGGAACGCTACTTGGGATAAAAACAGTAGATAAATATCCAAATGACTATATATCTTATATCACAATTTCTCAAGTAGCTGACCCTATTCAAAGTGATAATATTGCTTATGATAGTTTATTAAAAATGGCAAAAGAAAAAGGTAATACAAAAGATGTTGACAAAATATTATCTATTGATAGAGTAACACAAGATAACCTTTTGGATTTAAACTTTACAAAAAGAACAAATGAACTTATTCAACTAAGTATAAAATATGGTGGTCTCTATCATCAAGCAAGTTTTTTAAAAATGTTAAAAATCTCATTATTTCCTATTTTAACACTCAAAGAATACAATTTTAAAGATAAAATGAGAGCTATCAAACAACATAGAGAGAGAATACTCTTTTATTATCAAAACAATTTGATTGATAATATTACAAAAATTGAAGTTCCAATATATTTTATTCATGGAAGGGATGATTATATCATTAATTATAATCTTACAAAAGAGTATTTTCAAAAGCTTAAAGCTCCAAAAAAAGAGTTTTTTACTTTTGAAAAATCTGCTCATTTTTCACCATTTGAAGAGCCAGAAAAATTTAATGATCTGATTAAATCAAATTTTACTTGCTAAGAAAAATTCTAACAGGTAATAAGGGGGATAATATTTAATAATCTGTGTCAGCATCTAAGTCGCTTAGAGTTATTAGCAATATTTTGTTCTTCAAGTATCGAAACAGTATATTCCTGATTATTGCAAAAAAAGACTGCCTTTGAGAATCTATTGAAAGCTTTTACTTTATTAAGCTGTTTTTCAATTCTTTGACAAAGCACTACATTATCAATTTAATTGAGTAAAAAATAAGTTTTAATAATTATGGTAATATTTGGGCGTGTGAAAGCCATAGAGCTGTTGATCTTTGAAATTTTTAATTCTTGGTACAAAATTAAATCCAAGAATATCTGTTAAGTCAAATATTATTTATGTATATGTATGAGTATCTCCTGAATGCAAATCACTCTGAAACTGGTTAACATAAGGTATATTCTATTGAAAATAATCTCTATCTTCCTGTTGCTCTAGATTTATATTGAGATGAAAAAAATTCGAACTTTTCAGTTTCTTGTTCTCGTTCACTCCATAACTTAACGTTTTCAAAATCAATATCATTTTTTAATGCTACCAATATGGCTTGCTCCAAAGATCTTTCGTCATCCCAAAAGAAATATGCAGCCAAACGATCTTTTACACTATCTGTTGGAGTAATAAGTCTTAGCACACCATACTCAGTTTCTATTTCGGAGATTTCTTTTACAAGCTCTTGTCCTATTGCCAGTGGACTTGCAGGAAACTCTACTGTATATGGTACCAAATCCATAAAGAGGGTAAAATTCCGCTCTACATTAAATTCCGCTTAAATTAGTATATTCTAAAATAAAC
>Ga0256833_1001496_pt1 | contig 17203 bp, 6 predicted proteins | sample 356284metaG_FD_190535 | JGI IMG/M metagenome (GOLD analysis project Ga0256833, IMG submission 190535) | Hydrothermal vent microbial communities from Mid Atlantic Ridge, Atlantic Ocean - 356-284 | ecosystem: Environmental > Aquatic > Marine > Hydrothermal vents | place: Atlantic Ocean: Mid... | reverse complement strand
GCGCGAACTGGTGCAGATACTCTTCCAGAAGGTCGTGGTGAACCTCGCAGAGAAACGGATTGTCGAAGTCACGCCCAAGCCCGAATACCGCCTGCTCTTCCGCACCATCCCTGGGCTGGAGATGGTGACGGACGGCGCTTTCCGCACGACGGGGACACTGGTGATGCCAGACCCTCACAAGGGCTAAACCTCCCCAAAAGCCCAGGGAACAAAGTGTTTGCCCTTTTTGCCTTTCTGACTCTTATTGGTGGCTATCTCCGTTTTGATGCTGCAATAAATGCCATAGGAGGCGACCTATGATGGCTTCGATTATTTCTCTTCTTGAGAGAGCAAGCCGCCTTGTCTTGTCCAGAGGGGAGGTGGTGGGCATCGTATTGACCCCGGAAGACCGGGAAGCGCTGGTTGAGTTCCTGGAAGGCCTGGAAGACATGACGGTTTTGCAGGAAGTCGAGGCAAAAGGCGAAGAAGAACAGGCTATTCCCTGGAAAGACGCCCTGACGATGTTGCATGAGGAGGGCATGGATGTAGATAGGCTACTGGAAAGTCATTGAGCACTATTGCCAACGCTACATGGTGCTAAAGTCCCACTTCTTCTTTCTCATCATCCTTGACATCTATCCATTGCGATAGTAGAATGTAAGCGTTGCTTCAGAAAACCCGAAGCGCCTCATACGAAAAGGAGATGTGCGACACACAAACAAAATAATTTCCTAAAAGTTTATTGTTGTTTATTTAAATAAAAAAAGAACCACCTATTCTGTGGTGTTTGTTTCTCCCTGCTTGCGCGGGAGATTTTTGTTTTAAAGCAGACAAAAATTCTATATTCTTGGCAATAAAAAATAAAATAAGGAGGCACAAGTGAGCACACAAAATACATTTTTCTTCATCTCTTTTCTTTTCGTCTTGGAAGATGGTTCTGCCGCTGCAGCGATTACGGTTCCAGCCCATAACCTCAAACGGGCAATGGCGCTCGCCTCTCAAGCCAGCAGTAAGGACTTGCTTCTTTCTCTTCAAGAATTCCGCCGCAGCACAGGCGCGCTCTTTCACGGTGTCTACAACCAGCGTTTACAAGCACCAAAGGTGTGGGAGACAGCCAAATGGATTTCCAAGATGTTGGATAAGGCTTTCGACCTACGTCGGCGTAATACCGGCTACAACACCCAGGCGGCTTATGTTTATCCTGCCAACACAGCGGAGCAGTACTTCTACCATCACCAGTGGCCAACACTCTACACAATGCCCTCCTCGCCCCGTCAACATCCTGTCCTTGCTCTGACACGCAGATTGGCCGAGGGAATTCGCACAATGTACCAAGCCCCCGGCTCACATTGGCAAGCGCTTTTCAACCTATTCAGAGATCCGTGGAATGATTTTCTGAGCATGTACCACCTGACGCCCGACTATGGTCTCTGCTCGTGCCCTGCTTGTACCGCTCACAAAATGACCCAGCGCTGGACTTACCACCATAGCATGCCTGCGCTTTCTTCCGGGGAGAATTTCTATATCCTCTCCGTGGTCACTGTAAAAGGAGAGCGCCCTATCGCCAACCCTGATGTGCCTCAGGCAGAGCGAGTCACTCTTGGCGCGTTAGTGCCCACTAAGGTGTATCTCAACGTCCGCTTTCAGAAAGAGCTCTGGCATATTCAGGAGCGGCGCGATCCTGAACAATTACTCAGTGTGCTTCGCGGCCGAGGCGCTACACTTTTCTTGCGTGTAGACGCTCGCGATGCTGGCACGGCAAGTCTGCAACGCTTCTTTTCTCGCATCCACCGTCATTTGTGTGCTCGCCATAGCGCCGGGAATTCCAACCCCTACGCGCTCCCCCTTGTGGCTTCAGCAGAGGAGCGTTTGGTGATGCCTTACCCTGCTCAGGAATTCACCCTTCACCCACCGCTCTATACCTCAGATGCCCCGTTTGCGGAAGCGCTTCAATATGTAGCGGAAGAGATTCTGTACAAATACTACAGCAGGCAGAGTTCAGGGTTGAGTACGTGGATTCGCCTGTTTAAGGACCCTGTAGCCCCATCCTACACCCACGCTATTCATTGGACGCCTCGCCACCACGCTTGCCGTTGCGGCATTTGCCAGGCGCAGAAGAAACCATCCCTCACCCTGCCGGAAGCACATTTTCTTGCCTCCGTTTTGCCGCGGCAGGGCAATCGTTTGTCCATTGCAGGGGTTGCAGAGGAAGCCATTTCCCCTTCGGTCTGAAATTCCTTGATGTCCAATTTGACAACCCCGCCCATTGATTGTAAACTCAACTATCCACATCTTCCAAGGGGTGCCTTTTTTCCATGCCGCGCCATACTGCTTCCGCGTTACACCTCGAAGGGGGGCTTTTCCCTGTCGACCTGATTGAGCGCCTGGCCGAAGGCGACCTGCCCGGCCAGCGGCCTGCCGACTTCGGCCTGCCCTCGGCCACGGCGTTGAGCGACGAGATCGCGGCTGTATGGAGCGAAGCCCGCGCCCAGTGGGGAATCTTTCAGCGTCGTCTGGCGCGCGAGCCTGCCGACACCCCCGCCACTTCCACCACCCGCGACCTGTGGGTCAAGCCGCTTTTGGCCCTGCTGGGCTACCGCGATCTGACCTACCGCCGTCAGGCCCAGCAGGTGGGTGGGCTTTCCTTCGCCATCTCGCACTTCGACGGCGACCTGCCTGTGCACATCGAGGGCTGCCGCACCGACCTGGACCAGCGCCCGCCCTCGGGCCGGCCGCGCCTCAGCCCCCACGCCTTGCTGCAGGAGTTTCTCAACCGCAGCGAGCACCTCTGGGGTATCGTCACCAACGGCTACCGCCTGCGCCTGCTGCGCGATAACGCCCGCATGACCCGCCCGGCCTATGTGGAGTTCGACCTGCAGGCCATCTTCGCGGGCGAGCAGTTCGCCGAGTTCATCCGCTTTTACCGCCTGGTACACCGCTCCCGGCTGCCGCGCGCGGTGGAAGACGCGCCTCACTGCCTGCTGGAGCAGTACTACCAGTTGGCTATCGAACAGGGCGGCCGGGTGCGCGAAAAACTGCGCACGGGCGTCGAGGCCGCGCTGCTGCACCTGGGCCGGGGCTTCCTGCGCCACCCCGCCAGCCGCGACCTGCGCGAGGCCGTCCGGGCGGGCCAGGTGACGCCCGCCGATTACTACCGCTATTTGCTGCGCCTGGTCTATCGCCTGCTCTTCCTCATGGTCTCCGAGGAGCGCGGCCTGGTGGGGCCCGACGACCCGCGCCTGGCCGCCATCTATCGCCAAACCTACAGCGTCACCCGCCTGCGCCGCCTGGCCGAGCGCCCCCTGCCCCAGGCCGAGCGCCACGACGACCTCTGGCGCGGGCTGCTGGTCACTTTCCGCCTGTTCGAGGACGAAGACCTGGCCCAGCGCCTGGGCATGCACGCCTTAGACGGCGACCTCTTCGGCCCCAACGCTCTGGGGCCCCTCACCCAGGCCCACCTCAGCAACGCCGACCTGCTGCGCGCGCTGCGCCGCCTCTCCCTCTACGACGACCACGGCGTGCTGCGCTGGGTGAACTACGCCGCCCTGGATGTGGAAGAACTGGGCAGCGTGTACGAGAGCCTGCTGGATTTGCAGCCCGTCTTCCCGCCGAATCGGGAACCGCCGGATTTCGCCTTTGCCCAGGGGACCGAGCGCAAGACCACGGGGTCCTACTACACCCGTCCGGAACTGGTGCAGGAACTGGTGTCCAGCGCCCTGGACCCCGTGATTCAGGACCGCCTCCGGGGCAAGTCCACCCCCCAGGAACGGGAACAGGCCCTGTTGTCCATCAAAGTCATCGACCCGGCCGCGGGGTCCGGGCACTTCCTGCTGGCCGCGGCCCGTCGCCTGGGGCGGGAACTGGCCCGCATCCGCACCGGCGAGGAGCACCCTTCCCCTACAGCCTTCCGCGCCGCCGTGCGCGAGGTCATCCGCCACTGCATCTACGGGGTGGACAAGAACCCCCTGGCCGTGGAACTGTGCAAGGTGGCCCTCTGGCTGGAGAGCCAGGACAAGGGCCGGCCGCTGACCTTCCTGGATCACCGCATCCGGGTGGGGGATTCCTTAGTGGGCGTGTTCGACCTGGAGGTGCTGCAGGAGGGCCTGCCCGACGGCGCCTTCAAGCCCGTGACCGGGGACGACAAGCGCATCGCCCGGAAGATGAAGGCCAACAACCGCCAGGAACGCGAGGGGCAGTTGACCCTGTACGACCAGGCCGGGATCCCCGACATCCGCGCCCTGGCCCGACGCTGGCGGGAACTGGAAGACCGGCCCGACGCGGATGTGGCGACCATCCGCCAGAAAGCCCGCACCTACGAGGAGCTGCGCGGCCCCCACACGGATTGGTGGACCCTGTGGACGGCCTGCAACCTGTGGACCGCAGCCTTCTTCCAGCGCTACCCCCAGCCCGAGGGCACGCCGCCCATCACCACGGCCACGGTGCGGGCCTACCTCAACCGGCCCCAGGCCGCCGACGGCCGGGTGGTGGGCTACGCCAACGGCCTGGCCGCCCGCGAGCGCTTCTTCCACTGGCCCCTGGAGTTCCCCGAAGTGTTCGCCCCACGCCCTACAGGCCGGGGCGAGGAAGCCCGGGCCACCGGCTTCGATGTGGTGCTGGGCAACCCGCCGTGGGAGCGCATCAAACTTCAGGAAAAGGAGTTCTTCGCCACCCGCGACCCCGAGATCGCCAACGCGCCCAACGCGGCCGCCCGCAAACGCCTCATCCGCCGCCTGCCCGAGCGGAACCCCGCGCTGTGGCAGGAATATCAAGAGGCGCTGCACACTTCCGAGAGCGTGAGCCGCTTTTTGCGGGAGTCCGGTTTCTACCCCCTCACCGGCCGGGGGGACATCAACACCTACTCCGTGTTCGCCGGGCGCATGCGCGCCCTGCTGCGGCCCGGCGGCCGCGCCGGGGTGATCGTGCCCACCGGCATCGCCACCGACGACACGAACAAGCGCTTCTTCGCCGATTTGGTGGAGCAGGGCGGCCTGGTCAGCCTGTACGATTTCGAGAATCGAGAGAAACTCTTCCCCGCTGTGGACAGCCGGTACAAATTCTGCCTGCTGACCATGCGGGCGCCGGTGGAAGGGCAAAAGACGGCCCCGGCCCGGCTGGCCTTCTTCTGCACCCGCACCGCACACCTGCGCGACCCCCGGCGCGTCTTTTCCCTGACCCCCGCAGACATCGCCCGCATCAACCCCAACACCCGCACCCTGCCCGTGTTCCGCACTCGCCAGGACGCCGAACTGACCAAAGCCATCTACGAACGGGTGCCGGTGTTGCTGATGGATAAGGAGCGCTACATCGATTTTGTCCTGCAAACGTATGGGTTTGAAGAAGAAGTGGAAGCCCCCAAGCGCAACCCCTGGGGCGTGCGGTTCCTGCGCATGTTCGATATGTCCAACGACTCCCACCTCTTCCGCACGCGGGAGCAGTTGGAGGCGGCGGGGTATCGGCTGGTGGGGAATCGGTTTGTGCGTGGGGAAGAAGTGTGGCTTCCCCTCTACGAAGCCAAGATGATCTGGCACTACGACCACCGCTTTGGCACTTACGAAGGCGTGACCTCGCGCCGCAGCACCCACCTGCCCAACCCCGGCCCCGAGGAACACGCGGACCCGGCCTTTTTGCCCCGGCTGTGGTACTGGGTGCCCGCCGAGGAGGTGGAGGCTCGCCTGGGGGACTGGAAACGGGGGTGGCTTTTGGGATTTCGGAATGTCACGAACGCCACCAACGAGCGCACCGCAATCTTCAGCTTGCTACCAAGGGTGGGGGTGGGGAACAATCTGCCAATCGTACTGCTGGGCGATTTGCCAGCGCACCTTTTCGCCGGCTTGGCAGTCAACCTTCAAGGCCTTGCTTTCGACTGGGTCGTTCGCCAAAAACTTGCGGGCGTGAATATGAACTTCTTCTATGTGGAGCAACTCCCCGTCCTCCCGCCCTCATCCTACACCGCCGAGGACATAGCCTTCATCGTCCCGCGGGTGCTGGAGTTGGTCTATACCTCGTGGGACATGAAGCCCTTTGCCGACGATGTGTGGCGGGAGGCCGTAGGGGCGCAAGGCCTTGCGCCCAATGCCGGGGCGACGGGCCAGTCGCCCCTACGGGCCGCCATCCGCGCGCAGTGGGAGGCCAACGCCGCGGCCACCGGCGGCCACACCTGGGACCTGCCCGATTGGGCCGCTGCTTACCCGGAAATCACGCCCCCCTCGCCCTCTGGGAGAGGGGCCGGGGGTGAGGGCGAGGGAATTCCCTTCCCACCCTTCAAATGGGACGACCCTTCGGCAGGCTCAGGGCGGCGCGCCGTGCTGCGGGCCGAACTGGACGCCTACTACGCCCGCCTCTACGGCCTCACCCGTAAGCAACTGCGCTACATCTTAGACCCGGCCGACCTGACCCCCAAGGAACTGGAAGACATCCTGGATCCCTGGGAGGAGGTGGCCGACCCGCTTGACCCGGAAGGCTACGCCGCCCGTGTCGCCGCATCGGACTTCCCGGGCGAGACCTTCCGCGTGCTGAAGGCGAAGGAAATCAAGCAGTACGGCGAATACCGCACGCGGCGCCTGGTGCTGGAGGCGTGGGCGCGGCTGGAGGCCGGCGAGCCTTCGCCCGTGCTGAGCGCCGGGGCTGCCCCGCCCACCGAGGCCACCGCAACGCCGGCCGGGGCCTTGCCTTCAGAGGCGCGCGCCGCCCCCGCGCCGCAAGAGGCCGAGCCAAGGCAGAATGCGCCCGCGACCGATCCCAACGCCTACGCCCTCTTCCGCTGCCGGGCCTGCGGCCAGTTCGTGCTGGGCTTCGACCGCGAAAACCACCGCCGCACCCTGCACGCGGGGGAGCAGGTGGGGTTTGAGCGGATCCATTAGAGCCCCCTCTGAAAGGACAAGCACATGGAGAAAGAAGTGCAAATTGGCTTCTCAGAAAGTTTTTGGAAAAGCATGAAAAAGTTGCCGTTTCCCATTCAGGGTAAAGTGATGGATTTGTTGGCACGTATGCGCCTGGATCCTTGGGATAAAAACAACAACCCCGAAAAAGTGGATGCTGTCAGAGACGACCGTATTCGGTCTGCTCGGGTGGACGACAACTACCGGCTGATTTGGGCATATATCTCGGTCCGCGGCAAGCCGGGACAAATCTGGCTGCTCTACGTTGACAAACACGATCCAGCCTATAGAAAAGCACGACGGCTTAAATTCCAGATGAAGGATGGTATGGTAACCATCACCGAAGCCGCGGAAATTGCCGAAGCGGCAACGCCTGAACATTCCTGGCAGGCTGCAAGTCAACAACCAGAAATCGGTAAACTGTTCATGCCTTATCGCGACCAGGAATTGCTGGATTGTGGTGTTCCTGAGGACCTGTTGCCCGTTGTGCGCCGCCTGGATACCGAAAACGAACTGGACCAACTGGCGCGGCGGCTTCCCGAAGGGGTTTATGACAACCTCCTTGCACTGTTGTTGGGAGAGCCCGAACTTGTCCAGGTTCCCAATGCCCAACTTCATCGCAGCCTGGAGCGATACCACGGCGGCGACAAACTCCATCTGTTCGTCAACAGCGAGGAATTCAAGCGGGCCTTAGAGGGCGAATGGGAAGACTGGATGCTCTTCCTGGCTCCGCATCAGCGGCGGCTGGTGTACGCCGATTACGCCGGGCCAGCCCGTGTCAAAGGCGTGGCCGGTTCGGGCAAGACGGTGGTCGCCATCCATCGCGCCTTGCATCTGGCACGCACTTTAGGCCAGGAAGGCAATATCCTTTTCTTCACCTATGGCAACCGCCTGCCAGGGGTGGTGGACTACCTCTTGAAACGCCTGGCCGGAGCCAATGCCCCCGAACTGGATGCATTGGAATGCCAGAGCATTCACAAGTGGTGCTATCGCGAATTGACGGCAGCGGGAGAACGTATCAGGGTGGACGACGAAGAAATTGTTAGCGCCATTCAGGCCGGGCTCAGGCGGGCCCAGGCGCAGTATCCCAGCCTGAAGATCTGGGGGCGAGATAAGAATTTCTTTCTGGACGAGATCCGCTATGCCATCAAAGGGCGGGCGCTCCAGTCGTTCGAGGAGTACGCTGCCCTGGATCGCAGCGGCCGTGGCACGGCGCTTTCTCCCACGGAGCGCCGCGCCATGTGGGAGGTCTACTTGGGCTATCAAGATTACCTGCACAGCCGGAACTTGTGGGACTACGACGACTATATTTTACGGGCATTGCAATTGATCGAAGAGGGCAAAATCACCACACGCTATCGCGCCGCGGTGGTGGACGAAATTCAGGACCTGAATGTGGCCACCATGAAACTCATCCGCGCCCTGGTGCCACCGGCCCCCAACGATCTGTTTCTGGTGGGGGATGGGCTGCAAAAGTTGTTCCCTGGCGGTTATGTGCTGAGCCAGTTGGGCATCGATATCGTGGGCCGGGGGACGGTGCTGCGCCGGAACTATCGCAACACGCAACAGATTTTGCGTGCCGCGTACGCCATGGTGCAAAACCTGCGCTACAACGACCTCGACGAGCAGGAAGCCGTGGTGCAGGAACCGGAATACTCGCCGCGAGAAGGACCGCTGCCGGTTATCCAGGGGTTTGACTCGCCCGATATGGAGATTGCCTGGGTTGCTGCCGAAATCGACCGTCTGATGCGCAAAGAGGGCTACCAGCAGGGAGACTTTGCCGTACTCTACCGCTACAAGCACCCCTACAAAGATTTGCTTCAGAGCCTCCGGCACTTGCAAGTGAGCGTGCTTACCAAGGATCCAACTACTTACTTCGGCCCGCACGTCAAGATTACCACTTTCGACAGCGCCAAAGGCCTGGAGTTCAAGGTTGTTTTCCTCGTCGGCGTGACGGACGGCCGGGTGCCGCGGGACGACTGGACTTTGGAAGGCACCGCCCTGGAAGAGCACCTCGCCCGCGAGCGAAGCCGTTTGTTCGTAGCGATGACACGAGCCCGGGATCGCCTGTATATCACCTATGCACGCGGACAACTTTCCCGTTTTCTTGCCCACGTGCCCAAAGCGTATTTCAAGATGGAGTAGCCTTGTATGGACGCCTTCAGCCTGCAAAACCAGGTTCTTGCCGATTACAGCGCTTACGTGCACAGTTTCCTCAATATTCGCGACGAACGCATTCGGGCTTTTGTCGAGCAGGAACTGGCCCAGGGGCGCTTGTGGCCCGAACCGCTGATTCAACTCAACCCGCGCTACCGCCGCACCAAAACCGTGGAAGATCTGGCGCGCGAGGGGCTGCTGCACCCCGAGGTGCCGCGCATCTTCCGCGACCGCGACGGCCTGCCCATCCGCCTTTACCACCATCAGGTGGAAGCCATCCGCCTGGCCCTGCAGGGGAAATCCTTCGTGGTCACCACAGGCACCGGTTCGGGCAAAAGCCTGACCTACTTCATCCCCATCGTGGACCACATCCTGAAGCATCAGCCCCAGGCGGGCGGCGTGCAGGCCATCATTGTGTATCCCATGAACGCGCTGATCAACTCTCAACTGGAAAGCCTTCGCCGCCTGCTGCAGACTTGGGGTGGCCAGGTTACTGTGGCGCGCTACACGGGGCAGGAGAGCCTGACGCAAAAAGCAGAAATCCAGGAGAATCCACCGCACATCTTGTTGACCAACTATGTGATGCTGGAACTCATGCTGACCCGTCCCCGTGAGCGGGTGTTTACCGAACGAACGCTGGGACGCCCCCAACTGCGCTACCTGGTGATGGATGAACTGCACACCTACACCGGGCGCCAGGGCGCAGATGTGGCCTTGTTGCTGCGGCGCGTGCGGGAGCGTAGCGGCAATCCCGACCTGCTCTACATCGGCACCAGCGCCACCATGGCCGCTGGCGACGATCCCCACGCACAAAAGCAGGCTGTGGCCGAAGTGGCCACCCGCTTGTTTGGTGTGACCATCACGCCGAAGCAGGTCATCGGCGAGACGCTGGAGCCTGTGGCCGCCGCGCCTGAACCGACAGCGGACGAGTTACGGCAGGCCATCGAGGCGGGCCTGCCGCCGGAAGATTATGCCGCCTTCGTCCGCCATCCGGTGACTGTCTGGATCGAAAGCACCTTTGGCGTGGAGGGCGAAGGGGACAACCTTCGGCGACGGGATCCCCTATCCCTTTCTGAGGGCGCTCGCCGTCTGGCCGAGGCCACCGGCTTGTCCCCCGAAACCTGTGAGCATTACCTGCGGGAGATGTTCCAAAAGGGGAGCCATTTGCGCACCCCCCAGGGCGAGACGGTCTTCGCCTTCAAACTACACCAGTTCATCTCCCAGGGTGGGGCGGTGTATGCCACCCTCGAACCGCCTGAACGCCGGGAGATTTCCCTCAGCGGCCAGGTGTATGCTCCCGGTGAACAGGACAAAGATCAACGGCTGATGTTACCTTTGATGTTCTGCCGGGAATGCGGCCAGGAATACTATCACGGCGTGTTGGTGGATAAAGAGCATCTTCATCCCGGAACGCCGGCGTCCCTTTTCGAGGACGAAGAAGGCGAAGAAGGCTATCTCATTTTGGAAGATCCCGCCGCGCCCATCTGGGATGAGAGCCGCGTGGAGGAATTGCCCGACACCTGGCTCACGGCCACGGGGCGGGTCAAGAAAAAATATCGCCAGCATTTACCAAGACGAGTCTGGGTGGCTGCTGATGGGCGTGTGTATCACTCTCCGCAAGGCGGCGAAAATCTTACCCCGGCGTGGTTCATTCCCAAGCCGCTGCTCTTTTGCCCCCATTGCGGGGTGGTATACACCAAACGCGAGGGCGAATTCCGCAAACTCACCCGCCTTTCCAACGAAGGGCGCAGCACGGCGACCACTTTGCTCACCCTTTCCACCGTGGCGGAACTGCGTCGTCAGCCCGGGGTGAGTGAGAGCGCCCGCAAACTGCTCAGTTTCACCGACAATCGCCAGGATGCCTCGCTTCAGGCCGGACACTTCAATGATTTCATCCAGGTTGCTTTGCTGCGGGCGGGCGTCTATCGAGCGGTGAAAGAGCACGGCGCCCTCGATCACGCTGAAATTGCCACCCGTGTCCTGGAAGTCCTCGCCCTTCCCGAGGAAAGGTATGCGAAAGAAACCAGCCCTGGTTACGGGCCATTACATCGCCGTAACCGCAGGGCCTTGCAAAAATGGCTGGAGTTCCGCATCTACGAAGACCTGCGGCGGGGATGGCGTGTGGTGCAGCCCAATCTGGAACAAGTGGGACTTTTACGCCTGCGGTATGACGGCCTGGAAGAACTCTGTGCCGATGAAGCGCTTTGGGAAGCGCATCCTATCCTGGCCCAGGCTTCGTCGGATGTGCGGCGTCGGGTGGTCACCGCGTTTCTTGACCATCTGCGCCGCGCTTTGGCGCTGGATGCTGACTCTCTCCAGCCTGCCCAGTGGGAAGTGATCCAACGCCAGGTCAATCAGACGCTCAAGGACCCCTGGACACTGGACGATGCCGACCGACGGACTGCCCCCTGGTTTGTATTGGGAAGCACCCAACAAGGCGAGAACGAGCGCAGCCTTTCCGAGCGGAGCGCCTTGGGGTTGTATTTACGCTCCCGGCGGGCCTGGCCTTTTCTCACTAAACGGCTCTCCAGGGATGAATACTGGCAGTTGTTGGAGATGCTCGTAGAAATTCTCGTGCGCCACGGCTACCTTATACGGCGAGAAGATGAGAAAGCCGTGCAGGTGCGGGTGGATGCTTTGATATGGGAAGCCGGTGATGGAACGCCTGTCCTCCCAGATCCTATCCGGACTCGTTCTCTGGCCGAGGCCACCCTGGGGGGCGAGGCGAATCGGTTTTTCCGCCGCTTCTATGAGGAAATAGCGATGCGTTTAGGCCCTATGGTAGCGCGAGAGCATACCGGCCAGGTTCCCCCAGCCAGGCGGATCATCCGCGAAGAGGCTTTTCGCGAAGGGAAACTGGCCGCGTTGTATTGCTCACCGACGATGGAATTGGGCATTGACATTGCTGACCTGAATGTGGTGCACATGCGCAATGTGCCACCTTCACCGGCCAACTATGCTCAGCGCAGCGGGCGCGCCGGGCGTAGCGGCCAGCCCGCCTTTGTAGTGACCTACTGCGCGACAGGCAGCGCCCATGATCAATATTTTTTCCGCCGCCCTCATCAAATGGTCTCGGGCCATGTGGCTCCGCCTCAACTGGCGTTGGATAATGAGGATCTCGCTCGTGCCCATGTTCACGCCATCTGGCTGGCCAAAACAGGCGTCTCTCTTGGGCGCTCTGTTTTAGAAATTATCGATGTAGAGCGTGAGGGTTTCCCGTTGCGTGAGGCTGTTTATCTCCAGATTCAGATGAGCCAGGCAAAGATGGCGGAGGTAAAGGCAGAGGCCCAGCGCGTGCTGGAATCTTGCGGGGAGGAAGTGACCCAGGCAGACTGGTATCATCCTGCCTGGGTGGAAGAAGTTGTACGAAGAGCCCCTGAGCGCTTTGACAAGGCTTTCGACCGCTGGAGGGACATGTACCGCCGGGCTCGCGAACAACGCGAACAAGCCCTGCGGCAAGTTGGGCAATTCCTGAAAAGCACCGAACAACAAAAGAAGGCCAAAGAACAAGCCAAGGCCAGGGAGCGCGAGGCCGAGCGGCAGTTGGAACTGTTGGCCAACAAAGGCGATTCGGGCGAATCAGACTTCTATCCTTATCGCTATCTGGCCAGCGAGGGCTTTCTGCCGGGCTATAACTTTCCCCGGCTTCCGGTGCGGGCTTATGTGCCCCACGGCGATCAGGGCGCTTTCATTGCCCGCCCACGCTCTCTGGCTATCACCGAATTTGGCCCCCGCAATCTTGTGTACTATGAAGGGCGGAAATATCGGGTGGTGCGCGTGCAGGGTGCGCCGGATTTGGAAGACCGCTTCACCACGGCGCGGCTATGCTGGTCTTGCGGCGCTTTCTTCGACCACGATGAAGTGGAAACCCTGGATGTATGCCCCGTTTGTCATACGGCTTTCGACGCCACGACGAGCGACATCAGCCGCAATTTCTTTAACCTGCCTGACGTGGTATTGCGGCAAGCCGATCGGATCACCTGCGATGAAGAAGAAAGGGTACGGGAAGGTTACAAGGTCACGGTACACTTTCGCTTTGCGCCGGGCGTACAAGGCGAGCGCCGTTATCTTGCCCAAGCAATCTATGAGGGCCGGCCGGTACTGACTTTCGAATACGGGCCGGCTGCACGCTTGTGGTGGGTCAACCACGGCTGGCGGCGGCAGCGAGAGGGCATAGGCTTTACCTTGGATTTGGATACCGGCTACTGGGCCAAACGCCCCGATGACACCAGCACAGACCTGATAAACGGTGAGGAAGCACCCACCCAACGGCATGAAGTGCGGCTCTTTGTGCGCGACACTCGCAATATCTTGCTCGTTCGGCTGCCAACGCAGAAAGAGGAAACCCCCGACGAGGCCCTGTTGGCCAATCTACAGGCAGCCCTCTGGCGCGGGATGCAAGCCGTCTTCCAGATTGACGAAAGCGAGTTGGCTGCCGACCGTATTGGCACCGGCGAAAACCGAGCAATTCTTTTCTGGGAAGCCGCTGAAGGTGGCACCGGCGTGTTGCGGCGGATATACGACGATCGTGACGCCCTCGCCGCCGTGGCGCGCGAGGCGTTAGAGATACTGCACTTTGCCCCCACAGGGGAAGACACCCGCCCCGCTCAAAGCCAAGATGGGTGCGCCCGCGCATGTTATGACTGTTTGCTTTCTTACACCAACCAGCGTGATCACATGCTGCTTGACCGTCACCAGGTGCGCGATCTGCTGCTGACGCTCTCTGAAGCCGAAGTGCACCCTGTACACCGCCAAACTCGCGATTATGAAGCTCACTATGCCTGGCTGAACGACCGGCTGGATCCTGCTTCAGCCTTGGAGAAGCGCTTTTTAGAACGTCTTTACCGAACGCGCCGCCGTCTCCCGGACAAGGCCCAACATCTGATACCTGAAGTACCAGTGAGTGTGGATTTTTATTATGAAGACCCCCACGGGGGGCCAGGCGTCTGCGTGTTCTGTGACGGCCAGGTTCACGATGCGGCGGATGCGCGAAAAAGGGATGAGGAAATACGAGAAGATTTGCGAGACTTGGGTTATCGTGTCGTTACAATTCGGTATGACCAGGATTTGGAAACGCAGATTTCATCCCACGAAGATGTCTTCGGGGCAACCAGGGGGGCAGTGGCATGAAACCGATGACCCAACCAGGCAACCTTGTTCACCTTCGAGGACGGGAGTGGGTTGTGTTGCCTTCGGATGACGATGAAATATTGCGGCTCCAACCCCTTAGCGGCAGCGAGCGGGAAGCCGTTGGGCTGTATCTACCTCTAATGTCTGAAGAGCAGGATCTCAAACCGACACAATTCGCGCCCCCATCGTTGGAAGATCTGGGGAATTGGGATTCCGCGCTGCTATTATGGGATGCTGCCCGGCTGTTGCTCCGTTCAGGTGCGGGGCCTTTTCGAAGCTTTGGGCGCATCTCGGTGCGGCCACGTCCTTACCAGCTGGTTCCTTTGCTCATGGCACTGCGCCTGAACCCCGTGCGTATGCTCATTGCTGATGACGTTGGCGTGGGCAAGACCATCGAAGCGGGTCTCATCGCGCGGGAAATGCTGGATCGTGGCGAGATCCGACGTTTAGCAGTATTGACCCCGCCTTATTTATGTGACCAATGGGAACAAGAGCTACGGGATAAATTTCATATTGAGCCTGTTGTTATCCGATCGAGCACGGTAGCCCGCTTAGAACGCGCTTTGCCGCATCCAGGGGTGAGTATTTACGAACACTACCCTTTCATGGTGGTGAGCATTGATTTCGTCAAGTCCAAACGACACAAATATGCTTTCTTACAACACTGTCCTGAATTGGTGATTGTGGATGAAGCCCATGGCGCAACGCGTCCCAAAGGAACCAGTGGACGGCAGCAACAATTGCGATACGAGTTGGTGCGTGCGCTGGCTAATACTTCCCATCGCCACTTGTTACTGCTCACGGCGACCCCTCATAGCGGTGTGGAAGAATCTTTTCGGTCACTCCTTGGACTCTTGGACAACCGTTTTGAGGAATGGGACATCCGAAAAATTTCGCAGAAACAACGTCGGGAATTAGCACGACATTTCGTGCAACGTCGGCGAGCGGATATAGAACAATGGTTAGGTGAAGCAACGCGCTTCCCGGTGCGAGATTCGAGAGAATTGGCTTATACCCTTTCCCCTGAATATCGTCGCCTGTTTCGTGAGGTGTATCATTTCGCCAAAGAACTGGTCCAGGCAGGAGCCCACGATATCAAGCCTCGACGGCGGATTCGCTATTGGGCTGCTTTGGCATTGCTACGTTCCGTAATGTCCAGCCCTGCCGCAGCCGAGGCTGCCTTGCGCGCCCGGCTGGGCCGCTTACCTCTGGATATCGATGAGGAAAATCCCGAAGAGAGCGCTCGAACCCTTGATGAGAGCTTTGCTCCCCTGATCCACGACCGTCCTGAGGACGATGCTGTGGCAGACGTGGCGCCTGGCTTACCTGTAGAAGAAGCCAGCCAAACATTATTGGCTAATAGTGAACGTCACCGCCTGCAACGTTTTGCTGCTCGCGCCCATAGCCTACGAGAAAAAGGCGATACAAAACTACAGATGGCGGAAAAAGAAATCCGCCGCCTGTTGCGAGAGGGTTATCATCCCATTGTATGGTGCCGTTTTATCGCCACGGCGAATTATGTGGCTGAAGCCCTCCAGCTTCGTTTACGCAATGAGTGGCCGGAGATTCGGGTGATCTCGGTGACTGGTGAGTTAGCCGACGAGGAACGCCGTTTGCGCGTTGAAGAATTGTCTGCCTACCCCCAGCGTGTTCTTGTTGCTACCGACTGTTTGAGCGAGGGTATCAACCTTCAGGAAGCCTTTGACGCTGTCATTCATTACGACCTTCCCTGGAACCCCAATCGCCTTGAGCAACGCGAAGGGCGTGTAGACCGTTTTGGGCAGCAACGGGAGTCTGTCCAGGCCATCATGCTCTACGGCAAAGACAACCCTATTGATGGCGCAGTTTTGGAAGTACTCTTACGCAAGGCCCGCGATATCCGCCGGACGTTAGGTGTAGCCGTACCTGTGCCAGTGGACAGTGAAGATGTTCTTGAAGCATTGCTCAACGCTTTACTCTTGCGCGGCGAACAGGAGGGAGAAGGTCGCCAACTCACTCTGTTTGATGAGGATGAATATTTACTGCAAAAACAGAACGTCCACGCTGCGTGGGATCGCGCCGTGGCACGCGAAAAAGCCAGCCGCACCATTTTTGCTCAGCAGGCTATCCATCCCGAGGAAGTGAAACAAGAATTGGAAGAGACGGACGCTGTGTTGGGAAGTCCCGATGCGGTTGAACGCTTTGTACAAACGGCGTGTCAACGCCTTGAAGTCCCTTTAATGCCTGGCCCCCACCGCACGCGGCGGCTAAAACCATCACGTTTACCCACTGTGATCCGTGAGCGGTTGCCAGAAATCATGGCTCCCGAAAACGAAGTGCGTATTTCTTTCCACTCCCCCACACCTTTGAACGTACATTATGTCGGCCGAAATCATCTACTCACTGAGGCGTTGGCTGAAGAAGTTTTCGGTGCAGCCCTGACAGGGCAAGGCACGGAAGGGCTGACTGGTGCTCGGGCTGCCGTCATCCGTTCACCTGTAGTACACCGTCAAACAACGCTCTTCTTGCTACGCCTAAGGTATTTGCTCCATAAAGAGAAGCAAGCCGCACCGTTGTTGGCAGAAGAAGTGATCGTTACAGGTTTAGAAGGCCGCCCCGGCAAGGGAAGAATGTTGGACCGAGAGGAATCTTTACGTTTACTCCTTGAAGCCAACCCTGTCGCGCCCATGACGCTACGAGCCCAACGAGAAGCGTTGCAACGGGTCTTGAAGTGGTGGGAGGAAGGGGTTATGAACCTTATTTTCAATAAAGCTGTTCAGGAGCAACAAGATCACCTGATAAAAGCCCACCATAGGCTACAAAAGGCCGCACACACATTTGGGAAGATCGATATAGAACCAAAATTCCCTCCAGATTGGCTCGGTGTGTACGTTATTTTGCCTTGATGTGCAGAAGTCACCTCGGACAAACTGTCATCCACCAATTGGCTTACTTCAGGAAAACCTCGTCACACCTTTCCTGGAACGCCTTGCGAGTCTTGCTTGACTTTTATGCCCCCCTGGTATAGAATGGCAACATCTGAGAGATTACTCAGGTATTGGACAAAGCCGATTCGTTGA